>UMBL01030944.1_pt1 | contig 7675 bp, 5 predicted proteins | sample 1963951 | NCBI WGS metagenome assembly UMBL01 (sample SAMEA4835940, study PRJEB28245) | human gut metagenome | biome: gut microbiome; material: fecal sample | place: Denmark | collected 2008 | reverse complement strand
CGTGTTGCATATCTTGGAAAAAAAGGTGAGCTTACAGCAATCTTAAAAGGTATGAAAGATGTTGCTCCGGAAGAGCGTCCGAAAGTTGGTCAGCTTGTCAATGAGACAAGAGCCAAGATCGAGGAACTTCTGGAAGCTTCCAAGAAAGATTTCGAGGAGAAAGTCCGCGAGGAAAAAATGAAGGCCGAAGTGATCGATGTAACACTTCCTGCAAAGAAAGCAAAAATTGGTCATCGTCATCCGAACACCATCGCTCTGGAAGAAGTTGAGCGTATTTTCATCGGAATGGGATATGAGGTTGTAGAAGGTCCGGAAGTTGAGTATGCGGATTACAACTTTACAAAACTGAACATTCCGGAGAACCATCCGGCAAGAGACGAGCAGGATACTTTCTTTATCAACGATTCCATTCTGCTTCGTTCCCAGACATCACCGGTTCAGGCACGTGAGATGGAAAAGGGCAAACTCCCGATCCGTATGATCGCACCTGGTCGTGTATTCCGTTCTGATGAGGTAGATGCAACACATTCTCCTTCCTTCCATCAGATTGAAGGTCTCGTTATTGATAAGAACGTTACCTTTGCAGACCTTAAGGGAACGCTTCAGGAGTTTGCAAAAGAGCTGTTCGGACCGGAGACAAAAACCAAATTCCGTCCGCATCATTTCCCGTTCACAGAGCCAAGCGCTGAGGTTGATGTTTCCTGCTTCAAATGTGGAGGAAAAGGCTGCCGTTTCTGCAAAGGCTCCGGCTGGATTGAAATCCTTGGCTGTGGTATGGTTCATCCGAATGTTCTCCGTATGTGCGGAATCGATCCGGATGAATATACAGGATTTGCTTTTGGTGTGGGTCTGGAGCGTATCGCGCTTCTGAAATATGAGATTGATGATATGCGCCTTCTCTATGAGAATGACAGCAGATTCCTGAAACAGTTCTAAAACAGCGAATGCGGATGATGAGTGTCCGCCTGACAGTAAATATAGAAAAAAAGAAGGGACAACCAAAATGAATACTTCATTATCTTGGATTAAAACATATGTGCCGGATCTGGATGTAACGGCACAGGAATATACAGATGCCATGACATTAACAGGCACAAAGGTAGAGGGCTTTACAGAACTGGATGCAGATCTTGATAAGATCGTGATCGGCCAGATCGACAAGATTGAGAAACATCCGGATGCAGATAAACTGATCATCTGCCAGGTAAATATCGGAACAGAGAGCGTACAGATCGTAACAGGTGCTCCGAATGTAAAAGAGGGAGACAAAGTTCCGGTTGTTCTTGACGGCGGACGTGTTGCAGGCGGCCATGACGGAAAAATGACTCCTGGCGGAATCAAGATCAAAAAAGGCAAACTCCGTGGCGTTGAGTCCTGCGGTATGATGTGCTCTATCGAGGAGCTCGGAAGCACAAGAGAGATGTACCCGGAAGCACCGGAGTACGGTATCTATATTTTCCCGGAGGACGCAGTTGTTGGTGAGAGCACTATTAAAGCACTTGGCCTTGATGATGTGGTATTTGAGTATGAGATCACTTCCAACCGTGTAGACTGCTACGGCGTTCTTGGAATCGCAAGAGAGGCAGCAGCAACCTTCCAGAAAAAATTCTGCCCGCCTGTTGTAGAAGTTAAGGGAAATGATGAGAAAGCTTCCGATTACGTAAAAGTTACTGTACAGGATCCGGAACTCTGCCCGCGTTACTGTGCGAGAGTTGTAAAAAATGTTAAGATCGGTCCGTCTCCGAAGTGGATGCAGAGATGTCTGGCTTCCAATGGAATCCGTCCGATCAACAACCTGGTTGATATCACAAACTATGTAATGGAAGAGTTTGGTCAGCCAATGCATGCGTATGATCTGGATACCATCGCAAACAGAGAGATCGTTGTGCGCCGTGCAGGAAAAGATGAGAAGTTCGTCACACTGGATGGCCAGGAGCGTACCATGGATGAGAACGTTCTGATGATCTGTGACGGCGAAAAAGCGGTCGGCATCGCTGGTATCATGGGCGGCGAGAACTCCATGATCACAGACGATGTAAAAACCGTTCTTTTTGAGGCTGCATGCTTTGATGGAACCAGCATCCGTCTTTCTTCCAAGAGAATCGGCCTTCGTACAGATGCATCCGGTAAATTTGAGAAAGGCCTTGACCCGAACAACGCACAGGCTGCCATCGACCGTGCATGCCAGCTGATGGAAGAGCTTGGTGCCGGCGAGGTTGTAGGTGGTATGGTTGATGTCTGCAACGAGACAAGAGAGCCATCCAGAGTAAAATTTGAGCCTGAGAAGATCAACAAACTTCTTGGAACCAACCTTACAAAAGAAGAGATGCTCGGTTATCTTGGACGTGTAGAGCTGGCTTATGATGAGAAAACAGACGAGATCGTTGCACCGACATTCCGTCAGGATATCCACTGCAATGCAGATGTTGCAGAGGAGGTTGCAAGATTCTACGGCTATGATAAGATCCCGATGACACTTCCTACCGGAGAGGCTACCACAGGTAAGCTTCCATTCAAGCTTCGTATCCAGGAAGTCGCAAGAGATATTGCAGAGTACTGCGGATTCTCAGAGGGAATGTCTTATTCTTTCGAAAGTCCGAAGGTATTTGACAAGCTCTGCATTCCTGAGGACAGTGATCTTCGAAAAGTCATCACCATCAGTAATCCTCTTGGAGAGGACTACAGCATCATGCGTACAAGCACACTGAACGGTATGCTGGCATCCCTTTCCACAAACTACAACAGACGTAACAAAGATGTTCGTCTCTACGAACTTGGAAATATTTATCTTCCGAAGTCCCTTCCGATCACAGAGCTTCCGGATGAGCGTACTATGTTTACACTTGGAATGTATGGAAACGGCGATTTCTTCGATATGAAGGGTGTATGCGAGGAGTTCTTCGAGAAGATCGGAATGAAGAAAAAAGTTACCTACGATCCGAACAGCGAGAAGCCATTCCTTCATCCTGGAAGACAGGCAAACATGATCTACGAGGGTAAAGTTGTCGGATACTTAGGTGAGGTTCACCCATCTGTTGCAGACAATTACTCCATCGGAGAGAAAGCATATATCGCAGTGATCGATATCCTGGATATTCTGGAATTTGCAGGCTTCAACCACAAATACACCGGAATCGCAAAATATCCGGCTGTAACACGTGACTTAAGCCTTGTAGTTCCTCACGCAGTTCTTGCCGGTCAGATCGAGGAGATCTTTGACCAGAGAGGCGGAAATATTCTGGAGAGTTATCAGCTGTTCGATATCTATGAGGGTGCACAGATCGAAAAAGGCTTCAAATCCATGGCTTATTCTCTGGTATTCCGTGCTCATGATAAGACCCTTGGTGAGAATGAGATCTCCGCAGTAATGAAGAAGATCATGAATGGCCTCAACGGACTTGGAATCGAGCTGAGAAGCTGATGCTGATTTACATTGTAAGACATGGCCTGACAGAGTGGAATAAATTAAAAAAACTTCAGGGTATTGCCGATGTGCCTCTTGCAGAGGAAGGCATTCTCCTTGCTGAAAAAACGGGAGAAGCTCTCCGGGGGGTGAAATTTGACATCTGTTTTACAAGTCCGCTCTCAAGGGCAAGGCAGACAGCAGAACGTGTTCTGGGAAAACGTGATGTCCCGATCATACCGGATAAGCGGATTCAGGAGATTAACTTTGGCGTGCTGGAAGGCGACCAGGTAAGAGATGCTGCTGGCAATTATATTGATCCGCAGATTGAGACTTTTTTCCGTGATCCGGTAAATTTTAAACGGCCGGAAAACGGCGAGGATATTTTTGATGTGATTGCCAGGACAAAAGATTTCTGGGATGAAAAAACATCAGATCCGGCGCTTGCGGACAAAACGATTCTGGTTGCTTCCCATGGATGTGCAGTCCGGGCGCTTCTTCAGAATGTGGATCCGGATCCGAAAAATTTCTGGCGCGGTTGTGTCCCGCCAAACTGCTGTGTCAATCTTGTGGAAGTGAAGAATGGAAAAACAACGCTTCTGGAAGAAGATAAAGTTTATGCATAAAAAATAATGAAAAACGCAGAATAACTGTAATGGTTGTTCTGCGTTTTTTGGTAAAAATATACAGGTTACAATTGACTAATCGTAATAAATTGAGATAAAATATACAAAAGAAATAAATGATTCAGAAAAATAAAAGTTAAACTCTCCTGATTGTATAAAAATGCAGAATTGCGTTGAAATTATTTGGCCGAATCAAGGAAGTTAAACTGCGAAGCAGTTATTCGGTTATGAGCAAGCAGCGAATGCTTTGATCCACTTGACGGAGAGAGAATAAGTGCTGACAGTGATGTGACATATGGAATGGGGTGAGTATATGCAGTCATTAAATGAAACAAAAGCAGGGGAAAGCTACACGATCAAGTGGATGACCGGAATGCCGGAAACTATGGAACAGATCAGGCGGTATGATGTCAGTGAAGGAAAGACCGTGCAGATCATAAGCAGGATTCTCGGTGGAGTAATCGTAGGCGTTCAGGGACATCGGATTCTGATCAGTGATGATGCAGCCTGTCGTATAAAAGTATAAATAAGAAAAATGTTGAAAGGACAATTCTTTTTGCGGGAATTGTCCTTTTTTGTTGTTTTGGGAATGCGGTTATGATAGTATGATAAAAAAGAAAACTTTTTTTCAAAAATAAATACGGGGAGGCAGATTATGGGAAAAAAGTTTATGAATACAGTGCTGTTTCTGCTTGTTGCAGTGGCAGCAGCGACTCTGACCGCTTATGTGGGAAAGGGTTCCGGAAATGTACTGTTTTATAATTTTGCATTTCTGGGAATTATGGTGATCATTTATGCTGTCGGTCTTTTTGCCGGACTGTACAGAATGGATAACCTGACGACTGCGCTGAAACATGGAGCCAGTGAGATTACCGATGTATTCCAGCTTCCGGGAAGGGCGAAGAAGGAAGAAATCGGGCAGTTACGAGGAATCTTCGGTGACCGGTATCTGGATAAAAAAATGGATGATTTTGTGGACAGCATCAGCCGGACAGAAGAAGGAATCGCTGAGGTTGAGGACTTTGTAAATATTGATGATGTGGATGTTCATATTCACAAAAGGCTTCTGGAAATGGCACCTGATATTTTTACAAGTCTTGGTATCCTTGGAACATTCATTGGTCTTGTCTGGGGACTGAAAAATTTTCAGCCTACAGATTATGAGGTAATGACAAATTCTGTATCTGCTCTTGTAGATGGTATAAAAGTTGCCTTTCTTACTTCTATCTATGGTGTCGCACTTTCGGTTGTGTATACATTTGGTATGAAGAGTGGTTATTCGTCTATGTCTCAGGCAATGCAGGATTTTCTGGACCGTTTTCATGCTCTGGTATTGCCGACTGCGGAGAATGAATCCTGGAATCTTCTGGTTTCCAGCCAGAAGACTCAGACAGAAGCTATGAAACAGATGGCAGAACAGTTTTCTGTACAGATGGCGGACAGCTTCGAAAAAGTTATCACACCTACATTCCAGAAGATGAATGATTCTCTGGATGTACTTACCGCGTCTGTTACGAAGGGTCAGCAGGATGCGATCAGGGAAATCCTGGATTCATTTTTGAGTGAGATGCATGGATCGTTTCAGCTTCAGTTTGAGGATTTCAATGATGCGCTGGTTGAACTTAAGAAGGCTCAGAAAGATAATACAGAATACACGTCAGAGCTGTATAAGACGATGAGCAGCCAGTTAAGTGAAACTTTTTCAAAACAGGAACGTGCCATGCGTGATGCAATTGCGGAAATTGACGAGATGCAGAGTAAATATATGAAGACCGCAGACCGGATTATTCGTGATAACCAGATGATTCAGCAGCTTCAGAAACGGGATTATGAGAAAATGGCAGAGCACATGCATGAAAATGAAAAAGCTTCTGCAGATTTATGGAAATCCTGTAATGAATCCATGCGTCAGTATGTGGACAGTGCCGCAGAGGGAATGAAAACTGCCGCAGATTCCAATAAGATCAGTGCGGAGCTTTTGCGGGAAGATAAGAAGCTGATTGAGAACTTTGAAACAAAACTGAATGAGTTTACAGAGAGCCAGAAAATGGTAAACAGTACCCTGGATGAAGTTCGCAGACTTCTTTCTGAGATTAAGACTGCAAAGAACAACCGGGATATTCATCTTGTTGCGGGACAGCCATGGGGATATGGTGGCAGCGCCGGGGTACAGGAACTGAAAGATAAGCTCACCAGTCTTGAAGATCTTCTGGATGGCCAGGGAGCGAGACAGGAGGCTCTTCTTGATGAGATCGAGAGAAGTATCCGTGAAATGACGAAAGTAGCCCAGAAGGGGCGCTTTGGCTTGTTTAAATAAGAAGAGAGGAATTGTTAATGCACAAAAAAAGAAGGCCGGAGGATCATGGGTTTAATATCTGGCGCTCTTATTCAGACATGATGGCGGGTGTTTTGCTGCTTTTTGTACTGATCATGTGTGTGACTCTTTTTCAGGCGCAGAAGAGTTATAATGACAGTCTGAAGGAGCGGGACGAAAAAATTGCTCTTCAGGAAAAGTACACGGAGGAGCTTCTTGAAAAACAGAATGCGCTGGATAAGCAGGCAGGAACATTAAAGAGTCAGGATGAGCAGATCAAATCCAAAGATGAACAGATCAAGTCTCAGGATAAGGAGCTGACTTCTCTGGCAGAGAAACTTGAGGAGCAGCAGAAAACACTTGAGGAGCAGCAAAAGAAGCTTACAGAACAGGAGAAAAAGCTGGATTCCCAGAAGAAAAAACTTGCAAAACAGCAGGATACTCTGGAAGAACAGCAGTCTGCGTTGGATGAAAAAACAGAACTCCTGAATACGCAGCAGGAAAAGATCGATAAAATTATTGGTGTGAAGGCTGAGGTCGTGGAGGCTTTACAGAAGGAATTTGCAAAAAAGAATCTGAATGTGGATATTGATTCTCAGACAGGTGCACTGACATTGAATGCCAGTGTTATGTTTGATTATGATCAGGCGGAACTGACAGATTCCGGTAAACGGACGTTGTCTATGGTGCTTCCTACATACTGTAAAGTGCTGCTGAATGATTCTTATAAAAAGTATCTGGGTGAGATTATTATTGATGGATATACGGATACTGACGGAGATTACAGTTATAATCTGGAACTGTCTCAGAAAAGGTCTCTGGCAGTAGCTCAATATCTTCTGGATATCAAAAGCGAGTTTTTGAAGGATGTACAGGTTCAGGAATTGCAGGATTGTCTGACGGTTAATGGGCATTCCATGTCGGATCCGGTTCTGGATGCGGATGGAAAAGTAGACAAAGATGCTTCCAGGCGCGTGGAGGTGAAGTTCCGTTTGAAGGATGAGGAGATGATCCAGGAGTTGAATAAGATTATGCAGGGGGATGCTTCTTCTAGTGTGGATAAGATAGCGGCGGAGTCGGGGAAGGATTCTGCGAAGGATTCGGGTACTGGGAAGGCGAGTGCTAAGAAAAAGTAAATTGGGATTGATGGAAGCTTCAGGCTGTTTGGGACATGGCCTGGAGCTTTTTTGTTTGGGGTTTGTCGGAGGAGTACTGGGACTTTGTGAGGTGGATGGAAAGGCGGACGCCAGGAGGGAGAGGATATCGGCTTGGGCAGGGACTCCGTCGGGGGATACAGCTATGTCTCCATGAGGTGGATGGAAAGGCGGACGC
>UMBL01043500.1_pt1 | contig 7824 bp, 9 predicted proteins | sample 1963951 | NCBI WGS metagenome assembly UMBL01 (sample SAMEA4835940, study PRJEB28245) | human gut metagenome | biome: gut microbiome; material: fecal sample | place: Denmark | collected 2008 | reverse complement strand
CTCTTTGTCAAGAACTTTTTTAACTTTTTTCAAAGTTTTTTACTTGCTCTACTTGTTCTCACAAGTCAGCTTAAATATAATACCATTTGTTCTTCTCAATGTCAATACTTTTTTCAAAGTTTTTCATTTTCTTTTGAACCAGTCTTATATCATCTTTGATATCATTTTGTAACTCTTACATATAAAAACTACTGGCTATCCAGTAGTTTTCCGGATGATATCAAACGGAGAAAGAGGGATTTGAACCCTCGCGCCGGTCACCCGACCTATACCCTTAGCAGGGGCACCTCTTCAGCCTCTTGAGTATTTCTCCTGACTGAACTCTACCGTATTTCTACAGTATTTATTCAATTAGCACCAACAGTGCGAGGTTTATTATACAAAAGGTTCTTCTTTTTGTCAATCCCTTTTTATATTTTTTTGTAAAAAGGATCCTCCCCTTATAAATGTCCACTTTACTTTTAATATAATTCTTCTCATAAGCAACGACTTGCACCACAATCTCACATACACTTTATACCCCCTGCCTTTCTTACAGTCGATATATTTTTCATCTCTGTAAACTCCCTCCAATACTCCTAATACCTGCTCTTTTTTTACGCCATATTCTTTTATATACTGGTTATCACCACAAAGTACATAACTGTCGGCACCGACTTCCAGAATACGGTGAAGAACTAATTTGCCGCCCACTCTCCGGTATAAAATAACATCCCGGCATTTTGCTTCTCCCTGGTACTTTCTCACGACGATAATATCTCTCTGTGGTCTTATGAACGGGAGCATACTTGTCCCAAAAGGTGCTGTCATTAAATAACCTTTTTCTTCCAAGACTTTTTCTATATTCAGCTTTTCCTGTTCTTTATCCGATTTTTGTATTTCCATATTTTCTCCTCTGCCTGCTCCTTATATCCATTTTCATTATAAAGGAAATAAACAAAAAAGCTACAGCAAATTCATCCTGTGACAAATCTGCTGCAGCTCATAATTACCTCTGCATATCTCTGTTTTTATTCTACCGGATCACTATAATCTAATGAATTGGATTCTGTACTATTATTCGAGAATGGTGAGGGAGCATTATTATCTGCGTCAGTATTACTTGCACAGATAATATCCTCGCCATTTAATATTACAATTTCCATAGATGGATCACTATATACTCTTTTTTTCATAATCTTTATCTCCCACTTTTATTTAGACATTGTATCTAAAATTCCATTTGCATAATTCTTCTGTTTCTTACTTGCATTACCTGAATTTGCGATACTTTCTGCAACTTCTTTTACTGTACGTGTATCAATAAATGATCCCATCTTGCTGTAGGATTTTCCATTCAAAGTATATTTTACAAGAACTCTTGCATAGACATTGTTCTCATAGTTCGCACTTTCAAGATTTGTAAATACAATATTGGAACGGTAAAAATTCGAACCTTTATTCTCTGGATTCATAATATACTTTGTCTCTTGCGGCTGTAAAATATGGGCCAATGCATTTTTTGCTGTTCCATAGTACCATTCACAGCCTTCAAAAGTTGCTCCTGTCGGAAGTGTAAAATCATATCCGAAACGCATACAGGTCTTGCTGTAATCGTCAGCATAATCCATTCTCAGACTGCCTCCAATAAACAGATCTTCAAAACTATAAGATACCATCATTGTTCCGTCGCTGTTCAGGTCTGCAGATGTGATCGGTACTGTCTTTGTATTGGTTCCATCAACATTTACTTTGAGCATCTGTGGCATGCTATCCTCAGTAAATACTAATGATCCTGTCGGTGTTGCAGTTACAACAGCACTGTAATTTTGAGTTCCGTCTGTATTTGCAGCTTCTGTCACATCCACTCCAGCTTTTGTCCATTTTGAAGTCAGCGTATACTGATGATCCTTCATTCCCTCAACAACTCGAAGATCTAAAAGCCGATTCCCCTGATTAAATGCCGGTATCACTACCGTATTATAATCTGCTGTATTTGATATTGTTCCTATATCTTTTACCACCTGCATACTTTTAATAGACGCTTTCGAATCAGCCTCTCCTATTTTTAATGCATTTGCTGTTCCATTTTTCATTGTATAGCTGGAATTTGGACTGGTATAGTGACTTGAATAATCATTACAGCGTTCACCATTAACCCATAATCCCATCGTTGATCCTGTATACAATGCCAGGATGTCAATTTCCTGACCAATCTTATCTGTTACACATACTTTTGTCTCATGCCAATTACCGTTCGTATCACACATCTGGAATTTGATCCTTGAAGCTGTACCATCTTTGCCATATGCTATCTGATACGGTTCTCCACCTCGGTTAATTAAAATATGGTTCGTCATAGCCGCAGAATTTAATTTCACTTTCATCCGGATCATAAACGGAGTTGTTCCCGTCAAAGCATTCAGTTTACTGTCATCGACATTTGCAATCTGTCCACCAAATGTTCCATCCTCGTTCATTATAGCTGCTGATGTATCAATCGGATTTTCTGATGTATCCTTTACTGTAGCAACTGTTTCTTCAACAGCCTCATTTTTTACATCTGTCAAAGTCTGACCATCTACAGGTGCTGTTACAGTAAGGTTTAATGTATCCTCCGCATAAACTTTAATATTTTGTGCACAGGTGCTTCCATCTCCGCCTGTTCCACTTCCAGTCCATTCAGTATCGCCATTCTCCCAGTTGTTTGTGTTCACACCAACCAGTTTAAAATGCGTTGCTTTTACAGCCTGATCCAATACTATCTCCTGTGCTCCTGCATTGTCTGTAAAATGACCACTTTTAGCCAGTATCCAATCACTTGAGTTTGGTGTTGCTGTTGAGCTTTTCATATCTGCATAATAGAGCAAATACTTTCTGATACTATTATTTACATTCGGTTGATCTACTTTGTCTGCACGACCTTCATAAGTCACTTTTTTCAACAGGATTTCCTGGCCAAATCCCGAACCGATCCATGGACGCACTGTCGAACTGATCGTATCTTCAGATGAACCTTTTGTTCCGGTCCAACGACTGTGCCACCAATGTGCCTCTTCGTCAAATGCCCAGCTTGCCAGACCATCATTCCCCTGTGCCGGATCCTGCTGACTGTTACTTATTGCATTTCCCTGCAATACCGAAGGCTTCACCTGCATCAGCACTTTGCCTGCTTCCTGTTCAGTACTCGTTGACGCATCTGCCTGCGTTAACGTTCCCTCCTCAGCTTTCGCTGCTCTTGGGAAACTTACTGTCGTGAGTACCATGGCTGCTGCCATGCACACCACACCCAATCTCTGTAACCTCTTTTTGTTCATTCCTTTCTTTTCCTCCTTATATGTAAAATTTCCGGAAGTTCACATTATACTGTATTGTATTTATGATGCCAGGGTCAAAAGATCTAAGCCCACATGAGCTTGCTCATAGGTGGGTGAAAGACCTTAGGACCCGCCCCGATATGAGCATCAAAGTCGGGGGCTTTTGACCCCGACATCTATTTATTCTTCTAAAAATCCATTTTCCTGCATCTGTCCGATTAAACTCTGAACATCTGCTGTGACCTTTTCCTCACTGACTTCATAATCTTCAGCCATGCTGCGGATAATCTCTTCCTGATCCATGCCTTTCTGCAATCTTATCCAAATTTCTTTGCCGGTATCATTCAGCATAATCATGCCACGAAATTTTTTGGCGGCTGCCCCTGTAGCAACTACAACGGATCTGCCTGCGACATCCCGCAATACAAATCCCTTTTTTATCTTCATCTTCGTCCCTCCCGCAGCAATCAGTTATCTTTTTATTCTGAAATCTTTTTTAATAATATCCTGTCCAATATTCACCATTTTCATCTGGTCCGGTTGGCTCTGTCGGAGTTGTCGGTTCTGATGGCTTTATCTCCGGCAGATTCACATCATTATCCGGATTACCGGTTCCCGGATTTGTATTTCCACCGGTATTGGAACCATTATTACCATTATTTGAGCCGTTATTACCTGAATTAGAGCCGTTATTTGATCCATTATTTCCCGGCTTTGAACTGCTATTCACTCCATTATTTCCAGTGTTAGAACCGGTATTGGAACTGTTCCCCGGTTTCCATGTACTGTTAGAACCATTGGTTGTAGTATTTCCTGTATTCCCAGAAGATGAAGAACTTGCTGATGAGCTGCTGCTCTTCTTCCGGGTGGATTTCTTTGCCTCATTCTTTGTCAGATCCAATGTAGGCAGAGTCTCTTCCTTTTTATCCTCTTCTTTAACGGAATCGTCCTTTTTTGCATCACTCTTCTGATCCGTCTTTTCCTTTTTCTCTGTCTTATCCGAATCTTTTGATCCATCCTCTGACTTGTCAGTCGTATCTGTCATAGCAACATCGAAGCCATTTTCCTTATCGGCAGTCTTATTCGATACCCGCACAATTCCATATGCAGCCATTCCGATGACGCAGACGAGTACCACGGATAAAGCTATTAACTGCTTTCTTCTTGCACTCATAATCCCTCCTGCTTTTCTCTTTTTATTTCCTTTTTATAAGCAACAATCACAACACATTCCGAATGCATTGTGACCAAGTTATTACTATACTATTTTATAGTACTATTTTTCCTGACATTTTTCAATCCGTTTACCTGTATTTTTTTGTCAAATTTTTCTTATTTTTATGTGGCTATTTGTGTTATAGTAAGGTGTGGAGGGCTTTCCTTTATGAAACTTACTTGAAGTGATTGCCAGGGAAAATGATTTTTTTCAAGCTGAACTTTATAAAAACTCTCAGACTGTCATTGAAAGAAAAAAGAACGTCCTCTACTACGATTGCACCAGTAAAATTTTTTAAAAAATAAGGAGTATCCTATGAGCAGATCGAGAAGACGAAAAAAAATGAATCCCAAAAAGAAAAAGCAACTGATCATTATATCGGTGATCGCCGTTTGTGTTCTGGCAATAGCCGCATTTGCAGCCATTCGCATTACTTCAGGAACATCCGATAAGAAGACTGAATCCACTTCTAAAGATAAAAAATCTGATAAGAAAAAGAGTGATTCAAAAGATTCCGATAATTCCTTGCCGGATCTTGACCTGACCGACGGAAAGAACGATGATTCCAACAAGGATGGACAGTCTTCAGCCTCCGGCAGCAAATCAGGTAGCAAGAGCAAAGGAAATAACAGTTCTTCCAATAATTCAAGCAACAATTCCGGTAATAGCGGAAATGCATCCAACAGTACTTCCGGCAACAAGGCCGACAATGATACTACAATCCCGGGCATTTCCGATGGTACCGATACGATCCCGGACAATTCTGTTGATGTCGACGATGACGAAGAGAGCTGGACAGGATATTATTAAAATTGGGAGTTAAATGATTCTGATTCTATTTATTCTCCTACATTCGCATCGATCGTTTCCTGGATCTGCTTTTCTACCAGTGCCGCAATCTCGGTTGTCTTCATCTCTTTGTAATCTTCATATTCCAACGGCTTAAGGAAATGTACCTGTACTGTTACAGGGCGGATCGTATTCCGGTCAAATGGCACGAAAGAATTAATCAGTGCCACCGGAACGATCGGGCATTTTGCCTTTGTTGCAGCTTTAAAACTTCCACCTTTAAATGTACCGATCTTATTTCCATTTTTAGAACGTGTACCTTCCGGGAAAATCAGGTAGTTTCTTCCTTTTTCAACTTCTTTCGATACATCTATGATCACTTTCATCGCCTGACGCACATCTTCTCTGTCCAGCAGGAATGCCTTAAGACACGAAAAGACCTGCTTTAAAAATGGAATATTTCCCACTTCTTTTTTAGCCACGACTGAAAATGGCCGTGGACACGCTTCTATCATCGCCAACACATCATACAGACCCTGATGGTTTGGGAAAAACATAAAACCATTCTCTGCCGGTATATTTTCACTTCCATGCACATCTATTTTTACATTTCCGCCTTTATTTGCATGCAGATCTACCCACCGGATAAATGAATATTGTTCTTCTTCTGTATATTTATCTGTATGAGACGCCCGATAGCACAGCTTACACCATGCCCATGGAACAAACCAGAGATTTCTGAATACCATCAAAAGGATTCTCTTCATGAATCTTATTCCTCCACTTTTCTGTATTCTTTGATCGCAGTTTCATACAGATTATTTCCCTCACTGTCGATCACAACGATCGCCGGAAAGTTTTCTACTGTGAGCTTTCTGATTGCCTCTGTTCCAAGATCGTCATAAGCGACCACCTCTGCGGAAGTAATACATTTGGAAAGAAGAGCTCCTGCTCCTCCTACCGCCGCAAAATATACTGAACCATTTCTCACGATCGCATCGATAACAGCCTGGCTTCTTTTGCCTTTTCCAACCATTGCTCCCAGTCCAAGATCCAGCAGCTGCGGTGCGTATTTATCCATTCTGCTTGCTGTTGTCGGACCTGCTGATCCGATCGGTCTGCCCTCTCTTGCCGGGGATGGTCCCATATAATAGATCACTTGATCCTTCCAGTCAACCGGCAGTTCTCCACCCTTCTGAAGAATCTCATACATTCTTTTATGTGCCGCATCTCTCGCGGTATACATCGTCCCTGTTATATATACATAGTCTCCTGCATGTAATGATCTTGCAGTTTCTTTATTGATCGGTGCTGTAATATGCCTGTCCATAAAATCTTCCTCTTTTCATCACTCTGTCCACGATGAAAGCTCGTGGAATTATATTGTTCTTATTGCATGACGATTGACATGGCAGCATATATTTACCGCAACAGGAAGTCCTGCAATATGAGTCGGATAAGTATTGATATTCACTGCCATTGCTGTCGTTGTGCCGCCAAGACCTCCCGGTCCGATTCCAAGACCGTTGATCTTTTCAAGCAGCTCTTCCTCCAGATCTTTCACATAAGGTATCTCCGAATGACTTCCTGCCTCTCTTGTCAGTGCTTCTTTTGCCATCAATGCACATTTTTCAAATGTGCCTCCGATCCCAACACCGACTACCATCGGCGGACAGGCATTCGGTCCTGCATCTTTCACCGCCGTCAGAACTGCATCTTTCACGCCTTCGATTCCCTCTGCCGGCTTCAGCATAAATACACGGCTCATATTTTCACTGCCGAACCCTTTCGGTGCAACCTTGATCTTCACCCGGTCACCTTCCACGATCCTGATATGAAGAACCGCAGGAGTATTATCTTTTGTGTTTTCGCGGATCAATGGATCCCCTACAACGGATTTACGGAGATATCCTTCCACATATCCCTGCCGTACACCTTCATTTACTGCTTCTTCCAGGCTGCCGCCTTCAAAGTGTACCTCCTGTCCGATCTCCAGAAAGACAACTGCCATTCCTGTATCCTGACAGATCGGGATCATATCCTGTGCGGCTATCTCAAGATTTTCCTGAAGCTGTCCAAGGATCTGCTTTCCAAGCGGTGACTTTTCGTTCTGCTGTGCCTGCTTCATTGCTTCTGCCATATCCGGTGACAGAAAATGATTTGCTTCAATGCACATTTCTTTGATATTTTCTGTAATTTCTGATAACTGTACTGTCCGAATCATATTGTCTCCTTTTTACGAAACAGGTACGCCCGGAAGCGTACCTGCATCATTTACAATTCAATCTCAATCTTTCTGTTCGTGCGATGATACTGATGGTATCTGACCCCTGCTGCATCCATCATTCTTTTTGATGCCATAACCGCCGGAGTATGTGCGTACTTATCACAGTCATAGATCACCTCTTTGATCCCTGACTGTATGATAGCTTTTGCACATTCGTTGCACGGGAAAAGAGACACGTAAAGTTTCGCTCCCGCAAGACTGCCGCCACTGTAGTTCAAAATTGCATTCAGCTCGCT
>UMBL01023751.1_pt1 | contig 8063 bp, 6 predicted proteins | sample 1963951 | NCBI WGS metagenome assembly UMBL01 (sample SAMEA4835940, study PRJEB28245) | human gut metagenome | biome: gut microbiome; material: fecal sample | place: Denmark | collected 2008 | reverse complement strand
GGCGGAATCATTACGGTTGGAACATTGATCGCAGTGTTTCTAGCCACATCGGATGAGGCAATACTTATTATAATGGGAAATCCGGAACATGCAGGAAAGATCGGTGTGCTGCTTCTGGCAAAAGTGATCATTGCAATTATTGCAGGATATCTGGTAGATATTTTCTTTAAAAAAGAAATTGCAGTGCCGCATCATGAAGGAGAACTCTGTCATGACTGTGGATGTCACAATCATTCGGCTGGAATAGTAAAACCTGCACTTCGCCATACGGGAAAGATTTTTTTGTATCTGTTTGTATTTACGTTTATTTTAAATCTGTGTATTGACATACTTGGAATTGACAAGATTTCAGCTATGATGCTTGGAGATACTGTGTTCCAGCCGGCAATTGCGGCTTTGATCGGCCTGATCCCAAATTGTGCGGCGTCCGTGATTCTGACACAGCTGTATCTGAGCGGGGCAATTTCTTTTTCCTCTGTGATCGCGGGACTTTGCACGGGAGCCGGTATCGGGCTTGTAGTATTGTTCAAAGTGAATCCGGATAAGAAGGAAAATATAAAAATTATAGCAGTATTGTATGTGATTGCTGTGATCGCAGGTCTGATCATGGAGCTGACCGGAGTGTAGAATGCTGTCTGTGGCATAGAATTGCATTTTTGGAAGAATGTGTTATAATATTGACAACTAGGTGATGAGGCTTAGAGAGATTTAGGAGGAAATGAAATGGCTACAAAAAAAGTAACAACAGCAACCACAAAGGATGTAACTGCAAAAGTAACTGCACCAGTGACAAAGACATCAGAAAAAGCAGAGACAACGAAGAAAGCAGAGACAGTAAAGGCAGTGGCAGCAACAGAGCCGAAGAAGATAGAGAAGGAGCCGGTAAAAACAGCAGCTCCAAAGACCGAGCCAGTAAAACCGACTACAAAAGAAGAAACAGCTAAGCCGGAAGCAAAGAAGGCCGAGAAAAAAGTTGAAGACAAAGCTGTAAAGACAGAATCTGTCAAGAAAGCTGAAGCTGAGACAAAGACAGCAGCAAAGAAGACAACCACAAAGAAGACGACAGCAAAGAAGATAACTGCGAGAAAAACAACAGCAAAAAAAGAAATCAAAGTAAGTGCGTTTGTAGAATACTTTGGAAAACAGGTAGAAGAAAAAGATATGATCGCAAGAGTAAAGAAGGCATGGACATCTTCTGGAAAGAAAATCGGAGATATCAAGACGATGGAGTTATACATAAAACCAGAAGAATCTGCAGTATACTATGTTATTAATGGAACAGAGACAGGAGCAGTAGCATTCTAGAGGCGGATATAAGGAACCAAAGGCTGTGAATCTTCGGAGGCACAGTCTTTTCTATTCTTAAAGCATAATAAGGGGCAAAGGAGAAACGGGTATGAATATGGAGAACTTTACATCAGTTTTTAATTCGGCAGATGGGCCCACGAGTATATTTGTTGCAGGGAAGACACCGGAGATAATGGGTGTGCTGATTGCGATTGTTGTAGTGGGTGTAATTATTTCATTGTTTGGTCTGAAGCTTGTAAGAGTACTTTCGGCGATGATGGGACTTGGAACCGGAGCAGTGATCGGAGCAGTGATCGGAACAGTGGCAGGTCTTGATACGACAAAGATGGTTGCGACAATTGCCGTGTGCGGAGTGGTATTGTGTATCAAGTGTGCAGTACTACGAAAATTCGGAATATTTGTTATGACTTTCTTGGGATCATGGGGGACATTTGTTACCCTTGTGGAAGCGCGGTCAGTTATAGTACTTGGAATCTGCGCAGCGGTTGCACTGGTCATCGCAATACTGACAGTCATCTTTGCGGAATTTCTGGTCATCTTTGTAACCGGTATTGTAGGAGGAGTGGAAGCAGGAATGGCACTTCCGTTTCTTCTTGGGATGACAAAGATTGGCTGGATCGGATATGTAATGAGTGCAGCGATCGCAGTAATTGGCATCACGGTTCAGACAATGATGCAGTCGAGAAAGATCGGAAAGAGGGAAAAAATATTTTCGAAAAAGATCAAAGAACAGGTTTCGATGGAATCGGAAGTAGAAAAGGCCAGAATGCTTCTCGATGATGGAGATGTGGAAGAATCTCCGGAGGAAGAAACGGAAGCCGGAGATCAGGTAGATCAGGGAGATCAGGGAGAACCGGAAGAGACGGTGACAGAGATATTTGACATAGACGATGATAAGCCGGAGCCGGAAGATACAGATGATGAGGAAAATGTAGATGTCAAAATGACGGATGTGCCGGAAGGCGGATTCCTGGATGAGGATGATGTCGAGATATTCGAGACAGACGATTCGGATGTCGTAGTTCTTCATGCGGATGATATTGACTAAAGCAAAAAATATATACCCGTTGCAGAAAATTAAGATCTGCAACGGGTATTTTTGTTATAAGGGATGTGCTATAATGTTGCTAAGAATAAAGTTAAGGAGGCTTACTTATGAAATTGGATATGCATTGCCATGTGCGGGAAGGCTCAGTAGACAGCAGGGTAAGCTTGGACGAATACATCACAACCCTGAAGGAAAAAGGATTTGACGGGATGCTGATCACAGATCACGATACGTATCATGGTTATCGTCATTGGAAATATCATATGAAAGGCAAGGTACATGAAGATTTTGTTGTGTTGAAAGGAATCGAGTATGATACTCTGGATGCGGGACATATCATTTGTATTATGCCGGAAGGTGTAAAGATGCGTCTTCTGGAAGTAAAGGGACTCCCGGTGTCTGTTCTGATTGACTTTGTGCACAGACACGGAGGAATCCTCGGACCGGCACATCCATGCGGGGAAAAGTATCTGAGTTTTACTAATACGGGAAGGTTTTATAAATCACCGGAACTGATCAAAAGGTTTGATTTCATTGAGGCGTTTAATGCATGTGAATCAGCAGAATCGAATGAAGGAGCAAGGAAGCTTGCAGAGAAATACAAAAAGCCGGGAATCGGCGGAAGTGACGCACACAGACCGGACTGCATAGGGACAGGCTATACCATTCTTCCGGAAAGAGTGACCTGTGAGACGGAACTGATCGCCCTGATACGAAGTAAAGCGGCAATTGAGGCCGGAGGCGTGTTGTACGGAAAGACAGCCAAAGACAAGATGGGAGCAGCGCATAAGATCCTGACGTATTCATTTTGGTTCTATAATAAGGGCGGGGCACTTCTGAAAAAACGGAAAAGAACCTTGAAAGGAAAGATCGAAAATCCGGCAACACCGATTGATCCGATTGAAATTCCATACCTGCATAATATAAAAAAACAGAAATAAAAAGAAGATGTATTTTTGAAAAATTATGCATTAAAATTTATAATTTCTTGCATGCCCTTTTTTACTGTGCTAAAATACAGTATAAAATTATGAGAATCAAGGAGGTAAAGATTCGTTATGGGAATGACGATGACACAGAAGATATTGGCAGCACATGCTGGGCTCGACAGCGTGACAGCCGGTCAGTTAATAGAAGCAAAATTAGATGTAGTCATGGCAAATGATATTACAGGTCCTATGGCATTACCAATCTTCAGACAGATGGCAGATAAAGTATTTGATAAAGATAAAGTAGTTCTTGTTCCGGACCATTTTACACCGAACAAAGACATCAAGTCTGCGGAGAACTCAAAAGCAATCCGTGAGTTTGCCAAAGATCAGGGGCTCAGCTGGTATTTTGAACAGGGAAAATCAGGAGTAGAACATGCAATTCTTCCGGAAGCAGGAGTGGTTGCAGCAGGTGAATGTATCATCGGAGCAGATTCGCATACTTGCACATATGGTGCACTTGGTGCATTTTCGACAGGTGTCGGAACGACGGATATTGCAACAGGTATGGCAATGGGAGAACTGTGGTTCAAAGTTCCGAGTGCGATCAAGTTCGTACTGACAGGGAAGCCGGGCAGATATGTAAGCGGTAAAGATATCATCATTCATATCATCGGCAAGATCGGTGTAGATGGTGCACTTTATAAATCTATGGAATTTACCGGAGACGGAATCAGGAATCTTTCTATGGCAGACAGATTCACAATGGCAAATATGGCGATCGAAGCCGGAGCCAAGAACGGAATCTTCCCGGTAGATGAGAAGACAGAAGAATATTTAAAAGAACATACAAAGAAAGACTATCATGTATATGAAGCGGACGAAGATGCGGAATACGAAAGTATTGTAGAGATTGATCTTTCAGAAGTCCGTCCAACCGTTGCATTTCCACATCTTCCGGGAAATGCGAAGACAATTGACGAGATCGAGGCAATGGAACCGATCAAAATCGATCAGGTTGTGATAGGATCCTGTACAAACGGAAGAATGGAAGATATGAGAAAAGCAGCTGCCATTCTTCAGGGACATACGGTTCATCCGGATGTACGTGTTATGGTCATTCCGGCTACACAGAAGATATACAAACAGTGTATCAGAGAAGGTCTTCTGGAAATTTTCGTAGACGCAGGATGTGCAGTCAATACACCAAGCTGCGGACCTTGTATGGGTGGACATATGGGCGTTATGGCAGCAGGAGAAAAATGTGTATCTACAACAAACCGTAACTTTGTAGGAAGAATGGGACATGTAGATTCTCTGATTTATCTGGCATCACCGGAAGTAGCAGCAGCAAGTGCGATCGCAGGATACATCGCAAATCCAGAGAAAGTAGGTGACAAATAATGAAAGCTTTAGGACATGTTTTTAAATACGGCGATAACGTAGATACAGACGTAATCATCCCGGCAAGATATCTGAATTCTTATGATGCACAGGAGCTTGCGAGCCATGCAATGGCAGATATCGATCCTGAATTCGTCAATAAGGTACAGCCTGGAGATATCATTGTTGCCAACAAGAACTTTGGATGTGGTTCTTCTAGGGAACATGCACCGTTATGTCTTAAGACAGCAGGTGTCAGTTGCGTTATTGCAGAGACATTTGCAAGAATTTTCTATCGCAATGCGATCAACATCGGACTTCCGATCATTGAGTGTCCGGAGGCTGCAAAAGCAATTGAAGCAGGTGATGAAGTAGAGATTGATTTTGACAGCGGTAAGATCTATGACAGAACAAAAGGAACAGAATTCAAGGGACAGCCGTTTCCAGAGTTCATGCAGAAACTGATCGCAGCAGGCGGACTGGTAAAATATACAAACAGTAAGAGAAAGTAATCATAATAAGGAGAGCGTTGGCATGGGTTTATATTACAAAAGTACAAGAAATTCTAATCTGAAAGTAACAGCATCAGAGGCAATTCTGAAAGGACTTGCTCCGGATGGCGGACTTTTTGTACCATCGGAACTTCCAAAGCTGGATGTAACAATGTCAGATCTGAAAGGAAAGACATATCAGGAGATCGCATATCTCGTAATGAAGCAGTTCCTGACAGATTTTACAGAAGAGGAACTGAAAAACTGTATTGATAAAGCATATGACAGCAAATTTGACACAGAAGAAATTGCGCCGCTCGTAAAAGTAGATGATACTTATTACATGGAATTGTTCCATGGTGCAACAATCGCATTCAAAGATATGGCATTATCAATCCTGCCGCATCTGATGACAACTTCGGCAAAGAAGAACGACGTTAAAAATGAGATCGTGATTCTGACTGCAACATCCGGAGATACAGGAAAAGCCGCACTTGCAGGCTTTGCGGATGTGGAAGGAACGAGGATCATCGTATTCTATCCAAAGAATGGTGTCAGCAAGGTACAGGAACTCCAGATGGTAACACAGAGAGGAGAGAATGTAAACGTAGTAGCGATCCATGGCAATTTCGATAATGCACAGAGTGGTGTGAAAGCGATGTTCGAAGATACAGAACTGGCGGAAGAACTCGCAAAGAAAGGCTATCAGTTTTCATCAGCCAACTCTATCAATATCGGACGTCTGGTTCCACAGGTGGTATATTACGTCAATGCATATGCAAAACTTCTGGAAAATGAAGAGATTGAAGATGGTGAAAAGATCAATGTGGTAGTACCGACAGGTAACTTTGGAAATATCCTGGCTGCATATTATGCAAAACAGATGGGAGTACCGATTGATAAGCTGGTATGTGCTTCAAATGACAATAAGGTATTGTTTGACTTCTTCCAGACAGGAGATTATGACAGAAACCGTGAGTTTATCCTCACTACATCCCCATCCATGGATATTCTGATCTCCAGCAATCTGGAACGTCTGATCTACAGAATCAGCGGAGATGATGATCAGAAGACGAAGGATATGATGGAAGCATTAAAATCCGCCGGAAAATATACGATCACAGAAGATATGAAGGAGCGTCTTGCTGATTTCGCAGCAGGGTACGCAACAGAAGAAGAGTGCGCAGAGAATATTAAAAAAGTATACGATAAGACAGGATATGTTATGGACACGCATACAAGTGTAGCGTCGTATGTATGCGGCTGTTATCAGAAGAACAGTGGCGACGATAAGAAATGTGTGATTGCATCGACTGCAAGTCCGTACAAATTCGTGAAGAGTGTGATGAGCGCAATCGATCCGAAGTATGCTGATCAGGATGAATTCAGCCTTCTGAGTGTTTTGGAAGAAACATCCGGACGTGAGATGCCACAGGCAATCAAAGATATTTTGAACGCTAATATCCTGCATGATCTGGAATGTGATGCAGATAAGATGAAAGACACAGTAAAGAATATTTTAGAAGTATAAAACTTTATATTAAAAATAAATAAAATTCATAATCGATAAAAATTACTAAATGCAAGGTTTCTATAAAAATCTTGCATTTTTGAACTATATAAAAGAATAAAAGCAGAAAAAATAACGGATTGAGATATAGGAGTTGCAAAATAGTGCTTTGAAAAGATTGTTAAAGTGTTGACTTTTGCGCAGAAAAATGCAATAATAAGGCAAATGCTGTTGTGGGAGAGTATGAAAAACCAGAATTTATAATATACAGCAGTAAATAAAAGAAAAGAGGTTAAATGAAGATGGCTAAAATCGATTTAAGTAAGTATGGCATTTCAGGAACGACGGAAATCGTGCACAATCCTTCTTATGAATTATTATTTGAGGAAGAGACAAAACCGGAACTGGAAGGTTTTGAAAAAGGACAGGAAAGTGAACTTGGTGCAGTCAATGTAATGACAGGTATCTATACTGGACGTTCTCCTAAAGATAAGTTCATCGTAGTTGATGAGAATTCAAAAGATACTGTATGGTGGACATCTGATGAATATAAGAATGATAATCATCCTGCAACACAGGAAGCTTGGAACGCAGTAAAAGATATTGCAATCAAAGAACTTTCTAACAAAAAACTTTATGTTGTAGATGCATTCTGCGGAGCAAACAAAGATACACGTATGGCAATCCGTTTCATCGTAGAAGTTGCATGGCAGGCTCATTTCGTAACAAATATGTTCATCAAACCTTCAGAAGAAGAGCTTGAAAACTTTGAGCCAGACTTCGTAGTATACAATGCTTCTAAAGCAAAAGTTGAAAATTACAAAGAATTAGGACTGAATTCAGAGACAGCAGTAATGTTCAACATCACAAGCAAAGAGCAGGTTATCGTGAATACATGGTACGGCGGAGAGATGAAGAAAGGTATGTTCTCTATGATGAACTACTTCCTTCCGCTTAAGGGAATGGCTTCTATGCACTGCTCAGCCAATACAGATCTGAACGGAGAGAATACAGCAATCTTCTTCGGACTTTCAGGAACAGGAAAGACAACACTTTCTACAGATCCTAAGCGTCTTCTGATCGGTGATGACGAGCACGGATGGGATGACAACGGAGTATTTAACTTTGAAGGCGGATGCTATGCTAAGGTTATTAACCTTGACAAAGAGTCTGAGCCGGATATCTACAATGCAATCAAGCGTAACGCACTTCTTGAGAACGTAACACTTGATGAAAATGGAAAGATTGATTTCGCAGATAAGACTGTAACAGAGAATACACGTGTATCTTACCCAATCAATCATATTGAAAATATCGTGCGTCCTGTATCTTCAGCACCTGCTGCTAAAAATGTAATCTTCCTGTCAGCTGATGCATTTGGAGTACTTCCACCG
>UMBL01007085.1_pt1 | contig 8084 bp, 7 predicted proteins | sample 1963951 | NCBI WGS metagenome assembly UMBL01 (sample SAMEA4835940, study PRJEB28245) | human gut metagenome | biome: gut microbiome; material: fecal sample | place: Denmark | collected 2008 | reverse complement strand
CTTAAGGAACGGGGCGTTGGTGTTATACAGATTTAATGTTACTATTTAGCTGCTTCCACAATAATTTGTAAAGCTAAGCGGGCGGAATTATATAAATCTTCTTCCTTAATGCATTCTTCTTTCGTATGCACATTGGTCATACCAACACCGAGAACGGCTGTCGGTACACCATAGGCATTGAAGAAGCTGGCATCACTGCCGCCGCCGGATTCAACTACATTAACGGTGAAGCCCAATTCTTCGGCCGCTTTGGAAGCGAGGCGAATTGTTTCGGAATCTACCGGCACATCGAACGGATCGTAAGCCGGTAATACTTCTACTTTAATGGACGTATTAGTGTCTTTAGCGCCCTGTTCGAAAATAGCTACCACTTCGTCGGTTAATTTAGCTAATTTTGCTTTATTACGGCTGCGGGTTTCCATAAAGATAACCGCTTCTTCCGCTACGATATTGGTAGCACGACCACCACTGATGGTACCGATGTTGCAAGTCGTTTCTTCGTCGATACGGCCTTGCGGTAATTTTATTAAAATATGACCGGCCGCAACGATGGCGTTAATGCCTTTTTCCGGAGCGTTGCCGGCATGAGCCGCTTTACCGGTGATGGTGGCACGTACTTTGTTCTGGCCCGGTGCTTTATGTACGATACGGCCCGGTGCACCGGAGGTATCAAAAGTATAACCCAATTTAGCTTTAAGTAAGGACGAATCCATATTCTTAGAGCCGTTTACACCGCCTTCTTCAGCGATAGTAAAGACAACCTGTATATCGCCATGAGGGAGATTGTCTTCTTTAACAACACGCAAGGCTTCTAGGATAGCTACCACACCGGCTTTGTCGTCACCCCCGAGGATTGTAGTGCCGTCCGAAGTAATGAGGCCGTCTTTAATTTGTGGTTTAATATTGGCGCAAGGTTCTACGCAGTCCATGTGAGCGGTGAGCATAATCATAGGGGCGGAAGGAACATTTCCTTTAAGAGTTGCCACTAAGTTACCTGCATTGCCACCCAATTTTTCACCGGCATTATCTTCTTCAACGGTAAAACCGAAAGCTTCTAAACGCTTGGTCAATAAGTCGGCGATTTCACGTTCTTTAAGGGTGGAGCAAGGAATTTGAATCAATTCTAAGAATTCATCAAGGATACGCTTTTCTTGGATCATGAGAACCTCCTAAACATAATGTGAGAGAATAAAATAAAGAAATTGTATAATGTGAGAGTTTTCAGTTATAAATAATTAATAGTACCGGTTAATATAGTAATGAATAGGGGATGCAAATTTCAACTTAGAATAAAATAAGGAATGTAATAACGCCAACCAACATTGGCACGATATTACGTTTGGCAAGCTCCATAGGACCTACATTGGCGAGGGATGCACAAATAATGGCCGCACCCGCTACCGGTGAAGTAGAACGACCGATAGCCCCTGAAATCTGTGCCAAGGAGCCAAGGTCGACCATGTTCATGCCGAAGCTGGCTGCATGCGGTGTGATGGCACCGTTGAAGGCAAGCGCTGCTGCGTCGCCGGAACCGCTTAAGATAGCGATAATGAACGGACCGAAGCTGCCGGCAATTTTAGCGAATGATTGAGAATCCTTCATATACGTTAATAACGCATCGGTAAGGCCCATGGCCTGCATGCCTTTGGTGAAAACCGCAGCGGCGATGATAAGACCGATGATGCTGCCGTAGGCATCGCCCATGCCCTTGAAGAAGTCTTTCGTTACTTCTTCAAGGGCATGGGCGCGGGCAATAATGAGAGCTACTACACAGCCGATAATCATAGCGGCCGGTACGCTTACTTTAGCAATCCCCATATCTTTGAGCGCAGCAATGTTTAAGTTGGTTACAACTAAAATAACGAGCGCCACAATCGGTGCCATAGCTTTAAGACCGTTAACTTTGAATTTACTTACGATAGAAGCGGTACCTTGTTCTGCTAACGCTTCTTGGCGAGCCTTGCTTGGGCCTTCCTTGCGAAATGCCGCTACTAAGGTAAGTGATACGGCTACTACTAAGGATGCGATGATGGCCGGTAAGGCAGTTTCAAGGACAACGAACATAACATCTACATTGGCCATCTTGGAAATGAAGGCCACATGCGTATTGCCGGGGCTGATGGCACTGCCCCAAGTGCCGGCTAAGATAGCGGCACCGGCCATGGCCGGATGTACGCCGGCCGCAATTAAAGCGGGAATCAAGATACTGCCGATAGCCGCAGCGGCACCGGCTGCACTGGTAACGGCGATGTTGAGCCACCAGGTTACGAGCATGGCAAGCGGAATGATAATGGCATGGCTTTTAGAAATAAGGCCTGATAATGCATGCACTAAATGTTGGTCACATTCCGTATGCTTCATAACGAAAGCAAAGCCCATTACGGTACAAATAGTTGGGACTAAGGAACCGTGAATCATGGTTTTGACAAACGAATCCATGAATTGGCCCATTACGCCGCCGATGAAACACATAAGTGCGCCGGCTACAAGTAGAACGGTGCGGGTTTCATACTTTCTAATGATGGCGGCAAATGCGATGATTACGATAATACCACCTGTCAGTTGCATCATAGGTAACACCTCCGTAAGAAATACCCCCTACTATATAACATGGTATAATACTACTATAGGCTAAATTAGAAAAAAATGCCACATTTAAATGATAAAATATAATTTTGATTATGTTAATTTTGCATACATTATGAGTGTTTTCAATGGCGTATATGATTTGAGTATTTGCAATTATGTTTAAAATATGCTACTTTACGGTGGAGGTAGACGTATGACAACCGGCAGAGAATGTGCGTGGGCTAAACGCAGCTTGGAAGAGCAAGTATATCATGATACCGAGTGGGGCGTGCCAACCCATGAGGATTCCGTTTTGTTTGAGTTTTTAGTACTGGAAACTATGCAGGCCGGACTCAGTTGGACGTTAGTACTAAAACGTCGCGAAGCCATGCGTGAAGCATTTGATGGTTTCGATATAAATAAAGTGGCGGCCTATACGCCGGACAAAGAGTCTCAATTATTGGAGAATCCGAATATTATTCGGAATCGACTTAAGATTGCTTCACTTCGTAAAAATGCCTTGGCATTTAAGAAAATTCAGGCCGAGTTCGGATCTTTTGATGCGTATATCTGGGCGTTTACGAACGGCGAAAGTTTAGTTGGTCACTGGCAAACAGAAGCGGACGTGCCGGCTATAACACCGTTGGCGGAGCAAATCAGTAAGGATTTGAAGAAACGCGGTTTTACCTTTGTGGGACCTACGATTGTATATTCTTTTTTACAGGCTATCGGCATGGTAAACGACCATATTGTGAGTTGCCCTTGTTATGAACGTTTAACAAAGTAGGAGGAATCATGCAATTTTATAATTTTTTATACCAACATGGACATATAGCCTTCAGCCAATATATTTATCGGATTGGCACGTATCATTATAATTGGCATCCGGAGATTGAAGTGCTCTTAGTACTGCAGGGAGCGGTCGAGGTATGTCATGACAATGAGTACACCAATTTGGGCCCCGATGATTTTATTATCTTGCCGCCGCAGTGTGGGCATGCTACGTTGGCTTTGGAGCCGGATACGATAGCTATGGTGTTACATTTACATCCGCAAATGCTGGCGCAATATGACAAGGAATTTAGGCAATCCAGTTTCTTTTTGGCCACCGATGAAATGACTCGATACGATTCAGGGTATGACAAGTTGCGGACACAACTTAGTGAATTGATGCGGCAGTTGGCTAAACATAAAGTTGATGAGGTTACGACCATTAATGTGGTAGAAGAACCGGATATTGCAATAGAAAGGGAATTTTTAGGTATTCTCCATTGTTTAATCGATTTGTTAAAGCCTGTTTCCTATATGCCTCAGGGAAATCCGGTGGCCTTGCAACAGGCGGCTACCTTTGAAAAAATGATTACTTACATTGATCAACATTATAAAGAACCGTTGACTTTGGGGGAGATAGCCGATATTGGCGGCTATACCGAAAGTTATGCGTCGCAATTTTTTAAACGGCAGTTGGGCATTTCGTTTAAGGCCTATGTACTGCGCATGCGCTTAAGAGAGGCAGCGGTACAGTTAGTTAATACGAAGCAGCAAATCGTAGACATTGCCAATGAATGTGGCTTTTCTGATGTGAAAGCCTTTAATACGGCCTTTCGCAAGCATTTTCATACGACGCCGACGGAATATCGTCAGGTAGCCGGCAAGGTAGAGCGTCATACGATGATGGATAATTGGAAGGAATATATTGCCGTCGATGATGCGGGGATTAATGAGCGGTTAGAGACTTATAGAAAAAATACGACTGAAAATGAGGCGACCCCGACTGATAAAGGCGCGCATCCTATGAGTGAGTCAAGCAGCGCTGATGCTGAATTGGTGGCCGCTCGTGAACAATTACGTCTCGCATTAGCTACTTTGGATGAAATTTTAGATAAATAAATACGGCTATCTAAAAAAAGTGGAAGTTGGCATTTTTTTATATTATTTGAAATAAGAATACGGTCATATGATAAGTAGGGAGTGATGATAATAGCCGGTTTTTAAAAATAAAAGCCGGTTGTTTTTTTATATCATTTGCATTAAAAGTATATAACAAATCGCATAATAAAGAGTAATTGATAATAATTTTCATAGCGTAATTTGGATAGCTGAATTATGGTATATGCGTATAATGAAAGTATCGAATGCATTCACAGTATCACCAATACAATTAGTGTACGAGAGGAGACAAAGATGGATGGTGTTATTGTAACCCTAGTTCTTTTAGTTTTTGCCATTATCATGTTCGTTTGGGAGAAAATCCCCTTGTCCATAACCGCTATGACGGTAGCCGTTTGCTTGACCTTGACCGGTGTGCTCACACCGAAAGAAGCATTCTTAGGCTTTGTGGATTCCAATGTATTGCTCTTTATGGCCATGTTCATTGTAGGGGCCGCCTTTTTCGATACCGGCGTGGCTCATGCGGTGGGCGGTTTAATCAATCGTTTTGCCAAAACGGAACGTCAGTTAATTATTGCCGTAATGTGTATCACGGGTCTTATGTCTACATTCTTATCCAATACGGGTACAACCGCCGTATTGATTCCACTGGCCATGGGTCTTGTGCAGCGCACCGGCATTAAGGCAACGAAACTGTTAATGCCTTTAGCTATTGCCGCATCTGCCGGTGGTAATGTGAGTCTCATCGGTTCACCGGGCAACATGATTGCTCAATCCGGTTTGGCACAGCAGAATTTGGCCTTCGCCTTCTTCGACTATGCCTTGGTAGGTTTGCCGGTATTGCTCGTAGGTATTGCGTACTTCGCTTTAATCGGTCATAAGTTATTGCCGGAAGAGCCAACTCACACACCGGCTACGGAGTATACGACTGACGCCGATTACAGTAAAGTGGCCATGTGGCGCAAAGTATTTGCTGCCGGTACCTTGGTTGCGACCGTACTGGGGATGATTTTTGAATCACAATTGGGCATTAAATTACACGTTATTGCCTGGATTGGGGCTTTATTCCTCGTAGCGACGCGCACGATTTCTGAAAAAGTAGCCGTTAATGCTATTGATATGAAAACGATTTTACTCTTTGTAGGTTCCTTGGCCTTAGCTCAGGCTCTTGTGAAAACCGGCGCCGGTGCTATGATTGCGGATACGATTATTCAGAGCCTCGGTGATAATCCGTCGCCGTTTATGTTATTGGCCGTTGTATTCTGTATCGCTGCTATTTTGACTCAGTTCATGTCCAATACAGCGACGACTGCTTTATTGGTGCCAATCAGCTTGGCCTTGGCACAGCAGGTTGGGGCCGACCCGAAAGCGGTACTCATGGCGACCGTTATAGGCGGTTCCGTAGCCTTTGCTACACCAATCGGTTGTCCGCCGAATACGATGGTATATAACGTAGCAGGCTATAGTTTTATGGACTATGTCAAAGTAGGTGGTCCTTACCTAATCTTAGCAATGATCACTTCACTCATTTTATTACCGATTTTCTTCCCGTTTTACCCTTGATTTTAAGCGGCAAAACATTTTTGATAAAAATTTTTCTAGGTTTTTCTATATGTACAGATTGTAATTTGGGATCGGTACATCCCATAAGTTAAAGGAGGATATGTATGGATAAGGAAAAAATGAGTCAACGAATGACTCAAATTCTTGCGGATTTTGTAGGCTATTTTTCTAAAGTATTGCCGGATGATGTTGACGCTAAATTAAAAGAATTGGCAGCGGACGAAAAGAATCCGTTGGCAAAAACGATTTATGACACAATGCACAAGAATATGGAATTGGCTAAAGAATTGAGCCGTCCATCCTGTCAGGATACAGGCGTATTGCAGTATTGGGTAAAATGTGGTGCCAACTTCCCGTTAATCGGCGAATTGGAAACTATTTTGCGCGATGCTACCTATCAGGCTACGCAGGAAACTCCATTGCGTCATAACTGTGTAGAAACATTTGACGAATTCAACACGAAGAAAAACATCGGCTTAACGGCTCCATACATTCTTTGGGACATTGTTCCTGACCGTGACGATGTAGAAATTTACCCTTACATGGCCGGCGGCGGTTGCTCCTTGCCGGGCAGCGGTAAAACTTTAATGCCGGGCGAAGGTTACGAAGGGGTTGCCAAATTCGTACTCGATTTGATGACGTCTTACGGCTTAAATGCATGCCCACCGTTATTGGTAGGCGTAGGTATTGCTACCTCCATTGACACCGCAGCTTTATACTCCAAAAAAGCGATCATGCGTCCGGTAGGTTCTCATAATCCTAATAAAAACGCAGCGTATATGGAACAATTGTTGGAAGATGGCATCAATGCCCTTCATTTAGGACCGCAAGGTATGGGCGGCGACAAATCCGTTATGGGTGTTAATATCGAAAACGGTACCCGTCATCCTTCCGTTTTGAGCGTAGCTGTTAACGTTGGTTGCTGGAATCACCGTCGTGGTCACTTAGTGTTTACTAAAGATGGTCAGTGTACTGTTTTATCGCATAGTGGGGTGAAATACTAATGGAAAAGAAAATCTTAACAACACCGATTTCCGCAGAAGATTTAGAAGGCATTAAAGCCGGTGATATTGTATATTTAACGGGCCACATTACAACTTGCCGTGACGTAGCTCATCGCCGTTTGATTGAATACGGTCGTGAACTGCCGGTTGACGTTCGCAACGGTGCTATTTTGCACGCCGGTCCGATTGTAAAAACTATCGATGAAGCTAACGGTAAATACGAAATGATTTCCGTAGGTCCTACGACCAGTATGCGTATGGAAAAATTCGAATACGATTTCGTAAAACATACCGGTGTTCGCCTCATCGTCGGTAAAGGCGGTATGGGCCCGGGCACTCAAAAAGCTTGTCAGGAATTCAAAGCGTTGCACTTGGTATTCCCGGCCGGTAATGCCGTATTGGCCGCTACAGAAGTAGAAGAAATCGAACAAGCTAACTGGAAAGAGTTAGGCATGCCGGAAACATTGTGGACTTGCCGTGTTAAAGAATTCGGTCCATTGATCGTGTCCATCGACACCTATGGCAACAACTGGTTCGAACAGAAAAAAGTGGAATACAACGAAACGAAAGAAAAAGTGCTTGCTGAAATTAACAAACACGTAAGCTTCATTAAATAAGAATTCGTTTATACCTAATTATTTATTAACCCGTTCATGGTGTTAACCATATACATCGTTTACTGCTAATTGCGATGCATAAGGGAGAGCCATACGAGGTTACAATTTTATACTCGCTGCAAAGGTCGTCCCGCAAGGGGCGGCTTTTTGCATTTTAATAATAATTTTCAGCAAGGCCTCTTGAAATGTAGTATACTGTTTTTAGAATATAATGTAATAGTCAAATCGCCGGTTGAGATTGCCATAGTGGATGGCTGGAATTAGTTGCAGTATTTGGCCGGTAGGGGATTACATTAAACGTATTAATGGTGATTAGGTATAGCTACAGGAGGTTTCATTATGAATATAGAAGTGGGATTAAAGGGTGAGGCAACAGTGGTTGTTAATGAGCACAATATTGCCAAAACGATGAAAAGCGGTGCTCTTGAAGTATTCGCTACGC
>UMBL01031379.1_pt1 | contig 8128 bp, 6 predicted proteins | sample 1963951 | NCBI WGS metagenome assembly UMBL01 (sample SAMEA4835940, study PRJEB28245) | human gut metagenome | biome: gut microbiome; material: fecal sample | place: Denmark | collected 2008 | reverse complement strand
GGCAAACCCATCGCCGGCTGACGTAGCCCCTTCCGCTCACGTCCGTGACAAATCGCCATTTCTGTATGTCCGTGAGCGAAAGGTGGTAATAAATCGCTATTTTCCGTCCGTATTTATACCCCCATTCGCTCACGATGCGCTATACATCGCCATTTCTTGCGGACGTGAGCGAAAGGTGGTGTGCGAATGGCGATTGCAGCCAGCTGACGTCCCCCTCTTTTGCTCGCGTCCGCCAATAATCGCACCTGAACCGCTTTTCTTGCGGCGGATATTGCCTACGTTTGGTAGCGTGGGCTGAAGGAAGGAGCGACATATGAGCGAAACCGCACAATCTGAATCACGATCCGAGGATTCCGCCGCGGGCAAGACGGATGGAGAAATCAAGGCGATTGCCGCCGAAACCGAAATCGCGGCTATCGAAGAAGGCGGAAAGCAGGGCACTGGCGAAGTCGGCAATCCCGCTGACCGTCGTCTGCCGTTAATCGTTCGCATTTACGGCATCGTCATGCTTATTGAAGGCGTGGTGACGCTGCCGTTCATTGTGTTGGCGTGCCTGTACTCGATTCGCGCGGTGTTTTCCGGCAAAGTGGCGTTCGATGCGCTCAGCCTCACCGCGATTCTGTCGGTGGTTCACGCGGCCGTGCTGCTGGTCGCCACCGCGTGTCTGGCGGTGTTCGGCGTGCTGCTTTTCAGGAACAAACGCCGGCACATCGCGCAATGGACGTACCTGCTGATTCCGCTTACGCTCGCCGAAGGCCTGCTGTCGCTGGCGTTGAAGGGGCTTGGCCTGAACCTTGTCAGCCCGGCTGTCCAGCTTGTCGTGCTGATCGCCCTGCACATCACCGCCGACCCATCGCTGCGGGAGGAGCGCCGGCTGCAGTTCGCGTTGCGGCGCATGGACGCCCGCAGCGCGTATGAGAACGCCGCCTCCCAAGGCATGGCCGGCCGCGACCTGACCGGCAAAGGCTATATTTCGCTGGATTTCTTCAATCTGTTCTGGCTGTTCACCATTGGTTGTGTGTTCGGTTTGGTGATCGAAACCATCTACCATTTCATCCTGTTCGGCGAATACCAGGACCGTGCGGGCTTCCTATGGGGGCCGTTCTCGCCGATTTACGGCTTCGGCGTGGTGATCGTCACCGTGTTGCTCAACCATTTGTGGCAGTCGAATTGGTTGCTGATTTTCTGCTCAAGCGCGGTGATCGGTGGCGCGTTCGAATATTTCACCAGCTGGTTCATGCAGGCCGCGTTCGGTATTCGCGCATGGGATTACACGGGGCAATGGCTTTCGATTGACGGGCGTACATCCGGCAAATACATGTTCTTCTGGGGCATCCTCGGCTTGGTTTGGGTCAAGTTGATTCTGCCGCGATTGTTGCGATTGATCCAGCGTATTCCGTGGAAGATTCGCTATTCGTTGACGCTGGTCTGTTTCATACTCATTTTCGTCGATGGCGTGATGACGCTGATGGCGCTTGACGCTTGGTATTCCCGCATGGCTGGGGTTGCGCAGAATTCGCCCGTTTCGCAGTTCTTCGCCACGTATTTCAATGACGATTTCATGGCCCACCGATTCCAGACCATGAAGATCGACCCGTCCACTGCCGGTCGTATGTAGGCTGGTTTTTGCGTTTTGCGGGTTTTGCTAAGCGGCTGGTCGGGCGATGTTCCGGCTGGCCGCTTTGCTTTGGGTGGCTGATTTTGAACGATTTCGGACGATTGCAGTGGGGTTTTGTTGCGGGTTTTGCCGCGGGGGATTTGATTCTTCCGGATTATTGCCGTTTGGGATTCGTGCCTTCCGGCTGTCTGGATGCTTGACTGCTGTTGCCGCGCCTACGCCGCGATGCTTTGCGCCAGCTGGCGGATGAGGTCGGGGCGATGTCCGCTCCATGAGGAATTCGGTGAGATGACGACCGGAATTTGCTTGAAGCCGGCGTCCTTGATCTGTTCGAATGTGGACGGATTCTGCGTCAAATCGACCGCCACGTACCGCACTCCCAGTTTGGAAAGCTCTTGTTCGGTGGCCTCGCATTGAGGATTGTTCGGATTGGTGAAGACGGTCACGGTCATTACTTTTCCTCCCTATGCAATCGGCTTCCTTTGGTGCGGAAGATCTTGTCGGCCACGTTTTTTGATTTTGCCCGGCTGAGCAGGCCGTTCATCAGTATACACTACCCGTAGTGGCGTTTCGTGCGTTCGCCCACTGTATATAGTGGGGAATTTCCCGTAATACCGAATCTATACGAACAAATGTTCGATATATTCGAGTCTATCATTATCGTCGATTGCGCCACGCCGGTTGCATGCGTATGGTCCGTCCGCGAATCGCCCGCGGGCTGTTCGCTATTCATTTCGGAACACATATTGCGATTTCGCTCGTTTTCTTACGATTGTGAGCGAAAGGTGGTGCCGCATAGTGTGGTAGGGGGTATAAATCGCCTTATTTTCCATACTTTTCGGCGCACGTCGCGAAATAATCGACCGAAATTGCGATTCGTGAGCGAAAGAGGGTGCGCGATATGGTGCGTTCCGTATTGAAGTGCTGAGACCTCATCCCGAAACAAATGAAAAAGTCCTGAGAACCATCGGCTTCCAGGACTTCGAACCTGTGCCCCCCGTGGGATTCGAACCCACAACCCACGACTTAAAAGGACGCTGCTCTAACCGTTGAGCTAGAGGGGCAACAGCAACACAGTATACAGCATATTCGGACCAATCGCCACCACGGGCGTCGGACGGGCGTCGAAATGGCCTTCGGAGTGTTGGTGTGCCTACAATCGAAACCATGTCATGTACCACAATTCTTGTAGGCAAAAAAGCAAGTTACGACGGTTCGACCATCATCGCCCGAGATGACGACTCTGGTTCGGGACGTTACGATCCCAAGAAATTCGTAGTCGTCGCACCGCAGGAGCAGCCGCGGCACTACCGCAGTGTGCTGAGCCACGTTGAAATCGACCTTCCCGACAATCCATGCCGGTACAGCATCGTACCGAACGTGCTTCCAAATCGTGGAATCCTTGCGGAAGCTGGCGTCAACGAACGCAACGTGGCCATGAGCGCCACCGAAACCATCGCCGTCAACGAGCGCGTACTCGGCGCCGACCCGCTGGTCGCACTGCAGCCAGCCGACGAAATCGCAGGAAAGCCGGAAATCCCTGGCGGCATTGGCGAAGAGGACATCATCACCCTCGTGCTGCCGTACGTCAACACCGCGCGCGAAGGTGTGAAGCGCCTCGCTGAACTGCTCGAAACATACGGGACGTACGAATCGAACGGCATCATCATTTCTGATGTGGACGAAATCTGGTACGTCGAAACCATCGGTGGACACCATTGGATCGCCCGCCGTGTTCCGGACGACAAATGCGCGATTATTCCCAACCAGCTTGGCATCGACTATTTCGATTTTGATGACGCCTTCAGCGACGCACGTGAATTCATGTGTAGCGCCGATCTGCAGGAATTCATCGAAACGCACCATCTTGGGCGCGCGGCGGGTACGCAGGGCGGCATGAACGGCGGCCACTGCAACCCGCGCATCGTATTCGGCACCGCCACCGCGAAGGACCACATCTACAACACGCCGCGCGCTTGGTATATGTACCGCTATCTCGATCCGGCCGACGCGGAAAACCTTACCCCTGAATCGGACGACATTCCATGGTGTCTCGAACCGGAGAATGCCGTGACCGTCGAGGACGTCGACTTCCTGCTGGGGTCGCATTACGAGGGTACCCCGTACGACCCGTACGGCACGCAGGGAACGGAGGAAAGCCGCCATCGCTACCGTCCGATCGGCATCAACCGCACCGGACACATGGTGGCCATGCAGATTCGCCCGTATGCGCCAGCCGAAAGCCGTTCGATCATGTGGATTTCGTACGGTTCCGGCGCGTTCACCACGTCCGCGCCGTTCTACGCGAACGTCGACGACACCCCCGCATATCTGCGCGACACCACGCCGGAAGTCTCCACGGACTGCCTGTATTGGACGAATCGTCTGATTGCTGCGATCGCCGACGCGCACTTCTACGAGACCAGCAACGCGGTCGAGGGCTTCTCGGAAGACGTCCGTTCCTTCGGCCACCGTCTGGTGGAACGTACGGATGGCGAGCTTGCGATTGGTGGTGCGGAGGCGGACGCCAGTGCTGGTTCTGTGTCCGTTTCGGTCCGTCTCGCGGCGGCCAACGACGAAATGGCGGAATATTTGCGATCGCGCAATACGAAGCTGCTCGGCGACGTGCTGTATACGTCCAGCAACCTCATGCACAACAGTTTCGCCATGTCGGATCGCTGGAACTAAGCCCGCTGACGCTTCACGTGTCCGATTCTGGCCCCTGATTGTCCGATTCTGGCGAATCGGACGCGTGGCATATGAATCCGGTACCCTGAGTGTCCGATTCTGCAGAAACGGACATTCAGGGGCCAATTTCACCTATCTAACTGTCCGTTTCTCCCGAATCGGACGCGTAGGCATCAAAATAAAGCGCTCCTGTGTCCGAATCACCAGAATCGGACACAGGAGCGCCTGGCCAATCGCAGTAATCGCGGGCCTTCCATACCGCTATACCGCGAAACTCGCGCGAAATCAGTTGAATCCGACCACGTGCTCCGCGACGAAATATCCCTTGCGGATCACGAACCGGCCGAGCGAACCGTGCAGGTTCAGCGCGCGTGACATCGCCTTCTTGCGGACGTCCTTGTAGATTGTCGGCGAATATGCCTCGATATCCGCCCACATGGCCTTCTTCTTCTCGTAATTCGCGTGATCTCGCGAGAGGATCATGAAGACACTCGCCACGGAGCTTTCAATCGCAAGAAAATGAATCATATAGCGGTACAGTCCGTCTGGCACCGTACCACGTTCGGGGGTGGCGTGCACCATGCACTGGTTGACGAGCCGCAGCTGGTCCACACGTCGGATCATCACGTCCGTCTGCACGCTCTGCCCGTCGCGGCCGATGAAATAGTGGTAGAACGGCGTATCCACGTATTGCAGCGACTTGACCCACGGGAACGGCTGGTAGGCGTAGATGAAGTCCACGTAGAACGTGTGTTCCGGCAGCTGCATCTTCGATTCGCGTACCACGGCCGTGCGGTAGATAAGCGCGTGCATGAGAATGTATTCGGTCAGTCCGAAATGTCCCAGATCGTCCCAAGTGAGCCGCTTGCCGGGCTCCATGGCGTGACGGAAGTTCACGACGTGCTTGTTGCGTTTGCCCACCTTGTCGTACACGTAGTTGGTGACGAGCATGTCGAGCGGCTCGTCCTTATCGACCTCGCCGCGCAGCACGGCCATGACCTGTTCGAGCGATTCCGGGCCGACCCAATCGTCCGCGTCCACGACCTTCACGTACATGCCGCTCGCCGCCGCGATGCCGGTGTTGACCGCGCCGCCGTGGCCCTTGTTCTCCTGATGGATCGCGCGCACGATTCCCGGATTGCGCGCCTCGAACGTCTTCGCCATCTCCAGCGTGCCGTCGGACGAGCCGTCATCCACGATCAGCACTTCGATGTCGTCGTTGCGCTTCGACGCGATCAACGATTCGACGCACCGTTCCAGGTATTCCGTCATGTTGTACGCGGGCACCACGAAGGTGAGCGTCTTCTTCTCCTGCATATTCTTCCTCGGATCGGGCTCGTGTCGGGCCGTGCGGCTGGCCGACCGCTCCGGCCAAAAGCATAACGAAACTAACGTAGCACCATGTGCGGTTCCGGGGCGCGGTTTTGCACACAAACGGCACCCTGAAATACGCAATCTGCACCTGAAATTTCCCCTAGGGTCATTTCGGGTGACGGTATGTCAGTTTTCGTCAATTGTTGATTGTTTTTGCGATTCGTGCGGGCTTTGCGGTTTTTGCGATTCGTTCGTCTCGTCTGATTCGTTTGATTCGTCTGCCGCTTGCGATCCGTCCGTCACGGTCGTCCCGTCCGTCGCGTCATCTCCCGCAGCAACCGCCTTCTCCTGCGATTTCGCGGCCTTCTTGCCCTGCTTCTCCTGCTTGGCGATCGCCTTCGCTTCCCGCGCGGCCTGCTTTTCCGCCTCGCGGGCGGCCTTTTCGCTTTCGTAGCGCAGTTCCGGCTTGGCTTCCATGCGGCTCAGCCCATACCATGCCAGGTTCACGATGTGCGCGGCGAGCTGCTCCTTGCTGAGCTTGCGCTGGTCGGCCCAATATTGGCAGGTGTACACGGTCATGCCGATGAGCATCTGCGCGTAATACGGCACGCTTTTGGCCGGCAGATGCTGGCGTTTGAACGCGTCGGTGAGAATGTCCTCGACGCGTACGGCAATGTCTCCAAGCAGCGAATTGAACGAGTTGGACGGGTCGGTTTTCGGCGAATCGCGCGTGAGCACGCGGAAGCCTTCGGCGTTTTCCTCCACGTAGGTGAGCAGCGCAAGCGCGGTGCGTTCCACGATTTGGCGCGGATGCGCCTGCGGGTCGGACAGCGCGTTGATGAGAACGTCGGTGAGCGCGCGCATTTCGCGGTCCACCACCACGGCGTACAGGCCTTCCTTTCCTCCGAAATGTTCGTAGACGATGGGTTTCGACACTTTTGCGGTCGAGGCGATTTCTTCCACGCTCACTGCTTCGAATCCCTTGGCCGCGAACAGCGATCGACCGATTTCGATAAGCTGTTCGCGCCGCTGGTACGACGTCATTCTGGATGTATTGGCCATATTGCCCAGTTTTTCACGTCCCGTGGATAGCCCCATTGCCTGCCCTGGCAGAGATGAGTGGCGTGTCCGTTGCGCTTTTTAGGCTGGAACCATGGATACGAATGTGATTATTGCGATTGTCGCGGTCGTCGTTATCGCGGCATTACTTGCGATTGGCGGATGGTGGTTCGGTAAGAGCCGCAAGTCCGCCGTGGACAAGTCCACTGAAGCGGCGAAGGCGAAGGCCGATGCTCGTTTGGCTACGGAGAAGTCCGTCGCGCAATCTGCCGCCGCAAGTGCCGAAAACGCTGAGAAAACCAAGGAAACCGCGGAATCCGCAGCGACGGAAGCCGTGGAATCCGCGACTTCGTCTGCCACACCTGAATCGCCAGTGGCAACTGAACCAACTCCGGTCGGGTCAGCCGTAACTGAATCCGCGACCCCAGCCGTCGAAACCCCTGAAGCCGCCGGCACCCGCATGCAGCGCCTCAAGGCGCGCCTGTCCAAGTCCGGCAATCCGTTCGGCAAGGCCCTGTTCAACATCCTCGCCAAGGACCAGCTCTCCGAAGCCGACTGGGAGGACGTCGAAGACACCCTCCTGCTCGCCGACGTGGGCGCGGAAGCCAGCGAACAGCTCGTTGAGGAACTGCGCAACGACGCCCGCATCGCCGGCCAATCCGACCCTGCCGAAGTGCGTGCGGCGCTGAAGGACAAGCTGCTGAAGCTCGTCGGCACCGACGTCGACCGTCGGCTCAACGCCGACAAGGAAGGCGCGAACAAGCCGAGCGTCATCATCATGGTCGGCGTGAACGGCACCGGCAAAACCACCACCGCGGGCAAGCTGTCCCGTCTGCTCGTCTCCGAAGGCAAGCAGGTCATGCTGGGCGCCGCCGATACGTTCCGCGCCGCCGCGGCCGACCAGCTGGAGACCTGGGGCGCCAAGGTGGGCGTGCCGGTCGTGCGTTCCGACAAGGACGGCGCCGACCCGGCGTCCGTCGCGTTCGAAGCGAGTGCCAAGGCCAAGGAGGCGAACGCCGACGTGCTCATCATCGACACCGCCGGCCGTCTGCAGAACAAGTCCAACCTCATGGACGAGCTCGGCAAGATCCGCCGCGTCACCGAAAAGAACCTGCCTGTGGACGAAGTGCTGCTCGTGCTCGACGCCACCACCGGCCAGAACGGCATGACGCAGGCCAAGGTGTTCGCCGAAGCGATCGGCATCACCGGCGTGGTCCTGTCCAAGCTCGACGGCTCCGCCAAGGGCGGCATCGTCATCTCCGTGCAGAAGGAGCTCGGCGTGCCCGTCAAACTCGTCGGCCTGGGCGAAGGCCCGGACGACCTCGCCCCGTTCGATCCGGAAGGTTTCGTCGACGGCATCCTCGCCTGACGTTCCCATATTTTCCGGATTTGCGATTTCCGTAGCGAAAACCTCCCGTCACGTTCCGTACGTGGCGGGAGGTTTTCGTA
>UMBL01022577.1_pt1 | contig 8248 bp, 7 predicted proteins | sample 1963951 | NCBI WGS metagenome assembly UMBL01 (sample SAMEA4835940, study PRJEB28245) | human gut metagenome | biome: gut microbiome; material: fecal sample | place: Denmark | collected 2008 | reverse complement strand
AAAATAGTCCAAGAATATGTCCGCACCCCCCTCTCAAAATATCAATCTAAGTAAGATAAATGACGCTTTATTATACTTGAATGTGCATTTTCAAAATTACCTCTCATCAACGGCTTACCTATGCGGTTTCTGCATTTATTGAAAATGACAAAAACTCCATTTTGACCACTTATTATATTTTTCACAATGTTGTCAGCCTCCTTTAATGAACTTATTTTAATAAAGATTTCTACCTTTTCATAAGCAAATGGCGGTAATTTACTTTGAAAAATATTTTTAAGATAAAAAGCAGTGCCTAATGCTATAAAATTCAATAAAGTATTGACAAATCCGTAGAATTATGGTATTATATAAATAAAGTAAAATAGTATTTAACAAATAAACATAGTTGAGGAATTCAAAAATTCTGATTCTATGTTTTTTTTGTATTCAAATACATTTTAACGGAGGTTTTAATTATGAAAACTTATAAAGAAATACTAAATAGCAAATCTACACAACAAATCAGATTGATTACAATTCACAACATATTAAATGATATTGATATGAATTTATTAACCGAAAAAGCAAAACAAATTTTTATTAAACAAAACATTCAAATTTCTGATGAACAGTTGTCAGAATATATTAACTATTGTGCTCAGCAATGGTTAAACGCTATTAGACTCACTACTATTCCCCAAGCCTATGATAATGCTATTTCAATTTTAGAAAAGCATCAAACATTCTTCAATTATGCTTTATTTACAATAGAAAATGTACTTATCAAGCAAGAAATTGAATCGCAAGCTAAAAGAACAACTATATTACAGCTTCTTATAAAGCATAAAAATGTTATTGACACTATTATCAAAAATTTTATTACAACGCATAATACTTCTACTGATAGTGAAGTTGATTATAATACCGTTCGTGATATAATTATTGATCAGTTGTCAATTCTTCCTGAATTACCTGCATTTAATACAGTTAATGAAATCAAAAATACTATTAATACTATCTTAGAGTAAAATTATATGAACACATTCAAAAAGGTCAGTACACATAATGTACCGACCTTTTTCTTATTTTGTTTCAACAAATGAAATATTACCGTTTTTGTACACGAACAATGGTTCGTTATTATTACGATAAGCTTCTTTGCCCGGAGCTTTGCCTACGACAGTTTTAACATATAAAATGTTTATAATAGTCGTACCAAAAGGTTTGTAGATATTTTGGCAGAAATAGCCGTGTTTTTCTCCGTTTGGGCATTCATCATTATGTAAAATTCAGGATATTCCATCATATCCCACATTACATCTTCTGATGTGCTTAGGAATTCAGCAATTTTTGAAAGAATAGCCTGCAAGGCATAATTGTTCTCCCGGTTTGATTCCTGCCGGTATTTCGCAATTCACTGTACCATAAGCTGTCGGCACATTAATCACTGCTCCCAAAACAGCTTGTGGAAATGAGATAGTCATATAGTAAACAACGTCTTGACCTGTCCTCACAAAACCTTTCTTCTGTTTTACTTGAATATTGATAACCAAATCACCGTTTTCTCCACCATTGATTCCGACATTGCCTTTGCCTTTTATTTTTAATACTTGTCCACTGAATATGCCTCTCGGAATACTTATCTCATATATGAATTTCTTTAATACCTTACCGGTATTATTACAAATTGTACAATTATCGGTATGATTTTCTTCCTTACTGCAAGGACATATTTCTTCATGCTGAACAGTTATCTCCTTTCGGCAGCCGAGAATTGATTCCTCAAAAGTAATTTCTACTGTAGTATATACGTCAGAACCTCGAATACCTTTCTGTTCAGGCTCAGGCTTTTCTGATTTTGTTGTTTCTTTCTTCTTTTCTGTATTCGTCTTACTTCCGGCATCACTGAATATAGTACCAAAGTTAAATATAGACTTGTGTTTCTTTTCACGATTTTCTAATATAAGCCTATACGCCTCTGATACTTTTGCAAATTTAGCAGTTGCATCTTTGTCATCTCTATGTAAATCAGGATGAAATTGTTTGGATTTCTCTCTATATGCTTTTTTTACCTGCTCATCTGTTGCTTTCTTAGTAATACCCAACATCTCATAACATTCTTTAATATCCATATCAGAATCCCCCTATCATTTGCATTACATTATTTAAGACTGTATTATCAAGCGGTATATGAACATTAGGAATCATATTGACTGTATAAAGTATGAAATATACGATAATTGCCATTATTAAGCCTTTAACAACACCACTTATAAAACCAATTGCCTTATCAAGTTTTTCCCTTAAAGGAACTATTTTTACTGCACTTGATATTAAGTGTATTATCAATCCGAATATAAACATAAACAATGAAAATAACATTATCATTATGAATGAAGATAATAATTTTTCGGCAGATAAATTAACAACATTATTTACTGAATTAATCATTTGGTTTGCAGGATCAGATAAATTAACAAAACCTAAGTTAAAAGCATTTCCACATTGAAACACTGAACCATTGATGTTCTGAATAAAACAACTGATTTTATCACTAATACCCGATTCATTACATACATATTGCGTTACCGGAATAGCTAAACAGCGTGAAAGTATAAAAGACAATATCATTGATATTAAGCCTCCTATACTTTTGATACCACCCTTTTTTAGTCCTATAAATCCGTACACAATAATAATACTAACAAATAATATACTTATAAGCATTTTTATTCACTCCTTCCTTTTAAACGTAAAAAAGCAGACAAAAATCAATTCAGATTCTTGTCTGCTCATATTTACTTTTTATGTTATTGTCACTTCATACTTTAATTTTAGTATATCAGAGGTCAGAAATGAAGTCAAGTTATTTTATTGAGTTTGTTCAAGATATTCTTTATATGTATAAAGTATTTGAATATTATTTTTTAAGAGCAATATTTATTGTTTTTTGTTCATCTCCATATATCATATTGTCAACATTCCAAAATTGATCTTCAGTTATAAAACGTTTAATACTACTATCATAATATCTTACTCTTAGATATGTCATATCACTTTCGTAATCGTAATATTGACCATAGTAGCGTAGTGGGTTATTTTCAAAAGAACTTGATTCATTTTTGGTTCGTATTTCTCCCCACGCATTATATGTATAATCAGCGGTTTTATTGCTTGTACTTGTGTAAATAGAAAGTACATCACCATGTGCATCTTTAAACAAATAACCGGTTGTGCCATTTTGTCTCCTTGACACATATCCGTTTACTCCCATTACATTTGTTGCATAATTGTTATTATTTAAAGTTTCATTAATAACATTATCACCGTCATAGTAATACTTAGTTGTATTGTCCCCTATTGTTTTACTTGCTCTTAATCCGTCTGAATAATAAGTATAACTTGCTGTTTTACCCACATCATTATTATAATTAACTAACTGTCCCATGAATTATAAGAATATATTTCTTTACCGATATAATCATTAATACAATCATAGCCTTCAGTTAAATTAGTTAACAAGTTCCCATTTTTATCATATGTTAATGAAATCTCCCAATCTGCATAAAAGCTATTATTTCCAAGTTTTCTTGTAGACCATTGATCAAGATAATGCGTTAATCTATTATTTTGATGTCAATAAAGCTCCGATGTTGCAATATGTATATATTTCCATCAAGAAATACTTCATAATATTTTGCTTTTTGAATAATAAAGAAAACGTGATCAAAAGTGCAAGTATTATCTTTAAACTTCTACTTTTCATTTTTTTCTTTCATTTAATCAATTACTTTCCGTTCAATTGCTACATCAATCTGTGAATTTAGTTTACAACTCCTTTTTAATTCACATTTTTTATTATATATATTTTTTTATTTTAACGCACATTTTGTAACATCATTCCTATATTTTTATATTAACATACAAATATTAAATATACAATTAGGAAATATGTAGAATTGTTCTGTTATATTTTAGTTATAATTACTATGAGACAAGAAAATGAAAAAACAGATAAAAATCTCATAATACTTTTTACATAATTACTTTAATTTGCAATCTGCCCTTTATTATACTTAGATTGATATTTTTTTGACAGGTCTAAAAAAATAGCTTAACCATGCGGTTTTTAAGATAGGCTATTACCAACTCCTTTTTCTGATTATTTAATAAAATTATCATATAAGTGATATTCAGAATTCGTCCGAGTGTCCAATCATCAACTAATTTACATATGTTATCATATTCTACTCCTTTAAAACTCTCTCTGTTCCAACCTGCATTATTCGTTTTAACTTCACAAAAATAATCATCTTTTTCATAAATCTCACCTTTTATTGTAATTGTTTTAGATACTCTTTATAAGTTATTGAACATTTTGTATCAATCTGCACTGCTGATTCCGAAATAACCGTATCCACTAAATATTTATACCGTTTTTGATGAAGTAGCCTTGCTTACAAACGTCATAATTGACTCCTCCTTCGTCAAAACTTTTTGCGACTTCTGCTTTATTGTCCGTAAGATTAAAATGCAAAATCTACACAAAATGTGGGTTTGTAGGTCAGATAACCGTCACAGTATATCTATTCAATCTTCGCTTTTGCGACATATATTATATAAAACTGACCGAATTGTCAAAATCAAATTCGTGCGGTTCTTTTTCGGCGTTTTTATGACCTACCGCAAATGCTATTGCGAATTCGTAATTTTTGGGAAAATCAAGTGCTTTTGCGTAGTAATCCTTTTTATCGCCGTACATTGCGTCATATATTATGCCTATAACAAGATTTCCAAGTCCCATTGACTGTGCCGCAAGCGTCATATTGGCTGTTGCAATTCCGGCGTCAAACTTGCTCCATTTAAAATTCTTGTCAGCACTCAATATTAAAACAGTCGGTGCATTATAATAAAAGTTGTTCGGATTACTTTCAATCTTCGCTTTCGTTTCTTCATCTGGAGCAGACGCAAGCATTTTTATTTTTCTGTCTGTGTCAATTTCCTTTAGTATCGGATTGTCACCGTCCACGACCGAAACATGAACCTCCTGCATATTTCTAGCGGTCGGTGCTTGAAGTGCGGCTGTTATAACCGCATTTATTTCTTCCCTTGTAAGTTTTTCGTCTGTGTACGCTCTTATTGAACTTCTCTCTTTTATTGTCTTTAATACTTTATTCATAATACATCTTCCTTTCTCATTGGTTCTGTATTTTTATTTGTTCACCTTGAATTAACGGGTAGCATATAAGTTTATCTGAATTCAAATTTTCTTTATTCATATCAACACCTGTAATTTGATGATTTTCATAAGCGGTGTAATAATATATTCCCTTGTCACCGTTGCAACAAGAAGTGTAAATAGTGTATTCGAACTTACCGTCTGTAACTTCACAACAGCCTTTTTGCTGTTCAACCGCACCAAGAATATGAAAAAACTGACTTACACTTTCCGATTCAGTTTCTCCCGACAATGAATTTGTTTTCACGAATGCCGCTCTTACGAATCTTGACTGTGACGATAAATCACCTGGCAAGCCGATTGCTCCCATACCACGACTGTACATATTCAAATTCAAGTTATCCGAAAAATTGTTTTTAGGTGATTTCGGTGACAAATTCATATAGTTGTTAAGATTAAACATCTGCTTGTCAAAAGGCGGATTGTTCGTAAGCACACCGACAGGATTGTCATAAATTTTTATACCGTCTTTAATAGATTCAACAGTTATTGCCTCGTTTTTATCGGCGATTATCCAATGTAACTGTGCCAAAGACATTTTTTCGTTAAAAGGAATGTTCGTTATATTAATTTTTCCAATCAACTCCCTTGCCTCTTTTACACTTGTACATTTACCCAAAATATACGGTATAAATTCAAATTGCGCGATATTATCCTTACCGTCAATCACTTCTTTATAATCCGCATTGCCGACAAAGTTAAGTCCTGCCATACCAAGACCTTTTTCATTAATTGCATCATAATAAAGCGGATAATTTTCGGCAATATGAGCCATCCCTATCATCGCGTAATGAGTTTCCATTATGCCCATATTTTTTAGATTGAATTTATAATTTCGAGGTGTTATCGTAATTTCTTCACCATATGAAAATTCATAATCAAGCGTTCTTCCGAAATAAAAATCTTTTGTTTTATACGTTGCTGCAGTACACATAAAATATTACCTCCGATAAATTATTTACTTATATTATAACACAAGACAACCCAAAAATTTCAGGTTGTCTTGTGAATTTTTTGTTAATTTGCTTTTATGCCGACTTTCATATTGTCAATGTCGGTTGCCCAAGTAAAGTTCTTTTCAACTCTTACCGCCAAGACTTCCATTGCATTAAAATCTGTTGCATTTTCAAAAGGCAAATCTGTTATTTTAGCTGTTTTACTGCCGTCAGAGATAGTGGCGTTGCATACTTTTTTATCAAAGTCAGCCTCAATAACCACGTTATAAACAGTGTCTTTATTAAAGCCTGTACCTACGTCCTTCCAATCTGTTTCAAGAAGTCCGTTTGCTATTCCGCCGTTTGCTGAATATTGCAATTCCGCACCTTTTTGGGTTTTCAATGCAAAGAATGTATTTTTTGATGAATCGGCAAATCTCAATTCACCGTATGACTGTCCGCCTGTACACTCGCCGACTTTCCAATCAAGCTCAATTCTTACCGTACCGTTCATTTTATACGGAAGATTATAAATTGCATTTCTGTTTCCTTTTGTACTGTCCTCAAAATGCATTACTTTGCCGTTTGTTCCTTGTGCTACCGCGATATTTGCCAGTTCACCGGGCTTTTTCGTACCTGCCCATTCAAGTTTATCGCCTATATTATACTTTTCATAATCTTCGTTTATATACATTTTCCACGCTACATTATTAGAATCTGTATATTCCGTATAGTCCGCCGTTGCCAATAGGTCAGGTTCTTCTGTCGGAACCGGTGTTTCAATTATTTCCTGATCTTCCTCTTTACCGTCTTTTAATGCAGCAGCATATTTTGCGGCATTTGCTTTATCATAGAATTGTACAGATCCGATATATATTAATCTGTTGTCTGCGTCCCACTCAACCCTTTTACCGATAGATTCAGCCATAACTCTAAGCGGTATCAATGTTCTGTCTTTTACTACTTGTGCCGGAACGTCCATTTCAAAAGGAATATCATTAATCGTATATTCGCTCTTATCCAAAGTCATATTTACTTTATATCCGTTTCCAGAAAGTGTAACAGTCCTTGTCGAGTCATTATATCCAACGTCCATACCCAAGCTTTCAGCGATAAATCTAACCGGTACTAATGTTCTATCATCAACAATTATCGGTGTAACGTCACTGTTTTCTGTATCAATTTGTACAATATTATTGCCGACATAGGCATTTGCACAGTCAACTGCCAATTTTACACTTAATGCACCTGTTTTTGCGTTAATGTCATAGGTACCGTGCGAACCTGTCAAATCAGGGTTTGTGATTTTTTTGCCGTCTTTTATAACATATCCCTCAAACATAGGTACTTTTGTTGTTTCAGCACCAAGATAATAGCTTAAATTCGGCGGTTGATTGTAGTGGTTATTTTGTACCGCAACAGACGCTCTGTAATATGAATCATGCATTAATGTATTCAATTTATATGATGTAGGAATTGAAGTCGAGTATATTCTTATTTCCTTTTCATCTGCGGTTTTCCATACAATTTCTTCACGCCAGTCACCGAACAAATCCGCACTTATACAAGGTACTGCCTTTGTACCGCTGTTTGACGCGCAACCATCTGCCGTCATAAGCACGTCAACAGACTTGTCCTCCCAGTTATATTTTGATACGGTTGTACCGTCAAGCAATTCGCTAAGTAAATCACCGTCCCAATAAACCTTGAAATTCATCGGAATAGTTACATCGCTGTCAACAGTACCGTCAATTTTTCTGAACTTAAAACCATTCCATGTATCAGCTATATTTTCACCGCTGATATTGGCAGGAATTGTTGCAGTTGAGCCCCATACTTCAAAGCCTTTGTGTATAGGGTCTATATCCGCCGAACGACTTCTACCTGTATCTTTATTTTTGCTGTAACCCCATTGAACTTCACCTGTTCTTGCATCGTGATACTCGATATTTGCCATAAGCTGTGATGTTTCGTGACAAGCCCACGTCATATAGCCGTTAAAATCGGGATCTGTTTTTGCAACATCAAACGCATCTCCATGAGCCAATTTTTGAGCATTGCCGTCATTATCATATACCTTTACGGCATACAT
>UMBL01005753.1_pt1 | contig 8538 bp, 8 predicted proteins | sample 1963951 | NCBI WGS metagenome assembly UMBL01 (sample SAMEA4835940, study PRJEB28245) | human gut metagenome | biome: gut microbiome; material: fecal sample | place: Denmark | collected 2008 | reverse complement strand
TAGATTTTCATGGATGATTTTAGTGTAACAGTTACACTAAAACCAATTTGGAGAAAATAACTTGTTTTCAAGCTTTTTAGCTATTTAGTGTAACTTTTATGAAAAGTTCAGATATATACCCTTAGCTGGACGCACGGTCAGATTCCAATGTTCCTCAACTGTGAAAGTAAAATCATTTTATTTTTTTCTTAACTATTGATAAAATATATTCAAATGATTCAACCTTGAATACATATGAGATTCCTACATAAATTATAGCACCAAATATAATCTGTACAGCAAACTGAATTATAACAGGCAAGGATAAATATGATATAAAATAAACACCGACTCCCATTATAACAGCGCTTATCAAAGCCGGAAAGATATCTAATAACTGTTCCTTTATAGAATAATCAATTAAGCTTTTATTTGGCAAAATGTTAATTACCATTGAAATAATTCCAAATATCGCGGCTGAAACGGCAATAGCAAATACACCAAAGTACATCGCAATAACCACCATTGTAATTCCTATCGCTTTTTTTAAAATTTCAAGCTTTAAACATAAGTCGCTTCTGCCAATAGCTTTAATGATTTGCCAATTTGTAGTCTGTATTGGCTGAGTCATCCAATACAAACACAAAATTTGCATGTAAATAATGCTATTGCTCCACTTATCTGTCAATAATAATAGAATAAGAGGTCTAGACACCACTATTAATCCGATCATTATCGGAAAAATAATATAAGAAGTTGTTTTCATAGCTCTTCTTCCTATAGCCTTCAGTCTTTCTTTATCTTCTGCTGCTGACATAGCAGGAAAAACTACATTGCCAATTGCTGTATCAATATTTGTAATTGCCAAAGATGGTATTTGATTTCCCTTATTATAATAAGCAAGATCTGCTGATGAATAAGAACGTCCAATAATAAGACTTCTCGATTCATTATATACTACATTAATTAAATTGGAAAAAACCAATTTCCATCCAAAATCCATCAATTGTTTTGCACGTTCAACAGAAAATATTAATCTTGGATGCCATGGCACAGTTTTCAACAATACCAATATGTCAATAATTGTATTTGTCAAATATTGAAACACAAGTGCCCAAACGCCAAAGCCAGAATATGCCAATACGATACCTAAAATTCCTGAAATAACAGTTCCTCCTAAAGTTGAAAAGAAAAATTTCTTAAATATCATTCTCTTCTGAACATACGCATGTTGCACTGTTGCTATTGATGATAATACAATCTTTATTGATAAAATTCTAAGCACCAAAATAATTTCCTTTGTGTGATAAAATTCGGCAATATATGGGGCTCCAATAAATAATATAATATAAATAACTATAGACAAACTTAATGTACAAAAAAATACGGTAGAAAAATCCAATTCATCTGCATCTTTCTTTTGTACAAGAGCCTCTCCAAATCCTGTACTAGTAAAGACATTTGCAATATTAATAAAAACCATTACCATTGCAATAATTCCATATTCACTTGGAAGCAAAATTCTAGCCAAAATTATTGATAATATAAAAGACACTCCCTGGGCTAGGATTCTCTCACCAAATGTCCAAAATAATCCTGCTAAAACTTTTTCTTTTGTACCGTTTATGCTTTTTATTTCATTATCGCTCATATTTTTTCCTTATTTCTTATATAAATCCTGAAGTAATATACGATCCTTTCGTTTTGTCAAACTTAATAAAGCATCAAAAATTTTTAATAACTTGGTTTTCACAAAGAATCTATATAGCATATTAAAATTGCCTACTTCAAAGTAATATTTTTCTTTATCACTGCTTTTTTGACCTTCATGTTGTCTAAAGCCTGATATTGTTGAATTCACTTTATATAAAGGTTCATATTTCGCAAAATTTTTCCATAACTGAAAATCTCCTGCCATTTTATAATTTCTAATTAAACTTCCTTTACTTTTTTCCCATAATTCTTTTGTCCAAAATGTTGACTCCTGCTGAATAAAAGGAAGAATTCTTCCATCATGTAATCCTGCTTTAATAGCCATTCTTGTATATGTACTAATCCTGAATTGACATCTGCTTATATTATTATCATTCCAATATGTAGGAAATCCCATACACCATTGAGCTTTTGTTTCACTTATCACTTTTTGCATCACTTCAAACGCCCAAGGCATTAACATATCATCCGAATTAAGCCAACACAAAATATCCCCTGTTGCTAACTCGAATCCATTTGCTATGGCATCATACATTCCATTGTCTTTTCTACTATAAATTTTAACATTATATAATTTTTCATATTTCTTAGCTATTTCAAGCGTATTGTCGGTCGAACCACCATCCATAATAATATGTTCAAAATTTTGGTATGTTTGATTCATAATAGATTTTATACATTCTTCAATGTATTTTTCTCCATTATACACGGCTGTAACTATTGTAATTTTTAATTCACTCATCTTTCTTCATCCTTCCTACCGGTTGTTTTTCACACATATATATATATGAAGATATTAATATAAATAAGTAAAGTGGTTCATACGGTGTAATTAAATCGGTAATCATTGCAATAAAATAACCCAAAATTGCAGCTGCAATAATATTTTTATAATTGTAATTTCGTATTTTTCGTGCAGACTTAATCATGCTATAGAAAAATAACAGAAATGGAATCAGACATATGATACCTCCATTTACTAAAACCTCCAGGAACTGATTATGTGCAACAAAATACACATCTTCAAGAATCTGCGTTTTATCATTCCAGTAGGTTTTGGTCAACCATCCATATTGATTCAATGCATATGAATCACCTTTTCCGTATAAAAAGTGTATGCCTATTAATTCAAGCGCTTGATCCCATAAATCTGTTCGTCCAGTCAATGTCGTATCTTTTCCAAATATTGTTCCAATAAATAGTCCTAATTTTTCCTGTACTCGAAACACAACAATAGCAACATCTGCAATAACACCAATAACTATCCCGGCTTTCATATTTGCTGGTTTCTTTCTTTTATTGCAGACAGTGCAATACCACATAAACACACCCAAAACTATCAACGCTGTAATTGCAGTCGAAGATCCCATCAAAAATACAGCTATAGTTGCCACACTAACCCCTGACAGAAATCCTTTTTTATGAATGTAATTTTCATTATATAAATAAAATATTATCACTAAATATACTATTGTAAGACTAATAATATGGTTTTTTGTACTCCAAAAATATATGGCAGTATCATAGGAATCTCTTGCTATACCTCTTCCGTATAAAAAAATAACTGACAAAAAGTTCAACCAAATAAAAACATTCACTAATCTATAAAAGAAAAGTATCGCTCTGTTTCCATATTCATATAAAAGGAAGGATACTACAAGTACAAAGACCCCCATCATGACCGCAGTCTTAAAATCATATAATATATCAAGTTTGTTTATAGCAGAAGCTATTATCTGCATTATGTACATTACAATTATAAACCACGTTGATTTTTCCAAACATTTTATTTTTTTTATTCGTTTAAAGATATAAATTACGCCACAGGCTACTGCACAAAGTTTCCAATAATACCATATAGAAGACAAACTTGTATCTGCAATGCTGCTTGGATAAAAAAAAGGCACTATAAGAAATATCCATACTATTGTTTCTTTCTTTATCTTCATATTTTAACTTTCTTCTTTCTAATAACTATTTTTTCTACTATTCTTCTGACTTGAGTTGAAATAGAGTTGACTATAATAGCATACACATATATTCCGACTACGGCGACTACAAATGATAGAGGAAATGCTAAATGTTCCGCACATAAATCTATTACTACCATTTGTACTAGATAAATCTCTAATGTGATTTTGGCCAGAGAATCAGCAATTTTTGAAATAGCTGTTTTGTGTTTAATTTTAATAAAAAAGCTCTCAAGGTTTTCAAACAAATAAGTAATATAATAAATAAAAACAACTTCTTCAACATGAATAATAAACTGAAACGGAAGCAGGACAGTACATCGTTTAATAACGAATTGCAAGCCATAAAATATCACGAACATAGCACTACAAACAATTAATAAACTGACTTTATTTTGGGCATTACTCCTTTTCTTTTTCTTGCAATAAAAACCCAACATCATAACTGCAAAATAATAAATCCACTTAAATAAGCTATCCCTTTCTATGGATACATATGATTTATCAACACACAATACATATGAAATTGTATATATTATCCCAATTGTTATGAAAACTACTTTGAAACTAAGTGTTCCATTATCAAGCAATCTAACTGTAATATAATAGAGTATATACAAAACCAATATTGCTTGAACGAACCAGAATCCTACTGTCGGATTCACAATATTTCCTAATATCTCCTTTAAGTTAGGGGTTGCTATATGTATCATATATCTGTAGAAAGTATTTATTAAAACAGCAACCACGCATGGAAGATATATTCTCCACAATCTGTGCAAATACCAAGCCCCCGTCCACGACAATTGACCCTCGGCTTTTAATATTCGAAAGACAAAACCCAGATACCCAAAAAAAGATACTATTACCAATACTTCCTCCCATGGACAATTGTGATATTGGATAAATGGTATCAAAATGCGAATTAGTTATTAATATTGTCGCAAGAGCTTTTAAATATATAACAAATTCAAACATTGTTATGACCACCCCTCCTATTCTGGCAGATTTAAATCTATTGATTTTACTGACTATAATGATTTTTTTCACCTTAAAAACAGAGCCAGGAATGATAGATATCATAATATCTATATTAGTCAAACTCCTAGTCCTAGCATTTTTAAAGTATTCCACTGTATTACCGGCAGTCAGTAATACCCGATAGTTTTTGTTTCATAGCAAAATTTATATAAAGTATTTTTTTGAACAATTTCTTTTATTCTTTAAAGTATACAAAAATCCCCATAATTTCTTTTGATTCTTTATGCCATTGATAAGTTTTAATCTGATCCCTTTATATTTTCCACGAAATACAGCGATTCCCCTTGGAACTCCATTTCTAGTCGCAACAATAACACCTTCTTCAAAGACTTTTTTTGCATTGGCATCACTTGCACCGCCAGCAGACATTGATACAATTACATTCGGTGTATATTCAAAATTAGCTCCCCTACTATAAAATCGTGCCATTAAATCTTTATCCATTATGTATCTAAGATTAATATCAAAATATCCCCATTTTTCGTAAGCTGTTCTTCTTACAAAACATGTCGGATGCATAAGTACCATTTCATATTTCAATTTTTTCAATTGCATTTTAGACTTTCTAATATATTGCAGATTACGCTCAGCATCAATCCAAAGACAATCTCCACATACAATATCAACTGTTGGTGTAAAAGCATCTGCAATTTTCACTAATGCTTCATCCATAAGTTGATCATCTGAATTTATAATTCCAATGATATCTCCACTGCTCCTCTGAATTCCTTTGTTAAAAGCATCAGAAATACCATGATCTGGTTCCGATTTATAATTTACTTCTATTCCTGCCTTTTCTAATTCTGGAATATACTTTTTTATCAAGTTTATCGTTCCATCTTTTGATCCACCATCAACAAAAACATATTCCAATGGCCGATAAGATTGCCCTAAAATCGAAAGAATCGTTTTTTCTATAGTATTTTTTGAATTGTATGAAATTGTAATAATAGAAATCTTCTCAGCCACTTCATTTTCTCCTTCAATTCTTTATTTTTCCATAGCTATTCTCTCATAGATGTTTTGTAATACTTTCGCATTATTTTCCCATGAATAATACATTTCCAACCGTTTTCTCCCAGCCAATCCAAGCTGTTTCATTAGGTCTGGATTTTTTGCATACTTTTCAATAGCTTTTGCCAAATCGCTTTTTACAGAATCATAAGAAACTGGATCAATTCGAATACCTGTTTCATCTGTAACAATTTCTCCAACGCCATGGTGATTAATTGCAATGACTGGCAGGCCATGAGACATTGCCTCTAACACAACATTTCCAGATGTGTCTCGTAAACTTGTAAACACAAAAACATCTGCGTTGTCATATAAACTATTCACTTCATCATAGCTTAACGCCCCTAAGAAACGTACCTTTTCCTCAATTCCATATTCTCGCACAAGTCTTTCAGACGCTTTACGATCCTGCCCATCTCCAACAATGCTTAATGAATAATTTTCAAATTGGCTATTATGCAAGGCATCAATCAGAACTTTTAAACCTTTTCGTGGCCAAATACCGCCCACCCACAAAAGCCTAATCGGCCTCTTTTTGTTGATTGTTAAATCCTCATCATAATCTTTCACTTCATTCCTTTTCAGGTCATACCCTGTCTCTAGCAAGCGAACGTACTTTCTTGATTTCGGCATAATACTTTCTGTGGACTGATCTGCAATTAAAATAGTATTTGCCTTTTTAACAGCTGCTTTAATATCACTAGAGAATATCAAATAGAATCTATTGATAAAATTCCTTAATTTTTCTTTGTTGATATCTTTTCGACTAAAATAAGCATCTTTGAAAATAGGATTATAAAACTGCCCGCCTCCAATTGGCCCCCAAACGAATGGCACTGGAAGTTGATACAGCTTTCCTGGTGTTCTAAATTCATTAAATGTTATATGGTGTACAATATCGATTTTCTCATCTTCAACAATTTTTCTTGCGATAGGTAATATTTCTTTTTGCCACATTTTATAGTAAACAAATATACCATTTGGCAATTTCTTCATTTTTCTTTTCCATGTAGCACAATCATGATAATAGAAATGAAGATGTTCCACTGGATGTTTCTGTAAAAATGTTTCGATAACTTTTCGATTGTTAGAGCGGGTTATAACATAAACCTCGTCCATTTTTGCCATCTGTAGTGTCCAATTCCAACCCACACCAGGTTCTGAACCCTTATTTGGTTCACATGCATACGCTGATATTAAAACCCGAATTCTATTTTTTACCATTTTCTTCGTTTCCTCATAATTGCATTGCATTCTTTAAGCATTTTATTAACACATTCATCAACTGTTCCTTCTGTAGTATCAATAAACACTGCTTTGGGATTATTAATGAATCTTTCATTCAATTTTCTCTTCTGTTCATCAATTTCATCAATTGTGATTTCATGTTTTCTATCCAGCAGTTTCTTACTATCACCAGTTAAAATAAATATAACATCTGGTTTTAAAACAAAATGTTCAAAAAACAAAAGAAATTTATCCGACAAATTCAAGTTATAACGCACTTTATCTATTGAATAGTCATAATAATATCTTTCAACCAATACCAGTGTACTTTTAATTTTTGCAATAGCAATCTTTACATTTCCAATTAAAAAATCCAGAAAATAATAGCCAAACTTAGCTACTGAAGTGAATTTTCCTGCTTTTTGCTTCTTTCCATGAGGATTTGATGCATCAATCGGTGTGGCATCTTTTTTTAACTGAGAAATATCTTTTAAAACACGCACTCTTGAATGATAATGATCAATTTTTCTAAATGCCGTAACATATCTAGCTTTTAAATTCTCTGCAATCGTTGTTTTTCCTGCGCCATCTACCCCTAGCAAAACAATAAAAAGACCTGTAGGATGAACAATTCTCTCAAATCTACGCTTCAAATCAAACACTTTATAATGCAGATTATCCGCAACATTGGAAGTTTTCTTTTTTAATAGCTGATGTGCTCGTTCTAAATCAATCAAGTTATATTGCGATGAATCAACACACTCAAGAATTTCATTAATCTGGTCTTCCGCTATGAATCTTTTCAGACCGGCTTTCGTTTCCTGCCTTTCTTTTTCGTTCATTGCTTTCCACAATGCAGTCAGCCGTTGCTTACTACCATCAGAAAAGACTTTCTTCAGTATTTTTTTTACTAAGACATATGTAAATTCAGTTTGTGGTTTTGGTATATAAAAATTTTTGTACATTCTCTTGCCATCTAAGAGTTCTTGTACTGGAATTACAACTCGACCATTTCTCTCATAATGTGTGCAAAAATCAACTTGAAGAAACTCATCATCATTCGAAATAACACAATCTGCTGCATAGTTTTCATGCCGCCAAAATTGAATTACTCTCCAGCCAGTTCCAACCAAGGTATCATCAAGCAATTTGATAGCGTCCTTTATATTCGGAACATTGATTGCTGTATCTATATCAGAGTCAAATCTATCCGGCAAATATTGATATGAATGAATAATAGCATAATCAATATTATTCGAATTGAAAGATTCAAATATATAATTAAAAACCTCTGTACAATTCATTTCTTTACTCTCCTCAACTGATCTGCGTTCTTAGTTTTTCAAATTCTTTTAAAAAGCCTTCTTTTTCTATGGCAAAATCTGGTAAAAACTGATGAATATTCTTCAATCCTTCATCAAATGCTTCCGAAAGTTCTTTACCATTCAATACCTTTTGCACAATAGTTGCATAATGCATAAGGTCAAATCCTGGCATCCTATAACCGCAATGTTCCCAATCAAACAGCGTGTACTTATCACCATTTCTTTTTAAATTCCATGGAGCAAAATCCCCATGTGAAAACTCTAAACCG
>UMBL01029664.1_pt1 | contig 8539 bp, 9 predicted proteins | sample 1963951 | NCBI WGS metagenome assembly UMBL01 (sample SAMEA4835940, study PRJEB28245) | human gut metagenome | biome: gut microbiome; material: fecal sample | place: Denmark | collected 2008 | reverse complement strand
TTCACATTTATGTCAAGTTTTTCTCATGAAAAAGCCGATTTTGGTTAGCATGCATGAACTGTGACTTTTTTTGTACGGAATTATTCCATCTCGTGTTTCACACGGATGTTCATCTCATCCAGGGTATGTGAAATATCTTCGTACTTAAATGCTCTTCTGGCAAGGTAACCATAGAGTCTCCGCATCTGTCCTTCATCAAGCTCGGTATCCGGTGCATATTTCTTCTCTATGGTCTTTCGTAAAACGGCACGTTCATCAGGTTCCATAAGTTCTTCCATTTCCTCCCAGGCTTCCAGTGCAGTCTGACGGTCTACACCTTTCATCTGAAGCTCGGAAAGGATCTTCTGGCGGCTCTTGGACTCCATGCGGAAAGAAATATATGTCCTGGCATAACGGGCATCATTAATATAACCGTAAGACTTCACATAGGCAATGGCATCTTCCACTGCCTCCTGTGAAAATTCAGCCTGACGGAGTTTATCCGTCAGGCCTTTCTCTGTACGATCCATATGTTCCAGAAGCCGCATGGCTTTCTTTCTTGCCCGGTTTCGTTCTTCCGGATTCAGCATGGATTATTCCTCTTCTTCCGTATCCGCTGCCTGTGCCGCAGATTCTGCTGTTTCATCAGCCGGATCCAGATGATACTGTACACGTACCTTCTTCTCGATCTCATCACGGATCTCCGGATGCTCTCTCAGGAATAATTTGGCATTCTCACGTCCCTGTCCGATCTTGTCCCCTTCGTATGCATACCACGCACCACTCTTGTTTACAATGGAGCAGTCTGCCGCAAGATCCAGGATGTCTCCCTCTCTGGAAATACCGGTTCCGAACATAATATCAAATTCTGCCTGTTTAAATGGCGGAGCCACCTTATTCTTGACTACTTTCACACGGGTATGGTTACCTACCATCTCACCGCCCTGCTTCAGTGTCTCCACGCGGCGGACATCCATACGGACAGATGCATAGAACTTCAGGGCACGTCCACCGGTTGTAGTCTCCGGATTACCGAACATTACGCCGACCTTCTCACGGAGCTGGTTGATAAAGATTACCACACAGTTGGACTTGCTGATAACAGCAGTCAGTTTACGGAGTGCCTGTGACATCAGACGTGCCTGCAGGCCCACATGGCTGTCTCCCATATCGCCTTCGATCTCTGCCTTGGGAACCAATGCTGCAACAGAGTCCACGATCACGATATCCACAGCACCAGAGCGCACCATGGTCTCTGTAATCTCCAGAGCCTGCTCTCCGTTATCCGGCTGTGAAATGTAAAGATTATCAATATCCACACCGATATTCTTGGCGTAAACCGGATCAAGGGCATGCTCCGCATCGATGAATCCTGCAATTCCGCCTCTCTTCTGAACCTCGGCAACCATATGTAAGGCTACGGTTGTCTTACCACTGGACTCCGGTCCGTAGATCTCCACGATACGTCCCTTTGGCACACCACCTACGCCAAGAGCGATATCAAGGCTTAAGCATCCTGTTGGAACTGCCTCCACCTGCATATGGGAACTGGAATCTCCAAGCTTCATAACAGAGCCCTTACCAAACTGTTTCTCAATATTTCCAAGGGCTGCTTCCAGCGCCTTCTGCTTCTCTTCACTGATCATTCTACAATCTCCTATTCTTTATTCTCTTCTATCGCCAAGTTTCCTGTTTTTTCGAACCTTTGTTCGTGTTTTCTGTATTACATAGTATTATAAAACGGAATGATTGTCAAGCAGAAAAAGCAGATAGAAAGGTTTCCCTTTTTATCTGCTTTGTAAAATGAACGCCGCTTATTTTTTACTGATCGTTGGTCAGTTTCAGTTTATCCAGGATATAGAACACAAGGCTTAATGCCATGGCAACCACACACGCCAGTACCATACCGGTAAGCTCCACATTTCCAAGTTTCAGGGCAATTCCGGAAAGTCCCACAACAAAGACAACACTTGTCAGTGTCAGGTTTCTGGATTTGCTGTAATCCACGTGATTGTCAACCAGCATACGAAGTCCGGAAGTTCCGATCATTCCGTAAAGGAGGAAAGAAATTCCGCCGATAACCGGACCAGGGATAGTACTGATCAGGGCTGCCAGTTTGCCAAGGAAAGAACAGCAGATGGAAAGCACTGCCGCACCGCCGATAACCTGTACGCTGTAAACCTTTGTCACAGCCATAACACCGATGTTCTCACCGTAAGTGGTGGTCGGCACAGAACCAAGGCATCCGGAAACTGTGGTGGAGAAGAAATCCGCAAACAGGGATCTGTGAAGTCCCGGGTCTTTCAGAAGATTTCTTCCGACGATCTTTCCGGTTACGATCTGATGTCCTATATGCTCGGAAGTTACCAGAAGCAGGGCAGGGAAAATCGTCATGACAGCCTCAAAATTAAATTTCGGGGATGTAAAATTGGGAAGAGCAAAAAACGCCGCTTCTCTCACCTGGGTAAAATCCAGAAGCCCGCATGCACCTGCTGCCACATATCCGGCAATGATCGCGATCAGAATGGGAATAACAGAAAGAAAACCACGGAACAGGATCTGTCCGAATACTGCCACTCCAAGTGTCACCAGAAATACGATCACATTCTTCGGATCTACCTTGTCATCCAGAAGTCCTGCCGTACTTGCCGCATTTCCCGCAAGTTCCAGACCGATCAATGCAACTACCGGACCCATTGCCGCGGTAGGAAGCACGATATCGATCCAGTCCGTTCCACACTGACGGACAATAAATGCCACACACATACCTGCAATACCAAGTACAACGAAACCGCCAAGGGCATACTCATAACCGTACTTGCTGATGACCAGAAGTGCCGGTGAAAGAAAGGCAAAACTGGAGCCCAAGTATGCCGGTGCCTTTCCTTTTGTGATGAAAATAAAAAGAAGTGTTCCCACGCCGTTCATCAAAAGCACGATGGCCGGATTGATGCCAAAAAGGAACGGCACCAGTACGGATGCTCCGAACATGGCAAACATGTGCTGGATACTTAACGGTATCAGCATTTTTGCAGGTACTTTTTCTTCGACCTGTATGATTCTTTTTTCCACTCTCAAATCCTCCGTTTTTTATTATCCCACCGATTATAGCACAGGTTTTCTCATCGTGGGAGATTTTTTCCGCAAATATGCGTATGCTGTGTGGTATACTGTTGTTATCTCCTGGAAAACAGACGGATTCCGCAAATGCAAGTACAGTCTGTTCCGGACGAATTTTTTCAGAAAGGACTTTTCTTCTATGAAAGCATACGAACGACTTTTATCCTATGTAAAAATATTCACACCAAGCAACGAAGAAAGCACTTCCTCCCCTTCTTCCAGGTGTCAGTTTGACCTGGCCCGCCTTCTTGTGGAGGAACTGAAAGGGCTTGGCATCTCTGATGTAACACTGGACGATCACTGCTATGTTTACGCGCATCTTCCGGCCACAGAAGGTCTGGAACACTGCAAAGCCCTCGGCTTTATCGCACATATGGACACAGTTTCCGATTTCTGCGACCATGCAGTCACACCTGTGATCACTGAAAATTATGATGGAAAAGAACTCCCTCTTGGTACAAGCGGCAGAACGCTTTCTCCGGAAATGTTCTCACACCTTACTTCTCTTGCCGGACGGACCCTCATCACCTCAGACGGAACCACAATCCTGGGTGCCGACGACAAGGCCGGCATTGCGGAGATCCTTACAGCGCTGGAGCATATCCTTACGGAAAAAATCCCTCACGGACCTCTCTGTGTTGCGTTTACTCCAGATGAAGAGATCGGCATGGGACCGGCTCACTTCAATGTAAAAAAATTCGGTGCAGATTACGCCTATACCCTGGACGGTGATACAGAAGGAGAGATCCAGTATGAAAACTTCAATGCCTGCAGCGCAAAAGTAACCTTCCAGGGTGTTAATGTCCATCCCGGTTCTTCCAAAAATACCATGATCAACGCTGCCCTTGTTGCCATGGAGTTTGATTCCATGCTCCCGTCTGCGGATACACCACGGAACACAGCGGACTATCAGGGATTTTTCCATCTGTGCTCCATGAAAGGAGATGTTTCCCGGGCTGAACTTCAGTATATTGTCCGGGATCACGATGCTGCTTCTTTTGAAGTCCGTCAGAAGACTCTTGCACATATCACCGAAATCCTCAACGAAAAATGGGGCGAAGGTACCGTGACCCTTACCATCACCCAGCAGTACCGCAATATGAAAGAGATCATTGATACCTGCCCGTGGCTGATCACCCTGGCAGAGGATGCCTGCCGTGCCTGCGGTGTCACGCCACTGATCCTGCCTATCCGTGGCGGCACAGACGGAGCCCAGTTAAGTTTCATGGGACTTCCCTGCCCGAACCTTGGAACCGGCGGACATGCCTATCACGGGCCTTATGAGCACATTACTGTTGAAGGAATGGATGCTGCTGTAGATGTTACCCTGGAGATTATAAAACTGTTTTCCCAAAGGAAAGGCTAAAAAGAAATTTCTTCAAAAACCTGAATCGCCAGAAATCTGATATAAACAAAAAATACCCACAGATCCTCCGGCCGGTTATTTTCCGGAATAAATCTGTGGGTATTTCTATACCATATAAAATTCATCTGAACCAGGTCGAATCAGACGAAGACTTCCTTGATTCGGTTAAATGATCTTCATCATTCTCGCCAGTTTCTTCATATACCTTCCACCAGGCATCATACCCAGCTCCTCTTCACCAGGCTTACTTACAAACAGATATACAATAAAGTATACACAAGCAGCCAGGATCACGGAAATACCAAGGCAGATCACATTGGAATGGATCAGTGCATACAGTCCGTAATATACCACTCCCGCAACAACTCCCATTGGGATAGATGCCAGGAACGGGCTTAAATAAGCACTTCTCCATGGATTTTTGTAACCCATGTATTTCTTGATGGAACGGTCATTAAGAAGACACATCACAACTGCATAGACGATCTGTGCGATGACGATGGTATAAACACCAAGGTTGGTAAACACCAGAAGCAGTGCCATTGCGATCACATCCGCCACCAGAGCGATGGCTGCATGGATCATCGGAAGTTTCGGCTTGCCGATTCCCTGAAGTACACCGTTGGTAATATTGGAGTTACCGTTGAGGATAATGGTAATTCCTCCCAGGATCAGAAGCTGTCCGCCAACACCGTTGGTTCCCGGGAAGATCAGTCTTGTGATCGGTCCGGAAAGAACCGCAAGACCTACTGCCGCCGGAATGGAGATCAGCATGCTGATCCATGTGGCACGGTCTGTTTTCATATTGGCGCCTTCGATATCATGCATGGCATAATGTGCAGAAACCTCTGGAATCATGGAAGTCGGCGCCGTACTTGCCAGGGTAAGCGGGATATTGATCAGTGTCATATAATATCCGTACTCGGAATACAGGGTCTGGATCACGTCTTTGGCAGCGCCTTTGATGTCCATAATACCGGAATACATATAGCTGTTGATATATCCGTTTACGTTGTAGATAAATGCGCTGAGAATGATCGGCATGATGATAAGCACGATATTACTCATTACATGTCCCATGCTCTCATTCACAGAGTGATGGTCATTAGCGATCCTTTTTCGAATGATCTTACGGTTTACCCCGTAGACGATCAGCATAAAGATCAGAGCGGACGCCACACCGGCACCGGTACCCATGGTAGCACCTGCCGCACCCCAGCGATGGACCAGATCCATATCTCCCGTTGCGGAGAAGTGCTGAATAAATACATGTGACATCAGAAGCGCAAAGGTTGCCACAAAAATCTGTTCAATAATCTGTGAGATCGATGTCGGCATCATATTGCGGTATGCCTGGAAATATCCGCGGAATACACCGCACAGACCAGACATGAAAATTGTAGGCGCAAGCATCTGCAGTGCCAGACGGGCATTTGCCATACTGTCCGGAACCAGGATTCCCGCACCAAATACACAGACAAGTGCCACGATGCCGCCGGCAACTGCCGCATAGATCAGAGCACCGTAAAATACTTTCTGTGCATCTTTATATCTGTGAAAAGCGATCTTTTCCGCCATGATCTTGGATACCGCCTGTGGAATACTGAAAGATGCGATCATCAGCAGAATGAAATATACATTCTGTGCAAACTGGAAAAGTGCAAAACTCTGGCTTCCCAGTGTGGTTGAAAGCGGGCTCTTGTACAGCATTCCGATGATCTTGGAGATCAGCGCCGCAACCATAAGAAAAGAGGCGTTTTTCACAAGTGTGTTATCGTTTTTTTTACCCATTTTACTTTCCTTAACTTAAATATTCTCGATCTGCCAGTCAATGGGTTCTTCCCCGTTGGCTTTCAGAAATTCGTTGGCCTTACTGAAATGTTTGCATCCGAAAAATCCCCGGTAAGCAGAAAGGGGGCTTGGATGTGGTGCTTCCAGGATCAGATGCTTCGGATTGTGAAGCATGGATGCTTTCATCTGGGCAGGCCGGCCCCAGAGAAGAAATACGATCGGACGGTCCTCCTCGTCCAGGATCCGGATGGCGGCATCGGTAAACTGTTCCCAGCCGATCCCCCTGTGGGAATTGGCCTGATGGGCACGGACTGTCAGCACTGTGTTTAAAAGAAGCACGCCCTGTTTTGCCCATTTTTCCAGATTGCCGTTGTTTGGGATGTAACATCCCATATCATCCTCAAGTTCTTTATAAATATTCACCAGGGATGGCGGTGTTTCCACACCTTTTTTTACGGAAAAACAAAGCCCGTGGGCCTGTCCGTCATTGTGATAGGGGTCCTGTCCCAGGATCACAACCTTCACCTGATGCAGCGGCGTAAAATGAAACGCATTGAACAGATCTTCCGGAGGCGGAAAAATCTTTCTTGTTCTGTATTCTGTCATCACGGTTTTATAAAGTTTGGCATAGTAAGGCTGGTGAAACTCACCTTTCAGCGCCTCCTGCCAGTCTCCCGCTATAGGAGCCATATCCTTCACCTCTCATCCAACTTATCTTCTCACGGAAATTCCTTTTTCCGCAAGGTAATCCTTCACTTCCCGGATCTCCAGTTCTTTGTAGTGGAACAGAGATGCTGCCAGTGCCGCGTCTGCTCCGCCTTCAGTCAGTGCATCATAAAAATGCTCCAGAGTTCCGGCACCACCGGAAGCGATCACCGGAATGGAAACCGCATCTGCAACAGCTCTTGTAAGTTCAATATCATATCCTGCCTTGGTTCCGTCACAGTCCATGCTGGTAAGAAGGATCTCACCTGCGCCAAGTTCTTCCACCTTCTTTGCCCATGTAAGAGCATCGATACCGGTATCCAGTCTTCCGCCATGTTTGTAGATATTCCAGCCGCCATCCGGCCTTCTCTTGGCATCAATGGCAACTACCACACACTGGCTTCCGAATTTCTGTGCAGCCTCATGGATCAGCTCCGGGCGGTCGATGGCTGCGGAATTTACAGAGATCTTATCTGCACCTTCACGGAGAAGTTTCCGGAAATCATCCACAGTACGGATTCCTCCACCTACGGTAAAGGGGATAAATACATTGGCAGCAACAGCTCTTACCATATCTACCACCGTATCACGCTCTTCACAGGAAGCCGTGATATCAAGAAAAACAAGCTCGTCCGCACCGGCTGCGTCATAAGCTTTGGCAATTTCCACCGGATCTCCGGCATCTTTCAGATCAACAAAATTCACGCCTTTTACTACACGTCCTTTATTTACGTCCAGACATGGGATAATTCGTTTTGTAAACATGATTATGCCTCCTCCTTTCCGGTGCCTGCCTCAAGTGCCGCAAAATTCTCAAGGATCTTCAAGCCCCACCGGCTGCTTTTTTCCGGGTGGAACTGGCATGCAAATACATTCCTCTTCTCCACAGATGCGTGAATACATGTACTGTACCGGGTGGTGGCTTTCACGATCTCTTCATCTTCTGCCTGAAGATAATAGGAATGTACAAAGTAAACGTATGTGTTTTCCGGAATATCTTTAAATAATCTTCCGCTGTTCTGAAGATGCAGGGAATTCCATCCCATATGCGGGATCTTCAGTCCCGGGCTTGGCGGGATCCGTAAGATCTTTCCCTTCAGGATTCCAAGGCCTTCCACTCCCTGAGTCTCATCACTGCTCTCAAAAAGCAGCTGCAGTCCAAGACAGATTCCAAGAAACGGAGTTCCTTTTTCCACGATCTCATGTATTACCGGAACAAGTCCGTACTTATTGAGATTCTCCATAGCATCGCCAAAACTTCCAACACCTGGAAGAATTACTTTATCTGCTTTCAGAAGCACCTGGGGATCTCTTGAGACGACAGTCTCCTGTCCCAGATACTGAAGTGCTTTTTCCACACTTTTTATGTTTCCTGCATCGTAGTCAATGATTCCTATCATAATAATGCTTCCTCCTGCTCTTTTGTATCTCGATATTCCTCTCTCACCTTCGATTTACATTGATTTAGTATAACGCAAAAACAGGCGGTTGCAAAGACTTTTCTCTGCTGCCGCCCGTTTTTTCGCATTATCACACTAAAGTTTTATTATTTCCGGTCCAGTGTAAACCAGAATTCCA
>UMBL01000286.1_pt1 | contig 8832 bp, 5 predicted proteins | sample 1963951 | NCBI WGS metagenome assembly UMBL01 (sample SAMEA4835940, study PRJEB28245) | human gut metagenome | biome: gut microbiome; material: fecal sample | place: Denmark | collected 2008 | reverse complement strand
TGTTCACAATTTATTTACTCATGCGTTTGTCGTGAAAAGAAACAGGTTCTGATTTATTTTCAGTTCCTGTTTCTTTTCATTTTAATCAGGTGGGCATTCTTTTAATTTTATAAAGCTGAATCTAATACGATTGTCTCAAACGGTCTTAATGTGATCTTTCCATCTTCTGCAGTGATCTTCTCATAGTTTCCAAGACGTTTCTGATATGCTTTCCATTCCGGTTGCTGCCGGATCGTTACATTCTCTGCTGTCAGGTTATTAAGAACGATCAGTTCTTCTCCCTGATAGTTACGTCTGTATGCCAGCACATCTGCATTTTCTTTTTCCAGAAATTCGATAGTTCCCTCTGCTATGATATCTTTTTCTTTTCGAAGGGCAATCAGTTTCTTATAGAAGCTGTAAATGGAGTCCGGATCTTTAAGTTCTGTTTCTGCATTGATCTCCTTATAATTCTCGGGAGCTTCGATCCACGGTGTTCCTTCTGTGAATCCTGCGTTTTTGTCATCAGACCACTGCATCGGTGTTCTGCTGTTGTCTCTTGATCTGGCAGCCAGAACCTTAAGAGCCTGCTCTTTGGTTTTTCCCTGATCAAGAAGGATTTTATAATAATTCAGGCTCTCCACATCACGGTACTGGGAAATATCGTTGTAGTGGGCATTGGTCATTCCCAGTTCCTCTCCCTGATAAACATAAGGAGTTCCCCGCATCATGTGAATCGCCGCTGCCAGCATCTTGGCGGATTCTTTCCAGTAAAGGTCCTCATTGCCCATTCTGGACACAACTCGCGGCTGATCGTGATTGCACCAGAAAAGTGCATTCCAGCCATCTCCATCCTGCATTCCCATCTGCCATGTCTCGAACAGTTTTTTCAGTGCTATTCTGTCAGGCTCCATCAGTGTCCATTTATCTCCGTCCTTATAATCTACTTTCAGATGATGGAAATTAAAGCACATGGAAAGCTCTTTTTCCTTCCGTCCTGAATAACGAATACAGTTCTCAAGCGAAGTGGAAGACATTTCTCCTACTGTGATCATATCCTCAATGCCTGTATCTCTGGTCAGTTCCTTAAGATATTCATGTACATGAGGACCGTCTGTATAAAATCTTCTTCCGTCGCCTTCCAGATCATCCTCAAACAGCTCAGGCTTGGAAATTACATTAATTACATCAAAACGGAAGCCTTTTATCCCTTTGTTTTTCCAGAAGCGGATAACTTTTTTCAGTTCACCACGGACTTCCGGGTTCTCCCAGTTCAGATCTGCCTGGGTAACATCATAAAGATGGAGATACCATTTTTTCAGTGATGGTACATACTCCCATGCAGGACCGCCGAATTTTGACTGCCAGTTTGTCGGAATCTGATCTTCCGGTTCATCCCGGAATATGTAGTAGTCCTGATATTTTTTTTCTCCTGCAAGGGCTCTCCGGAACCATTCATGCTCTGTGGATGTGTGGTTGAATACCATATCCAACATCAGACCAATTCCACGGTTATCACACTCTCGGATCAGTTCATCCATATCCTCCATGGTTCCAAACTGTGGATTGATCTTATAATAATCTGCCACATCATAACCGTTATCGTTCATTGGAGAGATAAATACCGGTGTAATCCAGAGATAATCAATTTCTAATTCTTTGAGATAATCCAGCTTTTCAATGATTCCACGGATGTCACCAAAACCATCCCCATCCGAATCCCTGAAGGATTTCGGATAAACCTGATATACTGTCTTTCTGCCAAAATCTGTCATAATTCTTTCCTCCTAAATCAATCGGACATTCATAATCCGATCTCACAGCCTGTACCCACTTCAGTTAAATAAAACGATCTCTGTTTTTCCTGCTTTTGCGTGAATATCTGTTACAAATTTGAAATCTTTCGCACTGCCTTCTTCTGTCACAATACATACTGTCACATCCGGATGACCTGCTGCCTTGATCTTTTCCCTGTCAAAACGTACCAGCGGTGTTCCCTGCTTTACTTTCTGGTTCAGCGATACCAGATACTCAAAACCGTCACCTTTCATCTCCACTGTATCGATTCCAATGTGGAGAAGGATCTCCATTCCGTTCTCAAGAGTCAGTCCGCATGCATGTCTGGACTCATCCATAAGTACTGTCACTTCACCGTCACATGGCGCATAGAGGGTATCATTCTCCAGAAGGATCGCAACACCGTCGCCCATGATCCCTTCGGAAAATACTCTATCGTTTACTTCCTTCAGCGTAATTACTTTTCCTGTAAGGTAAGCTCTGAAGGTATTTGCCGCATCACTGTTGAATTCTGTTGTTTCTCTGATTTCTGTGTTCTCTGTTGCTGATTCACTGCATTCTGTATCACTCAGTGCCTCTGATGTTCTGACACTCCCGGTTTCTGCCGATGTATCTGCGCAATCTCCGGCTCCGATCCGATCTGCTTCTGAAAGTTTCTTCTTTCCAACAACAACGGTCAGTGCCATCGGGATCACAATGGCGATCACCATACAGATTGCAAAACTTCCCATATATTTCGGCTGAATGGAAAGGATTCCCGGAATTCCGCCTACACCTACTGCATTGGCTGTTGTGGAAGTCATAACGCAGACAACAGCCGAAATGGCAGATCCGATCATTCCGCAGATAAACGGAAATCCGTATTTCAGGTTTACACCGAAGATCGCCGGTTCTGTTACACCAAGATAACAGGAGATTCCTGCCGGAACATTGACTTCCTGGGCTACTGCATTTTTCTTCTGAAGAAGAATCATTCCCATAACAGCTGAGCCCTGTGCAATATTGGAAAGAGCGATCATCGGCCACAGCATAGTCTCGCCATAATCTGCGATCAGCTGAAGGTCAATGGCATTGGACATATGATGAAGTCCTGTGATAACAAGAGGTGCATAAACAAATCCGAAAATTGCACCAAATACAACTTTAAAGGATCCTGTGATTCCTGCATATACTACGGAAGAGATCGCAGAACCGATCTTCCATCCGATAGGACCTACAATAAAATGCGCAGCCATTACAGCAAGTACAAGACTGCAGAATGGAACTACAACACTTGAGATCACCTGAGGAGATATTTTTCTGAAAAACCTCTCAAGATAAACAAGTACAAACGCTGCCATGATCGCCGGGATCAGCGGTGCAAAGATCTCTGCCAGTGCAGCGATCACCTTCTGGAGAACATTCTGGTTCTTCTTTGCTGCCTGCTTCACTGCATCCTTGGAAACGCCTTCCACTCCTGCCACTTTTACAAAATCATTGTAAAAATCAGCGACTGCATTTCCGATGATCACCTGAAACTGTCCCGCCTGTGTGAAGCTTCCCTTTACCACCTTCATAGCTTCGATTGCTTCCACATCCGCCTTTGACGGATCATTGAGTACAAAACGCATTCTAGTTACACAATGTGATACAGCTGCAATGTTCTCTTTTCCTCCGATGAGGCGAAGCAGCTGCTGGGCATCCTGTGTATACTTTCCCATTTTCCTTTCCTCCATTACATTTTGATGATTATTTCCCTTTGTTCTGATTTGTTTAAACATGTTGTCGATGTTTTATTTATATCGCACTTGTTTAAACATGCCAATATGCTTTTTAAAACTTGTTTAAACATTTCAAAGTATTTGCATTGCGCTTGCCTGCAAAATCTTTTATAATGATCCTATAGCATTTCCATAAATTACTGCATCAAGTTCAGCTGCTCAGAACATAAATTGCCGGAAATGCTATAGGAATCATAAATCCTGCTATATTTTTTGACCGAACATGAATGGAGAATAGAAATGCCAAGAAGTATTTATGAAGATATCTATAAAGATCTGAAAATGAAAATCGAAGATAACACTTTTGCCTACCAGGAGCTTCTTCCCCCTGAAAACACCCTGATCCAGACCTACGGCTGCTCCCGAAATACTCTGCGCCGCGCAGTTGGCCTTCTTGTCAGTGACGGCTATGTACAAACCATGCAGGGAAAAGGTGTCCGCAATATCTACCGTCCAAGTGAGCAGACTGCCTTCACCATCGGTGAGATCGAAACATTCAAAGAATCTGCTACAAGGAACGGCCAGAATGCCCGCACGGAAGTTGTTCTTTTCACTGAACTGTGCATCAGTGAAAAACAGGCCTCTTACACCGGCTTTCCTGTCGGAGCTGAAGTTTACTATATCCAGCGTATCCACTATCTGGATGATATTCCGCTGATCATCAACCATAACTATTTTCTGAAAGAATCTGTTCCCGGCCTTACTGCCGAGATTGCCAGACATTCCATCTATGAATATCTGGAACAGGAACTTCATATGACCATTGTCAACAGCAAACGTGTGATGACTGTGGAAAAGGTCACAGAGATTGATGAAAAATATCTTCATCTGAATGTAAAAGATTATAACTGCGTGGCTGTGGTATCCAGCCAGACTTACAACAGTGACGGTGTTATGTTTGAGTATACCCAGTCCCGCCATCGTCCGGATCACTTCCGTTTTTATGACAACGCCCTGCGCCGGTGATCCAACAGGCTCCCTGACACTCCCCTTGCGGAAATGCTCAGATTTCCCGATGCTGTGCTGTTTCTTCTTTTCCTGAACTGTGTTATACTGAAACAATCAAATGGAGAGAGGAATTTTTATTCTTATGAAAAAGCGAGAATCTTTTAACAGCCGCTGGGGGTTCATTCTGGCCTGTATCGGGTCTGCGGTTGGAATGGGAAATATCTGGATGTTTCCTACCAGAGTTTCCCTGTATGGAGGGGGATCGTTTCTGATCCCGTATTTTATTTTTGTGGCACTGATTGGATTTACAGGGGTGATCGGTGAGATGAGTTTCGGGCGTGGAACACGTTCCGGCCCCATTGATGCTTTTGGTCTTGCCTGCGAACCAAAAGGCAGGAGGAAACTGGGCGAAACCCTTGGATGGATCCCTGTTGCCGGTGCACTTGCCATGGCTATCGGCTATACCGTTGTCATGGGCTGGATCTTCCGATATATGATCGGAACTTTTACAGGATCCACCCTGGCTCCTGCAGATATTGAGTCCTTTGGTTCCAAATTCGGCGGCATGGCATCTGCCTGGGGAAACAATCTCTGGCAGCTGGCTGCTCTTGTGATCTGTATGTTTATCCTGATGTATGGTGTTGGAAGTGGTATCGAAAAGGCAAACAAGATCATGATGCCGATCTTTTTCGTACTGTTTGTGATCCTTGGCATCTATGTTGCTTTTCAGCCTGGCTCTGCTGCCGGATACCGTTACATCTTCCGTGTGGAACCGGAAGTTCTGGCGAAACCATCCACCTGGATCTTTGCACTTGGGCAGGCATTTTTCTCCCTGTCCGTTGCAGGTAACGGAACACTGATCTACGGGTCCTACCTTCCGGACAGTGAAGATATCCCGGCTTCTGCAGCCAGAGTTGCACTTTTTGATACGCTGGCTGCCATGCTGGCTGCACTCGTGATCATTCCTGCAATGGCAACTACCGGTGCACAGCTTGATCAGGGTGGGCCTGGACTTCTGTTCATCTATCTGCCTCACCTGATCAAAACCATGCCAGGCGGCCGGATCATTGCCATTATCTTCTTTGTGGCGGTATTCCTTGCAGGCATGACTTCTCTTATGAACCTTTATGAGGCACCAATCGCCACAGTCCAGGAAAAAACAGGCCTTGGCCGTATCCCTTCCTGTATGGTGATCGCAGCTATCGGAGTCGTAGTTTCTCTTCTGATCCAGGGCATCGTCTCTGACTGGATGGATGTACTTTCTATCTATATCTGCCCTCTTGGCGCAGGACTTGCAGGAATCATGTTCTTCTGGGTATTTGGCCGGAACTATGTAGAGAGCCAGATCAACAAGGGCCGTGAAAAACCATTCACAAAATATTTTTATCCGGTGTGTAAATATCTTTATATTCCGGTATGCTTTCTGGTGCTGATCCTTGGTATCGTGCTTGGCGGTATCGGATGATAAAACGCTGAAATTTACAGAATGGACTACATAAAAGAATCCCGCGGAAACGGTTTTAAACGTTTCCACGGGATTCTTTTCATTTATATTTTTGCAAAAGGGATGTTCTTTTTTAGAGGGTGTCCGGTTTCTCCACTTCATAATCAGACCAGGATGCAACCGTATCGCTGCCGGATGTATCTGCTGTATCTTCGTATTTATCTACAGTGATCGTATAATCGCTGTCGCCTTCTACATATACGGTTCCGTCTGTTCCTTTAACTGTGACGGTTTTTCCGGAGTCATCCACGATGGTTCCGGCATTGGAAAGTTTGGAGACGGTGCTGTCACCGGTTACTGTCCAGGTAGAATCGTCACTGACATATACGTTGCAGTAACCATCTCCGCCGTTGCCGGCAAAACTCTCATCGTCTATGATAGCTCCTGTCAGGTTGCTTCCGTCTGTCATATAGAAATCAAGCTGGCTGATGGTATCCCAGATCACGCTGCCTTCCATGTCCTGGCTGATCGCGGTAAAGTCACAGTCTGCTCCGTTGGCTCCGCTTTCCCCCCATCCTCTTTCATTGTTATTTCCTGTACAGCGAAGAAAGTACTCATTGTCATTGTTGTATGTGATATCTACATCTTTCAGCGTAATGTCACTCTCTGTGTTGGTTGTGTAGAACACACCGCCGTTCTTGGAAGTAAGGGTTCCGCCGTCCATATGGAAGGTACTGTTTCCTACTTCGGAATCACCGGACATACTCTGATAGAGGATCACGGTCCAGGTGCTGTCATTCTGACTTAAGTCACTCATATTTCCGGTAAGGTCGCAGTTAAAAAGATGCAGGGAGTTCAGTCCTTCGATGCACACGGCTTCTGATCCGTTTGCTGTAAGTGTGGCATCTTTTACTGCAATATCTGCGGTGCAGTATACTGCCGGTGAACCTACACCATTGGATGTGTAAGTTCCGCCGTCTACGACCATGGTTCCGCCGCCGCGGTCGCTCCGGATAGCTGCTGCGGATTCTCCGTCTGTCTCCACATTCAGATCCCAGGCGTATAATTTACCGCCGCCGGCTGCATGGATTCCACCGGAAGTATCCTGTGTTGTCTTAATGGTAGTGTCTGCCGCGTAGACAGTTCCATCGCCGTAGGCAAAAAGTCCTGCTCCTCCGGCTGCGTCAGTGGTTACAGTTCCGCCTTTTACATAGGCATTTCCGTCTGTTGCAAGAAGCGCTGCTCCTACACCGTAAAAACTGGAGTTGTCACCGCCTGTACTGTCGGAGGAGTTTCTTGTGATATCTATATTATTAAAAGTAACATTTGCTCCTGAGGAAACAAGTGCCGCGTTCTCGTCTGTTCCTGTGGATTCCAGGGATGTATCCGATACTTCTGTATCAGAATCATACGTATTGGCTGTGTCATAGCTGTCTACTCCCTGGGACTGACCTCCCGGTGCTCCACCAGGACCTCCCTGACCGCCGCCCATATCTGTGCTCTGCACTTTGATGGTAAGGGCATTTCCGTCGTCGTCTGTGGTGATGGCTACGATGTCACCTTCCTGAATATCGGAGAGTTCGATGGTCTCACTCTGGGAATTATTACCGTCCGGAGCACCACCCTGGTCGCCGCCTGGGGCCTGATTGTTTCCGTTATCTCCGTCTGGCTTCTCCGGGACCTGTCCCTGATCATTTCCATCTGTGCTGTCACCGTCTGGTTTCTCCGGGGCTGCACTGTCATCTGCGGAACTTTCTGTTTCACTATCCGTTTTATTGGACTCTGTGTCTGTACTGTCAGACTCTGTACTATCTGTAGATGTAGAATCTCCATCTGTGTTGTCATTCTCTGGTTTCTCCGGAGTTTCTCCATTTCCGTTGTCTCCATCTGACTTCTCCGGGGCTTCTCCCTGGTTTCCTCCTGGGGCTCCGCCCGGACCTTCGGCGCTTTCTTTTGTGATCACGGTATCATCCGTCACTGTGACTGTCATCTCATCTCCGGTCAGATCCAGCATGGAAGGTGCCTCTCCCTGATCTCCGCCAGGGGCTCCACCATTTCCATCTGCATTGTCACCGTCCGGTTTCTCCGGGGCTTCTCCGTTATCTGTTGAATCCCCATCTTTGCTGTCCGTTTTATCGGACTCTGCATCTTTGCTGTCAGATTCTGTGCTCTCTGCATCGGATGTATCAGCAGAAGCATCTCCGCTTCCATTCTCATCCGGCTTCTCAGGTGCTCCACCGTTTCCGCCCATATCTTTCATTGTTCCAACTGCGATGGTGATCTTTCCGTCTTCCACAGATTTCACTTCACCGTAGGTCACATCTTCCTCATCAGAATCTTCTTTATCCGCATCTGCGCTGCTGTCACTGTCGTCTGTGCTTTCTGCACTCTCTGCCGTTGTATCTTCTGTCCCTTTATTATCTGAACTTTCCGCTGTATTCGTTGTTGTCTCTGTTGTCGCTGCCCCGCATGCGGTAACAGATGCTGTTGCCATCATAATTCCTAAGATTGCTGCAAGATATTTTTTCTTCATATGAACACCTCTCTTTTTCTTGTATGCTCATACTATATCAGCAAAATCTGTTCACTTTATGTTTAAAACGTGAAAAAAATGTGAGTGATAATATCCACTTTGAGATTTTTTTCCGAAAAAAAGCACAAAAAAGACCCGGCAGTTTAAAACCACCAGGCCCTTTACAGAATTTCTTATTTATCTCTCCAGATGATTCTTCCTTTGGAAAGATCATACGGAGAAAGTTCGATCGTTACTTTATCTCCCGGGAGAATACGGATGAAGTTCATACGGAGCTTACCGCTGATATGGGCAAGTACCACATGTTTGTTTTCCAGTTCTACTTTAAACATCGCGTTAGGCAGTTTCTCCAGAACAGTGCCTTCTACTTC
>UMBL01029772.1_pt1 | contig 9027 bp, 10 predicted proteins | sample 1963951 | NCBI WGS metagenome assembly UMBL01 (sample SAMEA4835940, study PRJEB28245) | human gut metagenome | biome: gut microbiome; material: fecal sample | place: Denmark | collected 2008 | reverse complement strand
AAGCCAGTGGGATTGCGGTAGCCTTATTTCAAAAATACAAGTTCTATTCCTGTATTATATAAATGCTCATATAATTGGCACCCTTCATCAGCGTTTCTAGCCATTCTGGATACAGAATCAAAAATAATTCTGTCGTTTTTTACAACTAATCTCAATAACCGGTTTAACTCTTTTCGCTCTTGAAATTTCGTTCCTGTAAAAACTTCTTGTACAATTACTGCCTTTGGAGAGTACTCTAAAATATTTCTTATCTGCCTTTCTATATGCTGTTTTTTGGTAGAAATTCTACAATATCCGTAATCCATCTTTCTCCTCCCTTTGCATTTATAGTACTATATTTAACGTTCGTTCTTTTTAATACTATATTATTTGTTTTTAAATATTATAGTTTCTACAATTTTGGTACTTTTTTTTTACAGATTCTTTTTGGTACTATATATAAGACACATGAGCCACAAAAAACTGACGCATATTTATAGCATTAATTCTAGCAAAATCAATAGTAATTACTTTGACGCAAACTTGTATATATGGTAACATTTAATTGTAAATGTTTAATTATATGTCGATTCAGAAAGGAAGGACGCCTATGAGAAAAGTATTATTGACTTTAGCAACTTTAACACTTTCAGTTTTAATAGGAGGAGACCTAACAATTTATGCTTCTGATATTGAGTCTGAAAATAATGTTATCCAGATTTATGAAAAAAATCTGGAAACAGGAGAAGAAACTAGAGAAAATATCCCCGTTTCAACAGATGAAAATATTTTAAATGCTGAATCATATCAGACAGAAACTATATCACCAAATATAATCATTGGTGAAGATGAATCGGTACAAGTACCTGACATTCTATTATCTACAATGCCTTATTCAGCTATCGGTCGCGTAAGGGCTACTTATTATGACGGTACATCAGCAACTGGAACCGGATTTCTATTTGGTCCAAATGACGTAGCAACTGCTGCTCATGTATTGTATAATAGAAATGGTTCTATAGCAGAAACGGTTTCATTTTGGCTACCTGGAACTGGTGGTCCTGTTGCAACCTATACGGGTACACAATTGGCTATACCAAGCGAATTTATGGACAATAGAGATATTAATTATGATTGGGGTATGTTCCATATTAATTCTAATATCGGAAATACAAATGGATTTTTAGGGTGGACTACTGATATTTCTGTCGACACAACCGTACAAGTAATAGGTTATCCTTCTGACCAAATGATGATGGCAGGAAAACAAGTAAAATCTGTCACATCAACATTAATTAAATATGATGTTGATACTCGACCTGGAAACAGTGGTTCTCCTGTTTTAAATCGATCACTAGATGATCAGATAGTTGCAATACATACTGGTGGAATTGATTCTGAACAATTAAACAGAGGGACGCGTGTAACATCAAGAATGGCCAGTGTTCTCAGTACATATAGAAATGAATAGGTAAAATATGTTCAAACAAATTTCTTCAAAAAAATGGGGATGGTTATTACTTTTTGTGATTATATTTTTTGTGATTATTTTTTATGATAATAATTCCCCCAAAAATAAAGTTATAGAAAATCCAAATTTCGATGCAAAGGTGATTGAAATAAAAGATACTATTATATTAGTTGAGGCATTAAATACCCAAAAAGAAATAATTGTTGGAACAAATCATACCAATAAATCTTTATCTACTGGAGACTTGATTAATATAGAATATGATGGCGAAATTGAAGAATCAAATCCACCTTCAATCACTGCTCTTCGAATAGAAAAATTAGATAATCGAGATTTATTATACTGAAAACCCGACTTCAGGAACACATTAATTATAATACAATCAAGGACAGAATCTTAAAATCAGGATCTGTCCTCGATAACTAATGACATGTCTTATATCAAGTTTTCTGTTTACACAAAACTTGAAACAGTCTCGAGAAAAATTTTTTATAACTTACTACAACTAATACACTCATATTTTTGATTGACACGAGTATATTTTTTAATATGATACTTATGCAATTAATTGTGCAAAAAGCAATCGTCTACCTTTTATCATACATTATTCCGACGATTACTTTTATTAAAAGTATTAAAAGGTTTTAGTTAAGAAACACATATTGAAAAAGCAAACAACATATGCTATAATGCCAGTAGGCAAGAAAGATGAAAGTGCTCATTGTGGCACGCAAAAAGTCCCAGAGTCGTAACCTCCGGGACTTTTTTATTCCGTTATGACAAGGTGGCTTATACCTTAGGCTGACTACCGCCTATTTGTCTCCGTCCAGCCATTTGCAGATGTAGTAGGCGACTACACTTGCCAAGACAGAGAGTAAGAAAGACGAAAATAAACTCATAGTGGCACACCCCCTTCCTCTACCTGTCTAGGGGTGGTAGCATTGTAGATTATAGCACAATACTAATACTGTCACAATACGACTTTTTGTCTAATCTTAAAACAAAAAATTTTCATTATCACGATATGTTCATTTCAGTTGTATAAAATTTACCATGCAGTATCCACATATCACATTGCTTCCCGGTGCTGCATATATCTTTTTCTTACAAATTGGACAATAATATTGTACGGCTTTGTAATCCGGTTTTTCATAGTCTACACACTTTTTTATATTATGCAAAATTTCACCTATGCTTGAATTATTTAATATATCTTTCCATATTATCGTACTGATATCTATTACTTGATATCCACTGCTTTTATTATAATTAACAATCAATCCTTTTTCATTTGCTATCTCTCTGAAAATTTTATTATGATACTGACCTCCTCGGCTAGTATCTTTTTTATTTTGCTTCCAACAATATATATGCACCATTTGATGCATCATTTCTAATACAATATTCTTATCGTTATCTAAACTTTTCTGATTTATATCTATTTGGCATACCTTGTTTTGCTTATATTGGATATTCCACCCTTTTTTTCTGTATCTTGCATTATGCATACGAAAATATGGAACTGGAAGATCATTATTATACAATCTTTTATTTATGATTTTATACAATTGTTCCATTTCCTCTTCCAAATACATAATGTCTTCTGCACCCTCCACTTTATAAATTTAATTCAAATAATTTTATCTGCTTGCAACAATAATCCAACAATGCTTGAAAATACAAATCTGATGCTGTACATTTTTTTCTTTAGCTATTCTTTGAAATTCTGCTTTTATATCAGCCTCAATATATGCCTGTTCTATTTTATCTCTTCTTACATATCCAGGATCTGATTTCTTTTTAATTAATAATCTTGGCTGCACGTATCTCTCACCTTTTAAAAATTCTGCAAAAGCTTTATTATGCAATAGTGTCCTTGGAATTCCAGTCTTATCCAATACATTTTGTTCTAATAGTTGCAAGGATTCATTCACAACAAATGATGTTTTTTCTTTCATATTCTCACCCATTATTCTATTCAAATGTCTGGACTCCAGATCTGCATAGCCAATGATTGCATTCATAGGAGTTCTGATGTCATAAGACATATTGAACAGAAATGTCGATTTTGCTTTATTTGCACATTCTGCTTTTAATTTTGCTTCCCGCAATTCCTCCTCTTGTTTTAATTCCCGCAGTTTTTCATCTGTCACATCTCGATTTGCGATCAGCACTGATGTAACATTTCCATTTATGTCATAACTCTGAGGAACGACCATGGAAAGAAACCATGATCCATTCTTCTTTTTGAATTCGGAAGACATAGATTCTTTATTATGAAGCCGTGCTGCCATGGTTTGTATATCAAAAAAATCTATATACTTCTGTACAAATGGCTTTTCTATAATATCTTTAATAATATCGAACTGAGGATCCCAATCTACTCTATTTTCTTCAAAATCCATATCCATCTTCCTGGATCTTTTGACGAGTTCAACCTTCTTTGTTTTTAAATTCAATCTGGAGATATGGTAATAGGCAGTGCCTAATGCATGAAGTGACTGCCGGGTTTTTTCCACCTGCTTTCCCAATGTAACAGGGAACTCTTCACCGTTCATCTGTTCCAGATCTGGTGTTGACTGATGCAGATTTCTTACTTCAATCCTGATTTTACCTCTTCGTTTTACATCAAATTTAAATGATTCTAATTTGCTGCCATTTCACAGACCCTGTAGCTTTGCGCCGCGGACTTTCGTCTGTTTTGCCACAAATGTTATTTTTATAATATCATGCCATGTTTTTTCTTGTCTGTTCTTTTCTGCTTTAAAGCGAAAAAAATAAAAGAGCCCAACGCATTCCACATCTTAAACGGCACGTTGGGTTCTTTTACTTTTTATTTTTTGTTATATCCCATATTTTTTTAAATCTACTTTTCCATCGATTACCTCAATCCCGTCTGCTTCCAGCAATTGTGCCTGCACACTTTCTCCTCCAAAGGCAAATGCACCGGCTAATTCTCCTTTCGCATTGACCACACGAAAGCAAGGAATATGTTCCGGATCCGGATTCTTATGAAGCGCATTTCCAACTGCTCTTGCCATCTTTGCATCTCCTGCCAGCTCTGCAACTTTACCATAAGTCGCAACATGACCTTTTGGAATCTTTTTCACTGCCTCATAGATTCTTTTCGTCGGGCTGTCCGTAATCAGATCATAGCTCTCGGAAATCATTCTTTGAATTTCATTTTCAGGAATAGAACCATCTAAAATGATGGTATTCCAATGTTCCTTATTCTGATGATACCCTGCAATAACAGAGGCATAAGTACTGCGCCAGAAATCTCTCCACTGCGGATCAACTTTAACATTTAAATTAACATATCCATTTCTTTCATAAATCCATAAAAATGTTTTCTTACTTCCTTTTACTCTTACCAGTTGCCAGCCCTGATCGCGAAATGGTCTTTCTTCATACACATTCGGGAAAGATCGCGCATACTGCAAAACTTCTTCTCGCGTTCTCATACTAAAAACCTCCGTTCCCTGCAATCATTAAAAAAAATAATTATTTGTAGTCTGACATTTCACATCTACAAATATATATAATCCTTCATAACTGGCTGTAAACCATTCTTTTTCAGCGCATCGAACACTTCATCCACCGTTCTTCCGTCTGAAATCTCAAACTGGTCGTCACCTTTATCTTCGATATCTTCCACATGACTTCCAATTCCTGTGCTGACTCCTGCGGATATCTTGGTCGCTGCAATATTTACCAGATTATCACGAACACGGGCACATTCTCTTGTAGACACCGTAATACTTGCAAATGGCATGAACAGACGATATGCACAAACTACCTGAAGTAACTGCGGCTCATGAACATCCATCGGATTAATGCGATCATTATTGATGATCGGACACAATCTTGGACAAGAAAATGCAATCTCTGCATGCGGATATTTTCTTTGAAGCAAATATGCATGATAACCTGTCGCGAAAGCATCTTTGCGAAAATCATCCAGTCCTAAAAGCGCTGCAAAGCCAACACCTCGCATGCCACCCTTAAGTGCACGTTCTTGTGTGTTCAATCTATATGGAAAAATCCTTTTATGGCCTGCTAAATGTAATGTTTCATACTTATCTGAATTGTAAGTCTCCTGGAAGACTGTCACATAATCTGCTCCGCATTTATGAAGGTATGCATACTCATCCGAATTCATCGGATATACTTCAAGACCTACCACTTTAAAATATTTTCGTGCAATCTCGCATGCCTTTCCAATATACTCCACATTAGATTTTGTCTTACTCTCACCTGTAAGAATCAATATTTCCTGAAGTCCGGTCTTGGCAATAGCAGCCATCTCTTTTTCAATCTCTTCTTCATTAAGCTGTGCACGGCGAATCTGATTATGACAGTTGAATCCACAGTAAATACAGTAATTTTCACAGTAGTTTGCAATATAAATTGGCGTGAACATATACACACTGTTTCCAAAATGCTTTCTTGTTTCAATCTGTGCTTGCTGCGCAATCTCCTCTAAAAGCGGAAGTGCTGCCGGCGAAAGCAGTGCCTGAAAATCCTCTGGTGTCCGGTTATCATGCGCCAGTGCTCTTCTTACATCTGCTTCTGTATATTTATCATAATCATATGATTTCATTGCAGAAATAACCTGATCCATCACATCAGATTCTTCCAACTGCTCCATATCCGGAAGATACTTCATATGATCGATACGATTCTTTTTCATATCTTCCAGTATTTCTTCATTTACAATACTTTCATTAAAATGACCATCTTTTTTACTGGTCTGCATTGTTTCTACCATCGCTGTTACATTGATCCTCTCGTATATCTTTTCTTGTATATCTTTATACTTGTATTCTGTTATCAGTGCAATTTACTCATGCAAAAATCCTGTTAATGGTGAAGACGCACTTGCTCCTTTATCCAGTATTCTTCCTAATCCGGAAAGATAAGCACTTCTTCCTGCCTCAATTGCCTTTTTAAACGCTTCAGCCATAACCTGAACATCTCCTGCTGTCGCAATAGCAGTATTGGCCATCACTGCTGACGCACCCATTTCCATAGCTTCACATGCCTGTGACGGACGACCGATTCCTGCATCAACGATAATTGGAAGATCAATCTCATCAATAAGAATCTGGATAAACTCTTTTGTACAGATTCCCTTATTTGAACCGATTGGAGAACCAAGAGGCATCACACAGGCTGCCCCTGCATTTATCAAATCTCTGGCTGCATTCAAATCCGGATACATGTATGGCATAACAACAAACCCTTCTTTTGCAAGGATCTCTGTTGCCTTGATTGTCTCGTAATTATCCGGAAGAAGGTATTTCGAATCGTGAATAACTTCAAGCTTTACAAAATCTCCACAACCCAGCTCTCTGGAAAGTCTTGCAATACGAACTGCTTCCTGCGCATTTCTGGCACCGGATGTATTCGGAAGAAGTGTTACGTCCTTCGGCACATAATCCAGAATATTATCAAGTCCGCCTTCATTAGCACGGCGCAAAGCAAGTGTTACGATCTGTGCTCCTGCTTTTTCAATACATGCTTTCATAAGCTCCAATGAAAATTTTCCAGATCCCATAATAAAACGGGAAGTAAATTCATGTCCTCCCAGGATTAATTTGTCTTCGTTTGTGTTTGTTGTTGTCATTTTTTTATCCACCTTTCTTTGTTTACTCATAAATTATGATACCTGCTATTCGCATATCGTGAAGCTTAGAAGCTTCCGCCGCCCATAAAATGCAGAATCTCTACAACATCTCCATCTTTCAGTACAGTTGTATCGTAATTTTCTCTTTTGATGATCTCCTCATTCAATTCTACTACTACCTGCACCGGAATATAATTACATGCTTTCAAGTATTCCGTTACCGACACTGGATGTTCCAGCGTTCTGTTCTCTCCATTGACTGTAATCATAGGCTCTCCTTTCCGGAAATGCGAGTGCGCATCCTGTCGGAGGCTTTTTATATAAAAAGAAATGTAATTTCCTATTATATAAAACAGAGCTCACAAAGAAATACACCCGCGGTGGTGCACCCCTTCATGAACTCTGTTCACTCTCAAAATTTCCTATATTCTATGATTCGTACCTGGCTTAGAAGAAAAGACGTGGTTTTCTATGCATAATAAAGGAGATACACCAATGTATCTCCCGTAACATTATCTTATACGTTCCTACGTTGGCATTATCCAAATCAGGTATCTGGGTCGAAGTTGAAGACTTCCTCTCAGCCTGCTATCACAAGCTCCCCTTTTATTTACAATGCCTAGTATAAATCGATTTTTATTTTGTGTCAAGAGCACTCGGTAATTTCTTCATTGCTTTCTTCACCTACTTATCTATAAACACGGATATTTTTATCTCCGTCTCGTCTCTTGTATAGACGATGCCATGAATATACTTGCCATCATCAGTCACTTTGCTGATGATATTGTCATAGCATGTTTCTCCTTTGTACTGATACTGCTTGACTAACTGAGCTTCTTTCACTTCTTTCGTGTCCAGTTTTTCCACCGGAAAATACACATATACTTTTTCAGAATTTGTATCAAATGCATAGGCACTGGCTACCTGCTTCGCATCAATAAATCCATTCCCATTCCAATTCTCCTGTGAATCCAGACTGGTTTTTTCAAGTATGATCTGATCCTTTGGATTTTCTGTAATCAGGATAATATCATCCTGAATTTTTTTCTCACATTTTACATAGGTATCTTCACCCGCACCCACAACACGATATCCATTCATCAGATACAGTTGATTCTCTATTCCATTTTCAATCGGCCAGCCAGCCAGATTATAATATGGACACCGAACCGTCTGATATGCTTCCCGGCTCTCGTAATCCGTAAGCAATATTGTATCAACGCCTGTCTTCTGGCTTATCTGCGATACAGGAATCTGTTCTACGTCCTGATTGGCATAAGATACAACAGCTCTTGCAGATTCCTTCTGTAAGACTTCTGCCAGATTTTCCCCATCATAAAATGTGTGGATCATTCCATTTTTTTCGTCTTTTACCGTTCCATACTCACCATAACATACATAGTCACTCTCTGCGTGAAGTCCTGTGATGTTATACATTTCTTGTGCAAATGCTGTGGCAATCTCCTGAAACTGATAATTATCAAGCCCGTCCGTATTCTTTTTCTGCCCTGATATCGCAACTAAAAAATCTGCCCCCTTGTACTTCATTTTCACGAATACATTTCCGGTGGGAGAAAGGAAAAAATCCGGCACCGGACTGGAACTGTATTTCTCACAGTTTATCTCTGTAATCTTTGCATCGATTCCATATTTTTCTCTTATATAATTTTTCGCATTTCCCCGTCCTTGCTTTTCATAACGCTTCATTTCTCTCTTTTCTTCCAGCGTATAGCCACAACCTGTCACTGTAACCATTATCAAAGCAAGAAGGATCCAATAAACGGCTTTTCTTTTTCCCATACATCTCCTCCCAATCCATCCCCTCATTTGCTATTACTTTTTTAATTATACTGCTCTTTATAAATCTCTGTCAATTTTATACAACAGACACCTTGTTATTCCACACAGAACCAGTTAAAATATACTTTGCAAATGAATGTTGCAAATA
>UMBL01010164.1_pt1 | contig 9158 bp, 7 predicted proteins | sample 1963951 | NCBI WGS metagenome assembly UMBL01 (sample SAMEA4835940, study PRJEB28245) | human gut metagenome | biome: gut microbiome; material: fecal sample | place: Denmark | collected 2008 | reverse complement strand
GAAATATCCTTGTATTCATAAGTAAAATGTGGCTTGCGGAGATAATCACGGATATTAAAAGGCTTGGTTGAATCATACAAAAGAAGATCCTTCATGTTGATGATACCAACGATATTGTCTTGTGTATTTTCATAGACAGGAAGACGCGTAAAACGATCCTCACGGAAAATATCAATCAGTTCATCATAAGTAGAATCAACATCCGCAAAAGATACATTGACTCTTGGAACCATAATATCTTTGGCATCTGCATCTCCCAGATCGAATACATTGTAGATCATTTTCTTTTCGTCAGATTCGATAACACCATCTTCATGGCTGACATCTACGATCGTGCGAAGTTCTTCTTCTGTCATAGCCTTATTAGCTGCATCCGGATCCACACGAAGCAATTTCATGAATACACGTGACACCATATTGATAATAAAAATAAATGGAGTCATGATCATCATAAAAAAACTAAGAATAGGAATGTAGCGCAGGGTGATTTTTTCTGCATTCAATGTAGCATAATTCTTAGGTGTGATTTCACCAAATATAAGGATGGCTACAGTAAGGGCAGCTGTGGCAATACTCACCATGTATCCGCCAAAACTGTATGCCAGTGAAGTGGCAAGAGAGGAGGCGGTGATATTAACAAGGTTATTTCCAATCAGAATAGCGCTGAGCATTTTGGGGGTATGATTCTCAACAATGTCCAGAACCTTTGCAGCACGTTTGTTGCCTTCATCGGCAAGGGCGCGCAGCCTTATTTTGTTGACTGCCATAAGAGCAGTTTCATTTGATGAAAAAAATGCGGATAACGCCAGTAATATGATCAGAATAATTAGCTGGTAAGTGTCACTTGCATCCACTCGTAAAATTCACTCCTTTAAGTTGTATTAGTCGAGATCTTTGCCTGTAAGCATTTTGTATGCCTGCAGATATTTTTCGATAGTTTTGTCTACGATTTCCTGTGGTAGTGTCCAGTCGTTTCCAGGATGAGAAGTCAGCCAGTCACGTGCAAACTGTTTGTCGAAAGAAGGCTGTCCATGGCCTGGTTCATATCCTTCTGCCGGCCAGAAACGGGAGCTGTCAGGTGTCAGCATTTCATCACCGATTACCATATTACCGTCTTCATCCAGGCCGAATTCAAATTTGGTATCTGCAATGATAATGCCTTTACTTAATGCATATTCAGCGCATTTTTTGTAAAGAGCAATCGTATTATCGCGAAGTTTTTCTGCAAGTTCGCGTCCTCTGCCAGGGAAATATTTTTCGAGATGGTCAATACTCTGCTCAAAAGAGATATTTTCATCATGATCACCAATCTCGGCTTTGGTTGACGGGGTGTAAATAGGCTCAGGAAGCTTGTCGGATTCTTTTAAGCCTTCAGGAAGAGTGATTCCGCAGACAGTGCCATTTTCCTGATAGCTCTTCCATCCGCTGCCTGTAATATAACCACGAACGATACATTCAATTGGAAGCATGTTCAGTTTGCGGCACATCATAGATTTTCCGGTATATTTCTCTTGCTGGAAAAATTCAGGCATGTCTTTTACATCAACAGAAATCATGTGGTTAGGCAGAATGTCCTCGGTCAGATCAAACCAGAACTTGGACATCTGTGTCAGTACAGTTCCTTTTTTGGTTACTTCATTGTTCAGGATAACATCAAAACAGCTGATACGGTCAGTTGCTACCATGATCAAACTGTCTCCGTTATCATAGATCTCACGTACTTTACCTTCTTTAATAGGTTTTAATTCCTGCATGTCTTTGCACCTCGTCATATGATTTTTAAAATTTCAAGGTTAAAATAGCACTTTTTACCGCGGACTGTCAAGATACAATTCTAATTGTACAGACAAATGCACAAAAAATCGGACAGGTTTTCAGATAATGTCGTCTCAGACTGTTTTTTCGCGAATGATAACAACAATCCATGGATTCTGTGCATCACATTTGTTGCCGGCGAGAAATTCCATAGTCGTAGAGATATAATCATTGTCCAAACAACGGCGGAACTGATAGGTGAGCTGTTTATGGCCACCAAAGAAAATGTCCTGCAGTGAAGAGAGTGTGATTCTTGAACGGTATAATTCTACGTCGTCGGGATGAATCAGGTTTTCGTTGAGAATACGACGATTGTATAATTCAAAATTATGCTCCAGTTCAAGTTCCTTGCCATGAAGCCGATAATCTCTTTTGAGGATTTCGTATTCTGCATTGCTGAGATTCAGTCTTGCAAGAAGCAGGAAATTTTCCGCAAGGATCTTAAAAATGGAATGTGTAACCGTTGTTTCATGAAGAAGTTCTACGGATGATTTTGGTTCTGTCACAGTAGTATCATCTGAAACAGCTTTGTGGGCATGATTATAGTGTTCATGAGGAACATTACTGAGAAGATCCTCGGCATCTGCGACTGGCATTGGTTTGAAGAAAAAGTATCCCTGCGCATAAACACAGTTCATGGAATGAAGCATCTCAATCTGCTCCGGAGTTTCCACACCTTCTGCAATAATAGGAAGCTCCAGTTTGTGTGCCATGTTAACAACAGAATTAATGATCTGAATACCTTTCTGGCGGTTTTCTGGATTCATTTCAATAAATTTCATATCAAGTTTCAAAATATCGACATTGGCATCCTTGAGCATATTAAGAGAAGAGTAACCACTTCCAAAATCATCCATAAGAATACAGAAACCATACTGATGAAGCTGATCAATCGTTTTTCTTACAATGATATTATTTTCGGAAAATGCAGTCTCAGTAATCTCCACAAGGAGCATTTCGGGTGTCAGTCCATATTTTATGATAAGATCCTGAAGAAATTCAGGAACATTGATCGTTTCAATGTCAGCTACAGAGACATTGATGGAGATAGGAACAACATAAAGATGATTTTTTTTCCAATAGGCCAGAGTCTGGCAGACTGCATCCCAGATATAAGTATCCAGTGCAGTGATCATACCGTTATTCTCGAGAAATGGAATAAATTCTCCTGGAGAAACAAAACCACGGGAAGGACTGATCCAGCGGGAGAGAGCTTCCATACTGACGATTGCACCAGTGATACTGTTGCATTTGGGCTGCAGATAGAAAGTAAATTCTTTGTTTTCCAGACCGACTTTTACGTCGTGGAGCATCTGTTGTTCTTTTTCCAGCTGATCAATGATCTCATTTGTGAAATAACAGATCCGTTTATTAAAATTTCCCTTAATCTCGGAAGCAGCGAGCTGTGCATTGTTACACATGGTCGCTGTATCCGGATGCTTCTCTGTAATGGGGTAGATACCGATGATTGGAAGAAACCCCTCGTTCTGACTGTGGATGCCAATATAACTGCGAATTGTTTTGTAAATCAGATTGATCAGTTGCTCGTCATCAGGAATATACATAAAGAAATGATCTCCACCGAAATAGCCAGCCAGATATCCTTTCATCTGCTGTACACGAAGCAGGTACTGACTGATATTCTGAAGCAAAATATCCCCTGCTTCCTGTCCGTACCAGTTATTAAATAATTTAAAACGTTCGATGTCGATGGAAATGATACACCAGCCAGATGATTCGCATGCATCAAGGAATTCCTGAGCTTTTTCAAGAAATTCCGATCGATTGTACAGCACATTTGTTATGCCCATAAGAATATGTCCTTTAACTATATGATTAAAAATAATTATACCATTTATAAAAATATTATTCAATATAATAAACAGTATGTTGTTATAAAAAATGTAGATATATTGTAATATTTCTGTTATGATAAAAAACAAACGAAAGTATAAAGTATGCAGGAGGAAAGAAAATGAGTACAAAAGCAGATATGGCAATTGCATTTCATGATAAGGGATATAACTGTGCACAGGCAGTTGCCTGTTCGTTTTGTCAGGAATTTGGTGTAGCGGAAGAAGAGATGTTCCGGATCGCAGAAGGCTTCGGACTTGGAATGGGAATGATGGAAGTATGTGGAGCACTTTCAGGAATGATGATGATCATCGGACTGGAAAACAGTGTCGGAGAACCGGAAAAAGGCAGACTGACAAAAGGTGATACCTACAGAAAGGTAAAAGAATATGTAAAGAAGTTCCAGGAACAGAATGGTTCTTATCTTTGCAGGGAACTGAAAGGTGTGGAAACAGGAAAAGTACTTCGCAGTTGTCCGGATTGTATTCGTGATGCAGTAGCATTGACTGAGGAATATCTGGCTGCACAGAAGCAGAACTGATCTCCAGAAAAGAAGATACTTGTAAATAAAAAAATCCGTCGATACAGAATGTATGAAAACTCATAAAACTGTTTCGACGGATTTTTATGTTTGAGAGAATATTATTCAGCTACTTTGACAAACTGACTGTTGTACAGATTTTGATAGAATCCGCCCTTTGCCATAAGTTCATCATGCGATCCCTGTTCGACGATACTTCCGTCTTTCATGACAAGAATCTCATCTGCATTTCGAATCGTAGAAAGACGATGCGCTACGATAAAGCTTGTACGTCCCTCCATAAGACGGTCAAAAGCTTCCTGAACCATCAGTTCAGTTCGGGTATCGATACTGGAAGTGGCTTCATCCAGTATCAGCATTGGAGGCAGACAGAGCATGACACGGGTGATACAAAGAAGCTGTTTTTCACCCTGGCTCAGACTGTCTTCTTTTAAGCGTGTGTCCAGGCCATTTGGAAGACGGCGGATAAATTCCCAGCTGTGAGAACGTCTGGCCGCTTCGATAATTTCTTCATCGGTTGCATCTGGCTTACCGATGTTGAGATTTTCGCGGACAGTGCCGTTTTTGATCCAGGTGTCCTGAAGCACCATGCCAAAGCTGCTACGCAGAGAATGACGGGAAATTTCATTGATCGGGTGACCATCAATCGAGATTGTACCGCTGGTCACATCATAGAATCGCATCAGCAGGTTGATAAAGGTTGTTTTTCCACAGCCAGTTGGTCCGACGATTGCGATACGCTTGCCTGGTTCTGCATGCAGGTTGAAATTTTCAATCAGTTTTTTGTCCGGAACGTAGCGGAAACAAACGTTATCGATGTTGACTTCACCTCTGACATCAGTGATGGTGTCCTTGGAATCAGCACTTTCCGGTTCTTCTTCCAGAAGAGCAAAGATTCTGGCCGCGCATGCAAGTGCATTCTGAAGCTCTGTGATGACAGAACTGATATCATTGAATGGTTTCATGTACTGATTTGCATAAGCAAGAAGTACGGACAGACCACCAACAGTTAGGGAGCCGCCAGGAATCATGAAAGCACCGGCCAGGGCAACACCTGCATAAATGACATTATTGACAAAACGTGTGGACGGGTTGGTCAGGCTACTGTAAAAGACCGCTTTCTGACTGCATTCTTTTAATTCTTCATTGATCAGGGCAAAACGTCCAGATGATTTATCTTCGTATCCGAAGGCCTGTACGATCTTCTGATTTCCAATCATTTCTTCGATAAGTGCGGTCTGACGGCCACGTGCATCACTCTGCTTCCGGAACATATGGAAGGAACGTGAGGAAATAAATTTTGCAACAAAGAAACTGAGCGGAGTCAGAACAATGACCATCAAAGTGATCCAGATATTCTTAGAAAACATGAAAAGCAGAGTTCCGATGATCGTAACGATTCCTGAGAAAAGCTGTGTGAATCCAAGCAGAAGACCATCCGAAAGAATATCGGTATCAGCAATGACGCGGCTTATGATATCACCGGTGCTGTGGCTGTCCAGATAGGAGAGTGGAAGTTCCTGAATATGACGGATCGCTTTTGCACGGATATCCTGTACCGTACGGAAGGTCATACGGTTGTTAATGATATTCATGATCCAGGTAGCAACACTGGAAACGATGATCATCACAAGAATCCGGCTGAGATAATACCACATCATACGGAAATTAACTTCACGTTTGGCAACTACCTGGTCAATCGCATTACCGAAAAGTACTGGTACATATAACTGCAGGATGACAGATACAGCTGCCAGAATAATGCTCAGGACCAGAAGAAAACGGTATTTTCCGATAAAGCGGAGTACTTTCCAGAGGGTTTCCATGCTGGTCGTATTTGTTTGCTGTTTGTTCTGTTTGCTCATAAGGTCACCTCCGAAGCATTAACGGATACGGCTGTATTTGATGTATTGTATTTTTCACGTTCTTCCGGGAACTGGGAGAAATAGATTTCGCGGTACGTATCGCAGGTGCGGATAAGGTTATCGTGAATGCCTTTTCCAACAAGCTCACCGTCATCCAGAACAAGGATCAGATCTGCCTGACGGATACTTGCAGCACGCTGGGACACCAGGAAGGTGGTAACATTTCCACTGAGCTGATGGAGAGATCTGCGAAGTGCAGCATCTGTTGCAAAATCCAGAGCACTGGCACTGTCGTCAAGAATCAGAAATTCCGGTTTCTTTACAACGGCACGTGCGATAGTAAGACGCTGACGCTGACCGCCGGAAAGATTTCGTCCATTCTGTTCCAATTTGAAATCAAGCTGTCCATCTTTGTTTTCTACAATTTCACGAGCCTGTGCGGTCGTGAGTGCATCCCAGATTTCTTCATCTGTCGCATTCTCACGTCCCCATTTCATGTTTTCGCGGATGGATCCTTTAAAAAGTACAGCGCGTTGTGGAACAACACCGATCTTTTCACGAAGGTCATGCTGGCTGTAGTTCTGGATATTTTGCCCGTCTATCTGTATAGTTCCGCTGGTCGCATCATAAAAACGGGCAATCAGGTTGACCAGGGTGGATTTACCGCTTCCGGTACCTCCGATGATTCCAACAGTCTGGCCTCTTTTGACAGAAAAGCTGATATTGGAAAGGCTGGGTGCGCCTGATTCTGCATAAGTAAAAGTAACATCATGGAATTCGACTGCGTTTTCGCCGCAAACTGCAGTGGAGGCAGTAGAAACCGGATGATTCATGGAAGATTTTACTTTGAGAATATCGGCAACACGGTTTGCACATGCGGCAGATTTGTTTAGTGTAATGATCAGAGAAGCAAGTTTAATGAGTTCAACGATCATCTGAGCCATATAGTTATAAAGAGCAACGACCTGTCCCTGCTGCATATTTCCGAGATTGACCTGGAGTCCTGCATTATTGATCAGAATGACTGTTGCGATATTGATCAGTACATAAGTTACCGGATTTAGAAGAGCAGACAGCTTTCCGACAAATTCGTTCAGCTTTGTAAGCTGAGCATTGCTGGCATCAAATTCACGGACGGCTTCTTCTTCGCGACAAAAAGCGCGGATGACACGTACACCGGTCAGGTTTTCACGGGTTAGTCCTGTAACTGCGTCCAGACGTGCCTGTACCTTGCCAAAAAGCGGAATACTCAGGTACATGATCACAAATACAACCAGGAAAAGCACCGGAATAGCAACAACAAAGATTAATGCACAACGTGTGTTGATCGTAAAGGCCATGACCATGGAACCCAATACGATAAAAGGACTTCGAAGAAGAAGGCGCAGGCCCATATTTACACCGTTCTGTACCTGATTGATATCATCTGTAAGACGGGTGATCAGAGTATCTGTTCCAAGAGTATCAAGTTCTGTGTAAGAAAGCTTCTGCACATGGTCGTAAACGGCCTGTCTCAGTTCTGTGGCAAATCCTACACTGGCCTTAGCTGCAAAAAACTGGGCGGTGATGCTGACTGCGAGTCCGGCAGCTGCCATGAGTACCAGAATAAAAAATCGCTCGATGATATACGGGCGATCATTTCCAGTGATACCTACATCAATGATCTGCGCAATGACTACCGGGACAAGCAGATCAAACACAACTTCCAGAAATTTGAAGAAAGGGGCAAGAATGCTTTCTTTCCTGTAATTTTTCAGATAGATTGCGAGAGATCGCATTTTTAAGTTTCCTCCGTTTTTTATTATATTATTGTGTTGCTGTTGGTTATTATTGGCAGCAACAGATTGACATTCCCTATTATAGTCCTGTATCATAAGAAATAGCAAGGGCATAAATACTATAAGTAAAAAGAGGAAAATCTATGAGAAGAGAAGTGACACTGGAAGAAATTTCAGATGGAAGATTATATGATGCGAATGATATGGTCAAAGCAGATTGTCAGGACTGCAAAGGCTGTCATGACTGCTGCACAGGGATGGGAGATTCTGTCCTTCTGGATCCGTATGATGTCTGTCGATTGAGCAGAGGTCTCCGGAAAATACCGGAAGAACTGATTGGGAGTGTGCTTGAACTTGGGATTTCTGATGGCAATGTTCTGCCACATCTGGCAATGTGTGGAACAGAAGAAAAATGTGTTTTCCTGAATAAGGAAGGCAGATGCTCCATACATGAGATTCGTCCTGGATTCTGCCGGTTGTTTCCACTGGGAAGATATTATACGGAAGATGGATTTAAATATATCATTCAGATCCATGAATGTGCAAAGAAAAACCGTTCCAAGATCAAGGTAAAAAAATGGATCGACACACCGGACCTCAGACAATACGAAAAATTTGTATGGGATTGGCATCAGTTTCTTCTGGATGTACAGGAAGTGTTTTACCAGACGGAAGATGCGGATCTGATCAAAAATCTGAATATGTATGTGCTCAGCCGTTTTTATACAAAATCATATGAAGAAAACAGAGATTTTTATGAGCAATTTTATGAACGTCTTGAAGAAGCAAAAAAACTTCTGAGCCTGGGAGTATGATCCCGGGACTCAGAAGTTTTTTTGAATGAAAAGTTACTGATTATCTTTTGCAAGGAGTTCATTAAGAAGCTGATGAATGGTCTTGTTTAATACAGGATGTCTGTAATAAGGAGCAATCTCATCCATTGGCTTCAGGACAAAATCACGATTTTCCATATCAATATGTGGAATATGAAGATCCGGAGTGTCTATGATCTCATTATCATAGAACAGAATATCCAGATCAAGAGTACGCGGTCCCCAGTGAATGATACGTTCTCTGTTTGCGGCCGCCTCCAGTTCGTGAAGACGGTCCAGAAGTTCTTCCGGCGTGAGCAGCGTACGGAGTTTCAGAACACCATTCAGAAATTCATCCTGTTCCACACCACCATAAGGTTCTGTAACTAAATATTCAGATACAGCTTCTACTTCACAGGAAGGAGTAGTACGGAGTCCCTGAATGCCATCATCCAGGAACTTCTTTTTGTCCCCAAGGTTGGAACCAAAGGCT
>UMBL01045572.1_pt1 | contig 9303 bp, 10 predicted proteins | sample 1963951 | NCBI WGS metagenome assembly UMBL01 (sample SAMEA4835940, study PRJEB28245) | human gut metagenome | biome: gut microbiome; material: fecal sample | place: Denmark | collected 2008 | reverse complement strand
ATGTTTGCGGGAGGCACATGGTATCCATATACTTGTCATCCACAAGATATATTTGCAGCAATTACAAAAAATAGGGATGCATTCTTTTTTTGTGATGTACAGGCGAGAGGTTATTATCCTTCATATAAATTAAGAGAATTAGAAAGAAAAGGTATTACTATTCCTTTTGAAGATGATGATAAAGAAATTCTTAAAAATAATACGATTGATTTTCTTTCATTTTCATATTATGCAACACATGTTGTTAGTGGTGACGAAAAACTCAATGAAGAGATTAAAAATAATCCCCTTGCTACTTTAAAAAATCCGTACTTAGGTGAAATTTTATATAAAAGACAAGATGATCCAATGGGTTTACGTAATACATTGAATGTGTATTATGATCGTTATCAAAAACCATTATTTATTGTTGAAAATGGTACAGGAACAAATGAAGTATATGTCGAAGGTAAAGAAATCAATGATGAAAGACATATTGAGTATTATCGAGAACATATTAAAGCATTAAAGGATGCTGTTATTATAGATGGCGTTGATTTAATGGGATATACAACATGGGGATGCATTGATTTATTAAGTGCTTCATCTTGTCAAATGTCAAAAAGATATGGATTTATTTATGTAGATTTAGATGATGAAGGCCATGGAACGATGAATAGATATCGAAAAAAATCGTTTTATTGGTATAAAAAAGTCATTGAAACAAATGGCGAAGATCTAGATTAGTTTTATAATTTTTCTTCCTTAATAATATATAAAACTGAATAATAGAGGATATCATACGAATAAGTATGATATTTTCTTTATATAAAAGCATTTAATTTACAGGATAAGTTTTAAATAGTATATTTGAGTAGCTTTTGTAACGAAACTTGTATGCAACAAAATCATCTAAATACCCTCATTTTATAAGGAATTGGAGTTCTCAAAACGTTAGTAATAACTTTTATGAGATATCTAGAGAAGTATTTGAACTTTGTAAAAAGTTTGAATACTTCTTTTTCTTTTATAATGACGTTATAATATGATTGTATAAAAGAGGTGTATTTATAATGAAAATCAAACAACAAAAACAAGTAAAATCATATTTAATCGAAGAATTTGGTCCAAATAAAGGAAATGAAATATTTGATAAACAAGAAAAAGAACTTTATAAAATTATTAAAAAAACAAAAGATAAAACAGAAAATCAAATGAAAACACTTATTCAAACAATTCTACCACGAATTGCTTTATATAAAGTCTTATTGAACGAAGAATTTTCAAAAGAAGATGTCTATCAATATATGAGAAAATATATGATTGATAAAATTGCAGCCAAAAAACATGCATCTACAGCTAAAATGGAATTAGTGCCTGGGTTTTATAAAATTTATAGTTTTATTTTTTTAAAAATCATGCGTACAACAGATTTACAAGAAAACACTCAAAGCTATGGTAAAGATCATTATGATGTTACGATTACTAAATGTTTATGGCATACAGCATGCAAGGAAAATGGCTGTGAAGAGTTGTGTCGTTTGTTTTGTGATGTGGATGATGTGACTTATGGTGGTTTAAAAAAGATTGGATTTACGCGTACAAAGACTTTAGGTTATGGTGGAGATTGTTGTAATTTTCATTTCTTTAAGAAATAGATGATGTGATTTTATGGATTTAAAAAATATTGAATTCATTGAAAAAAATAAACCAGCAATTGATGAAGATATTCATTTATTAAATAATCAAATAAAGGGTATATTGCCAGATGTCTATAAAGAATTTTTAAAAATAACAAATGGTGCGGTATTAAATGAATATGTTTTTTATAGTACAAAAGAAATGATAGAAATGTACAAATGTCATGATTTTTCTAATAATATGCCAGAATATATAAGTATTGGTAATGATAATGGAGACTGGGAACTTGTTATAAAGGCAACAAAAGATGCTACATTGTGTGGCTTTTTAGATGCAGGATCAATTGGTATTTTTGATCCTGATGAATGGTTTGATTTTAGATTATGGATAAATGAGGGATGTAAGATGTTTGAAGAAGATGATAATAGTTATTTAGGGAAAGTATATATTATAAAATTACCAAAAGAAAAATTAAAATTTTTAGCTGAAACTAAAAGAATATTTTCATAAGTACAGGTCTTCTTTATAAAAAGGTCAATACTCTACCTTATGTAATAATGGAAGATATTTATATTTCAAAAGCGGATACATATATTGAACAAACATCTTTTCCAGAATGTTATGAATTTAGAAATGATTAAAAGAAGTATTTATATAAAAATCTAAATACTTCTTTTTCTTTTATAAAAAGAAGAGAATGTTTATAATATAAACAAAAATAAGAAGTTATGGAGGATTTATGAAAGTATTATGTTTTGGATCCGCTAATTTGGATCATGTATATAAAGTCAATCATTTTACAGTACCAGGAGAAACACAAGGATGTCTTGAATATACAGTTAAATGTGGTGGAAAAGGCGTTAATCAAGCAATTGCAATGTCTCTTGCAGGAAATGAAACGTATTTTGCAGGAATTATTGGAAATGATGGCACTTTATTAAAAGATGCGCTTGTAGGAAAGAATGTGAATATTGATTATTTAAAAATTTCAAATAAGCCAACAGGACATGCTATTATTGAAGTTGATCAAAGTGGTCAAAATCATATTCTTTTATATGGTGGAACAAATAAAGAGATTGATTTTGAATATATTGATGAGGTTTTATCTCATTTTTCAACGCGTGATGTGATTGTTTTACAAAATGAAATCAATAATGTACCTTATATTATTGATCGCTGTTATGAAAAAGAAATGAAGATTTTTTTCAATGCAGCTCCTTATGATGAATCAATTCAAAATTATCCAATTGAAAAAGTAACATGGCTTGTAGTCAATGAGACAGAAAGTGCTGCTTTAAGCGGTGAAGAAAATTATGAAAAGATGCTACAAGTGTTAAAACAAAAATATCCACATACAAATATTCTTTTTACAATGGGAAAAGACGGAAGCAGAGTTTTAACAAACAATGAAGATGTCAAAGTAGAAGCAATGAAAGTTAATGCAATAGATACAACAGGTGCAGGAGATACTTATATTGGTTATTTTGTAAAAGGAATTCTTGAAGGATTCTCTTTAGTTGAATCAGCAAACTTAGCAACAAAAGCAAGTGCAATTGCGGTGACAAGATTTGGTGCAGTTGACTCAATTCCAAGTTATGATGAAGTAAAATAAAGAATGTTAATATGTGTTGCTTGAAGCAACAACTACTTTTATATAAGATGTGTTTATCTTAATAAAGGAGGATAGAGGAATGTTTGCTGAAAACCTAAAGAAAATAAGAAAAGATAAAGGTTATACGCAAGAAATACTCGCTGAAAAATTGAATGTTGTTAGACAGACTGTTAGTAAATGGGAAAAGGGACTTTCATTGCCTGATGTAGATATGCTTTCTAAAATAGCAAACGTATTAGAAACAGATGTGAATATTCTTCTTGATGGTCAAATTACAACAACAGATCAAAGTGAGATTGTTAAACAATTAGCTAAAATAAATGAACAACTAACAATAAAAAATAGACGTTATAAAAAAATAATGAAGACAATAGCTATCATTTTATTGATAATCGTTATTTTTGGTATTTTATTAGTCATCCTAAATATAGGAACTTTTATAAGTATTTCTAATAGTGAAACGACAACAACTGTAGAAACAATGATTAAAGAAGTAGTTAGATAAAAATTTAATACTTGTTTTTTTTTATAAATATGATATACTATATTTAACATTTAAGTTAAATGTTAAATGATAATGAGGTGATAAAGATGGCAATGCAAAATACGCTACATGCTTTAGCGGATCCAACAAGGCGAGAAATACTTAATTTATTGAAACAGTCAAGAATGTCTGCGGGTGATATTGTTAAGTATTTTTCAATTTCGGGAGCTGCTATTTCAAGACATCTATCGGTTTTAAAAGAAGCGGGTTTGATTCGAGATGAGCGAGAAGGAAAGTTTATTTATTATGAACTTAATGCAACAGTGCTTGAGGAAATTATGTTGTGGATCAGTGAGTTAAAAGGAGATACTAAAAATGATTAAACAAAATAAAAAAATGATAATATTAACATCTATTGTGACATTGCTTCCTATAGTTATTGGATTACTTTTATGGAATCAACTACCACAATTAATGGCTACACATTTTAATTTTAATGGTCAACCAAATGGTTATTCTTCTAAAACTTTTACCGTATTTGTCTTACCATTGATTTTACTGGTTATTCATCTTTTTTGTGTGATAGGAACAAGTATTGATCCAAAGTCTAAGAATATTAATAAGAAGATATTTTCAATCGTATTATGGATCAGTCCGTTGATTTCATTGCTTGTTTGTAGTTGTATATATGGTTATGCATTAGGTTATATCACAAATATTAGTTTTCTTACAGAATTGATGATAGGGGTATTGTTTATTGTTTTAGGTAATTATATACCAACAGTCAAACCAAATTATACAGTAGGAATTCGTACTTCGTGGGCATTAGATGATCCAGACAATTGGTATCATACACACCGTTTTGGTGGAAAATGCATGGTTATTGGTGGTATTCTTCTTATTGTTTTATCACCATTTATGAATTTATTTATTTTCTTTATTTTTGTTTTTATTCCGGTACTTTTGCCAATTATTTATTCGTATTTATATTTTCGAAAGAAAAGTGTTTAAAAGGAGTATTCTGGTTTTGTAAGAAGTTTAAATACTTCTTTTTCTTTTAGAGAAAGTTTATAATGTGAATAAATAAGAAATGAGGAAAGAAAATGAATTTATTTGATATGGATGAAGATATAAGAAAACTACCACTTGCCAGTAGAATGCGCCCTGTAAGTATAGATGAAATTGTAGGCCAACAACATATTATTGGAAAAGATAAATTACTCTATCGTGCTATTAAAGCAGATCGTTTAGGTTCTATTATTTTATATGGACCTCCAGGGGTTGGAAAAACAACGATTGCGAGAGTTATTGCTAATACAACAAATTCACATTTTTGTAAATTAAATGCGACGAGTGCAGGAATTAAAGATGTGGAAAAGATAATAGAAGAAGCTAAATTTAATCAAAATGCTTATCATAAAGGAACGATTTTATTTATCGATGAAATTCATCGTTTTAATAAAACACAACAAGATTATCTTCTTCCTTATGTAGAAGATGGTATTGTTATTCTCATTGGAGCTACTACCGAAAATCCATATTTTGAAGTCAATAATGCCTTACTTTCAAGATGCCGTATCTTTGAATTAAAACCTTTAGAAAAACAAGATCTAATCCGTTTAATTGATAGAACGCTTACTGATCAAAAACGTGGTTTAGGAAATGAAAAAATCATAATTGATGAAGATGCTAAAAACTTTTTAGCTGACATGGCTAGTGGTGATGCAAGAAGTGTTTTAAATGCCTTAGAACTTGCTTATCTTACTACAGATAAAAACAAAGAAGGAAAAATTCACATCAGTCTTGAAGTCGCAGAAGAATGTATTCAAAAAAAAGCAATTCGCTATGATAAAAGTGGCGATAATCATTATGATGCGATTTCTGCTTTTATTGAATCTATGAAACATACAGAACCAGATGCAACTTTATATTATCTTGCTAGAATGTTGATTGCTGGAGAAGATGTCAAATATATTGCAAGAAGAATATGTGTATGTGCAAGTGAAGATATTGGTCTTGCTAATTCACAAGCTTTAGTTGTGGTTACAAATGCCTTTTTGGCAGTAGAAAGAATAGGAATGCCCGAAGCGGCTAAGATCTTAGCTCATGCAGCACTTTATGTTTGTTGTTCTCCTAAATCAGATACGGTATCTCGAGGAATCACACAGGCAATGGCAGATGCTAAGCAAACAACCAATGTACCTATCCCTCCTTTTTTACAAGATGCAAGTTATAAAAATGCCCAAAAGCTTGGTAGAGGTGTTGGTCTAGATAATATTCATGCTTTTAAAAATCATTATTCGGGTAAAAAATGTATGCCAAAAGAATTATCAAATAGACATTATTTTCAATTGACACAAATGGGAAATGAAAAGAGTATTCAAAAGTTTTTAGATTATTTACGTGAAAATAGAAATAATTAAATGAAAAAAGTAAAGATGATTGGCAATCTTTACTTTTTAAATACTTTCTTTAAAGTTTCTACCAATTGGTAGAATTGTAGAATCTTTTAAAATCAATTCTTTTGCTTTGATTTCTTTGATAAAGTTTTTATTAATAACAAATGATTTATGAATTTGAATAAAATTATTAGAATCAATTTCTTTAATAAAAGAAGATAAGTTTTTTCTTTCAATAAAGTCACCATTATCATGATGAATAATAAGTTTATGATTCATTGATTCTACATACATGATTTGAGCAAGTCTTAATTCAAAAGACATTTGTTTGTTTTTATAATGATAAGTCTTAAATCTTGAAAATATTTGTTGATGAATGGTTTCTGATTTGGAATAAAGACTATTTTCTAAATCATCATTTTCAAAATATAAATGTACCCCTAAGGTTAAACATTCATTGAGTAAATGAAAATCTTTAGGACCAATAATGTAAATCAAAGTTTCTGGATATTTATTGATTTGATGGATTTTGTCTAAATCATTAAGTGAATTTATTTCAATAAAATAGATATCATCATAAGATGCTGGATTGAATTTTTCTAAATAGTAATTTTTTGCTGCAAAATATTTTTTGATTATCTCAAAATAATAATCTTGTACATGACAGGCGATACGAATCATTTTCTATCACCAGCTATCTTTTCTAAATAATAAGCTAAAGGCTCTTTTTTATCTAATTGATCAAGAATATGATAACGATCTTTAAAGATAATTCCTTTACTTTTTAAAAATTCAATTGCATCTATTACTTCTTTTCTTTTTCTAGTAACGATTGGTTGAAAAGAAAAAGAAGATCCATCCTTCATTAATACTTTAAAAATAACATTATAACCATTAGTGCCATAAAAAAGCATCGGAACTGCTTCATAAGTAACTTGGATACACATGATTTTATCCAGCTTTATTTTCATTTGATAATCTATATTTCTTGTAAAAAGACTATGAAAAAAAGCACGAGATTTTTCTACTACACTATCATAAAAAGTGTATTTAAGATAATGTTCATCCACTTCCCAAATATTATTACAAAATGCCATACTAGGAAGAAAGATAAAGATAATCAAAAAAATAAGCATAAATCCACAAATATTCATTCCTGAAAATGGACTATAAATGATTAAAAAAACAGCCCAAAAAATAATGATGAATGAATAAATAAAACTTAATTTATAATGGGGTTTTCCTACTTTGTACTTCATACTATCCCTCCTTTAACTGTATTGTATCATAAGTTATTTAGTTAAAGATGTTGTTTGTGTCATTTCTAGGTTGTTGGTGCCACTTTTATTGTAAGGTGTGATGGAAAGTTTATGATGGAGTTAGGAGGTGGAAGCAATGAAGGTTTTTTCACTAGCTACGTTGACATTAAAAAGAAATAAAAAACAATATATGATTTATGGACTCACACTTATTTTTGCAATTGTCATTCATTTGATCTTTTCAGAATTTATCAACAATCCCTATTTAATAGAAGCAGATAGGGCTAGAGGAATAGATGATCCTCTTGGAGCGGATATACCATTATCAATGGGATTACCCTTTTTAATTATTTTATTTTGTTGGTTTATGATTATTTATGCCAGTCAATATAATTTCAATAAAAAACATCAAGAATTTGGAATTTTATTTACTTGTGGTTTTAACTTGTTAGATTTTATTAAATATACACTTATTCAAATGGGAATCGTCTTTATCTTTGTTTTACCGATTTCATTTATTTTAGGTGTTCTTAGTTTATTTTTCATTCATTCAAAGATATATCCTTATCTACAAATCAATTATTCAATTTATACCATTATGCCAAGTACCTTTTTTACAACGATTTCAGCTTTATGTGTATTAGTTGTTATTGTGATCATCTTTTTAATAGGGCAACTTCATAAAAGTGATATTTATACTTTGATTAATGATGAAAATAAGGTACAAGCTATTCATTTTGTAAGTTTTAAAAAAATGATGATGTATTTACTTATTTATTTGATAGGATTTTGTTCAATTATAACGGTTGAAGGAAATTTAATAAATTATATTCCGCCAACAGCTTTAGGTGTTGTGGGAATGTATGGTTTGTATAAGTATCTATTGCCACAACTCTTTTTAAAGAATAAAAAGAATTTAAAAGGAAAACAAATTTATATTTGTTTATCACATGTGGGATTGATGATTAAATCCACAGCTTCGTTAATTGGCTTGCTTACATTACTGATAACAGTTTTATTACCTGTTTTAGCGTCACAAAATATTGAAAGTAATGAATTTGTGACAGGGATGATTAGTTATTTGTTTATTGTAGCGATGGTAATTATTTCTATTTTATATAAGATGAATATGGAAAAGAAAAATAAAATGAAAGAGTTTTCTATTTTAAATAAAGTAGGTTATGTTTATAGTGATTTAAAGAAGATGCTTTTGAAAGAAAATATCCTTTATTTTATTTGTGTTTTAGTAATTCCATTACCTTATTTAATCTTTATGGCGAGAGAGTTTATTTTAATGAATTCAACAATGTTATTTTTCTATAGTGGATTATTTATCTATTATGTAGTGACATTATTGATTTGTCTTTTATTAAATTATCATGCAGGGAAAATACAATTATTAAAAGGAGAGTAACAACTATGGAAACAGTTTTACAAGCAAAAAATATGACAAAGATTTATGGTATGGGAAGTAAACAACCATTTACAGCTTTAGAAAATATCGATTTAGAAATTAAAACAGGAGAGTTTATTGTTGTTATGGGACCGTCAGGTTCCGGTAAATCTACTTTAGTAAATAATATTTCAACAATAGATATTCCTACTAATGGGAGTTTGTATATTTTAAATCAAGAAGTGAAACAAATGTCTGAAAATCAATTAGGAAAATTTAGATATCAATATTTAGGTTTTGTTTTTCAAAATTATAATTTATTAAATTCCTTAACAATCTATGAAAATATTATGATTCCTTTAAAACTCATTGGCGAAGATAAAAAAGTTATTGATGAAAAAGTCCATCAAATTACAAAAGAATTAGATATTGAATCACTACTCAATAAATATCCTCATGAATGTTCGGGAGGACAACAACAAAGAGTCGCTATTGCTAGAGCATTAATTGGAAATCCTAAAATTATTATTGCAGAT
>UMBL01027434.1_pt1 | contig 9382 bp, 7 predicted proteins | sample 1963951 | NCBI WGS metagenome assembly UMBL01 (sample SAMEA4835940, study PRJEB28245) | human gut metagenome | biome: gut microbiome; material: fecal sample | place: Denmark | collected 2008 | reverse complement strand
CCCATGGCTCAGGGATCGTTATCATGACAGCCAGTGGCAGATCCATTCCACTCATGACCAAAAATTCAAGTGTGTTGTCGAGCATTGCAGAGTCAGAGCCTTCTGTGTTTACAACAGGTGTGACCTTATCAAGGTCGCCCTTCAAATGCTCAGACTTCATCGTTTCCTCACGAGCGAGCATTTTATCAGCATTGCCTCTGATAGTGTTTATCTCACCGTTGTGAACGATCATTCTGTTAGGATGCGCCCTCTGCCAGCTTGGGTTTGTGTTGGTAGAAAATCTTGAATGTACCATAGCGATAGCAGACTCGTAGTCCTTATCCTGAAGGTCAGGGAAGAACTTTCTGAGATCCTGCACAAGGAACATTCCTTTATATACTATAGTTCTGCTTGAAAGCGATACAACGTAGGTGTCCTCATTTGACTGCTCGAATACACGTCTTGCAACATATAGCTTGCGGTCAAAGTCAAGACCCTTTTTAACGCCCTTTGGACGCTTGATGAAGCACTGCATTATGGCAGGCATACACTGGGCAGCTCTCTTGCCAAGCACCTCAGGCTTTGCAGGAACGACTCTCCAGCCAAGGATCTCCAGACCCTCTTTTTCGGCGATTATCTCAAACATCTTCTTTGCCTGATTTCTCGCAAGCTCGTTCTGTGGGAAGAAGAACATACCAACGGCATAGTCTCTCTCCTCGCCAAGCGTGATTCCAAGCTCAGCGGCGGCGATCTTCTTGAAGAATTTATGTGAGATCTGAAGCAGGATACCTACTCCGTCACCTGTTTTGCCCTCTGCGTCCTTACCAGCACGATGCTCAAGCGTTTCAACGATAGTCAGCGCATTTGCAACAGTATCGTGACTCTTTTTGCCCTTAATGTTCACAACAGCACCTATTCCGCAGTTATCATGCTCGAATTTCGGTGAATACAGGCTTTTTACATTAGTCATATCCTCCATGCGTTCCATTTTTATCACCCTTTCCTGCCAAACTGTAAAAAAATTATAGCTTATCGTTCAGCAACGTATGTTATTTCACGGCTCATAGCCGATTTTTAGCTGTTTTTAACAAAAAATTTGCAGGAAGAAATTAAAATCCTGCAATCCTGCATAAGTGCCAACAAACTCAAAGCGTGGTTTTTCGCACAAATGCAAGAAAATAGCCTTTTGCCGTCTTTTTTGACGGCTTAATCATTATAACACACATTACAGCAAAATGCAAGAGTGAATGATAAAACTTGCATAAAATCATTATTAATTTTTAGTTAATCGGTATACATATATAACTTATGATTCCATATTGCTTTCCTGGGTAAACCTCGCAAACTAACGTAACAACGCTCTTTTCAGCTTATTTACAGCCATTTTCAGCGGAGAATCGTACTCTTTGTAAAAATGCTGATAATCCTTAGAATTGTTCCAGTCACCACCCCATTTCCAGCCGTGACGCCTGAAAATGCAATAGCAAAGGTCTGTTCTGTCAATCTTGTGATCAAAAGCCTTGTCACGGTCTGCATACTCTGCAGCATTGGCAGGCATGACCTTATTCCCCACTATATAAGGATTTATAAGAGGGTTTATGTCTATCGCCCTGCCGTAGCTGTGAGCCGAAATAGTGTTGGTATTAGCCACCACCCTATAGTTGAAGGCAGAGGAATTGTTATCCGCCATTGACCTTTCATCATCAGCGTCATACTCGTCCACGAGCCTGATTTTTTCTATCTCATAACCGCCCTCGAAAAGCTCATAGAAGATATCCAGAACCTCCTCCGCAAGCTTTCTTGCCACGATAAGCTCCCCCGACTGCACCTTATGCTCAAAGTCATAATATCTCACACGCAGATAGGCAAGGTCGCCCAGCTTCACATAGGGATTTTCCTTATAGGAAACGCCTTTGATACGCTCTATCACCTCGTTTGGAAGCTCCTCAGCCGTAAAGCCCTCTCTGTATAATATCTTTTCCATAAAAAACACTCCTTACAAAAAGCGGTCAAGGCATGATACCTTGACCGTCCTTATTATTTATCCGCAGACTTGTAGTACATAACAACAGGCGTACCGTAAGGCACGTTGTCATAAACATATTTGGCGTCGTCATAGCTCATATTTATACAACCGTGAGAGCCGTTGTATTTGTATATCTCACCGCCGAAATATCCGCCTCGCCACGTTGAATCGTGAAGACCTATTCCGCAGAGAGAAACGTTGTTCCAGAAGTTGCACTTTGTATCCCACTCGTCGCCATCGGCATTTGTGTCTTTCATACGCTTGTTGGTCTCCTTTGACCACAGCTTATAAACACCAGGGAGAGTTGTTCTCGCCTCAGATGTGGTCTGACCTGAAACTATATAGGTATCGAGCTTTTTCTTACCCTTTTCATAATACCACAAGTGCTGGTCGGTAAGGTCTATCTCAATATAAGTGTCGCCTATATCATCGTCCTTGCTTCTCGCAGACTCAACGCCTGTAAAGTCAAAATAACCGGTACTGTAATAGATAGGGTCTACCTTATCAACGCTCTCGCCCTTTTCAAGCATATCCACAAGATCGTCACAAGTCTTTTCCTGATCTATCCACCAGCCGTATTTAGCGTCAGAGCTTGTCGGCACGATTATGTCGCCCTGCAAAGTGGCGTGGAATTTTCTCTTAGTATTATATGTATCATATTTCTTTGCGAGCTTTTCAACATACTCCATGGCTTTCTTTCTATCCACAGTGTAGCTTCCGTCATCTTTGAGCTTTATCATCTTCATAAGCTCCTCGCCCGTGAGAGTTTCTGTGGTGTAGTCAAAATCGTATGTGACAGAAAGCTGGAAAACATCATTTCGTTTCTTGCAATCGTCCTCAAGGTCTGCGCTCTTCACCTTTGGAAGAGAATAACAACCTGTGTCCTTGTCAAGCTCGACGCTAAGCTCACCTGCCGCCACGCTTTGCGTAACATAAGCTTCAAGCTTTTTCATATCGGTTATCTTGTTTCCCTGCACCTCAGGGGTGATAACATAAGCCGTCTTATCCTCGTTAAGACCAAGCTTTGCATCAGCAGTTTCAACATCGCCCCAGTTTGCTTTCTCCACAAGCTTCTGAAGCTTCTCAACATCAAATGTGATGTCCTCATTAAAACTATAGATGGAGTTCTGTATAAATCCCGAGAACCATGTTTTTCTGTTCACGCTGTCATAGATCTTCTGAAGATCGTCCTTGCCGCTTAGTCTGTAATCAAAATCAGCCGTCTTAAAAACAACAGGCGTGCCGTCGATAGTTTTGACCGTAAGCTCATAAGGCATATCATTCACCCCGAGCAGATCGCAAGCCTGTTCAAATGTCCTTCCGCCCACGTCAACGCCATTCACTGTTGTGCCGCTCAGAAATCTGTTGCTATAGTAAGCTCTTCCAATGAAATATCCTCCGCCCACAACTATCACGATAGCCGCTGCCGCAGTGCCGCAGATAATGCCGATATTGTTGCGTTTTTTCTTTCTTTTCTTATTCTTTGACGAACCTTTGACAGAGCTGTTTTTCTTCACTGATGTCGCAGGCTTTTTCGTTATCTTTGTGGAATTTTCCGTCATCAATTATCCTCCTGTACAAAATGACGTTCGGCATTTGCCGACAATGTATCAAGAATAATTATATCATGCTTTTTTCCTTTTGTCTATAGGATAGGCTGAAAAATTTGTCACAAAAAGAGTGCCGGATATTCTTATTTAATGTACAAATAAACGTACTGCAAACAAACTACACGCAAACGCAGTAAAAAAATATCGGGCAGATAACTCCACCCGATACAATATCAGTCTTTTATATACTTGTTCTTGACCTCGCTGTAGGTCTTGCAGAAGCGGTCATGGGAGATATACGCTCCCCAGCTCATGTTATCGTCCACCTGAGGGTCCATAACATATACCTGACCGTTTATCGTTACCTCCACCCACATATGATAGCCGTAACCGCCTGCCGCCATAGCGGTCTTGCCGTCAACGGTCTTTGCGTCAAAGCCTATGTAGCCAAGCATTGCAGCGTAAACGTAAGAATATTCTGTGCAAGTGCCGTAACCGTCCTCAAGAACAGCCTTGACAGGATTTGCCCAGCCGCCGTAATCGTAGACCGTGTTCTTTATAATATAATCGTAGCAAGCCACAGCCTTTTCGTAGTTTGTCATATCATCTGATATTATCTTATGGAGATATTTCAGAAGTATCTTTTCTTCCTTTGCGCTGAGCGTCGCCTTTGGATCAAGCACTGCAGAATTAAGTCGCTGTGCAGGGGTCTTGCCGTTGTCGACAACAGGCGCAGTGGTTGTAGTTGTAACAGGCTTTTTAGTTGTTGTCACCTTAGTGGTGGTGGTCTTTTTCTTGGTAGTAGTCACCGCAGGCGTTGTGGTCGTAACAGGGGCAGTTGTTGTCTTTGCAGTGGTAGTAGTTTTTGCAGTAGTAGTTTTCACTGTTGTAGTCTTTTTTGTAGCCTTTGAGGCAACAGTATCGCTGTCAGTAGTGCTGACAGGGGCGGAAGTAACAGCAGAAACCTTTGTTTCAGACTTTGAAGCCTGCTGAGTTTTCTTTGTCACAAGGCTTACTGATATGCTAAGCTTTGTGTCAGCGGAAGTCACGCTCTGCACTGCGGTCACTGACGCTGGCTTCTGTGATATTACAGAGGTCGTTACGCTCTCTGATCTCAAAGCTGTTTCGGAAGCTGACTTTGTTGTTTCGCTTTTTGCAGTTTTTACAGCCTTTACAGCCTCGGTCTGAGAATTTTTCGCAGTTTCCTTGACGGCTGATGTTGTAAGAACAGTTGTGATATCCCCGATCTGCTCAGATGTTTCCTTGTCAGAAACAGCAGAAATGACCTTTGCATTTTCAGGCGGCATGACCGCACATGGCTGAATAACGTTTTTATCAAGTGTCGCAAAAGTCACAGCAGATACTGTCACAACTCCGCAGGCAGAAAGCACAGCCACACAGTGGGATATCCCCGACTTCAAATAACCCAATTCAGAACGCTCCTTTCAAATGTGATAAACTACACCATATTATAATGAATAAGGTTACAAAAGTCAAGGGGCATTGTAATCAAATTGTAATTTTCAAGCCGTTTTTTCGCTTGTTTATGAAGTTTATATGAACATCAAGTTACAACCATTGTACATTTTATATCCCAAGAACTACAATAAGGGTTCTATTTTTATCACTTTTAACAAATTTCGCAAAACTTTTATTAATAATACCGAAAAACGGACACCTGCGTTACAAAAACCCATATTTTCCACGATATTTTACATATCTATCCACAAAATCACCCACGCAAAAAAAGAACGCAGGCACAAGCCAGCGTTCCCTTTTTGAAGTATATGAAGTATATATGGAGAAAAAAGTATATGTGTAAATTTCATCTTTTTGTCTTTCTCTTATTGTGTTTATATTATATTCCTCCAATGTGACAGTTTTATGATAATGTGCTGAAAACTAATACACAAAAAATAAGTGCAAAAAAACGCCTGCCATATGACAGACGTTTTCTCTTAGTTTAAGTAAATTACTCAGCCTGAGGTGCTCCTACAGGGCAAGTACCTGCACAAGAACCGCAGTCGATGCACTCGTCAGCGTTAATAGCACACTTACCGTCAGCCTCGGAGATAGCTCCTACTGGACATGCGTCCATGCAAGCGCCGCAGCCGATGCACTCATCACTAATCTTATAAGCCATTTTCACAGACCTCCTTGCATAAATTCTACAAGTATCATATCAAATACTATACTTATATAATAACACATTTTCTGAAAAAATCAAGAGGTTTTCGGCATTTCATAAAAATTTCACATAGATTTTAAGTGATTTTTCAGTTAGTATTCACTAATCAACTAGATGCTTGCCAATTCCTGCTGTGAGATAAGAGCAAATCCTGCTTCACTCAAAGCTTCCAGAGCGGCTGTAACGTTCTCCACTCTAAGGATAAGATAAGCCGTGTTTTCCTTAGTGTTTATAAATGCAGAATACATATACTCAACGCTGATGTTGTCATTGTAGAGAGCTTTCATTGCTTCTGAAAGTCCGCCTGGGCGGTCATTTATCTCCACTGCAAGCACCTGAGTGGTGGTAACGGAAAAGCCCTCTGTTTTCAAGGCTGAAACTGCTTTTTCAAAATCGTCAACGATAAGTCTGAGAATACCGAAATCCTTTGTGTCAGCAAGCGACATTGCACGGATATTCACATCATTATCCCCAAGTATTTTTGTAACGGCAGACAATCTGCCAGGTCTGTTTTCAATAAAAACCGAAAGCTGTTTTACTGTCATAAAATTACCCCCTGTCTTTTAGACAAGCTTTCTCTTGTCGATAACTCTTACTGCCTTGCCCTCAGAACGTGGAATGCTCTTTGGCTCAACAAGTCTTATCTTCGCCTTGATGCCAAGGATATTATGGATATCGTTGGATATCTTCTTTTCAAGATCCTCGATAGACTTGACAGTATCAGAGAACATATCGTCATTAAGCTCGACTCTTATCTCGAAAGTATCAGAATTGTTCACCCTGTCAACGACTATCTGATAGTTAGGGCTTGCCTTTGATATCTTAAGAAGCACTGACTCTATCTGCGATGGGAACACGTTTACGCCCTTAATGATGAGCATATCGTCGCTTCTGCCCATTGGCTTGCACATTTTGACGAGAGTTCTGCCACATGAGCATTTCTCTCTTGTAAGAATACAGATATCTCTTGTTCTGTATCTCAGCAGAGGGAAAGCTTCCTTTGTGATACTTGTGAATACAAGCTCACCCTTTGAGCCTTCAGGAAGCACCTCTCCCGTGTCAGGGTCGATTATCTCTGCGATAAAGTTGTCCTCATTGATGTGCATACCAGACTGTGCTTCGCACTCGAAAGCTACGCCAGGACCGCTTGTTTCTGTCAGGCCATAGATATCGTAAGCCTTGATACCAAGAAGATTCTCTATCTCGTGACGCATTTCATCTGTCCAAGGCTCAGCACCGAAGATACCAGCTTTAAGTGTAAGCTCCTCTGGCTTTATGCCCATTTCCTTTACAGTTTCACCTATATAAGCGGCATATGACGGAGTACAGCACAGGATAGTAGAACCTAGATCCTGCATGAACTGTATCTGTCTTTCCGTATTTCCTGATGACATCGGCAGTGTAAGACAGCCTACCTTATGAGAGCCGCCGTTAAGACCTGCTCCTCCTGTAAAAAGTCCATAGCCATATGCAACGTGGCAAACGTCGTCTTTTGTTCCGCCTGCGGCAACTATAGCTCTTGCACAGCAATTTTCCCAAAGGTCGATATCATGCTGAGTGTAGAAAGCCACAACTCTCTTGCCTGTGGTTCCGCTTGTGGAATGTATTCTCACGCACTCTGAAAGCGGCTTTGCAAGCAGACCGTAAGGATAAGCCTCACGCAGATCAGCCTTTGAAAGGAACGGCAGCTTGTGCAGGTCCTCAATGCCGTGGATATCATCAGGCGTTACGCCCTTTTCTTCCATAAGCTTCTTGTAGTATGGCACATTGTCCCAGACGTGCTTGACCTGCTTGACAAGTCTTTCGCTCTGGAGTTTTTTCATGTCCTCGTGCGCCATGCACTCGATCTCTTCGTTCCAATATTTTCCCATTGGAACACACCTCCTGTTAAAATGGTTTCGGTCATATTACTCGGGTATCAACTTTGCACAAGTATCATACGCCGTACATTTCTTCAAGCATCTTAATGCCTGTTTTCGTTTTGAACACCTTGTCACGGAAGCTTTTTATGCTCTCTTTGGAAAGGCTGTCCTCGAAAGCGTTCACAAGGAAATCTGCTTCCAAGAGTATCTGCCAGTCAAGCCCCTGGGCGCCCTCATAGGTGTGATGATGTGCGATAAGAAAGCACACCCTGTCTATGATATCCTCGTCAAAGTCAAGCTCTCTGAGCATTTTTTGTGCAGGCTCAGGGCCTAGCTGCTCCTGCAATTTGCCTCCGCAGTGACCCTTTCCGTATCTCTCCTCCGCAGGCTTTATGCCGATATCATGCACCGCTGACGCAACATCAAGACAATACATAGTGCGGATATCAAGTCCCTCTGCCCTGCCGATAACACGGGCAAAGGTATGTACCTTTATAAAGTGCTGTATACGTTTCGGGTCGCCAGCGAAAAACTCGGTCATTTTTATGATAAGACCGCTTATCTCGTCCATTATTTTACCTCTCTGCCGAGAGCGAACGCCTTCTTGTTCAGTTCAAGGAACTTTGCAGGAACGCACTGCTCAAGAGCCTTCTGCCATACGTCCTCATCAAAAGCCATTTTAGTTGACACAACGCCCATGAGAACAACGTTTGAAGCCTTTGCAGTACCAGCCTGCTCCGCAAGTGCCAGTGCGTCAACAGCGATAACGTCAACGCCCTCTGCTTTAAGCTTGCCTATGATATCCTCAGGATAAACAGCCGCACCTGTGATAACAGGCATTGGGTCTATCTGCTGAGTTGAAGTGATGATATGTCCGCCCTTCTTGAGATATGAAACATATCTTGCGGCTTCAAGCTGTTCAAAGCTGATGATGATATCAGCTTCGCCTTTTTCAACTACAGGTGAGCATCCCTCGCTGCCGTACTTAACGTATGTAACAACAGAGCCGCCACGCTGGCTCATTCCGTGTACCTCGCTGACCTTGACATCAAAGCCCTGTGAGAGAAGCACGTTTCCTATTATTCTTGACGCAAGCAGTGAACCCTGTCCGCCTACACCCACTATCATAATTGATCTTGTTTTCATTATTTACACCTCGAAATATATGTTATCATTAGTCGCATATCGCACCCAGCTTACACATTTCCTTGCATATGCCGCAGCCTACGCACTGTGTATGGTCGATAACGCACTTGCCGTCATGGATAGATATAGCAGGACAGCCTATCTTCAGGCACTGCTTACAGCCAACGCACTTATCCTTGTTTACCTTGAGTGGTGGATTGTGCTTTACATATTTAAGAAGTGCGCATGGACGTCTTGAAATAATAACGCTTGGTTCTTCCTTGGCAAGTTCTTCCTTGATAACAGCCTCTGTTTCAGCCATGTGATATGGGTCAACAACTCTTACGCTCTTGATACCAAGTGAATGGCAGAGCATTTCAAGGTCAACAGCATAAGCAGGGTCGCCCTTAAGGTTTTTACCAGTTGTAGGGTTCTGCTGATGACCCGTCATACCTGTGATAGAGTTATCGAGAATGATAACAGTTGAATTTGTGGAGTTATATGCAACGTTCACAAGACCCGTCATACCGCTGTGCATGAATGTAGAGTCACCGATAACGGCAACAGACTTCTTCTCAGCCTCTGCACCTCTTGCCTTATTGAAGCCGTGAAGTCCGCTGATAGAAGCACCCATGCAGATAGTTGAATCCAT
>UMBL01032686.1_pt1 | contig 9496 bp, 9 predicted proteins | sample 1963951 | NCBI WGS metagenome assembly UMBL01 (sample SAMEA4835940, study PRJEB28245) | human gut metagenome | biome: gut microbiome; material: fecal sample | place: Denmark | collected 2008 | reverse complement strand
CCCTGCCGTAGAACCTACTTTATCGGCCAGCTTCGCAACAGCCCCTTTACATTCGGGATGTACCAGAATAGCCGCATCGGGATACTGTTTTTTCAAAGCTGCAATTTTTTCAACAGAGAACTGTTCATGCACATGGCAGGCACCGTTCCACAACAGCATATTACGTCCTGTAATCGAATTTATATAGTTTCCCAAGTTACGGTCCGGTCCGAAGATGATTTTTTCGTCTGCCGGGAAGCTTTCCACTATCTGCTTGGCATTGGTGGAAGTCACCACTACATCAGTCACGGCCTTTACTGCAGCCGTTGTATTAACGTATGAAATTACGGTATGCTCCGGATGTGCTTTAACAAACTCTGCAAAAGCATCGGCAGGGCAACTATCGGCCAAAGAACAACCGGCATTCAAATCAGGTACAAGCACTTTTTTATTCGGACAAAGAATCTTAGCTGTTTCTCCCATAAAGTGTACACCGCACATCACAATAATATCGGCATCTGTTTTAGCTGCCCATTGTGCCAATGCCAGACTGTCACCTACAAAGTCAGCCATATCTTGTATTTCACCCGACTGGTAGTAATGTCCCAAAATAAGTGCATTCTTCTCTTTACGCAACTTATTTATCTCTGCTTTCAAATCTAAGGTCTTGTCCACCGGTTCGGCAACATACCCCTTTTTCAACCATTCCTCTTTATTCATTATTTCTATGTTTTTTCTTTCTTCTCTTAAAAAAAGAATTTATAGTGATGATAATTGTCGGTTAATAGTGTTAGTAAAAAGTAGACTGCTTTTCTTGCCTGAGAAGTTATTCATTCATGGTGCAGAGATATGAATAAGTAATCAACGGGCTTAAAGTCTGATAATACAGTCTTTATCTTTTCTATTAACAAACTGTTGATAATATGCAAAGTTAAAAACTTTATGGTTATGAACGCCTAAAATAGTGATTAAATTGTGTTGATATTGTCGGTTTAAGTTCTTGAATTATTCTTTGGATTGTTGATTTCTGTCATTCGATATATCTTTTATTGAAATATGCAAGAAATACTTTTGAAATGATATGCTCATTCTTTTTACATGTTTTCAACCGTTATCAACAGGGTTATGTGAATTAGTTATTATCTTTGCAATATATATTAATAGCATGTAGAAAAAGATGAGAAAATTGAAAATAACGGAGCTTAACCGTCTTACAGTAGATGAATTCAAGCAAGCAAACAAGTTACCGTTGGCAGTGATATTGGATGAAGTACGCAGTTTGCATAATATCGGTTCCGTATTCCGCACATCGGATGCTTTTCTTGTAGAACGTATTTATTTATGTGGTATTACCGCCACTCCTCCCCATCCTGAAATGCACAAAACGGCATTAGGAGCCGAAGATACTGTTGACTGGAAGTATGTGAAGCATACATTGGAAGCAGTGGAAGAACTTCATAATGAAGGATATACGGTGTTGGCTATAGAGCAAGTGGAAGGAAGTACCATGCTTGACGAGCTTGAGCTTGAGCCGGATAAAAAGTATGCCATCGTAATGGGAAATGAAGTGAAAGGTGTTCAACAAGAAGTAATTGATGCCTGTGACGGTTGCATCGAAATTCCTCAATATGGCACAAAACATTCATTGAATGTATCGGTTACTACCGGCATTGTACTTTGGGAGTTTGCAAATAAATTGATTAAGTTTAGAAAAGAGTAACTATAAAAGAATGAGGAACTAACCGGATTTATATTTGTCCGTTTTCCACCAATAATACCACCCGTTCCGTCAGCTTATCCTCCGCTTCGGGATGATATTCTTTTTTCAGGCTTGCGCCGAACAATGCGGCAAAAGTCTGATAAAACCCTGCTTTAAAGGGACCCATAAAAGCTTTTACCAATTCGTATGAGGAAGAATCGGTTTCGCGGTTTACCAACTTTATCAACAGTTTGCCCTGTGCAAAAGTTAATTTCTTCATGACAGGAGTATATTGCTCTTTCAGTCCTTTTTCAACGAGTTTCAGATGTTTCTCTCTGGCTTTTTTATCAGGGAGTGTTTCCAGATATTCGTAAGTTTCGATAATGGCACGGTTGATGGCACGAGCCAAAGGCAAAGTCTTCTTTACATTCCTTACCAGACGGTAATATTCCCGTCTTTCTTTTTCATTTTTAAATTTTAATGGCTTGAATACGTATACATTAGGTAGCCGTAGTGAAGGAATGGTATCCCCTTTGTATACACATACAGGCACCATGTATCCGTTTATAGTCGTTGTCGATTGCTGAGAATAGGCAGCAATGACTATAAAGGAAAGAAATAAAGCTATATAGAGTTTCCTTTTCATTTCTATGCAAAAGTAGTAAGAAATGTGGTTACTCTTGCTTTGAATAAAACTATTTAACTTAAAACACACCAATAAATTACAAAATGAACAGATTGTTGAAATCAATGTTAATTACTTGTATTACAATAGGCTTTTCTGTGAATAACTTATCAGCACAAGAAGCTTGGGAGGAATTGGCAGAGCAATTAATTGATGAAGAAGGAGGAGAAGTTTTTCAGTGGGAGAATAATTTTGAAGAGTTATCGGAGTTAAGAGAAAATCCTATCAATATCAATACGGCAACAAAAGAGCAGTTGGAGAGATTTCCTTTTTTGTCTGACAAGCTGATTGAAAATATCTTGTATTATCTTTATAAGTATGGACCGATGCTTAGTGAGAATGAATTGTGGATGATTGAAGATATTAACAGGCAGACTATTCGTTGTTTACAACCATTTATTTGCTTTAAACATACTGAAAAAGAGGAATATAAGCCTACTTTGAAACAAGTGTTGGAATATGGAAAACAAGAGTTATCAACACGTGTGGATATTCCTTTTTATACTAAATCAGGGTATAAGCTTCACACCAAGGAAGAATTGAAGAAGAATCCTAATAAACAATACTTGGGGTATGGGTATTATCACAGTCTGAGATATAGTTTTCATTATCGGGATAAGATATATTTGGGACTTACGGCAGAAAAAGATGCCGGCGAACCTTTCTTTGCCGGACAGAACAGAAAAGGATATGATTTTTATTCACCGTACTTGTTTATTCGTAATATGGGCAGAATCAAATCATTGGCTATCGGTAATTATCGTTTAAGCTATGGTTATGGACTAGTTATTAACACTGATTTCGGAATGGGTAAAACAGCTACGCTTTCTACATTGGGAAATAAGAATCGGGGAATTCGCAAACATTCTTCGACAGACGAATATAATTATTTTCAGGGAGCGGCAGCCAGTTATAAGTTGTCGAAAAGGTGGACGACAGATGCTTTTTATTCTTACCGGAAGATGGACGGTATTGTGAATAACCGGTTTATAACTTCGTTGAAAAAGGACGGATATCATCGTTTATACAGGGAATTTGAAAAGAAGAATATGATTACTAATCAGGTGATTGGTAGTAATTTAAATTATAATGGGAAGTATTGTGAGTTAGGATTAACAGCAGTTTATAATGTTTTCAACAAGCCGTTGAATCCTGACTTAAAACCTTATAATAAATTCTATCCTCGGGGCAAAGACTTTTATAATGTAGGAGGAGATTACAAATTTTTTTGGAAGCACTTTTCCTTTTTGGGTGAGACTGCTATTGATAAAAGTGGTGCTGTTGCCACTATGAATATGTTGAGTTATTCACCGAAGGGAGGAACACAATTGATAGTTATGAACAGATATTATGATGCAAAGTATCAAAGTATTTATGGTCGTTCTATAGGAGAAGGAAGTAGTGTACAGAATGAAAGTGGATTTTATATCGGATTGGAAACTAAGTTATTACGATATATAAGGATGACTTGTTATGGAGACTTTTTTTATTTTCCATGGAAGAAGTATTTGGTTAGCGAACCGGGAACCAAAGGTTTTGACGGCTTGATTCAGCTAAGTTATTCACCTACTTATCAACTGGAAATGTTCATAAGGTATCGCTATAAAAACAAGAAAAAGGATTTCACGGCAGAGGATAAAATCAAGCAAACGATTCCTTATATACAACAGAAATGTCGTTATCAGTTGAATTATTCACTGAAGGATAAACTGTTGTTGAAAACAATAGCAGATTATGTTCGGGTAAACTATCGAAACCGGTCAGCTTCCACCGGCTTCTTATTGTCGCAGAGTGCTGGTTATAAGTTCAATGATTTGCCTTTCCAATGTGATATAAGTTGTGTTTGGTTTAATACGGATGATTATGATTCGCGGTTAACCATTTATGAAAAGAATGTGCTTTATGCTTTTTCCATGCCTTCATTTTATTATGAAGGTACGCGACTGGCAATAAATGTACGTTATGAATTGAATAAGCATATCATGGTTCAAGCTAAATACGGGATGACGCATTATTTAAATCGGGATGTTATCGGTTCGGCGTTGGAGGCCATTGATGGAAGTACAAAGGGTGATCTTTATTTGCAGTTGAGGATGAAATTCTAAAAACATTATGTATTTTTGCACTGTTATCAACAGAAAAATAACTATGTCAACAGTCATTTATCCTTCTCCTATATTCGGTCCGGTGCATAGCCGTCGTTTGGGAGTTTCTTTGGGAATCAATCTTCTTCCCGAAGACGGCAAGTTTTGTTCTTTCGATTGTATTTATTGTGAGTGTGGTTTTAATAAAGACCATCGTCCGAAGAAGAAATTACCTGCTCGTGAGCAGGTTCGTGAAGCTTTGGAAGCCCGTCTGCTCGATATGCAGCAAAACGGTCCAAAGCCGGATGTCCTGACTTTTGCCGGCAATGGTGAACCTACTGCCCATCCTGAGTTTGCCGGAATTATAGATGATACGTTAGCGCTTCGTGATAAATACTTTCCGCAAGCAAAGGTGAGCGTGTTGAGTAATTCTACTTTCATTCATAAAGCGGAGGTTTTTAAGGCATTAAACAAGATAGACAATAATATCTTGAAGCTGGATACGGTGAATGTTGATTATATCAATAAAGTAGACCGTCCTACCGGACATTATGATGTAAACGAGATTATAGAAGAGATGAAAGCTTTCAAGGGTAATCTGATTATTCAAACTATGTTTATGAAGGGGGAAAGCCAAGGAAAAAGTGTGGACAATACGACAGATGAATATGTTCTTCCCTGGTTGGAGGCAGTAAAAGAAATAGCTCCCCGCCAAGTGATGATTTATACAATAGACCGTGAAACTCCTGACCATGATTTGAAAAAAGCTGCTCACGAAGAGTTGGACAGAATTGCAGAGTTGGTAAAAGAAGCAAATATTCCTGTTTCGGTTTCGTATTGAAACTGAAACAGGAATATGAATGAACAATCCGATAACACAGAGTTACGGAAAAGTATTTTATCTTTGTGGGTATAAGTAAATAAGGAAAATTGTCAGGATATGGAGAAAGGAATAAAAGCATACCATTCATATTTGAGTTTCGGTGATGCAAAGGAAGCGTTATCAGAGACTGTTTGTGAAGATTTGAACTTAGATGATTTGTGCGAGCAGCTAGATTACACCTCTTCTTGTGTAGGAAGACAATATCTTTATCATATTTTATGTACCGATAAGATTTCCGATGTTACCGCGCATGAACAATTCATAGAGCAACTGCAAACAGATTATCTGCTTCGGAATAAACTGGTAAATGCTCTTCAGAAGTTGAATAAACCGGATGCTTACTCCATAGTGGATATTTTGGCCGAAAAAGAACATACCTATTCGCGCGGTTATTTATTGTTGCTCCAAATATGCAGGTGGTTACCTGCTGTATCTCTAATCTTGATGTTTCAAATTCCTTCTTCACCTGTTCCTCTTTTATTTTTATTAGTATCTTATATATTTAATGGATATTTACATTTTAAACAGAAAAACATTCTTTCATGTTATTATTTCTCTGTACCCCAGTTATATAAGTTGTTGAAAACAGCCGATTACTTAAGTGCTGTTCCATCATTCCTATCTGTAAATGTTAAAGTAGAGAACACTATCCGAAATTTGAAAGAGCTTGTCCGCAAACTGGGCTCATTCCGTTTAGGTATAGCGTTAGAAAGCGACTCGGCCATGATTGTTTATCTGCTGACTGAGCTTATTAATATTTTTACGTTATATTCCACTATCAATATTGTAACCTCTTTTCGGTTTATTCAAAAGGAAAAAGAAGAAATAGAACAAGTGTTTTGTTATGTAGGTTTTTTGGATTTGCTGTGTTCCATATCGTTTTTGCGTGAACAGATTCCTTATTATTGCAAGCCTTCCGATAATAAATCGGGCGAACGCTTGTATGCCGATAGTATATATCATCCATTGATAAGGGGATGTGTTTCTAACAGTGTGTCGTTATCGGATAAGTCCATGCTTATAACCGGCTCCAATATGTCGGGAAAAACCAGTTTTATCCGCACTGTTGCCATTAACTTGCTGACAGCAAAGACATTGAATACTTGTTTTGCAAAAGACTTTCGGATAGATATAAACAGACATCTTTATTCTGTGATTCACACAGAAGATAATCTGTTGGAAGGGAAAAGTTACTTCTTTAAAGAAGTTGAGAATGTGAAAGCAGCTCTTGATAAAGGAAAAAAGGGAAATTATCTATTGGTTTTCGATGAACTGTTCAAAGGGACGAATACAGTGGAGAGAATAGCGATTAATTCTGCCGTATTTTCGGATTTGGCAAAGACGGATAATTTGGTCCTTGCATCAACACATGATTTGGAACTGACCGCATTGCTTCATAGTCAGTATGACTTATATCACTTTAGTGAAACAATAGCCGATGACAAACTTCAATTTGATTATAAACTGAAGAAAGGAGTGGCGCAGGAGGGAAATGCCATCAGGATATTGGAATTGTGTGGTTATCCTTCCGAATTGGTTCAATCGGCCAAGAATATACTTCCTTCGATACAGTGATATTAATCCCCAATGAACGTTGGTTAAGCCTTTCTATAAGCAGAATTACTACAGTTTCCCGCAGTGGACCGTATAGTTTTCCATAATGGACTGTGACTGTAATAATCTTACGTTTAAAAGTCCTTAGCTGACAGTAAGAAACAATTTAGTTTTTATGAAGGTAGAAGTGACAGTATGCTCTAACATCACTAAATGCGGCATGGGAGTGTTTTTCAGCTTAGCAATAATACAAAGCCTACTCCCCGGATATTCTTCAATTCGATGAGAGGTTCATCTTTCAGTGATTTCCGCAGGTTCGTGATAAAGACATCCAAACTGCGTGAGGCAAAATAATCGTCCTCCGTATTCCAAAAGCGACTTAGGATAGCCTTCCTTTCCACTATTTCATTTATGTTTTCGCACAGGAGCTGAAGTATTTGGGCTTCGCGCACCGTCAGGGTTTTGTTCTCTCCGTTTTCATTGTTATGCAGTGTGGCATGTTTGGCATCCAAGGTGAAGCGTCCCAATGCATAGTGTTCATTTTCATTGCGTAATTTGACTCCTGCCTTCATTTTCAGGATGGCGTGTATATGTGCGTCCAATTCATCGGGCACAAAGGGCTTTTTCACATAGTTATTAACCCCCAGTTTATATCCTTCTTTCACGTCTTTGGGAGATGTCAATGCAGAGGTGAACAAGATAGGAATATCCCCATCCATTTCGCGGATACGTTCCACCATTTGATAACCGTTCATCACAGGCATATCGATATCCGAAATAATAATATCAGGATGATATTCTTTCCAAGCTTTCAGTCCTTCTGCACCATTGGTAGCGGTTATCACTTCGTAGCCGCCGATAATTTCCTGCAATTCATTCTTTACGATGTAGCTGAAAGTGGAATCATCCTCCACTAATAATAGTTTAATCATAGCTTTCTATTATTTTAGGTATTAACAGGCTGAATTCACTGAATTCCCCTTCTATACTGTTAATATATACTCTTCCCTCGTGGGCTTCCATTACCTGATAAACATAGTTCAACCCTAGTCCGAATCCTGAAGGGCCTCCTTTTCGGGTTTGTTTGATGGCCGATGCACGCTCAAACTTCTCGAAAATCTTCTTTTGGTCTTTTTGCGGAATTCCAATACCATTGTCGTATATGTTGATAATATCATGGTTGGCATCACTTGAAGAACTGATGTTTATCTTTACCGATTCCTTGGAATATTTTATGGCATTGTCTATCAGATTACTGATTGCTTCCTTCAGAAACTCTTCGTCGGCATATACTTTTTCTGTTTTTAAGTCTGTAGTGAAATGGATTGTTTTTTCGGTTTTTATGGTGAACTTTTCAATTAAGTCTTCTATCATGGGAGATAATGGAACTTCTTTTTTGTTCATCTCCAGTTTGTGCTGTTCCAGTTTCGCCAGCGTCAGCACTTTGTTGGAAAGAGCCAACAAATGTTCCAGTTCATTTTCCACAATAGTAAAATAATGGTTCTTTATTTCCGGCTTATCATCCAGCTTTCCGCTATGCAGCCTGCTGGTGCACATGATGGCAGAGCTGATGGGCGTTTTCATGTCATGAATCATGGCGTAGGAGAAATCTTCTTTCAGCCGGGCTATTTTCCTTTCTGTGATGATGATTTTTATTTGGTAAAACAATCCGATGAAAGCGAATACTACCATAACCGCTGTAGACAGCAACAAGATTCCCATGCGTGCAAATATGCTCCAATGCGGATTCACCAATATCATTTGTACAGTTTGTGATAGGTCTGCGGATAGGAATTTCCTTAGAGTGAATGGCATTCCATAGACAAAAGTTTCCTTTTTTGCTTTGTTGAAGCACTTTTCCGGTCTTCGGATTAATAAGATTCAATATGAAATCGCTGCTTATTTTATGCTCTAAGAGGAGAGTGGAAGCGATGGAGTCCACGTCTTCTATAGAGATATAATAACCTAAGTTATAGAGTCCTTCTTCTAAATAAGTGATTTCGGGGATGCTGTCGGTTGCTGCTTCTCCTTTTATATTTGTTCCTTTAGGGGTCTTATTAAGACGAGTAATAGCCTCGTCTTCCATTCCTGTATATAGAATTTGATTTATTTCTTCAGATATATTGTTTCTAATAAGTATATAAGTATTGCATAACCACATTAATTGTAATGCTAATATGGAGGTTAAGCTTATGGCAGTGATTATTTTCAAGTACTTAGTCTTTATCATGTAGCAAATATAATAACTTATTCTTAAAATCGGATAACATTTTGATAACATATTATTATACAATTTCCTATTATGTTTGCAACATCAAACTAAAACTCATACATATAATTTAAAGATATAATATTATGGAAAAAACAATAGTAACATTAAGCAGTAAAGAACAAACTTCTATTTATGGAGGAGACATGAAAAGAATCTATAATTGGGAACCAAGGAAGGATAAAAATCCAAAACCTCAAGTTATATGGACAAACAATTAACATAAAGATAACAATTCAATAACAAAGGGGTAAAAAAAGACAGCTTATCTTTGTTGCATCAAAACAAACACGAAAGAGAGATGGGAAAAACGAGTATAAACGAACAAGATCAGGAAGGGAAA
>UMBL01032912.1_pt1 | contig 9550 bp, 8 predicted proteins | sample 1963951 | NCBI WGS metagenome assembly UMBL01 (sample SAMEA4835940, study PRJEB28245) | human gut metagenome | biome: gut microbiome; material: fecal sample | place: Denmark | collected 2008 | reverse complement strand
ACTGCAAGTGCTGCTCCAAGCAATGCATAAAATAAACCTAAATTATCGAAAAATGTTCCTAAAGTCATAATTAATTCTCCTTTACTTTTACATATTTTGTATCCGCCTTAAATGGTTTAAACTCTCTTCCGCCACCTTCATAAAATTTTCCAAAGAATTCAACAAACTGTAGTCTGTTGGTATGAACGTAGGCTCCCAAAAGGTTTATTGCCATATTGAATGTGTGTCCGATTAGGAAAACCACTATAAAGAAAATTACTCCCACTATTGATTTTCCCATCATTGCTGCCATTGTGTTAATTACCTGGGCTATTACTCCTGTTGCAAGTCCAAGGGCAAGTAATCTTGAATATGATAGCAAATCACTTAGCCAGCTTGTTGTGTCATACAGGCTGTAGGCTCCAAGCAATAATCGCTTCACAGGATTTTTTGCTCTTCTCCCTGCCATAAGAAGTATTCCAACCATGCCACCTATTGTCATTATCTTTGATAGCATACTAAGCCACGCCGGGAAGACTATTGTGCTTCCTGCCAATGAGGCAAATATACTTGTTGGAATAAGCATTAATATTAATCCAATCAAAAATACATACCAAAGAACAACATCGCATACAAATGACATTACATCTTTTTGCTTTAACATCATATATCCCTTAATTCCAAGTCCGGTAAACAAATGAACAATACCGAAACATAAGCAATATATAAGCATTTTCATTGGCTGTTTAATAGGTTCAAACCACAACGCCGGTATTCCTATGTTTACTCCAAAGAATGTTTTTCCTATAACTGTTATTGCATCTCCGAAATATCCTCCGAAAAGTATTCCCCATATTAATGTTGAAATTCCACAGTACATAAACATTCTAAGTGTTTTCGCCATTGTTTCTTCCATGTTCGGGAATTTTTTTAAAACTATAAAACATCCAATAAACATTAAAAATCCGTAAGCTGCGTCTGACAGCATTATTCCAAATAAGAAATAATAGAAGAATGCTGTTATTGCCGTTGGATCAATTTCCATTTTGTTAGGAAAACCAAATGATGTTACAACACCTTCAACTGCTCCCTGAACTTTTCCGTTAGTTAACAGCACCGGAACGTCCTCTTTTTCCGTTGGCTGTTCCACGTCAATTGCCACATTAAACTTGATTTCCAGTTCTTCTTTTAATGCCTCAACCTGTTTCTCAGGCATATAACCTGTAACAAAAAAAGTATGTTTGGACTGTAAAAGCTTTCCTACCACCTTGTACTTGTCCGCTCTGGTTTTGTAATAATCTCTTATTTTCTTAAACTCAAATCTGTAATCTGCTTCTCTTTCCATTTGAGCTTTTATATTTTCAATGTCCAGATTATATTCTTTAATTCTATCCTCTCGTTTTGTAACCGAAGCTGTTGGTATGTGATGAACCATAATAGGCGGTTTGCTAAAATCCAGTTGCCTTAAGGCTTTTTCAACCTGCTCCAAATCATGTTTCATATAAGATACGGTTACATAAGTCTGATATTTGTCCGCCGAAACTATCTGCATATACAGTGATTTTGGAAATTCTTTTAAGCTTTCTATTTTTCTTATCAAATCCTGTTCCGTATATGAACCTGAAATAACGCCCACCATAAATCCGGTGTTTTTGGTTCCCTGAAAATTCATTGGGACATCAAGTTCAAGCCACGGTTGCAATGCCTGTATTTCGTCTAAGCATTTCTGCTTTCCTGACTCTTTTTCATCCATACTTTTCTTCTGCTCGATTATGTCATTAACAAGCCCGTTAATTTCATTTCGCTTATTTACTATTTCGTAATAATCGTCCGAGCTAATAACTTTCTTTCCTTCAAGGCTTGAAAGCATGGACTTTTCTTCAGGAATATAAGCTTCAAGAATTTCTAATGCATTGTCCGTTAACGCCGCCTGTCTCTCGTAAAGTGAAATCTGGGTTGCCGTGTTCACTTTTTCAAACACCTTATCCTCTTTCACTTCCTCATGAACTTCCAGACAGCCCTTTAATTGCAAAAGTTCCAAAATCTTTTTTCGGTCTTTCTTCATTGCGCATATATTTATTTTGCACATTTTCAAAACTGCCATAAATTCTCCATTCTGTCATTTAAATGACGGGTTATGCCTTAAAATAATTTAAATGTTCCCCTCTACCTTAGGATTACACGGATTGTGACCTGCTCTGTAATCCTAAAATAAATACTCTACTATGGCTTTCACCGTGCCATCCATTTTCTCATATGACTTGTTCTTCAATTGCATAACCTTTAAGTCAATCTCTTTCTGTTGCTCCTCATTGTACTTTTCGCATTTTGCAACTGTCTCTGCCATTTCCTTTTCTGCTTTTTCCTTGGCTTCCTTTAACCTTTCAGTTCGATATTCAGCCCCCTGAATCTTAATCTGATTCTTCATGTCCTGCCCGTTAACTTTCGCAGTGCTTATAACCTTGTCCCCTTCAAGCTCTGCTAACCTAACCGCATCAACTGTCTCCTTTATCATACTAACCTCCTTCCCTATACAAAATTGTGCATTTTGTCCGATTTTTTATTGTTTTTTATTACTTTTTGTATATTTTTAACTAATTATGCTAATATAATAATTCATCTAAAAATTATATGCAAGTTACATTTTTAGTCACTAGTACTTTATTTATACATTTTCTCATTCAAGTCGCTTTATTTTACGATTTTTAAGTTATGAATTTACATACTTGGATTCTCTAAAATAGTTTGTGCTTATAAAACAAAATCATACATTTTTAGGAATAATAGTTAAGGAGCTGCACTCTAATGATTTATCAACCATTAAAGACACAGCTCCTTGAATGTTTTTAATTTTATTTACCAAGTTAAAACTTTTACTTTGGTTTTTTTAGGAATTTGTGATTTATTTAAACTTGATTTTTTAAACTTACCACAACCGTATATTTCTATTTTTTTCAATTTCTTATTATTTTTCTTAGACATTTTAATTTCTTTTAGTTTCGTACAGCTTTGCAAATAAAGATATCTAAGATTTTTCATTTTTGAAATATCCAATTTTCTTATCTTTTTATTTATGCAATAAGCACTTCCGTCTATACTCAGTTTTTTTAGTTTGGCATTCTTTCCAAATTTTATTTTTTTGAATACAGTTTCATAAGAACTAAATGTTTTTAAAGTTTTCAAATTTGAAACATCTACTTTTCCTTTACTATCTAATAAACGAATACTTTCAACTTTAGATTTTTTATCAAATTTCAAGTTGAAATTTTCACACGCTACAAAGCTTATATACTTTAATCCCTTTAACTGATTCAAATTATAGTTTCTGTCACTAAATGTTATTCCAATAGAATCAATTTTTAAGGTTGATAAATACTTAAAGTTTTTTACATAGCCTCTTTCTCCGTTTACCAATGCACATGCAAAATGTATATGACTTACATTCTTAAACACCTCTATTCCTTTAAAATCTATAACTCTATATTTTTCATCTTGGTAAACCTGCCTTCCATATTTATATCCATCTGTTTCCTGTATATCCGCAGCATCAACAGAAAATGATGTTGGATCTTCCATTTCGTATTGAGACAAATATCCATCTCTATTCATATCATACCTTTTCAAAACAGCACGCCTAACCATTTCATTTGGAAAAGAAGATTCGTCTATTTTTAATATAGGTTTATGTTTTGCATATACAGACTCATCATAGTCGGTTGATGTGTCAGCATATATTACCATTGTACTCATAATAATGCTAACAACTAGTAAGATTAAAAAAGTAAATCTCTTCTTCATATTAATCACCTCTCTTCTGTGCTATAGATAAACCGGAACTTTGTATTTTATGCTCCACTTACCGTATTTTTTATTGTTCTTCTTTCCAAAATATGGTCTTACTTTTACATAAATACTGTTCCTGCTGTTTACTTTTATTACGCCTTCCTTAACTTGGTACTTTAAATTAAGTTTTAACTTTTTATTCAATTCTCCTTTTTTAGTATTGAATTTTTTCTTCAGTTTATTGCTTTTTTGTGTAATCACAATCTGATAACCGCTAGCCTTTTTTATTTTATTCGCTACAACGTATAGCTTTTTTGTTTTTACCCTATATTCAAGCTCTGCCACGCTCCCCCTGTTTTTTACCTTTTTTGAATACTGTATAACCGCATCTTTTGGAAAAGCTCCCTCTTCTATTCTGGGATTGCTACGCAAATATACTTTTCTTAAAAGATTGTCATCAAAACAATATTTACCAATTAGTTTTATTTTCTTATTAAACTTAACTGTTTTAATATTGTTACCGGCAAAAGCCTGTTCTCCAATTATTTGAATATTGTTTTTTAACTTTAATGTACTAATTCCTGTGTGATAAAAAGCATAGTCCCCGATTTTTTTCAGCTTGCCATTCAGTTTCACATCACTCAAATTTCCTAGCTGATAGCAGGCATAAGAGTCTATTTTTTCCACAGTATCAGGCACCTTCAAAGATTCTCCACCATAAAATAGCACTAATTCTTTCCCATCTTTTGTTAACAACATTCTGTCTTTTTCTTCATAGTACTTGTTGTTATTAATTAAAACTATTTTCGGAAATGGGGCCATGTCGCTGCTAATCATCTCTCCCAAATTTTCACATTTTCCTGCCAACTCCAGTGTTCTTGGAGTGTCTAAGTAAAACGCATTTCCGGTAGCCACAACATCTCCCAATATTGTTACCTTACTTAGATTAAAATATCCTGATAATGATCCTGATGATATTTCCTTAATATCATCTGCCAAAACAATATACCTAACCTGATTTTTTATCTGCCCTACATCTACCTTTTCTAATTTTTCACAACCGCTAAAACTAAGAACACTGCTCTTTTCATCAAATTTCCATTTAACAGATGAATTATTGTAGTCCTTCATATGTTCATTGTTTAACTCCACTTTCTTGTCCTGTACAAAAGATGCTGCATTCACAGAATTACAGGCTAACATAGTTATTACCAATATAATTGCAATTATCTTTTTCATATGTCCTCCTCTCAACAGATACAAAACGCTTGTATCAACACCCATTAATCAGTTTCTTATACTCTTTACTCCTCTCTTTGTTTTTTTATCCACGCTCATTTGGGTTAGTTAAGCCCGTCTATTAAATATAACGAATAAACTCGCCAAAATATGACAACAAAAATAATTTCCGTACCTTGTCTTATATTTATAGCATAACATATTTATGTATACTTTACTCTATATATTTTCCAGCCATGCGATTATATTTTTTAAAAAAGAAGAGATAGCAAGTTAATGCAATAACAAAACTAATACATTAAGGAAATTGTTATGATTTCTTATATATTTATCGCAGCCAATTACGTGTTGTAAAACCGAAACGCTATCCCACACGTAATTTATTGAAGCTAAGCTTGTTCTATCGCTGCCAATTACGTGTCGTAAAGCGAAAACGTTATGTCACAAGTAATTTATTGAAGCTAAGCTTGTCTTACCGCTTCCAATTACGTGTCACTGAAAGAAAATGCTGTGTGACAAGTAATCACCCACAAATTCACTACGATTTTGTAAAAAATTACGTGTCAGCAGAAAGAAAAGTTATATGACACGTAATTGCCCAAAAATTCACTTTAATATTGTAAAAAATTACGTGTCAGCAGAAAGAAAAGTTATACGACACGTAATCAATGATGTAATTACAAATTATACTGAACCTCGGGGTGTGGACACTACACTAGACGACTTTATACGAAAAATTAATAGTATCCTCCTCCGGGGTGTGGACATCTCCCCAAACAACTTTGTACGAAAAATAAATAGCATACTCCCCCCTAAGCATGAACTCCTCCCATGCGACTTTGTACAAAAAATAAATAGCATACTCCCCCCTAAGCATGAACTCCTCCCATACAACTTTGTACAAAAAACAAACTTCAAGTATCCCTACAAAAAAGGCAGTCCCGCCAAGGAACTGCCCATATTCTTACTTCTAGTATTCTATTCTATTTTTCAATCAACTTTATTGCTAAGCATCCTCCAATCACAAGACTTATAAGCACATTTATTGTGACTATCATTCCTGAGCCGATTATTCCTGTCATATTCATCACTCCCACTTCTTTATTAAATCCTATGTGTATCGCATTATCTTCATTCAGTTTTTTCAACTAAAATCTGCATTTCCAATTAGAAATTCCTTATTGGAAATTACCAATTAGAGATTCCCAATTAAGGACTTCCAATTATGAATTTTCATGCTGCATAATCCATTTTGGATTTTAAATTTCTTTCCTTCTGATAATGCTTTTCCTTTACACTTTTATACTAATTAAGAACTGTTAAGTTTTGTTTATGATAAAGTTAAATCTTTTTAATATTTGTCTGTGCGGTTAAACTCCATTACAAACTCAACGCCGTTGTGATGATTCTTGGCATAACATACTCCGTTGTGGTTCTTTACAATGTTTCTTACAATATAGAGGCCAAGTCCAACGTTTGATTCTTTTACCCTCTCGTCAGTCTGGTAGAAGCCTTCCCAAATCTTGCTTAGCTCCTCCTCTTTTATGTTGTGGCCATTATTGAAAACAGAAATAACTGCTTTATCGTCTACACTTTTTAATGTGACAACTGCTGTACCTTTTTCCGGAATGTGCTCGTAAGCATTAATTATATAATTGTTTATGGCCTGTTCAATCTGCTCATTATTCATATTAATATAAATATTGTCTTCTATATCAAATCTGCAATTAGCTTTCTTTGACCAAAATAGTCCCATGTATTTGTCCTTCATTCCGTCCAAAAGTTCTGAAAGACTGTCAACTTTCATCGGACCACTTAAAATAATATCACCCTCAAATGATGAATTAAGCATTTCTCGAATCAGGTTGGACATCTTCTGTATCTCTTCCATTATTGACTCGTAATACTCACTCATTGCCTCGTCATTATCCATGTTCATCATTTCAAGCTGTGTAGAAATAATGGCAAGTGGCGTTTTCAATTCGTGAGTTGCCGCCCCAATAAACTTCTTACGTCTTTCATCAAACTCTATTAACTCTTTATTCTGAGTTTTCAACAAATAGTTATAATTATTTAATTCGTTAAGGTTACTGGAAATCTTAAGGTACATACTTTTCAGCTGCTCTGCCAGATTTCCTATTTCATTGTTAGGGAAATCATATTCTTCAAAATTAATTGGCTCATTATTTTCCATTTTCTTTGCCAGTTTTCCCAGTTTTTCAATAGGCTTAACTGTCCTCTGTGCCATATAAAATGAAAAAGGAATACCTAATATTAAAATAATAATCATTTCAACCAGCATAAACCTGCTTATCAGTCCTATGCTGTTCTCTAAGGTTCTAAGCTTTACACTACAATATACATAATATGTTTTTACATTCTGATCTATTTTGCCCTTAAGTCTAATCGCTGTTCTGCCCTCTGACACATTTGCCTTAGGTGTATATGTATATTCATATATTTTTTCATCGAACTTTCTTCTTTTTATATTTTTCTTTCTTTCAGGCGTATCTCCTGAAAAATATATGATTTTTTCACCATCATAAATTGCAATAACTCCACCTTTGTCCGAAAATTCTTTCAATCTCTTCCTATCACTCTTTGTTAAAGACGACAAATCCATTCCCTGTGCGTCCTCAAAAACACTGTTCATTATTTTCTTATTATTTGCAATAATGAATTCTTCTGAAAACATATTATAGAATAAAATCATGCTTCCCACTGTAACAAACAAAAAGAATAATACCGTTACAAGATAGGTTGTTCTTAACTTAGTCTTCATTTATTTTACCTCAAATCTGTAACCAACACCGTAAACTGACGTGATGTAAGGATACTTGTCCGTCATCTTTTTTCTTAACTGCTTTACAAGTGTGTCTACAGTTCGCATATCGCCGTCGTAATCAAAACCCCAAACTGCATCCAATATATTTTCACGCTTCAAAACCACTTTTTCGTTTTCGCACATATATACAAGCAAATCAAATTCCTTAGGAGTTGTATCTACAAACTCGCCATTAATATATGCTTTTCTAAACTGCTTTTCTAATTTAAGCGCGCCTTTTTCAATTACGTCCGTGTCTTCATTGCTATTTTTCTGAATCAACTTATCCATATGTACAAGCAAAACCTTCATAAGAAATGGCTTTGTTATATAATTGTCCGCACCGTTATTTAATCCGTTAAGCTGGTCTTCTTCTGATTCCCTTGCTGTCAACATAATAACCGGCACCTGCGAATGTTCTCTTATTTCTTTCAAAACATCCACACCGTCTATGTCAGGAAGCATTCCGTCAAGAAGTACAATATCTAAATTCTTGCTATTTTCATAAAAAAGTTCAAGCCCTACTTTTCCGTTTTCTGCCGCCAAAACTTCATAATCGTTTCTTGACAAAAACTTTGTTAAAACTTCTCTTAACTTGTTATCATCTTCAACCATAAGAACCAATCTTCTGCCGTTTCTCATATTCTTTCTCCTCTGATATTAATTATTGTTTTATATTTTATTATTGTAAATTACTTTTTATTTTTGAAATTCAACTTTTATGGTTATTATACTAAAATATTTGTTTGATGTTAATATGAATATTTTTATCAGAAAGTTTCATCTATTCTTAATACTGTAGATGAATGTAAGACTTATTTTACTTTGGAGATTGGAGGATTTAAATATTGAAGAAATCAATACTTAAAATAATTAATATTCAAATTAAAAATCCGGAAACTAAACTTATACTGTTATAATTTCCGGATTTTATAAATTAATTAACTTTTCTAAATGTAACCATTGTTTTTTAAGAAAGTATATATTCCATCTTTCCTTGGTGCATCACATACATAATCTGCCATATGCTGCAATTTTTCAGAACCATCTATATCTTTAACTGCTATTCCTATTTTTGCATTTTCAAGCATTTCCAAGTCATTCTCCTGATCTCCAAATGCCATATAATCATTTTCATTAAATCCATAGTATTTCATCAATTCACGAATGCCTGTTTGTTTAGATATTCCCTTTGCCATAACATCATAGCAAACTGTAGGACATGGCACAATTCGCGCTGAAATATCTTTTTCCAGTTCAGAAAAATCGTAACCCATAGGAGCGAATATATTAATTTTCACAATCTCCTCACCTTTCCATTCTATATATGGTGGGATTTCTTCCTTATAATATTTTTTCCCCTCAACCAGACAATCAGTAATTTCAGTAGCCAGATAAGGACCCTCAACTGTGTCAAATATCAAAGACATATTCTTGTTATTACAATACTCTAATATTTTTTCTACATCTTCTCTCAAAAAGGGAAAATCCTTTATGCATCGCAACGTGTTGTCATATATCGCAGCACCGTTATTCAAAACATATGCATCAAAAACAGATATATCTAAATCCTTTATACCACGTATACTGTTAATATCCCTTCCTGTAGCTAGTGCAACCTTATACCCGTTTTTTCTCAATTCCTCTATTGCTTTAATAGAAGAAGCCGGTATTTTTTTCTCTACGCAATCAATTAGCGTTCCATCCACATCAAAGAAAACTGCT
>UMBL01047781.1_pt1 | contig 9570 bp, 9 predicted proteins | sample 1963951 | NCBI WGS metagenome assembly UMBL01 (sample SAMEA4835940, study PRJEB28245) | human gut metagenome | biome: gut microbiome; material: fecal sample | place: Denmark | collected 2008 | reverse complement strand
CGGGTGCTTGTGCAAAAGATTGCGGCAACTACCTCGATATGAACCTGCCGATGGCAAACTGGCTGGCTGACCGCTTTCTGCGCGAAGTCTTAGATGGAATTGGTCCGGAGAGACTGGTTTATCCGGAATAAGAGACAAGAATGGCAGGCGGTATGCTTTGAAACACCAAAACCCCCAGATGCTGCAACATCTGAGGGTTTTATTCTATTATTTTCTATTTTCCCTATTTTCTTGCATCCGCAGCCGCTGCATGTCCAGATAATCCTTCTCCATGCGCCATACGCGATACAAGCGGTGCGATCCGCGCGGATGCCTCCGGGGTCATGCTCTGGTGGGTACAGGTCTTTAAGAATGTACCAACCCAGACGCCACCGGTATAACGTGCCGCCCGAAGAGTCGGAAGTGTGTGGTTGGTTCCGGAAGCATAATCACCAAATACCTCCGCCGTATTCTGACCGATAAACAGGGAGCCGTAATTAACCAGCTTCGGAATCAGTGCATCCGGATCTTCCACGTTGATCTCCAGATGCTCCGGTGCATACTCATTCGCATACTGAACTGCCTCGTCCAGGCTGTCTACCACGCCGATCTCTCCAAACGTATCCCAGGACTGTCTCGCAATCTTTGCCGTATCCAGAATCTTCAGCTCTTCCTCTACCGCCTCAATCACGCTCTTTCCAAATGCCTCATCCGTTGTCAGAAGAATGCCTTTCGCATTGACATCATGCTCGGACTGTGCCAGCAGATCGGCAGCTACAACCTTCGCACTCGCTTTTCCGTCCGCAATTACCAGGACCTCGCTCGGTCCGGCTACAAAGTCGATGCCGACCTGCCCGTAGCACTGACGTTTCGCCTCGGTTACGAAGCGGTTACCCGGTCCTACAATAATATCCACCGGCTTGATGCTCTCAGTTCCATAGGAAAATGCTGCGATCGCCTGTGCGCCGCCCAGTGCGTAGATCTCATCCACGCCAGCCAGATCCATCGCAACCAGTGTCTTGGCGTTAATATGACCCGTTCCCCGCACTACCGGAGAGCAGGCGGTGATACGTTTTACTCCCGCTGCCTTCGCCGGAGTCGCTAACATCAGTGCCGTGGAATACAGTGGATAATTGCCGCCCGGCACATAACAGCAGCAGGACTCCACCGGAATGATGCGGTGTCCTAAAAAGACCCCCGGCTCTGGGCTGAAATTGTCAAGGGGTTTCACTGTCTGCCTCTGCGCGTTCGCAAATGCCTCAATATTGTGATGCGCCGCTTTCAGATCCGCCAGCTCCTGCTCGCCCAGCTCCTTATAAGCCGCATCAATCTCCTCCCGGCTGACCCGCAGCGATTCACGGGTACATCCGTCAAACTTCTCATTGTACTCCCTCAGAGCCGCGTCCCCGCGCCCCCGGACCTCACCAATAATCCCCGCCACGGTCTCTCGCAGATTCCGATTATCTTCCTCGCTTCGAACCTGTGCTTCTTTTATAATCTTGATCATACGTTCTGCCTCTCTGTATAAGTTTTATCATTTTTTCCAAGTATACCACAAGTCTTTTTATTTTGCGATACAAAATAAACCTATCCAGCACATCTGAAACCAGAACGTTACTGTACACGGGTAGGCACTTTTGGAACCGAAAGTGCCGTAAGAAAACGTGGTGGCAGCAGGAATTTGCCGTATTTAAATGCGAAGCCACGGCAAATTCCGTTACTGGGCACGTTTGCGTGAACAGTAACACCAGAACAGGATCACACTTTTTCTCTTAGACAACCGTCTCAATATTCTTAACCACAAATCCCTCTTTTTCAACCGCTTCCTGCAGCTTCGCATCGTCCACGCCATTCTCATAGAACACGCGGGCAATGCCTCTGTCTACGTCCGCATCTGCACGGATGACGCCGTTCTGGGCGGTCAGGGCTTTTTCAACGGATTTCTTGCAGTTTGCACAGTGCATACCCTCGATCCGCATGATCTTGGACGGGGTACCCGCTGTAACCGCTTTCTTGGAAAGATCTTCGCCGCGCGCACCAGCATTCCCATCGCTGCCGCAGGAACCGCAGCTTCCACCGGAGCATCCGCAGCATCCGCCGCCCTTTCCCGTGTAATGACGGATCGCCGAACGTAATGCCAGCAAAAGCAAAATCGCTACTACAATTAAAATTCCAATATCAATCGGTCTCATACGTTATCGTCCTCTCTTCTCTGACTTTTCGATGAATGGCTTCGGAGTATCTTTTTTATTTTATCATACACACGGCAGATAAAATATCCTACAAAATAAACTACCAGAAAACCAATCACACCATAAAACATGGATCCGGATGAATCCCCCATCTATGCTTTCTCCTTTTCTTTTTTGAAATCGAATAAAGCTGCCTCCAAACAGCAGACTTTCATTCTGCTATCCGAGGCAGCCTTATAAAGGATTAATTTTATCACTTATGATTCCAGGCACCTGCCGATGCCCGGTCAGCGGAAACGCAAAACCACCGGCCGGACGGCAGAACCTGTTTTATTTTTCATTTAGAAACTAACTTATGAAGCTGCCTCTACAGAACTTCTTGTGTAGCTCTTCTGATCCTTGTATGGATCCGGACGGAACAGCATGAAGAGCATGAATACCAGAAGGACTGCTGCCACGATAGTCCATACGTTGAATGCAACTGCGCCAAGTACCAGACCACCTAACTGATATACAATCAGGGATACAGCGTAAGAGAAGAGATTCTGATACAGGATAGCGAACCAGAACCATTTTCTGGACTGGAGCTGCTGTGCCATCGTTGCGATAGCTGCCAGACACGGAGAGTCAAGCAGGTTGAACAGCAGGAATGTAAAGGCTGCGATGGTTGTCGGGAACCATGTCTGGATAGCTGCTGCTACGACATCGGTCTCCTCAGACAGATCCTCGGATACATTCGCCAGAACACCCATGGTGGAAACGATAGCCTCTTTTGCTGTGAAACCAGAGATGGAAGCTGCAACCGGCTGCCACTCGCCGAAACCAAGTGGACGGAACAGGATTGCGATAGCACCACCCAGCATAGCCAGGATAGAATCTGCAGATTCTTCTACCAGACCAAATCCACCGTCTACAAATCCGAAGGAGGACAGGAACCACATAACAACGCAAGCCAGGAACAGGATTGTACCAGCCTTGATGATGAATCCCTTCAGACGCTCCCAAACATGAAGGAGAACGGTCTTAGCGGACGGAATGTGGTACGCCGGAAGCTCCATAACGAACGGAGCTGGTTTGCCGGAGAACGGTTTGGTCTTCTTTAACATGATAGCGGATACAAGAACCGCAGCGATACCTACAAAGTACATGATCGGCGCCATCATGGTAGCCAGATCCATATCGCCGCTCATATAACCAGCCATAACACCGCCCATCAGAGCGATAACCGGCAGCTTCGCACCACACGGAACGAAAGTTGCCGTCATGATGGTAAGACGTCTATCGTTGTCCTGCTCGATGGTCTTGGACGCCATGATACCAGGAACGCCGCAGCCAGAGGAAATCAGCAGCGGGATGAAGCTCTTACCGGACAGTCCGAAGTGACGGAATACACGGTCCATAACGAATGCGATACGTACCATGTAGCCACAATCTTCCAGAATGGAAAGGAACAGGAACAGGATAGCCATCTGCGGAACGAAACCAAGAACGGCGCCAACACCGCCGATGATACCATCAACTACAAGGCTTACAATCAGGTCGGAAGCGCCTGCTGCTGCCAGCGCATCGCCAGCCCAGCCCTGAATTGCGCCAACAAAGGTATCATTGGTCCAGTCTGTTACGAATGTACCAACGGTAGTAACGGATACATAGTAAACCGCCCACATAACAAGAACAAAGATCGGAATACCAAGTAAACGGTTGGTTACGATGCTATCGATCTTATCCGACAGACTCATCTTCTGAGCCGGTTTCTTTACGGTCTCCCCGATAACCTTCTGGATGTATACATATCTCTGGTCAGTGATAACGGACTCAGCGTCATCATCAAACTCTTTCTCCAGTTCCTTGGTGTAACGGGAGAAACGGTTGTCTGCACTAAGACCAAGCTGATCTGCAACCTTGCTGTCATTCTCGAGAACTTTGATTGCATACCATCTCTTCTCTGCATCCGGAATGCTAGAAGGAAGCTCTGCCTCGATTGCGCTTACTTTATCCTCTACGCTGCTCTCGAAAATAGCACTTACAGTGCCTGCTGCATGGCTCTTTGCAACTTTGATTGCCTCTGCAATGACTTCCTTCAGACCGGTTTTCTTCAGCGCGGAAGTCTCGATGATCGGGCAGCCAAGTTTCTTGGACAGTGCCTTTACATCAATGTTGATGCCGTTCTTCTTCAGAAGATCGCACATATTTAAAGCGATAACAACCGGAATACCTGTCTCGATCAGCTGTGTGGTCAGATACAGGTTACGCTCAATGTTGGTTGCATCGACTAAGTCTACGATGACATCCGGATTCTCTTTTAAGATAAAATCACGGGTTACAACTTCCTCCAGTGTATACGGAGAAAGGGAATAAACTCCCGGAAGGTCCGTTACATTTACTTCTTCTCCCGAAGCATCTTTTAATTTACCGGTTTTCTTCTCAACTGTAACACCCGGCCAGTTACCTACGTACTGGTTAGCACCCGTCAGCGCGTTAAACATGGTTGTTTTACCACAGTTCGGGTTACCCGCCAAAGCAATATGAATTGCCATTTTTCATCCTCCTGCTTTTTTAACCAAACTTATTAAACTGTCTGAACATCTACGCACTCAGCATCGGCTTTACGAAGTGAAAGCTCATATCCACGAATCGTAACCTCTACCGGATCGCCCAGCGGAGCTACTTTTCGAATAAAAATCTCGCTTCCCTTCGTGATGCCCATATCCATAATGCGGCGTTTGTATGCGCCTTCGCCATGAATCTTGACAACTTTGACGGTAGATCCAACCTGTGCATCTTTAAGCGTCATTCTCTGTTCCTCCTAACCATTCCAATTTTTTACTCGGGATTCCGTCTGCTTTTGTACCATACAACCAGCTCCGGAATATCCCCATTCCCTTGCCTTAGACCAGAATATGTCTTGCCTGATCCTTATTTATAGCCACTCTGGACTCCTTTACGTGAATAATCACGTCGCCGTCCAGCTGGGTTATCACTTTTACTTCGGTTCCCTCGTTAAATCCCATGGATTTTAAATGAGACCGAACCTCTGTGTTGCCGCTGATCTTTTTGATCGTATAGGCGGTTCCTACGGTTGCCATCGAAATCGGCATTGCTCCCTGCATACGATTCTCCTTCCTCTGTTTTTCCACCTTCTGCCCGTCATGATGTCTCACTTGGCGGAAACGGCTGTTTTCATCTGCCGGTAATCTAATTGATTCGCGTACATTAATTTTCATTAGTGCCTGCTAACAGTTGTTAGAGAGAGCTAATTTTCATTAGATGAGACTAATTTTCATTAGTTTCTCCTAACCCATACATAAGGTTAGCACATGCTAACTTTATTGTCAAGTTTTTTTGCCTGACCTGGAAATAAAAAAAGGGCGTGTTTTACGCCCGAAAATTGTCAAAAATTCCCATAGGATAAAAGTCATCCCAGCCATTTTCCCACAAAATACAGCGTCAAAAGATGCGCCGGATAATAGACATAAAAGAAGGAACGAAATCTGCTCCGACCTCTGGAGCCGTCATATAACATGAAACAGACAGCCGTGAGCGCCAGTACCCAGAGGGGTTCCTGCCACGCGAACGCGCCGATGAGGACGGCGGCAATCATCTTCATAAACACCCCCGCCGTTTTCTCATGAAAAAGAATGTGCTTTGGCACGTTAGTGCCTGAATTTCCTATTACACAAAAATAAAATGCCAGCACCAGTCCCATCCCCCATGCGCCGCCGTCTGCTCCCGCCGCTTCTGTCAGCGTACAGAACACTGCCGTCAGCACCAGCTTCTCCCAGATACCGTTTCCATACCGCTCTAACAGCTCCATCGCAACCAGCGCCAGAAAAAAGGTCAGGCAGACATTCTGGTGCTGTGCATCCATCCACCGTCCGGAAAATGCCAGATCATACGGAATCTCCGACACAACCGCCGCCAAAAGCAGCCTCCGTCCATAACATCTGCGATCCCGCGTGTGAAAAAAACCTTCTACTAATAAAAAGGCGAACAATGGAAACGCCAGATCCCCAAATGTCCGGAATCCCGGAACCGGTCTGCAGATCACCGCAATGTGGTCTGCCGTCATCGCCAGGAGTGCTAAATATTTAAGGGCGGAGGCGCTGAGATGGAGGCGGGTTAAAACCGCTCTTTCCATCCCCTCTGATTTCTCATTCTGCTTTTCCTTGATTCGATCTTTTATCGCACTCTCCTCCCTTCGTTTCCTGTCCATTCTATCTCTATTCTATCAAATTATACTGAACATTTCACCTGCTGTCCATCCGCACTTTTCCATTCCCTTTTTCTCCATCTCCCCTATTTTCCCATTCTCATTTTCCACTCTTTCTCCCCATCTTTTTTCTTTATTTTCTCTAATAAAAAAATGTAATTTTTTCTTATAAATAAAGGCTTTTCGGCACTTTTCCGCGTCTTTTTTACACTAATTTTACATTTTATTTGACAAACGAAAAACCGTGTTATATTCTGTAAATGGTGCTGGTGCGAGATCCTGCTGAAAAAGCAAAAATCCCGCACCGCTCTTCATTTTAAATACTAAAAAATACACGGACAAAAGAGGTAGAATCTCATGGCAGGTTTAGATGTTATTTGCATTGGCGCTATCAATTATGACTATATGTTTCACTGCACCGGACTTGATCTGGTGGAGACATCCGCCGGTGGAGGCGACGAGAACTTAAGCAACCCGATTTCCGATGTGGAAAACGATATTCAGGAGCTGGCGATAAAAGGCAAGGAGTACACGACCCAGATCGGCGGTTCCGCTTTCATCACCCTGAAAGTTGCAAAGCATATTCTCCCTAACCTGCAGGTCGCTTATGTCGGCGTGTGCGGCACGCCCAGTCCATTCGATCTGCGCTTCGGCAAGACAAATGACATTGACGCTGAGCTGGCTCACCTGGATAACCGCGACTGGCTGTTTACCACGCGCGAACGCTTCGACGATCCATATTCCAAATCGATTGCCAAATCGATTGTCCGCCTTTATAATCACACGCGCAACTGTATTAAGATTGCGCCGTGTGCCAACAACACGCTCTTAGACCGCATCCAGGAACAGGAAGCCCGGACGGGAACCACACTGGCGGAGTACCTCGCGCAGGCCCGCTGGATCCACCTGTCATCCCTGTCTGATTTCGACCAATTCGAGGCAATCATGCAATCGGTCATCCAGGCAAAACATTTAAATCCTGCCATGAAAGTCAGCATGGATCCTGGTTTTGAGTATACATCGCTGCGCCGTGAGCGCTTACAGCCGCTGATCGCATATGCCGATTATGTTTTCTTAAATAAATCCGAAAAGAAAAACCTCGGCTTCAATGCCCGCAGCGCCCGTCCGCTCTACGCGAACCTCTGTGAGTATTTTTCTGCGATCAACCCGGATCCCACCCGCACCCTCATTGTCAAGCACGATGACCGCCATGAGCTGATCCATTTTAAGGACGGCGTATGTCAGATCCGCACAGTCCGCCACAAAAAGCTCTACCAGTACCAGTTAAACAACGATACCGGCGCCGGTGATTCCTTTGCCGGCGGTTTCATCAGCGGTATGCTCGATGATCGACTCAATTCGGATATCGCTGCGCCGATCCAGCTCGGTGTTCTGGCTGCCAAGGGACGGATGCGTAGTTTTGATTATGAGAACCCGTATCTGAATATACAGAAATTGACCAATGCTTTTTTTGAAGCTCTATAATAATTTTTTTCAAGTGCTGTTAAATAGCGCAGAGTGAATTGCAGCCATCATTTCAGGAGAAAAGTACCAAAAAACAATAAAAGGGGGCTTTTCTCCTGTTTATCCTTATATAATTATACATATAATGTCTGTACACATCTAAAAACTTCTTTCATATATTAATATCAATTTGATATTGATTTTGGAGATCCCATGATCCGCCTCAGCCTATGTATGATCGTCAAAAATGAAGAAGCCGTTTTGACGCGTGTTTTAGCATCTGCCATACAATTTGCGGATGAAATCCTCGTCGCCGACACCGGTTCCACCGATCGAACTGTAGAAATCGCCCGGCAATACACCAAACATATTTATCACTACCCGTGGAACGATGATTTCGCCGCCGCGCGCAATTTCATCTGTGAAAAGGTCTCAACCGAATACTGGATGTGGCTCGACGCCGACGATATCGTTCCCGCCGAATCGATCACAGCGATTTTAAAGTTGAAAGAAACTTTAAGCAAATCCCCGCAGCCCGATGTCGTCATGATGAAATACGTTGCCGGATTTCAGCCGGACGGTACATCTGCATTTACCTACAATCGCGAACGGATTTTGCGAACGGACCGGCATTTTCGCTGGAAAGGACGCGTCCACGAAGCCATCGCGCCGCGCGGCAGGATTCTCTATTCTCCTATTCAGATCGAACACCGAAAGCCTGCTTCTGCTCTCACCCATTCTGACCGTAACCTGAAAATCTATGAAACAATGCTTGCGGACGGCGAACTGCTCGATCCACGCCATCAATACTACTACGCCCGCGAACTCATTGACCACAAACAATATGAAAAAGCCCGCCCGGTTCTGGAACATTTTCTGAACGAACCGGCCGGATGGTATGAAAATAAGACAGATGCCTGTCTGCTTCTGGCGCGCTGCCATGAAATGCTCAGAAATACGGCTGCCAGCCAGCTTTCTCTGTTCCAGAGTTTCCTCTACGACCGCCCACGTGCTAAAACTTGCTGTGAGATCGGACGGTTGAAACTTTCCCTCGGAGAAATTTCCCAGGCTGTTTTCTGGTACCAGCTTGCCCTCAAAGACCGACCAGAATATCATCCAAATGCCTTTATCGAAGCCGATTACTATGATTTCATTCCTTTAATCCAGCTATGCGTCTGCTATGATCGGATGGGAAACTATGATAAGGCACTGTATTATCATAAGGAAACAAAAAAAATCCGCCCGGATTCTCCGGCGGTTTTGACAAATGAAGAATACTTTCAAACCATATCCTCAAACCATAAAACAAACGGATTACCTATCTTGTGACATTCGCTCCGACCTCTGCAGTGGTCGGAGCAGCGGACTGGGAGTCGTTCCATCCAGCGGCATCCACACTTTCTACATTCATTCTTACCGTCTTCCACACTTATAATATTCCACAGTTCCCAACCCTCAATTTCCCCGCCCCTTTCTGCTAATGCACATCTCTTTCATCGCACACATATACTACATCAGGATGGATGTCCTAAATCTGGAAAGGAGTTTTTTATGTTTCGTCATTCATGTAATTTTCCCTACTATTTTGATGATAGTGACTATGAAAATAACGGCTATGGGCGCTGCGGACGCGATCGCGGCTGTCCCGGTTCTTTTGAACCCTACAACTGCTGTCGTCCCGGTCCCATAGGACCACGCGGCTGCCCCGGACCGATCGGACCTGTC
>UMBL01000653.1_pt1 | contig 9673 bp, 5 predicted proteins | sample 1963951 | NCBI WGS metagenome assembly UMBL01 (sample SAMEA4835940, study PRJEB28245) | human gut metagenome | biome: gut microbiome; material: fecal sample | place: Denmark | collected 2008 | reverse complement strand
TTCTGACGCATCCAAATTCTTAATAGATAAAAAAATGCAACGTTAAATAACATTGCATTTTTAAATTGCTTTAATATTTTGGTGTTAATTCTACATACATATCTTTGTATTGTTTTGCACTTTGTTGCCATGATACATCTTTATTCATATCACGAACAACCATTTCATCCCAAGATTTTCTATTTTCAAAATAAAGTGTTTTAGCACGATTAATTGCATCATAAAGAAGTCCACTTTCATAACGATCAAAGGTAAAGCCATTACCTGTATTATCAAATAGATTATAAGGTTGAACAGTATCTTTAAGTCCACCTGTTTCTCTTACAATTGGGATAGAACCATATCTCATACTAATAAGTTGTGTAAGTCCACAAGGTTCAAATCTTGATGGTACTAATAATGCATCGCATCCTGCATAAATATTGTGAGCGACATTTTCATTGTAGGCAATATATGCACAGAAGTTTCCTTTATATTTATTTTCATAATAACGGAAAGCATCTTCATACATCGCATCCCCTGTACCTAAAACAACAACTTGTGTATGTTCATCCATAATACTTGGAATAACATCATTAACAAGATCAAGGCCTTTTTGATTTGTAAGACGCGAAATAAGTCCAATAACAATTTTATGATCATCAACTTCTAATCCTAAGGATTCTTGAAGTGCTTTTTTATTTGCTTTTTTATTCTTGATAACAGATTGGCTATCATATTGAGCAGCTAAAAGTTTATCTGTGGCTGGATTCCAAATATCTGTGTCAATACCATTAACAATTCCTAAAATCTTACTACTATGATATCTTAAATGTTCTTCAAGACCTTCACCATACTCTTCTGTTTGAATTTCTCCAGCATACGTATTACTTACTGTTGTTAATTTATTACAATAAGTGATACCACCTTTTAACATATTCGCATCTAACCAATTTTGTGTCATACAATCTTTATTGAAGACATAATCAGGAAGATCTGACCAATATTGAATTGTTTTTCGATCATAGATACCTTGGAATCTTAAGTTATGAATTGTAAGAACAGCACCTGCACGTCCTACATTTGTATCTTTAAAGCTTGTTCTTAAATAAAGAGGAACTAAAGCTGCTTGCCAATCATGACAATGTACAATATCTGGTGTCCAATTTAAATAATTAAGTGCCGCAAGAGCTGCTTTACTAAAATAACAGAACTTAGGAATATCATCAATAAGATTCGTATATGGATTTCCCCATGAGAAGAATTCATCATTATCGATAAAATCATAAACAACACCATCTTCTTGATATTCCATAATACCTACATAATATTGTTTTCCATCTGCACATAGATCCATATAAAATGATCCTTTATATTCCATCTTTTCTTGGAACTTTTGAGGAATACATTTATATCTAGGAATAATAACTTTAACATCCATATTTAATTTAGCTAAACTCTTTGGAAGAGCTGACATAACATCCCCTAATCCACCCGTTTTTACAAATGGATAACATTCTGAACCAATAAAAGCAACACTTCTACGAGGTCCTAAATCAATTGGTTGTGATTTTTCAACAGGAACTTCTTGAATAACTTCTGTTGGTTTAGCCTCAACAGGTGTTTCACTTTTTATAGATTTTGGTTTAGCAGTAGTTGTTTTTTTACTTGTAGCTGTTGTTGATTTAGCAGTTTTTGTCTTTTTAGTAGTTGCTTTCTTAGTAGAAGCTGTTTTTTTTGTTGATGTTGTTTTGGCAGCAACTTTTTCAGTTGTGGTTTCTGATTTTGCAGTAGCTGCCTTTTTACTTGTAGCTGTTGTTGATTTAGCAGCTGTAGCCTTTTTAGTAGTCGCTTTCTTAGCAGGCGCTGTTTTTACAGCTGGTGCTGATTCAGCAGCAACAACTTTTTCACTTGTTTCTTTTGGTTGAACAGTTGTCTTTGGTGTTGATTCAACAGTATCCACTTTTTTAGGTACTTCTACTGGTTTGACTTCATTTACCTTTTCACTGGTAACTGGTGCCGATTTAACAACCGTATTGGCCTTTACACCCGTTGTTCTTTTTTTATTGGCTCTTGTTGTTCTTTTCTTACTTTTTTGAACTGTTTTTTTACTCATACTTTCTTCTCCCATCTTTAAAATAATATCATGTTTAAAACTCTAACTTCATCATTTTCTCTTATTAACATCTCCTATTATAGTCATTAGAATTTGCGATTTTTGTATCTTTTTAATATTTTATACATACAAAAATTCTTTCATTTTAATTTACTTTCATATTCAAAATGTCCTTTTAATTATTGTAACATAATCAATGAATGTTGTTTATATAAAAGGTATTTATTATGCACAAAAAAACAGATCAAAGGGAAGGGAAAAGATCTGCTTTTTATTATTATCTATTATTATCTTTTTTAAAAAGGGAAGTTTATAATTAAGTTTTGTTTAAGTAAGTTCTTGTTCCTCCTTTCGTGTATTATCATAAAGAAGAAATATGAACTTTATTTAACTTTTTGATGTTTCTTCTTTGGTTGTTTTGTCAAAAATTATGTGATACCATTATTTCAAACAATGCACCTTTTGGTGTTTTTTATTATAGAGGGAGGGTAATCTATGAATAAAACACAAGATTTTACGAAAGGAGTTATTTGGAAACAATTACTTTTTTTCTTTTTTCCAATATTAATTGGGAGCTTTTTTCAACAACTATATAATACCGTTGATACCATTATTGTTGGTCAAGCTTGTGGGACAAATGCTCTTGCTGCTGTTGGTTCAACAGGGAATTTGACAAACTTAGTTGTTAACTTCTATGTTGGTTTATCAACTGGAGCTTCTGTTGTTATTGCTCAATATTATGGAGCTCATAATAAAGATAAGATTCATCAAGCAGTTCATACTTCATATATGCTTGCTATTGTTAGTGGAATTATCATGATGCTTTTTGGTTTATTCTTTTCTTATCAATGTTTAGATGTGATAGGTGTTCCTCATGATATTTTAAATGATGCCAGTCTTTATATGAGACTTTACTTTTTAGGAATGATTCCTGGAGCTATTTATAATATTGGTTCAGGAATTTTAAGAGCTGTAGGAGATAGTAAAAGACCACTTTATTATTTAATTATTTGTAGTATTGTTAATGTTGTTTTTGATTTTGTTTTAGTTGTTATTTTACATAAAGGTATTGCTGGGGCAGCGATTGCGACTTTTATTGCACAAACAGTATGTGCTATTTTAGTTACGTTACAATTGATGTTATCTAAAGATGTTTATCAGCTTACATTATCAAAAATTAAATTTCATTTACCTGTATTAAAGAAAATTGTCCAAATTGGAGCTCCTGCTGGAATTCAATCAACAATGTATAGTATCGCTAATATCGTCTTACAAACACATATTAATGCTTTTGGAACTCAAACCATTGCTTCATGGTCAGTCTATGTAAAGATTGATGCTTTATTTTGGATGGTTATGGCAGCCATTGGTGCCGCAATTACAACTTTTGTAGGACAAAACTATGGTGCTCATCTTTATGATCGTATTCAAAAAGGAGCGAAAACAGCTTTAGCGATTGCCTTAACAATGGCAGTTTCTTTAAGTGTGATCTTATGTTTTGGGGGAAGTTATATTACAAAACTCTTTTCATCTGATCCAGCCATCATTAATCAATGTCAAAGTTTAATACTCTTTTTAATGCCTTTCTATTTTTCTTACTGTTGTGTAGAAATTTTTTCTGGAACAATGAGAGGTTGTGGGGAATCTTTTAAACCAATGCTTCTTGTCTGTATTGGTATTTGTGTTTTGCGTGTTGCTTGGGTAACCTTTATTTCTCCTCATTATCCAACATTAAAAGGTGTTGTTATTTCTTATCCAATCACTTGGTTTACAACTTCCTTTCTCTTTATTATTTATTATAAGCATTTTAAAAAAGATCATTTTGGAGCATAGTGATGCGACGAACAGAACGAGATATTACAGATTTAAATAAAAGAAATCATTGGAAATAATCTATGTTACCATTTATGTTTTATAGATCAAGGCAGTGTTTATATCGTTCCTTTAAATTATGGTTATCTTTATAATAATAAACATATCTTTTATTTGTGTATGTACCCGTTAAATTAGATAATGATTAAATTTTTTTGAAAATGAAAAAGAGATTTCTAATATTGACTGCTTCAATAATAAATGAAATCTCTTTATTTTTTATATTATAAATCTACTCCATAATCACTTACAACAACTTGTCCTGTAAGTGGTGCTGCATCATCACTTGCTAAGAAAAGTGCTACTTTTGCAACATCTAAAGGACTACAAGGTTGAAGTGTTAAATCACTATGAGCTGACATAGCACCCATCATTTTCATATCCATTGTATCAGGTGTTAATCCTGCTGCCATATCTGTTGTAATACTTCCTGGACAGATAACATTACATCTAATTTTTTCTTTAGCAAAACGCATTGCTGCATGTTTTGTTACCCCAATAATTGCTGCTTTAGTAGATACATAAACAGCACCACCAGCACCATATTGTCCAGCAACACTTGAGATATTGACGATAGAAGCTCCACTTTTCATCACTTTTAAAGCTTCTGACATACAATACATTGTTCCTTTTTGATTAATATCAATAACTCTATTTAAATCATCATAATCAATTTGATCAATCGCATTTAATCCTTTATCTAAAACACCTGCATTATTAATTAAAATATCTAATTGACCAAAAGTTTCAACTGTTTTATTTACTAAGTTTTTAACATCATCCACTTTAGAAATATCAGTAGGAACACATAAAACAGTTCCTCCTGCTGCTTCAATTTCTTTTGCTGCTTCTTCTAAGACTTGTTGACGTCTTGCTGAAATAACAACTTTTGCTCCTTCGCTAGCAAACAATTTAGCGATTTCTTTACCTACGCCAGCATTTCCACCTGTAATAATTGCCACTTTATTATCCAATTTTCCCATAAAAAATCCTCCTAGATATATAGTAACATATGTAAGCGCTTAACTCCATCTTTTTCATATCCAAAAATTGTATGTGAGTTTACCATATTTTTACACACTGTTCACACTTCCATATGTTAAAGAATGGGTACTATATAGGTGTCAGGAGGAGATAGACATGAAAAAGAAATTATCCGTTATAATCAGTGTAATTTGTATTATCGTTTCCTTAGGTTCTATTTCAGGAACTCTGTATTATGCTAAAAATCATAATACATCTTCTATGATGCAACAAACAGGAGGAACACCTCCTTCAATGCCTAGTCAAGGAGATAACCGTTCACAGGACAATAATCAAAGTGATTCTCAACAAAATAATGAATCTAATCAACAAGATTCATCTGAAAATAGTAACCAAAGTACAAACGATCAATCAAATTCAAATAAAAATTCAAATTCACAAGCTCCAACTCAAAATGGACAAGCACCTAATGGTATGCCGGGACAAGATTCAAATGGTAACCAACAAGGTATGTCTGGTCAAAATGAACAAAGCAATAATCAACCAGGTCAAATGAATCAAAATACTTCATCAAGTCAATCATTATCAGCATTACAAATTGTAATTATTGGTGTCAGTGTTCTTGTTTTTATGCTTGCAATAACTTATTTAATTATGAGTAAATTTGGAAGCAAGACACTTGCTGAAACATTCTTTGGAGCAAAACCTACAGCTATCTATGCTGTTGTCAATGTTGTAGGAACAATCTTACTTGTTGCTGCTCTTGTGTTATCAAGCAATGCTTTATTATTCAATAATGCATCAGCAACAAGCAATACATCTCAAATAACAACCGAAAGTGTTGTTGATGTTTCTGATAGTCAAGAATTATCAAATAAAACATTATCAACTACTTCTTCAGATGAATCCGCCATTGTTGTAAACGATGGCGGTTCATTGAATGCAACAGGTTTAACAATTTCTAAATCAGGTGATTCTTCAAATACTGAAAACAGTGAATTTTATGGTTTAAATGCTGCTGTCCTTGTTCAAAAAGGAAGTGAAGCAACGATTAAAAATACAACAATTGAAACAAACGCCACAGGTGCTAATGCTATTTTCTCTACCGGAGAAAATGCAATAATCTATGTAAGTAATACAAAAATTACTACAACTGGAGATTCATCTCGTGGTTTAGATGCGACTTATGGTGGAACTATTAACGCTAATAAAGTAACTATTACTACGAGTGGTCAACACTGTGCTGCTGTTGCTACTGATCGTGGTGAAGGAACAGTTACTGTTAAAAATTCAACTTTAAATACAAATGGAAAAGATTCACCTTGTGTTTATTCAACAGGTACAATTTCTATTTCTGATTCTAAAGGAACGGCAACTGATTCTTCATGTGCCGTTATTGAAGGTAAAAACAGTATTACTTTAAATAATACAAATCTTACAAGTTATGGTGTAGGTCGTGTGGATAATGGTATTGATAATTGTGGTGTCATGATTTATCAAAGTATGTCTGGAGATGCTAGTGAAGGAACTGGAACATTCAATGCAACTGATTCAGCACTTACTATTTCAAAAAAATCAAAAGTTTATGAAACATCACCTATGTTTTTCATTACGAATACAGATGCAGTGATTAACTTAGAAAATACAAAATTAAATTATGGAAGTAATCAATTAGTTACTGTTTCTGGAAATGATGGTGAATGGGGTAGTCAAGGAAGTAATGGTGAAACTTAACATTTAATGCGACAAATCAAACATTAAATGGAAATATCAGTGTTGATAATATTTCTACCGCTTCATTTATTTTAAAAAGCTCAACTCTTACAAGTACAATCAATAGTGAAAACAACGCTAAAGAAGTTAACTTATCTTTAGATAGTTCTTCTAAATGGATCGTTACTGGAGATAGTTATGTTACTACTTTGACTTTAGAAAACAATGATTTATCTTTAATTGAAGATAATGATCATACAATTTATTATGATGCTTCTGCCAATAGTTGGTTAAATGGACAAACTATTACCTTATCTAAAGGTGGAACATTAACACCAATTAAATAAATACAAGACAGCACAAAATGTGCTATTGTTAATTTTAGAACAAGTAACTTTTAGAAAAAATTTCATAATATAAAAAATCAATAATAAATGCCGATAAAAATTCATCTAAATATTATTATCTAATGAATACCAATTAAAAATATGGTAGAAGAATTTAAATAAAGAAAGAGCTTGAATATGAATAAAATGAGTATTAATGATTTTCCTGGTTTAGATGGGATATCACTTATTCCAACAAAGACATTAAAATTAATGATTGATATTTATAATCAAGAGGTTGAAAAAGAAAGTATTCAATATAAAAATAAGGTAAAATATAAAGCTTCACTTGTAAAGAAAGGAAAATCTAAAGCTTATAACGAAGATGAGTTTCTTGAATTATTAGAAAGATAAAGGTTATAGATTAAAAATAGAGCTATACGAATTTCGTATAGCTCCTATTATTTTGAATAATGAATATGCATTAATTTCCATTGATTGTTTTTTTTTAATGACGATTTGTGTTTCTAAACCTTGGATACCACCAATTAAAAAATCTTGATAGATAGCATCCGTTCCAGTGAATTGATTTGTAATGGAAATCAAGATATTTTCTTTTGAAGACCATAAAACTTTAAATTTCTTAATTCCAGTTTCATCTTACAATACAGGACTCAATAAATCCAATACAATCATTTTTTCTCCTATCATTTTGTATAAAAAAAGTATATACTTTTACTGATATTTATATAAGTACGCACTTTGAAGTGATATAGTTTCTTCAAAGAAACCATGGGAAAGGAAATATATGAGAAAAAAAGTCTTTGGTGTTTTACAAAGAATAGGACGTAGTTTTATGTTACCTATTGCTGTTCTTCCAATTGCAGGGATGTTTTTAGGAATTGGAAGTTCACTTACAAATGAAGCAACGATTGCTTCACTTGGTATGGAAAGTATTTTGGGATATGGAACAATTTCAAATCAAATATTAACGTTATTAATGGCTGTTGGACAAACTATTTTTGATAATCTACCGTTAATTTTTGCCGCTTCTGTTGCTTCAGGAATGGCTAAGAAATCAAAAGAAGTCGCTGTTTTATCTTCGATTATTGCTTTTTTTGTGATGCATTCAACAATTCATAGTTTACTTACTTTTAATGGTGTTATTGAGGGTAATAATATTATCAAAGGGGTTGTTGAGGGAACACTTACAAATGTATGTGGACAAATGTCACTACAAATGGGAGTCTTTGGTGGGATTATTGTTGGTTTAGGTGTGAGTTATTTACATAACCATTTCTATCAAATTCAATTACCTAATTTTTTGTCTTTCTTTGAAGGGGAAAGATTTGTCCCAATTATTTCAACGATTGTTTATATTTTTATTGGTTTTTTAATGTTTTATATTTGGCCTAATATTCAATCAAGTATCTTTAAGCTTGGACAATTGATTGCCAGTAGTGGTTATGGTGGTACTTTTGTTTATGGAATTGTTAAACGAGCTCTTGTTCCTTTTGGTTTACACCATATTTTCTATACGCCTTTTTATCAAACAGCTATTGGGGGATCAATGGAAGTTAATGGGGTCTTAGTTCATGGTGCTCAAAACATTTTCTTTGCTCAATTAGCTGATCCAAACCTAAAACATTTCAGTGTTGAAGCAACAAAATATTTCTCTGGTGAATTTATGATTATGATTTTCGGTTTACCAGGTGCTGCTTTAGCGATGTATCAATGTGCTAAAGATGAATCAAAAAAAGTTGTAAGAAGTCTCTTTTTATCAGCGGCTCTTACCAGTATATTGACTGGAATTACTGAACCGATTGAATTTGCCTTTATCTTTGTAGCACCTATGTTATTTGTGGTGAATGTCTTTTTAGCGGGTACGGCTTTTGTTTTAGCACAAGCTTTAAGAGTGACAATTGGCTTTACTTTTTCTTGTGGTTTGATTGATTTTCTTATTTTTGGAGTATTACAAGGCAATAGTAAAACTCATTGGATTTTTATTGTAATCTTTGGGCTTATTTATTTCTTCATATATTATTTTTCATTCCGATTTTTAATTAAGAAATTTGATTTAAAAACACCAGGAAGAGAAGATGATAATAAATTAACGATTTTTAATAAAAAGAAAATGGATTATTCTTTTGATCAATCTTTAATTGATCCTCAAGTTCAAATGATTCTTAAAGGATTAGGTGGTCGCCATAACTTTACAGATCTAGATTGTTGTATTACACGATTACGTGCAACCTTACAAGAACCTGAATTAGTAAGTGAAGCTTCTTTAAAACAAGCAGGGGCTGCAGCTGTATTATTACAGGGAAATGCAATTCAAATTATTTTTGGTCCTAAAGCTTCTTCTTTAAAAACAAAGATTGATGATTATCTTGAAAACGTCCCTGAAGCTTATGATGAAGAAAAAACAATTGTTTATCATACAACAGATTTAGAAATTGGGAATATTGTTGATGGCGAAGTTTTACCAATTGAAGATTGTAGTGATGATATCTTTGCCCATAAACTTCTAGGGGATGGTTTAATGATTCGCCCTCTTCATGGTGTAGTGGTTGCTCCTTGTGATGGAATGATTTCCATGATTTATCCTACAAAACATGCTATTGGTATAGAATTGGATAATGGCATGGAATTATTGATTCATTTTGGTATTAATACCGTAAAA
>UMBL01030535.1_pt1 | contig 9681 bp, 8 predicted proteins | sample 1963951 | NCBI WGS metagenome assembly UMBL01 (sample SAMEA4835940, study PRJEB28245) | human gut metagenome | biome: gut microbiome; material: fecal sample | place: Denmark | collected 2008 | reverse complement strand
CGCTCGGCGCGAGAATGTGCCAAGGCACATTCTTTGTTCTATATTTTCTTTAGAATTTCTTCAAAGTTTCGCAGTTGACGGGGTATATTTCTGAGGGTATAATAATTATACATGCTTAGGAAAGAAGAGAAGAATATGGGTAATATAGAAATTAAAACTCGAGAAGAAAAAAAACAACGTGAAAAAGCCTATTACGAGGAAGCGCCACAGATTGGAGGACGCAGACCCTCCAGAATACGGCAGCAGATCAACCGGGGAATGACAGTATTTGTAATTGTTGCAGCCTGTATTCTGTTTTATTTTGCGCTTTTAAGATTAGGACATATTTCGGATGTGATTTTTAAAATTATAGATGTATTAAAACCGGTATTGTACGGGTGTGCTATTGCATATCTCTTAAATCCGATTGTAAAAAGGGTAGATGCATTTTTGATTCCCAAGCTTCAGGAACGCATGAAAAAGCCGGAGAAGGCTGAAAAGGTATCCAGAAGTGTCGGTATCTTCGTATCGTTAATCATATTAATTGTGTTGATTACGCTATTATTAAATATGCTGATACCGGAACTCTACAGCAGTATCCGTAATATGGTACTGACATTGCCAAAACAGGTCAATGATGCACTGGATAAGATTAATTCTATCCAACTGGAAGACAGTACAACAGTTGCTATTTTGAAAAATGCGCTGGAAGAAGGAACGACAATGTTGACAAATTGGCTACGTACTGATCTGATGACGCAGGTGAACAGTCTGATGTCGAACCTGACAGTCGGAATCTTCAATGCTATCAGTGAAGTTTTTAACATGCTGATTGGTGTAATTGTATCTGTTTACATACTTTATAGTAAAGAAATATTTGCACGACAGTGTAAGAAAGCGGTTTATGCATTGTTCCGTGCAGATCGTGCCAATATGGTTCTTCATATTACAACAAAAAGTAATGAGATCTTCGGAGGATTTGTGATCGGCAAGATTCTGGATTCCGCAATTATCGGTCTGTTGTGCTTTATTGGCCTGACAATTCTGAATATGCCATATACAATGTTGGTAAGTGTGATTGTAGGAGTGACAAATGTAATTCCGTTTTTTGGGCCATATATCGGAGCGATTCCAAGTGCGATATTGATCGCATTGGAAGATCCAATGAAAGGAGTTTATTTCCTGATATTTATTTTGGTTTTACAACAGTTTGACGGGAATATTCTGGGACCGAAGATTCTTGGAAACTCTACCGGACTGTCAGCATTCTGGGTCGTAACATCTATTTTGCTCGGTGGCGGATTGTTTGGCTTTGTCGGTATGGTTATGGGAGTCCCGACATTTGCAGTCATCTATTATATTGTAGATATGATTTTGGATAATAAGTTAAAGAAAAAGAAACTGCCTGTCCGGTCAGATTCATATGACGAATGGAGTTATGTGGATTCTTCGGGAGAGTATATCCATTCAGAAGAGATTAAGAGTAAAGCAGAGGAAAAATAAAAGAAAAGCAGAAGGGAGCATAAATTATGCCAATTCGTGTACAAAATGACCTTCCGGTAAAAGAGATACTGGAAAAAGAAAATATATTTGTGATGGATGAACATCGTGCAACACATCAGGATATCCGTCTGATAAAAATTGGACTTCTGAATTTGATGCCGCTTAAGGAGGATACAGAACTGCAGATTTTACGATCCTTGTCCAATACACCGCTTCAGATTGATGTAACATTTGTGGCTGTATCCAGTCATGAATCTAAGAATACATCGTCCAGCCATCTGAATAAATTTTACGAGAAATTTTCAGATATAAAAGATCAGAAATTTGATGGATTTATCATTACCGGAGCACCGGTAGAACAAATACCATTCGAAGAAGTGGATTACTGGAAAGAGTTAGAAGAGATTATGGAGTGGACCAAGACACATGTTATGTCTACCATCCATCTGTGCTGGGGAGCTCAGGCAGGATTGTATTATCATTATGGAATTCAGAAAGAACAGTTAGACCATAAATTATTTGGAGTGTTCAGACACCGCGTCCTGAACCGTAGAATTCCGCTTGTACGTGGATTTGATGATGTGTTCTATGCGCCGCATTCCAGACATACAGATGTGCCGGTTGAGAAGCTGCGTGCAGATGACAGAATTACAATCCTGGCAGAATCTGATGAAGCAGGAGCATTTCTGTCTATGGCAAAGGATGGACGTCAGATTTTTGTGATGGGGCATCCAGAGTATGATCGCATGACACTGGATCAGGAGTATAAGAGAGATCTTTCAAAAGGACTTCCGATTGATATACCGAAGAATTATTATCCAGATGATAATCCGGACAATCGTCCGCTTCTGACATGGCGTGCACAGGCGAACAATCTTTACACAAACTGGCTGAATTACTACGTTTATCAGGTAACTCCGTATGACCTGGACGGAACCCCGGATTTAGAAGCATTTACGCAGTTTCAGAAGGATTCTGCGGAAGAAGACGGATAATACGGACTGAATATTCGAGCAATACTATCAGCTGCCAAAGCATCTTTCGAATGAAATTGATAAGCTGGATAATGAATTGGAAAAACTCTCAGAGTCAGGAGAAGAGATTATTGATTCAAGATACAAGCAAGAAAAGAAGAACAGCATTATTACATTTCCTGGTGATTCGTTGGTTGTGTAATTATGATATGGATTCTGTTTCAGATACAGCCTTTACAACCTATCATAATTATAGTAAAATTATATCATAATAAATGGAGGTGATATGATGATTATAAAAGCATCAACAGCGTTGAGAAATGATTATGCTGGAATATCCAATCTTGCGAAAGAGACGAATGAGCCGATTTATATTACAAAGAATGGTGACGGTGATTTGGTTGTTATGAATATAGAAGCATTTGAGAAAAGAGAGCAGATGCTGGAATTAAGAGAGAAAGTTCTGAAGGCAGAGCAGGAGCGTATCGAAGGACAACCGACCATGAGTGTTGCAGAAGCAAGAAGACGATTGAGAGAACGGGCAAATGAAGTATAAAGTAGAGATTCTCCCAGCAGCATGGGAAGATTTAAAGAAGATTGAAGATTGGTATTTAATCAATTTTGATGTGGAGACAGCAATAAAAGTCAGTGACCATATTTTAGATGGAATCGAAAGGTTAGGGGACTTTCCGGATTCTGGATCAAGGACACCTGATGACTGGCTGAACGAACAAGGCTATAGAATGGTGATAAGCGGTAAACATGTGTCAATTTACAGAGTAATCAAGGACACAGTATATATTTATCACATTGTGGATACGAGAACTGAATATACGAAGTTATTCAAATAAGGAAGGTCTTCCAGTGGGCATACTGGAAGGCTTTCTTTATGCATAAAATATGAAAGAAAAAGGTATAAAATAAGTTCCCGTGGAGACAAATTGGTGGTATTATAATATTACGTGGAGACAAAAAGTCTGGAAAAGCCTATAAATGTGCGGTTTTAGAATATAATAACAGTAAGTAACTGGTTAAATTACTACGTTTATCAGGTAACCCCTGTATGTTATGAAAGATACATAGAAAGAGAGGTCTTAAATATGCCATTACCAAAAGAAAATTATGGTTGCACGGTTGATGATATTTATGCTTTGCCAGAGGAGAACGTGCAGAACTTTTAGATGGGAAAATTTATGATATGGCACCGCCAACTTCAACACATCCATTCATGCTTGGAGATTTACATTACAGTATACGTGATTTTATATTGAATCATAAAGGCTCATGTCAAGTGGCAATGGCTCCATTTGCCGTTTTTTGAATGATGACGATAGAAATTATGTTGAGCCGGATTTATCAGTGATTTGCAATCTATCAAAGATTGATGAAAAAGGCTGTCATGGTGCACCGGACTGGATTATTGAAATAGTATCCCCGAGTAGTGAGAGAATGGACTATGTTGTAAAACAATTTAAATATCGGACTGCCGGAGTGCGTGAATATTGGGTGATTGATAAGCCGTTACAGAAGGTCACGGTATTTGATTTTGAAAATGATAAGATGTTTGAATATGATTTTACACAGAAGATACCGGTTGCTATATATAATGGAGAACTGGAAATAGAATTATCAAGGTTTGCTTAGGTGTTAACTAGTGGACCAAGTTCGCCGAGGCATTCTTGAATGGAATGATTCTCTCTATCTGTTCAAGACCGAGAATTGTACGTATCAAATAACTTGACGCAAAGTTTGACAGATGTCTTTACTACGATAGGTGAGACGGCTTTAAAAACAGAAACACCGATTTGTTTTTTTATTGATGAAATACAATATATGAAGCAAGAACAGTTGGAATCATTAATTGCGGCGTTGCATAGAACAAATTTCCGGGTACATTCAAAGACTTGATGAATATAAAAAATGGAATAATCAATAATAGTAAACACTCATTTAAAGAGTGCCTGGATATGCTGGCAGATGGAAACTATTTATTATGAACTTTATCCTGATAGAATGATTATGCTGATGAAAGAACGGCATAGACAACTGAATACAAGAAAGAGACGGAAGCCTCAGTAGTTAAGAAAAAAACTACTGAGGCTTTTTTCTTTTTAAAATTACTTTTTACATACATTTAACATTTGACTTAACATAGATTTTACGAAGATACGTTACACTGATTTTGATAATGAGGAGGAACATGTAATGACAAGAAAAAAATGGTCATTTTTATTTACAGTCTGTCTGGTGACTGCTTTAATTGGCTGCGGACAGAAAAACTCTCAGGTAGATAAAAATAATAATGAAGAACTTAATAAACTCGGGCAAATTCAGGTGATTTCCAGGGAAGAAGGCTCAGGGACAAGAGATACATTTGCTTCGCTTGCAGGATTTAATAAAGACGGAGCTGATGGTATAGACAAAACAGTGAATACAGCTACCATTGCTGACAGTATGGACTCCGTCATTGAAACTGTGAATAAAAATCCATCTGCGATCGGTTATGTGTCAGCGGGAACTACCGGGATCGAGGGTGTAAAGACTTTGGAAATCAATGGAGAAGCGGTTTCTGATAATAAGGGGAAATATCCGCTGACTCGTTCGTTCTATCTTGCCTACAGTGGAACACTTAATGATGTGGAACAGGATTTTATGACATATGTTCAAAGTGCAGGACAGGAAATTGTAAGTGGGCATTATGAAACAATTGCGAAGAATGCGACATTTTTATCGAACCAGTCAGAAGGAACAATACGAATCGAAGGTTCAACATCAATGGCTGCCCTGATGAAGGAAATCGCAGATGCATATATGAAGATTAATACACATGCAACTATTCAAGTTACGGCAACGGATTCTACAAATGGTCTGAACAGTGTTATGTTAGGAAATTGTGACATGGCAATGTCATCAAGAGATTTAAAAGATTATGAAAAAGAACTTTTGAACTATAATACGGTGGCAAAAGACAAAATTGCAGTGATTGTAAACCAGAAAAATCCACTATCTGATATCACATTATATATGCTGAAAAGTATATATACCGGTGGCGTTAAGAACTGGGAAGACTTACAGTAAGCAGCGTATGAAAAAGAGAAAGAGGAGAATTCGAAGATGAATGAAAAGTTACAGATTGTATTTGGCCTGCTAGGTGGTCTTGCAATATTTTTGTATGGTATGAATATGATGAGCGAATGTCTGCAGAAGGCAGCAGGAGAGAAAATGAAGACGATTCTTGCATTACTTACAAAGAATCCGATCCTTGGTGTTTTGGCAGGTGCGCTTACAACAGCAGTGCTTCAGAGCAGTAGTGCAACGACAGTTATGGCAATTGGTTTTGTCAGTGCAGGACTTATGAATCTGCCACAGGCGATTTCGATTATAATAGGTGCAAATATCGGTACGACAATGACAGCTCAGATTATCGCATTTAAGTTGAGTGATTATATTTACATCATTATATTTATTGGATTTATTATTTCATTTATTGTAAAATCAGAAAGAGCAAAGAGTATCGGACAGACTATTTTTGCATTTGGTTTATTGTTCCTTGGAATTGAGACTATGGGAAGTGTTATGAAGCCACTGGCATCCAGTCCGTTTTTCGTAGACTTAATTGCAAAAGTTGCAGATATGCCGGTGCTTGGTGTTGTAGTTGGAACGACGATGACGCTGGTTGTACAGAGTAGTAGTGCGACCATCGCAGTACTGCAGAATTTTGCATCTCAGGCAGGTCCGGATGGTGTAACCAGTATTCTGGGACTGACCGGTGCAATCCCGATTCTTTTAGGAGACAATATCGGAACAACGATTACGGCACTTCTTGCCAGTGTCGGACAGCCAAGAGATGCCAAGAGAACTGCGGTTGCACACTGTGTTTTTAACCTGTCCGGTGCACTGATCTTTATCTGGCTTATCAAACCATTCGCATATGTGATCCAGATGATCTCACCTAAGGGACCGGAGGTTCAGGTGATTTCCCGACAGATTGCAAATGCACATACAAGCTTTAATATTGTGATGACATTGATCTGGATTCCACTGATCTGGCTGATGGTGAAGATTGTTATGAAAATCATTCCGGACGCAAAGACAAGTGAAAAGAGAGAGCCTTCACGTCCGCAGTTTCTTGATGATAAACTGATCGGACAACCGACAGTTGCACTGAGCCTTGCGAGAAAAGAGATTACAAGATGCAGTGAGATGGCAGGTGAAACACTCCAGAAATTGATCAATCTTGTGAAAGGGGAAACCAGGGAACAACTGGAAGAAGTGATGGAACAGGGACATGACGTAGGAAAATTAACAGAGCAGATTAATGAGTATCTGACAAATATGTTTTCTTCCGGTTCCCTGACAGAGAAGCAGACTACCCAGACAGCAGGGCTTATGTATATGCTTGGAGATGTAGACCGCGTCAATGGTCTGAGTATGGAGATTGCAGAAGCTGTCCGTGAGAAGAAAGAACAGAAGTACAAATACTCCAAAGAAGCCATGCGTGATCTGACGAATAGTCTGGAGCAGATTCAGGGTATGTACCGGGAGGCAATTCAGGTACTTATGACGGGCAGTACAGAGAATGCAAAAAAAATTGTGAAGAAAAAAGAAAAGGTTCTGGATCTCACCATACATATGGGAAAATCCCATGTCGAGCGTGTAGGAAAGGGAAAATGTTCCAGTAAGCTGACGGTACCGTTTAACCATGTTCTTCAGAATATCGGAAGAATGGGAAACTGTTGTGTAAATATTGCAGATGCTGTACTTGCGCAGTCTGATTTAAATGAATTTACAGCATTTGTAAAGGAGGAAAATTAAGTAAAATGACAAATGAAACGATATTTATGAATCGGGAATTATCCTGGCTGAAATTCAATGAAAGAGTGTTGGAAGAAGCAGAAAGTGAGAAAAATCCGCTCTGTGAACGACTGACATTTGCATCAATTTACCAGAGTAATCTAGATGAATTTTTCATGGTGCGTGTAGGATCTTTGATCGATCAGATGATTGTTTCGAAAAATGTAAAAGACAATAAGACTGGAATGACAGCAAAAGAACAGATTCAGGCAATCCTGGCACGGGTCGCAAAGCTGAACCGAAGAAAAGATACAGTCTATGAAAATCTGATGGATGAAGTTGCACAGGCAGGGATTCGCCTTGTGGATTTCCGTAAAATTGGCAAAAAAGAAGGAAAATATCTGGAACAGTATTTTGATGCAGAGATTGCCCCGCTCATTTCTCCAATTGTTGTCGGAAAAAGACAGCCGTTTCCATTTTTGAAAAATAAAGGTATCTATGCAGTTGTCGTACTGGAGAAGAAAAACGGAAAAGAAAAACTTGGAATTATTCCGTGTAATTCCGGTGTATTCCCGAGACTTGTGCAGGTGCCGGCGGAAGAAGAAACGTACATGCTGGCAGAAGAGCTGATCCTCCACTTTATTTCGAAAGTATTCAAAGGTTATTTTGTGAAGGCAAAATCTCTGATCCGCGTAACGAGAAATGCGGATATAGATGCAGATGCGTTGTATGATGAAGATCTGGATTACCGCGATTTTATGGAAGGAATCATCAAGAAAAGAAAGCGTCTGCTTCCGGTAAGAGTGGAGTTTTCCAGAGAACTGGATGGAGATATCGTGGATAAGATCTGCGAGTATCTGGATCTGGATGGCAAATATGTATTCCGTGGAAGTTCACCACTTGATCTGTCTTTTGTATTTCAGATCCAGGACAGCCTGCGCAATCATCCGGAATTGTTCTATGAGAAACGAGTGCCTCAGAAGTCTACACAGATTGACAGCAAAAGATCGATTCTGGAGCAGATTAAGGAGAAAGATAAATTATTGTCTTATCCATATGAGAGTATACGTCCGTTTCTAGATATGCTTTCTGAGGCTGCAAATGACGATGAAGTTGTATCAATCAAGATGACACTGTATCGTGTAGCAAAGCAGAGCAAGGTCGTGGAAGCTTTGATCGATGCGGCGGAAAATGGAAAAGAAGTATTGGTTCTTGTAGAGTTAAAAGCAAGATTTGATGAGGAAAATAATATTGAATGGTCAAGAAGACTGGAAGAGGCTGGTTGTACAGTCATATATGGTCTGGACGGATATAAGGTTCATTCAAAATTGTGTCTAATCACAAAAAAGACGAATGGAAAAATCGAGTATTATACACAAATTGGTACTGGAAATTATAATGAGAAGACAGCAAGACTGTACACAGATCTGTCTCTTATGACGTATGATCAGGAGATTGGTGAGGAGGCAGCAGCAATCTTCCAGGCATTATTTATGGGAGAAACGGTTCAGGTCAGCAAAAAACTTCTGGTAGCGCCAAATTGTCTTCAGAACCGATTACTTGATATGATCGAGGAAGAGATCCGCCATGCAAAGAGAGGCGAAGAAGCTTATATCGGTGTGAAAATGAATTCTCTGACTGATAAAAAGCTGATGGATAAATTGATTGAGGCATCTCAGGCAGGCGTGGAGATAGAACTTATTGTACGTGGAATCTGCTGCCTTATCCCGGGAGTGGAAGGGTATACAGAAAACATCCGGGTCATCAGTATTGTAGGACGTTTTCTGGAACATTCCAGAATTTACATATTTGGAAAAGAAGAAAAACAGAAAATTTATATAGCATCTGCAGACTGGATGACAAGAAATACGGTACATAGAGTCGAAGTGGCGGCACCGGTGGAAGATCCGGATCTGAAGCTGCGTCTGAACGAGATGTTTATCACGATGCTCAGTGACAATGTACAGGCAAGAGAACTGAAAAGTAACGGAAAATATACGAGATTACAACCGGGAGAAGAGGCACCGCTTAATTCACAGGAGTTCTTCTATGAAAGTGCATATGAGGCATTAGAAAGTCAGGAGAAAAATAAGATTATTTTGCAATAGATACGAAAAATACTGAAGAATTGCAAAAAAAGAACTTGACAAAACAAGTTTAACACGTTAAAGTATAGAACATAAATAAAAACAAATATTTATAGAAACCGTTGAGAAAGAGAAGTAGATGATTTGACGAAGTTTCAGAGAGCGGCAGGTGGTGTGATTGCCGTACTAAGTGGATGATCGAATGGACTTTCGAGGGCAGCCGGAAATTCTGAATACAGAAGATTATGGTTTGTCGGGAACCGAACCCGTTATCAATCAGGAGTGTATGTTAGTACATGAGAAAAGTGGACATTATGTCAAGTTGAGTGGTACCGCGATAATAG
>UMBL01003592.1_pt1 | contig 10030 bp, 9 predicted proteins | sample 1963951 | NCBI WGS metagenome assembly UMBL01 (sample SAMEA4835940, study PRJEB28245) | human gut metagenome | biome: gut microbiome; material: fecal sample | place: Denmark | collected 2008 | reverse complement strand
AAAGAACAGCACATCACAATTACAGCAGGATCTAACATGTCTGATGAAGATATCGACAAAGCTGTAAAAGAAGCTGCTGAATTCGAAGCTCAGGATAAGAAACGTAAAGAAGGAATTGATGCTAAGAATGAAGCTGACGCCATGGTATTCCAGACAGAGAAAGCTCTGCAGGAAGTTGGCGATAAGCTTGACGGTGCAGATAAAGCAGCAGTAGAAGCTGACTGCAAAGCCCTGAAAGAGTTACTGGAAAAAGCAAATACAGATACTCTTACAGACGAGCAGGTTGCTGAGATCAAAGCAGGTAAAGAAAAACTGACAGAAAGTGCTCAGAAGCTTTTCACAAAGATGTATGAGCAGGCTGGTGCAGCAGCAGGAGCTCAGGGAGCAGGTCCTCAGGCAGATGCTTCAGCAGGAGCAGGTCCGGCACCAGAAGGATTCCAGGGCGACGATGTCGTAGACGGAGATTACAAAGAAGTCTAAGAACATTAAGTGAGGAATAGGAAATGGCAGAGTCAAAAAGAGATTACTATGAGGTGCTTGGGGTCAGTAAAGATGCTGACGAAGCAACTTTGAAAAAAGCATACAGACAGGTTGCCAAGAAGTATCACCCGGATATGAATCCGGGTGATGCTGAAGCTGAAAAGAAGTTCAAAGAAGCTTCTGAGGCATATGCAGTCTTGAGCGATCCGGAAAAACGTCGTCAGTATGATCAGTTTGGACATGCTGCTTTTGACGGAAGTGCAGGAGCAGGCGGCGGATATGGCGGATTCGATTTTAACGGTGCTGATTTTGGAGATATTTTCGGAGATATCTTCGGAGATCTGTTCGGCGGCGGACGCAGAGGCGGACGTGCGAACCAGGGACCAATGAAAGGTATGAATATCCGGAAGAGTGTTAGGATCACATTTGAAGAGGCTGTATTCGGATGCGAGAAAGAATTGGATGTTGTATTAAAAGACCCATGTCCGAAATGTAACGGAACAGGTGCCAAACCGGGAACATCTCCGGAGACTTGTCCGAAATGCGGCGGTAAAGGTCAGGTTGTATATACACAGCAGTCTTTCTTTGGAACCGTACAGAATGTACAGACCTGTCCAGATTGCCAGGGAACTGGTAAGATTATTAAGGAAAAATGTCCGGATTGCGGCGGTACAGGTTATGTAGCCAGCAAGAAGAAGATATCCGTATCCATTCCGGCAGGTATTGATAATGGTCAGAGTGTGCGTATCCGTGAAAAAGGTGAGCCAGGTGTAAACGGCGGACCAAGAGGAGATCTTCTGGTAGAGGTCGTGGTATCAAGACATCCGATCTTCCAGCGTCAGGATATGCATATTTTCTCAACGGTACCGATTACATTTGCACAGGCGGCGCTTGGTGCGGATATCCGTATCAAGACGGTAGACGGAGAAGTAATTTATACTGTAAAACCGGGAACCAAGACCGATACAAAAGTACGTCTGAAAGGAAAGGGAGTGCCATCTCTTAGAAATGCACAGGTTCGCGGCGATCATTATGTAACGCTTGTTATCCAGACACCGGAACACTTAAGTGCCGAAGCAAAAGAAGCACTTCGTAAATTCGATGAACTGACAGGTAATTCTCTTGGAACAGAAAAGAGCGACAAGACGGAAGAGCATAAAGGTAAAAAGAAAAAAGGATTTATGGATAAATTAAAGGAAACCTTTGATGATTAATTTCATCAGGGGTTTCCTCTTTTTGTCTAGAAGTATCTATGGAAAACCGGTGACGGCAGGTTCTGTAAATCTGACAGGTATTGAAAAATATACAAAAAAATGCTGGCGTTCACCGTGGTAAAGTGCTATCATATTAAACAAATCAAATTTTTAACAAACCAGGAGGACTCAAGTATGTACGCATTTGATGAAATTAAAAAAGCAGACAGTGAAATTGCAGATGCCATTCAGGCCGAGATGGAGAGACAGAATTCGCATCTGGAACTGATCGCATCGGAGAACTGGGTAAGTAAAGCGGTCATGGCAGCAATGGGAAGTCCGCTTACAAATAAATACGCAGAAGGCTATCCGGGCAAACGTTATTATGGTGGATGTCAGTGTGTGGATGTAGTGGAAGATCTTGCAAGAGAAAGAGCAAAGAAGTTATTCGGCTGTGATTATGCCAATGTACAGCCGCATTCCGGCGCACAAGCAAACCTGGCAGTATTCTTTGCGATGCTGGAGCCCGGAGACAAAGTTATGGGTATGAACCTGGATCACGGCGGACATCTGACACATGGTTCTCCGGTTAATATTTCCGGTAAATATTTCAATATCGTATCATACGGAGTGAACGATGAAGGTGTGATCGATTATGATAAGGTACGTGAGATTGCAGTGAAAGAAAAACCAAAGATGATCATTGCAGGAGCCAGTGCTTATGCAAGAATCATTGATTTCAAAAAGTTCCGTGAGATTGCAGATGAAGTAGGAGCATACCTTATGGTTGATATGGCACATATCGCGGGACTTGTTGCAGCAGGACTTCATCCAAGTCCGATCCCGTATGCAGATGTAACTACAACTACTACACATAAGACACTGCGCGGACCAAGAGGAGGTCTGATTCTTTGCAATCAGGAAGCAGCAGATAAGTTCAACTTTAATAAAGCTGTATTCCCGGGGATTCAGGGAGGTCCACTGGAACATGTGATCGCGGGAAAGGCTGTGTGCTTTAAAGAGGCACTGGAGCCTGAATTCGCAGAATATCAGAAGCAGATCATCAAAAATGCACAGGCACTCAGCAAAGGTCTGATGGGTCGTGGTGTAAAGATCATATCCGGCGGAACAGATAATCACCTGATGTTGATTGACTTAAGAGGCGAAGAGGTAACCGGTAAAGAACTGGAAAAACGTCTGGATGCCGCACACATCACATGTAACAAGAATACGGTACCGAACGATCCAAGATCTCCGTTCGTGACAAGTGGTGTCAGACTTGGAACACCTGCAGTTACAACAAGAGGATTAAAAGAAGAAGATATGGATGTGATCGCAGAGTGCATCGCACTGGTACTTCAAAGTGAAGACAATATTGAAAAAGTCAAAGGAATGGTTACAGAGCTGACTGCAAAATATCCTCTGGATATGTAATATTCGAGAATAACGAAAGAAAATAAGAAAATCAAGGATGCGTCGGAGTATGGTTTTTAAACTTATTCAGACGCATTTTTGCTGTGCAGATATCAAAAATTTTTGTAATAAGACAGCGTATTTTTATGAGTTTTTATGAAAATGATAAAAACAAAGCAATAACAGGATGGAAATTTAAAAGTAGGAAGCGTATAATCAAAAATAATGTATATTAATCTATACAAGAAGAAAATGCTGCTTTATATTATACATTGGCTTCTGTGAAAGAAGGAACGCCGGTGGTAGAAGGTCAGACGATTGCGGTTGATCCAAGAGTTATTCCTTACGGAACGAAAGTGATCATCGGAGGTCAGATATTTACAGCTGAGGATTGCGGCGGTGCAATTCAGGGAAACCACATTGACATCTATGTAAATAATCACGCAGAGGCAACGGCGCTCGGGGTGACAAATGCAGATGTATTTCTTGTAAAATAAGAATAAAAATGAGAAAAGACAGCTTTTTCAGATTTGAAAGTTTGAAAAGCTGTCTTTTAATATTACGTTGCATTCATAAAAAACGCTGGATAGATATTGATTATTTACAGATCTTTAAAAGTTCTTTCAGATAATCCCACATACGCTTTGTAGATTCGATATGTACGCGCTCATTATAAGTATGTACACCTGTCAGTTCTGGTCCGAAAGAAATGATATCAAGATCATTCTTCTTTCCGAATAAGATTCCACATTCCAGTCCTCCGTGAGTTGTCTCAACGGTAGGCTCTTTGCCGAACATTTCTTTATAAAGTTCAATTGCTTTCGGACGGATCACGGAATCTGCATTGTAGCTCCATGCCGGATATTCACCGGAGATTTCGCGGGAAGCACCTGCAAGATCTGTTGCAAGATCCAGTTTGTTTCGCATATCATCTAACTTGGTAGCAACGGAGCTGCGAACCTGGAATTTGATCTTTACCGTATCTTCTGTGGTTTCAACGATACCTGTATTCAGGGAAGATTCTACAGCTGTAGGGAACGCACGGTCATAGCATTGTACACCATCGATTGCTCCATACAGGAATCCGATTACATGTGCGGTAGTATCTGCGTCAAATGCTTTTAAGGCAGTCTCGCCTTCGGAAACAGCGTTCAGAGATAAAGTTGGTTCCTGTCCGGCAAACTCAGCGGAGATCGTCTGTTCCAGTCCGGTAACAGCATCTGCGATAGCCTGAGCCTGTGCAGGGTCAGCAATAATTTCAGTTGTATTATATTGTGCGATTACGTTTGCTGCATTTCCGCCGTTTGTGCTTACAATGTTGAAGTCGTAATCTTTTGCAAGAGCATACAGGACGCGTCCCATGATCTTGTGTGCATTTCCAAGCTGGTTCTGGATTTCTGCGCCAGAATGTCCACCCTGCAGACCAGAAATGGAGATCGTCATCTTTGTTCCGTTTTCTTCACTCCATTCGATCGGGATGAAGGTATCGTAAATGTAGCCGCCGGCACATCCGACAGTCATAACACCTTCAATTTCAGAATCAATGTTCAGACAGATCTTTCCCTTTAATATAGATGTATCCAGGTGATGTGCACCGCCCATACCAATCTCTTCATCAATTGTGAATACAGCTTCGATCGGTGGGTGTGGAATGTCTGTGCTGGCAAGGATTGCCATAGCGTAAGCAACGGCGATGCCATCATCGCCACCGAGAGTGGTGTTCTTTGCCCCAATCAGATCACCATCTACAAAAAGGTCTAAAGGATCATTTTCAAAATCATGATCACTGTCGGTTGTCTTTGTAGCGACCATGTCCAGATGTCCCTGGATGATAACCGGATCACTGTTCTCGTATCCGGCAGTACCAGGTTTTTTGATGATTACGTTGTTCACTTCATCCTGGATATATTCCAGATTGTGAGCTTTCGCAAATTCCACACAAAAATCACTGATTTTTTTTGTGTGGAAGGTACTTCTAGGTACCATACTTAATTCTTCGAAGTAATGGAATACTTCTTTTGGTTCAATATTAGACAAAATTCCCATTGTTCATTCCTCCGTTTGTCTTTAGTCTCTATCTGTCATTGTACCATGAAATTCAGTACTTTACCATGATAAAATTTAATGTGTACATAACGGAATGTAATAGCTATAATAACTGTAGCTTATAAGATTTTATTAAAACATTCAATAACTGCAGGACTACACAAAAAAGAAGAAAAAATATATAATATTTAAGTTAAAAATAATATGAATCGCCATGCGTTCGAAAGAAATTTACAGGAGGATATATATGAGTACAAAAGAAGCAAAACAGATGGACAAAGCATTATTTGATTTTTATGGAAAACCATCTATCGGACAGGCTTTGCCACTTGCAATCCAGCATGTACTTGCGATGATCGTCGGATGTGTAACACCATCGATCATTGTTGCGGGAGTGGCCGGAATTTCACAGGAAGATTCCGTGATCTTAATACAGGCAGCACTGGTGATGTCGGCACTGACGACATTACTGCAATTGTTTCCATTTATAAAAACAAAGAATTTCCGGATCGGTTCGGCACTTCCGGTTATGATGGGAATCAGCTTTGCGTATGTTCCAAGTATGCAGGCAATTGCGTCTGATTTTGACATTGCAACAATTCTGGGTGCACAGATTATCGGAGGTGTGGTTGCACTTCTGGTGGGATTGAATATTAAGAGAATCCGCAAATTCTTCCCGCCGCTGATTACAGGAACGGTCGTATTTTCTATCGGTCTTTCTCTGTATCCGACAGCAATTAACTATATGGCCGGAGGTGCGGGCAGCAAGACTTATGGATCATGGCAGAATTGGGTGGTTGCGATTATTACATTGATCATTGTAACAGCATTGAATCATTACGGAAAAGGGGTATGGAAACTGGCATCCATTCTGATCGGAATTATTGCAGGATATATCGTAGCGTTGTTCTTTGGAATGGTCGATTTTTCAGCTGTGTCATCGGCAGCGTTCTTCCAGCTTCCGAAGCCAATGCATTTTGGAATCAAGTTCGAACCATCTGCATGTGTTGCGATCGGAATTCTGTTTGCAATCAATGCAGTACAGGCAATTGGTGATTTTTCGGCAACAACAACAGGATCTATGGATCGTATGCCGACAGATGAAGAACTGACAGGTGGAATTGTAGGCTATGGAATCAGCAACATTTTCTGTGCATTCTTTGGAGGCCTTCCGACTGCGACATACAGCCAGAATGTAGGTATCGTATCAACAACAAAGGTAGTCAGCCGTGTGGTAATGGGGCTGGCAGCAGTGATATTACTGGCAGCAGGACTGATTCCGAAGTTTTCTTCTCTGCTTACGACAATTCCGTATTGTGTACTTGGCGGTGCGACAATCTCTGTATTTGCTTCGATTACAATGACGGGAATCAAACTGATCACGACAGAGCCAATGGATTTCCGTAATACAACAGTTGTAGGACTTGCAGTAGCAGTAGGAATGGGTGTGACACAGGCAAATGCTTCACTGGCACAGTTCCCGGAATGGGTGACAACAATTTTCGGAAAATCTCCGGTTGTTCTTGCAACGATCGTAGCAATTGTGTTAAATTCAACCCTTCCAAAAGCAAAGAAAAAAGAGGAGAAATAATCCTTATATGATAAGAAGCTATAAAAATGGTGAATGGAAAGAGCCTGGCAGTTTATGCCAGGCTATTGGAATTTCTAAAGAAAATTTTCATAAGACGGTATCCGTTGTCGGCGGAGGCGGAAAGACGACAGTGATCCGCAGGCTTATGGATGAATGCCGGAATGCCGAAATTCCATGTGCGGTTTCTACAACAACTCATATACAAAAATGTGATGCCGGATATTTTTTGGGAAAACCTTCGGTGGAAATGTTCCGTCAGATTATGATAAAATATGGTGTTGTATGGATGGGAAGAGAGACAACGGATGGGAAGCTTGCATCTTTTCAAGAAGAATATCTAAAAGAGATCAGCCGTGAACCAGGTGTACTGCTTCTAGAGGCAGACGGAGCGAAGCGTCTGCCGGTTAAAACCCCTGCGGAACATGAGCCGGTGATCTGTGAGCAGACAGATATTGTTTTGAATGTATATGGGATGAGTGCGGTTGGAAAGAAGCTGAAAGAAGGTTGTTTCCGGGTGAAAGAGACCGGGAAGATTCTCGGAAAGACAGAAGAAGATATTCTGTGTCCGGAAGATATTGTCACACTTGCGGTAAGTCAGAGTGCGGGACGAAAATACGTGACGGATGATATGGAATATCAGGTGATACTGAATCAGGCAGATACTAAGGAGCAGAAAAAAATGGCAGTGGAACTTGCGGAAGAGATCGTAAAGCAGTTGTCAGACAGGCATGCAGACGGTATGGAATGCCCAGGACAGATCCGCAGAGTGCATGTGGTATCGGACCTGATTCCGTTGAAAGAAAGATGGTAACTATGTCAGAAATGTATAAAAACAGAAAAAAAGTATTAATCAGAGGAGCCGGAGATCTGGCTACGGGTGTAGGAGTGGCACTTCACCGGGCCGGATTTCGGGTGATCATGACGGAGATTGCAGTGCCGCTTACCGTCAGACGTGAAGTTGCAATGTCACGGGCGGTATACGAAGGCAGGATAGAAGTAGAAGGAATAGAAGGAATCCTTGTGAAGAATTACCAGGAAGCCAGGAAGGTACTGGAAGCGGAGAAGATTGCCGTGATCGTAGACCCGGAGGCAGAGATCCGGAGAGAATTCAGACCGGATGTACTTGTGGACGCAATTCTTGCAAAAAGAAATACAGGAACCAGCCGGACAGATGCATCATATGTGATCGGTCTCGGACCGGGATTTATAGCGGGAAAAGATGTCCATGCTGTCATAGAGACAATGCGTGGATTAACACTTGCGGATATCATCTATGATGGACAGCCGATTCCCAATACCGGCATTCCGGGATATGTGGGCGGCTATGCGCTGGAACGTCTGATCAGGGCGTCAGCAGCCGGACGGATGGAGCCGAAAGCACAGATCGGGGATATCGTCCGGAAAGGACAACTTCTGGCACTGACCGGAGGAGAACCGGTCTATTCCCAATTGGACGGTGTGATCCGGGGAATGTTGCAGGAGGGCGTGCAGGTAAAAAAAGGTCTGAAGATTGGCGATGTGGATCCGAGAAAGGACAAAAAATCATGTTACCTGATCTCGGATAAGGCAAATAAGATTGGCAGTTCCGTGGTAAAGACAGTAGAAGCACGCCTGTCAGATAAAGACTATGCGATGATTCTCCTGGCAGCCGGAAAGTCAAGCCGGTACGGGGACAATAAGCTGCTGGAGGAACTGGATGGTGGACGGATGTTCGAACATACCCTTCGCAAAATGCGTGCATTTCCATTGTGTACACAGATAGTGGTGACAAGATTTGAAGAGATAGAGAATGCGGCAGACACACAGGGGATGCTGGTGGTACAGAATACGGAGCCGGATCTTGGAATCGCCCATTCGCTGAAGTTAGGATTAAAGAGGGCATTAGATGAGAATCCGGGGGTAAAGGGGGCTATGTTCATCGTATGTGATCAGCCGGGATTGACAGCCGGGACATTTGCCCGTATGCTTGAGATGGGTAAGATGCATCCGGGGAAGATTGTATGTGCCGGACGGAAAGGAAGAACCGGGAATCCCGTATTATGGGATTCATGCTTTTTCTGGGAGCTGTGCAGACTTTCCGGTGATAAAGGCGGAAAACAGATCCTCTGTGCACATAAAGAAGATGTGGTGCTCTGTGAGACAGAAGAAGCAGAACTCCGGGATGTAGATGTACCGGAACAACTGATAAAATGGGAGAGAGATTATGGAGAATCAGGAAAATCAAGAGAAGAAACATAAACGGAGAGTCCGGTATTCCGGAACACATCCGAGAAATTATAAAGAAAAATATAAAGAACTGAATCCGGAAAAGTATGCAGATACTATTTCAAAGGTGATCCAAAAAGGCGGAACACCGGCAGGAATGCACATTTCCATCTGTGTACAGGAGATTCTGGACTTTTTCGATATCCAGCCGGGACAGCAGGGACTGGATGCAACGCTTGGATATGGAGGGCATACTTCAAAGATGTTGGAAAAACTGCAGGGAGAGGGCCATATCTACGGACTGGATGTAGATCCGATCGAATCGGCAAAGACAAAGAAACGTCTGGAGGAAAAAGGATTCGGACCAGACATCCTGACAGTAAAGCTTGAGAACTTTGCCAATATTGACCAAGTAGCAGAAGAAACCGGAAAATTTGATTTTGTACTGGCAGATCTTGGGGTATCATCCATGCAGATCGATAACCCGGACCGAGGGTTCACATTTAAAGCAGAAGGACCTCTGGATCTGCGCATGAATCCGGAGAAAGGGATCAGTGCTGCAGAACGACTGCATGACATTTCAAGAGAAGAACTTACAGGGATGCTGGTTGAAAATGCAGATGAACCTTATGCAGAAGAGATTGCAGAAGCGGTTACGGAAAAGATCCGGAAAGGCGGAAAGATTGAAACAACAACGGGATTGCACCAGGTGATCGGAGAGGCACTTGCATTTATTCCGGAAAAGGAAAGAAAAGAAGCAATACGTAAGTCGAGCCAGAGGGTATTCCAGGCACTTCGTATTGATGTGAATCATGAATTTGAAGTATTGTATGATTTCCTGGATAAGCTGCCGGGCGTGTTAAAACCGGGCGGGAAAGTGGCAATCCTTACGTTCCATTCGGGAGAAGACCGTCTGGTAAAGAAATCATTCAAACAATGGAAAAAGGAGGGCCTGTACAGTGAGATCGCAAAAGACGTCATCCGACCGTCCAAAGAAGAATGCTTCCGCAACAGCCGTGCGAAATGCACGAAAATGCGCTGGGCAATCAGGTCAGAAGAGTAACGTACAGAAAAATAAAAAGCAGACACAGAATCAGACTAC
>UMBL01027713.1_pt1 | contig 10041 bp, 10 predicted proteins | sample 1963951 | NCBI WGS metagenome assembly UMBL01 (sample SAMEA4835940, study PRJEB28245) | human gut metagenome | biome: gut microbiome; material: fecal sample | place: Denmark | collected 2008 | reverse complement strand
CCGCCGTACTGGGTGACGTCAACTGGGTAATGGTTGCGTCAGCGGCGGCATTAGCAGGCGTACTGTCGTTGCTGACATCAGTTGCGACGGGATTGCCGGAAGTGAATAACGAAAAGGGGGAATAAAATATGACGTTACAAGATACCGTTGCACTGATGAATAGTGCAGATTATAAGGAACGTTTCAAGGCGGAATATTATCAATTAGCCAATAGGTTCAAAGGATTAAAGAAAATGTTGGAGGAATGGGACAGGGGAAAACTAAAATTTTCCCCAACGTGTCCACGCAGTACATACAACATACAACTAAACGCAATGGCTGACTATTTGGCAATTTTAGAGGCGCGAGCAGTAATGGAAGATATTGAATTGAAAGAGGTGTAATGAAATATGACAGATAAAAAATTTATAAAACTGATAAAAGAAACAATCGTTGACTATTTTAACAGTCATGTAGATAAGACAGATCATAAAACAATTACTGAAGATGATGTGTATATTGTTTGGAGTTGCAAAACTTTGCAGAATTTTAAAGCATTAGCATCCACAACTGTTTCAGATGGTATGTATTACGAAATAACCCATAACGGAGATAAGAACGAAACATACTTTGATGTTTATAAGAAGTGGGAAAATTTCGTTGTTAGAGGTGGTAAGTATGAGGACAATAACTGATGGTTTCCCAATCAAACAGTTCAATGGTATTGACATTGATACGTCAATACAGTCATCATCGGTAAACTATTACACATACAGTAGTCGTTTGGTGAAGTTTATTGTAATTCACTACACCGGAAACAAGAAGGACACCGCAAAAGCAAATGCAACATATTTTCATAATGGTTCACGAGGTGCATCGGCACATTTGTTTACTGATGATGATAGTTGTTATCAATCAGTCGCATTGAATAATGCCGCATGGGCGGTGGGCGGCACAAAGGTATATAAGCATGCCGAATGCCGCAACATAAACAGCATATCCATTGAAATGTGTTGTAGCGGTAATTCTATTGTGTCAGAAAAAACAATCAACAATACCGCATATTTGTGCGCTGAATTGTGTAAATACATAGGTATTACGGCAGATACCGTTGATATATTTGTTTTGCGCCACTATGACGTGTGGGACAAACAGTGTCCGGCACAGTGGGCGACCGAAAACAATTCAGGATGGATTGCATTCAAAGAAAAAGTAAAAGCGATTTTACGAAACGAGGAGGGACTGACAATGTCACAATATGAGGAACTTATCGAAAAAATAAAAGAGTTAGACAATAAAAAGGCAGATAAATCAGAAATGATTTATGACTGTATCGACCACAATATGCCTGAATGGGCGCATAAGCCTGTTCAATGGTGTTTGGACAATGGTATTGTATCAGGAACGGACGAGGCACATTTGAATTTGAATAATACAAAATTGTGGGTATGCGTTATTGTATATCGTGCAGTTAAATTTGTTGCCGGATTGATGAAAATTAAAATCTGATTAAAAAATAGGGTGTCTAAACTGTAATGCTTAGGCATCCTATTTTACAATACTACTGAAAGTATATTTCCAAACCAGAAATTATATATAAGTATATTAATATTGTTGAAATTAGTTGTTCATTAATTCTTTCAACCGTTCTTTACAATAATTTATTGACCAAAGTAATTTAGCTTTTATACGAGTGTCAGTTTCATTAGATAATTCTTTTTCTAAAAATGAAATATAATTATTAATTTTATTTTTAATATAATCACAATTTTTTGTTCTTGTTTTTAAATAGTCTATAAAATATTTATTATCACGGTCTTTTTTTATAAGTTTAGAATTATAATTATTTGAGTTTAGTTTTGAAATAATGGTATCAGATATGAGAATGCGTGGATAAATAGCTTTTTTCGATTCTAATTCATAAGTTTCCAATAGCGCAGGACCTAATACTAAATTGTCGGATAAATAAGATTGACCAATAGTTACACCACCTCTGATTAGTTTATTGTTATCTGAAAAAAATTCTTGTATGATTGCAAGAAATTCAATTAATTGTAAAGCAATTTGAATCGGATCATCATTGCTTTTTATAATTCTCTCAAAAACAATATTATCAGAAAAAATCTTATGTTTTATCTTTGGGTCGATGCAATATGGCGCAATATGTATTGCTGACTTATACATATTATTCATGGTGTTAAGAAAGGAACAATCTTTCTCATTTTGCATTGCGTTACTTGTTCCTAATACATCAATAAAAGCAAATGCTGAAGTGTAATAAGATATTTTATTGCTTGACATATATAATTCTCCATTCATTAAATATTCTACATTATATATACCACCAAAATTGTACTTATAACATCAAAATATCAAAAAATGATAAAATATATATTGTATGGATAAAATATAACAAATGTCACATCAACATACAAAATCGTGATATACTATTGCAAGAGGGACGCAGAAAATGGCAATTAGAATTTTACTAAGCCGAAAGCTCGGTGAGCTACGGTGGAACCAAGCACAACTTGCACGAAAAACCGGAATAAGACCGAATACCATTAATGAATTGTATCATGAGTTGGTAGAACGTGTTAGCCTTGAGCAACTTGATTTGATATGTAAAGCATTGGATTGCAAATTATCAGATATTCTTGTCAGGGACGACGATTAATACATAATTTGTGCAAAATGAAGAAAGAACGATTATTTTTAATCGTTCTTTTTTGTGGGCTATTATGGATAACATCAGTGTGCAAAAGAACTTGCTCATTTGGAAATTGTCGGCTCACTTGTTGCACAGCTTTCAAAAAATGCTCCGCCTAAAGAGTGGAGCGAAATGGGCTCGTGGGAGTATTATTCGGATAATGGTGCGTCAGTGTTCCCACAAAACTCACAAGGCTCACCTTTTAATGCCGCAAGCATCGCCGTAACCGGTGATCCGCTTACAAATCTCTATGAAGACTTGGCTGCGGAACAAAAAGCACGTGCCGTATATGATAACATACTTAAATTGTCAGATGACCCTGACGTTAATGAAGTAATTAAATTCTTGCGCCAACGTGAAGTAGTACATTTCCAAAGATTCGGTGAAGCAATTTTGACTTATTCAAACAGATTTGGGGGATATATAGCGTGTGTGAAAATGCAATTTATAGACATTGAAAATTATAAATTTTTGCTTGAAATATTATTATTGATAAATGTTTAATATAACTTATTTGATATATATTTTTCTGCCATCAGGATATTCTACATACGGAGATTTTTTGTCAAAATCATATTTAGCAATAGGCAGACCTTTGAGCTTTTTTATTTTCTATTCTTACGGATTATTTAAAACGATATGATAATTCATTATCTGAAACACCACATGTACAATCAAATTCATCAAGTTTATTTTCTGTTGACATACTGTTTGATTCTTTCTTTGATTATAAGTTTTACATCGTGAGGTGTGGAAATGGCTTTATAGCAGTATTCTAGATAATGTAGTAAATAAACGATGAACTGATAACTATGGAGCATGTGGATTACTTAATGCAAAAATATTTGCGGAGTTAGATTATGTCCGATTTATAAAAGAAGTTAAAAACATATATTGCAGAACGATACGAAAAATACTATTTCATATCTATAGAAAACTGATATGATTTTAGGAATAATATTGAACAATTATTACTGTAATAGACCTTGATTTTATTCCTAAAATGTGATATGCTATATAAAACAACCTAAAAGAGGTACTATTATGGAATATATTAAGGTTTCGCAAGCTGCACAAAAGTGGGGGCTCTCACCACGTAGAGTTAGACTTTTATGCGCTCAAAACAGAATAGATGGCGTTGTTAAAAAGGGTAAATTATATATGATTCCTGAAAACACACCAAAGCCCATTGATGCAAGAACACTTAAGGGAATAAAAATTTCAAAGGAGCTCTCGACAATACTATTGAAAATTGATGCATTAAAAGCAGAACTTGACCAAAAGCGTCCGCTGACGCAAGGAGAGGCAGAAAGATTGCGTGACGAATTTATGGTAGACTTTACTTATAATTCAAATGCAATCGAAGGTAACACACTTACTTTAAAAGAAACGGCAATGGTTTTGGAAGGGATGACAATCGACCAAAAACCTCTGAAAGACCACCTCGATGCAGTTGGTCATAGAGATGCATTTTTATATATCGAAGATATTGCAAAAGACACAAAAATTAGCGAAACAGTTATAAAAAATATTCACTCACTTGTGCTGATGAATAGACCAGAGGATAAAGGAGTATTCCGAAAAATCCCCGTAACCATTATGGGAGCATATACCGAGCCTGTTCAACCATACATGATTGAGCCGAAAATGACTGAGCTTCTCAATGAGAATGAAAAACGAAAAAAGAAAATGCATCCCATAGAGAGAATTGCACAGTTTCATCTTGAATTTGAGGGCATACACCCATTTATCGACGGCAATGGCAGAACAGGAAGGTTACTGTTAAATCTTGACCTTATCCAAAACGGCTACCCTGCAATTAATGTGAAGTTTGCCGACAGAAAAACATATTATACTGCTTTTGATGAGTTTTACAAAAATAGTGATGCCGAGCCTATGATAAAACTTGTGGCAAATTATGTAATCAATCGAATTGAACAGTATTTGGAAATATTAAAATGATTTGAGAATAAATGTCTTTTTGTATGGTATAATGAATTTGAGTAAAAATCGTAGATATGCTATGAAGAAAAATTGACGAGTGTAGCGCGAAACGGAATTTTAAGTAGGTGCTCATAAAAAATGCTTTGACACAGCGGGGGGTACAAATTAATGGGACTGAAGTAAAATATTTTAAAGAATATTTTTCATGTTGATTTATCAACTTTATTTATAAAAATATACGAACAAAGGATTTTTTACAAACTTATGATAAGAGGTGAATTTATTGTTAATAAGACCATTTAGTGCGATGGCTTCATGGCAAGGATACGAATATCAAGCACATGTAGCTATTTATGTTGTTTTAAAGAAGATTGAAGAAACATTAACGATGAAAATGACTGTTGATAGTCTATTACTAGAAATTGAGGGCGCAGAGGATTTCTCAATCAAAAATAATGATCAATATATATCTTTACATCAAGTGAAGAGTGCGTCTATATCACTGAACGATAATGATAAATTTGCTTTTATTATTTCTTTGCTTCAGTATAATGCTCAAAATGGTTTTTACCACATTGCTCCAGGAACTCCTATTGCGACTGATTTTGTAGAAAAAACTATAAAAGTTATTGATGAATTATTAATTAAACTAGATCAGAAAATAAAAAAGACTTCAGAAGTGAAAAAATCAGAATATGATAATTATATAATATTTGATATGATAAAGTCTAATTCAAAAAAAGGAAGTGTATATAATATACTTGATTATATTTGTCAAGGTGATAAATCAGAAAAAAATATAAATAAAGCAATAGCTTTATTTAAAGCGGAATTAAATACATATCGTGACCGATTAATGGTTGATCAATCATACGTGACTGATTCTTCACTTTTTAAAGTTTGGGATGAATCTTTTGAAAATATTAATAATGTAAAAGAAAAAAGCTTTGAAATTATAGAAAATATATTGAGACAATCAAAACCGGAATGGGAAAAACTTATAGATAAAAAATATATTAGTTTTCTATATGATCAGACTTTTCTATTTGTAAAAAATAAAATTAATGACGATACTATTAGTAAAACTGGTGGCATCAAAAAAAGTATTATCAAGCTTACAGAAATATTTGATAATTTACTTGTTGATTATCATAAAAATGCAAATTCAGTACAGTATCAATATCACTTATTATGGGAAACAGTGCAAGAAGTATTTGATAATTTCCCAACGGAAAATAATAAATTGTGCGGATATGAATCATGCGATAAGTGCGAAGAATATGATGAATGTAATTTGGCACAACAGTGCAAACATATCAATTCTATTGATATAGATGAAATAAATGATTTTTTATACAAATTAATTTTAAAGAGACCGGAAGAAGGTAGACCAAACGAATTACCTACGTATAATTTAATAAGACGCTTATTTGCGCAAAGTTTAAAAAAAATTAGTTTATTAAAACATGAAAAAAATAATATTATACAAGCACAAAAAGATGGGGAGTTTTTTAGATTAACATTAGACTCCAGTGGTGAGATTGAAGAATTGCAAAGACAAATATGTGATGAGGTTCAATCAGCAAAAGGAGATAAACTTTTAATATATGAAAGCGATGTTTTAATAACTGATAATCTGAATGCGGATAATCTCATTTATGATGGAATTAAAGCAACGGTGATTGGCGAACAGGAATATCGCGAATTGGAAAATATTACAACAAACTCCATTGAAAAAATTAAGATTAATTGTAATAAACCTAAGGTGTTACGTTTGATAGATAGAAAAAATGCAGTAAAGGAGCTTAATCAATGAAAAATATCATAGAGATAATTCTTGACCATTGTGAATATGAAAAGAAGTGTATTGATGTACCTAACATTTGTTTTTATAAAAAAACAAACCCTAATATTGCAAATTACATTATCATATATGATGTTGATTGCTCGTCATATGAAAATGATGAGCATAAAATTAAAGAATCTTTAGATAAATTGGAAACAATATATTCTTTGGGCAAAAGTGTTGATGGTGAATCTTTAAAAGTTAAAATTCAAAGTTTATTTGATAATAATCAAGAGGCAAGTCAACTGGATAAAAACACATCAGCTATATATCTTTTGAAGTTTAACAATTCTGATCGTTTTAATTCAATGAGAAATTTGATTTACACAATTGAGGAATCATCAAATTATTTTAAGAGATATATACTTGCTTATACAGATAAACAAGTACAAATGCTAAAGAATAAAATCTCAGACTATGAAGAAAAAAACATAGAACAAATTTTAAGTGACATTGCAGATGATAAAGATGAGTACTATAAATTAATGAATGGAATGAATTCTGGTAGTTTATATGAGTTGGTAATAAGATTGTTTTCGAAAATACCGTTTTTAAACTACAATTTTAAAGTTAGCTCTATGCCAATATCTATTGAAGAGGACATTAATAACAGATTGCCAAATAATTTGAAAAATTATGATAATGTATTGAAAAACATAAAAGAAGACGAATTTGATGAAGAAACAATACTAGCTATGATAGATCATTGTATTATTAATGATAAGGAAATTGAAAAAGAATTAGAGACATTGCTTAAAGTTGATAATTAATTAAGAGGTGAATAAATATGCCATATAAAATCGCCAAACTTAGAGTGAAGAATTTTAAATGTTTTAATAACAAAAAATATTATGAATTTATAATAGAGGATGATAGAAATCCGATTATTTTGTCAGGGCCTAATGGTTTTGGGAAAACTACTTTTTTTGACGCTGTTGAATTGGTGTTTACAAAACAAATAACGAGATTACAGAAGAATATAGAAAATGCCAAAACAAATTTAGGGAAAAATATTCTGCTTAATGAGGCGGATAAAAACGGCACAATTGTATTATCTCTAAAAGACGATAGAGGTAATATTTTAACAATAATAACTGTCATTAATTGCTCTGTTCATAAACTTTCCATTGAAGATTCTTTGAAATATCATATTGTTTATGGAGAACTGGAAACTGAAATGATTGATAGTTTAATTGCAGAGACTGATTCATGGGAAGATACGTTAAATGATTTTAATGTATTAAAATACTCAGCTGAACATTTTAATGTTTATTATTACATATCGCAAGCAGAATCTGTCCACTTTCTTAAAAATACAATTGCTAACAGGAAAGACAGTATGAACGCCTTGTTAAAAACGGAGAATATAGAAAAAAGAATTGAAAATATTAATAAGATTGTTGGAAAAAATAAGACAAGCAATTCGCTAATTAAGGGTATGACAGAAACTAATGAAAGTGAGTTAAAATCCAATTTGAATTCACTTAAAACCATTCTGAAAAATACTGCCGAATTGCCCAAGACAGCATACACTACATTATTAAACTATCCGGAAGGACATGAAGTCTTTTGGTGGGATAGAGAATATATAAATATAAAGGATGCTAATGTTAGTCGAATAGAGATAAAAAAAGAGTTAATGGCATTACATAATCTATCACTTGATTTAAATGATTTGAAGTTATTTTATTATAACAGAGATTTAGAATCACTATACAACAACAATAATGCTACCGACGATTTTATTAAGTACTGTGATTTTATAAACGAAAAAGGTTCTGTTGACAAAGATGCAATCAAGCGTGAAATAGAAAAGACACAAACCATTATTGATATATATAATTACAGTTCGTTTATTCGTAATAATATGGCATTTGAAAAGTATAAAAAAGATGACTTAGTTCAACTTAAGAATCTTTTGGAAGATATTATACTATTTGATGTTGGTGAAATTGATGGAATTGTAAATGAACTTGAAAATGCGAGGAAATCACTAGTCGGAAAACAAAAAGTATTAAAACAATTAAAAGAAACAAGGGAAAAATTGTCTGTGTTGAGCAAAGAATTTGATTTTGATTCTCAGCATTGTCCATATTGTAATCATATGTTCAGTAGTTCTGATGAACTTAAAAGTTCTTTTGAAATGTTGTCGAAGGATCTTGAAAGTGAAAAATCTGCTGATTTTTATAAAGTTGAAACATTACAAAAAAAATTATTAACCGTAATAAATCCTGACATAAAAACTATCAATGAGTACTTAAAAGAAATTGATGAGAAAAAAGTTGAAAAATTATATTGGGATATTTCTGCATTTACACAATTTGTAGGTGATGTGAATAGAATAAAGAATGTAGAACGTATAAATTCTATAGTAAAAGAAAATGTGATATTTAAAGAAAAGAACGATGAAACTGTAACATTTGAAGTGGTTAAAGCTATAAAGGAAAATAAAAAATCATATAATAATCCTGAATTTATGTCAAATCTTAATAAATATAATTATGAGAATATTTACTTAAAGTATAAGGATATTCTTGCAATAGAACAATCAACCCTTAATAGCTCGAACTTGGTAGTATCTAAAATAAACTATATAGATGGTTTGTTTAATATTGAAAACAATAAGGAAATAGAGATTCTCAAAGATAAAATCAAAAAGAATATTCTTCAAAAAAAGAAATTAGAAAAAATACGTAATGATTTTACGGAACTGAGAAAAATATATAATATTTCTATAGAAAATTATAAGAATAATGTTTTAGATAGTTTAAGGGTTCCATTACTTATATATACAGGGAAAATTCTGCAGGACTATCAAAATGGATTGGGTGTGTTTGTGAACAAAGATGAAATGCGTTTTGTTGCTAACGGAGATGCAAAACATGATATATTAAACACTTTTAGTTCGGGACAATTAGCTGGATTTGTTTTAGCATTTCTGTTTTCAATGAATAAACAGTATATATTAAAATCTACTGATGATATTGGTTTTATTTTGGTTGACGATCCTGTTCAAACAATGGATGACATAAACATAGCTTCCCTGGTTGAGGTTTTGAGGAATGATTTCCCTAAAAAACAAATTATTATTTCAACACACGAGCCAGATAAAGAAAACTATATTTTGTATAAGTTTTTGAAATATGATTTAAGGGGACAATCGTTTAATGTCAAGGAAGAACTGTACATTAATGACTGATTTTTAGATAAGACGTGTCAGAATATAAATTAACAAATTGAAATGGAGTGATTAATAATTTTATCAATATATGTGTAAAGATTGTCAGACTATTTTCAATGCTTGAAGTGGAAGATATTGTAGAACAACTTTAATAATTGATAAATTACTTTGTTGACTTGCATTTCATTGCCTTTGTCAATAAAAAACTGAGCCACCTCGCTGAGGTGACCCCCAAAAGTTAGACTTTTTATAGCATAGTAGTTTTAATACTGCTATGCTATTTTTATGCAGCTAAAGTGTTGAGCCTATATTCTACAGGACTCATCCACCCAAGTTTTTCTTTTATTTGAGAGGGGGGTGCGGACATATTCTTGGACTCCT
>UMBL01032722.1_pt1 | contig 10063 bp, 8 predicted proteins | sample 1963951 | NCBI WGS metagenome assembly UMBL01 (sample SAMEA4835940, study PRJEB28245) | human gut metagenome | biome: gut microbiome; material: fecal sample | place: Denmark | collected 2008 | reverse complement strand
CTACCAAATCATACAGTTTATCGCCACTTTCAATATACCTTGACAGCTCCCCTGGGATTGCTTTTCCATATTTCAGTATATACACAAAAAAAAGACCGGATAATCCGACCTTTCTTATATAAGTATCCTTATTGTAATGTAGGACCAATGTCATCAGTTTCTTTTTCTACTTCTTTGCGGAATTCTGGATATATTTTTCCTATCTCATTCCACCATTCTGTCGAAAGTTCAGGTATATCTCCCTGAACTTCTGCATCTTCTAGGCAACTTAACAGTTCTCTTAGATTTATTGCAAATCGACTGGAACGGTTAGCCGAAGAAAAGAAAAAGTAAATTTCTCTTTTACAATTTATATCTTTATAGATTTCTCCTATAGGGTAAGCAATATTTTGTGACAACATACCTCGCTTTTTCCATTTATTATATATTTTTACGATTATTTTTTTAAAATAACATATGCAAAATATTACAATAGCTGTTAATATATATATTATTCCGATGAAGACCATTACTCTGATACAATTCATTATTTCCCCCTTTCTGATTTCATTAACCACAACGCAAATCTATTTCATGTAATTTGGATAAAACGCCTTTATATAATCACTCTCTTCCGGTTTTTTGAACTTTTAATACCGCATTCTATCATCATCCGAACAAATTCTTCATCAGATAATGACTCAAAAAATTTTTGGATATAAGTATATCTTTTTTCTAATTCAACCGTCATAATAACCGCCTCTTTTTATAATTATATTTTCCAGCGTAAGCTCCATCTTAATTAATCTGCATTACCGAAGAAAATGCTACCTTAATAGTCGAATTCGATAATCTCACTTTTAACCATTCTCTATTTTTTGTAGTTCCCGTGACTATACCATATTCACCCTTATGAGAGCTTGATTTGCTGATAATCCTCACTCTATGACCTATAATTTTTAATTGTTCGTTTGTCATAATATTTTTAGTCCTCCAGCTGGTATCCCTTATGCGGAGCGAAGGCTGAATGCCGGATTTTTCCGGCGTGCTTAACTCTCTTGGTTGGGGATATCGTTATCTCCGTCCACCATTGACGTTACACGAATTCTACAATTCATCCCACAGCCTAAAGAGGCAGAGAATCCTTGCTTTTTATTTTTCTTTTTTTAGAAGCTCCATCTGAACTGCGGTTCAGGCGGAGAGGTTCACTATTTTACAAAACATAAAATCTCAAATAACATAAAAAAGCACAAAAACAGTAATAAATATTCGATAACTATAACGCTATAATTGATCGTGTTGACTTTTACCACTTCTACTCCATAGAGACATGCATCATTTAATTTCTGAATCAGCATATTTAACTCATCGTAGTCATTAACATGAATTGTTACCTGGGGATAAATAGATTTACCTGGTCTTATTCTGAGAATCTGTATATTGTTTTCATATAATACAGAAGAAACTCTTTTTCCATCATGTAAACAATCTGTATATTTTAATATTGCTTTCATAAAAAATCCTTTCTGATTTTTTCATCTTCTTTTAAAATTCTAAGATATTTTCTTCTACATTAAGCCTTTCCATATTTTAATACGATTTTAGGGACTATCATATATAATGTGTTTTTAGCCCTGGTCACAGCAACATACATACATCGCACATCCTCATTATCTTCTGGAGAACCAATATATCTGGCAGATGGCAGGATTTCATCGATACAATTCAATAAGATAACCGTATCAATTAGGTAATCGGCAATTAGTGGATGCAGATCGTTGTTTAAAAGCGTCTTGTGATACCTCCCCGAACGACTGGTGTCGGACGGGGCTTCCCAACTTTTAGAGCCGGGAGTTCCATTATCTACCGATCCAGTCTGAACTTAGTCCCTCTCTCCGCAGAAAGAAAGACCACATTCAGGTCAACGATAGACAGGTGCGGGGGCATCGCCGCCACGGACAGGAACTTTTGCCTTTTCCGTGGCACCGATGTTCTGTGCCGCAGACAGGTCGCAATTATAGATCTTTCCATTCTGAAATGTACACAGACTGTAGTTCTATTGCGTGAACTACTCTGACTTACACTTTGTATAGAAGTCAGAGCTTCTTGCTTCATCGACCCCGGTTATTATCACACCCATTGGCAGTTTTCCCAAAATCTCCACAAGCGTTAAGTTCGGCGTGTTCCACCCCTACTTATATATTTATATCTTAGGCTGTAAGTAGTCTAATGCCTTCTTTTTTGATATTCTTTGCTGCATTTACATCTCTGTCGATGCCAGTTGTCCCACAGTTTGGGCAGTCCCAATGCCTGATAGACAGATTCTTTACCAGCGGGTTCTTAAAACCGCAATGGCTGCATAACTGACTCGATGGAAAGAACCGGCCGACTTTTATCAGCTGTCCGCCTCTGTCTCTTAACTTATAATCAAGCATGGTTAAGAACATCCCATATCCGTTATCCAGGGTCGCTTTTCCATTCCCGAATCCTCGGTTTGCCATTGCCTTCATATTAAGGTCTTCCACACAGACAAAAGAATACTGATTGGCTATCTCTGTAGACTTCTTCTGCAGGAAATCCTTCCGTTGGTTTGCGATGTGTCTGTGAATCTTTGCAGTACGTTTTTGCTGTTTATTATAATTCTTGCTGCCGATGGTCTTATGTCTTAGCTTCCGCTGTGCTTTTGCAAGTTTGTCTGCAGACTGTCGGAAATAATGCGGCATACCGCAGGTATCTCCTTCACTGGAGACATACAGTCCATCGGATTTGTAATCCAGCCCGATCGTTGTTTCTTTTGTAACAACTGCAGGAGAAATGGATTCCTCATATGCAAACAGGATGGACACCTGATAGCTGTCATCCCGATTCTGTGTTACCGTTGCAGATTTGAGCTTCCAATCTTCCTTCGGCCTGTGGTGTATCTTTGCCTTTACCCAGCCGAGCTTTGGCAGCTTAATAGAGTTATCACTGATCTCGATGTTCCCGTTTGTGATATTTGTTGTATAAGATCTTTTCGCTTTATGCTTACATTTATACTTGGGAAATCTACTGAGGTGTTTAAAAAAGCGGTCATATCCATCTTCCAGATGGTAGATGGCATTGGTTAAGGCGAATTTATCCACTTCTTTTAGGAAAGGATACTTCTTTTTAAGATGCTGGTTACAGTATGTATTTGCCTTTGTTTTAGATAAATGCTTCTCTCCATTCTCATGGCGTTCCTTCTGTACATCCAGCATCTGGTTATACACAAAACGGCAGCAGCCAAACGTCTTCTGGCACTGGATATTCTGTTTTTCGTTTGGGTATATCGTATATACCAACGCTCTGTTTGCCATTAGTCCATCTCCTTTATCAATAATACTTATAGTGGTGCTAACCCCTGCCTACTTCGTTGAGGAAGAGGAATGCGCACCTTAGTATTGTTCAATCGTTATTTTCTGATATAATCAAATTGTCATCTTATAGAGATGTGGATTGAAATTATCTTTTTATCTTAATTTCGTCTAAGGCAATTCCTCATTAGAATTGCCTTTTTCTTTGTTCTCCTTTCTGTTCTTGATATCCTTCCTTTTTATTTCCGCAGCCCACTGCCCAGCATAAGCAAAGAATAAAATTAATATTAACAAAATATTAGTATCCAATACACTCATCAATTTCTTTAGGAGAACAAAATCTTTCAGATATGGAATCATTAAAATTATCAGCAATGCTAAAACTTTTGAAATGAATGAAATACTCTTTACAATCTTACTCTGTTTTGCGAAAGTATCAACAGCCTTTGGTATACTTAATATTAATACAACTAATGCAGCTACAAAACTAATCTCATCTTCCAAGGCTATCACATGGTTATACAGTAAACCGTGGCCGTTATTGACTATATACAGGAACAACATGACTATTAAAAGAAACATGATCAACAATCGCTGCTTATTTCTCATACATATATCTCCTATTCATTTAATTTATGATTGATATTTAATCTCATAAGCGTCATACAGATCATCTCTACCCTCAATATAACGAGACAAGTCTCCTGGAATTGCCTTTCCATATTTTAATGCGATCTTAGGAACCATCATATATAATGTATTTTTTGCTCTCGTCACTGCCACATACATGCAACGTACATCCTCATTATCCTCTGGAGAACCAATATATCTGGCAGATGGCAGGATTTCATCGATACAATCCAATAAAACAACCGTATCATATTCCAATCCTTTTACGGAATGTATTGTCGATAAGACAAGCTTATCCTCTTCATTTCCTTTTGACTTTGTTGCATCCAAAGTTGTTGCATCCAGAAAAGCCAGAGCAGAGTCGTAATCTTTTGCCATTTCCTGAAGAATTGTGATATCTTCTTTATTCCTTTCAAGATCCTGTAAACTTTCTTCCCTGTCCGATTCAGAATCTACTTTTTTATTTCTAATAGTATTTTCTAAGGTTTTAACATAATAAGCACAACTGCTTTTTAATATCTCTAAGAACTCTTTACCTTCCCAACTTTGGATCTCATCATACAATTTTCTGATATGCACTCCATATTTTTTTCGTTTATGACAATCATCTATTAAGTATTCCGGACCATATTCCAAACACTTTCGAGAGATGTTTCTTGCATATACCTTTCCAATACCAATATGTAACTGCAGAATACGGAACCATGCCAGTTCGTCAGATGGATTTGTATAGATTCTTAAAAATGCAAGAACATCTTTAATATGTGCCCTGTCTAAGAATCGGATTCCACCATATTTTTCAAAATCTAATCCAGCTTTATTTAAAAGAACTTCTAATTCATAAGACTGGAATGAATTTCGATACAATACACAAATATCGTTATACGGGATACCTTCTGCATGTTTTGCTTTAATACGGTTTAACACAAACTCCGCTTCTGTTTTTGTATCATTAACACTGTACACTTTCGGAAGTTCTTGGCTGCTAAACTGTGCTCTTAAGTTTTTTTGATATCCTTCGGTTGCATTTGTCATAACATGATTTGCAAGGTTAAGGATTTCCTGACTGCTACGATAATTTTCTGTTAGATAGATTACTTTACAATCAGTATATCTTTTTGGAAATGATAGAATATTTTGTACATCCGCTCCTCGGAATTTATAGATAGACTGCATATCATCTCCAACGACCATAAGATTTGTATTTTTTGTCCGGATCTTTCTTATAATGCTGTCCTGTAAAGTATTTGTATCCTGATATTCATCTACCATAATGTATCGATAAGTATCCTCAATTCTTCTTGCAATATTAGAATAATCTGTAAGCATCTGATCAAACTTGAGCAAAATATCATCATAATTAAATAAATTATGTTCTTCTTTATACTTTTTTGTTTCCTCTCGTAATAAGAGAAGTTTTCTCTCATTTTGTCTGAATCTCCAGTACTTCTGCTCTTTTAACAGTTCTTCTAGTGTAAGCCTTTTGTTTACACAAGTAGATAACATAGAAGCAAAAACAGAAGCAGAAGGCATGTTTTTTAGTTTTTGAAAATTTAATTCCGATTTTATAATGTCAATGATATCCGCTTCGTCCGGTCCAGATATAATCGTAAAATCAGGAGAGATGCCAGCCATTTTTCCATAAAATCGCAGCATCTTTACACAAAAAGAATGGTATGTACAGGCAGTGATTCCACATTTTTCTTTTAACATCTTCTCTGCTCGTTCTTTCATCTCATTCGCTGCTTTATTGGTGAAGGTAAGAAGCAGGATACTTTCTGGACTGACTCCTGACTCGATCAGATGTGCTACACGGTAGATGAGTGTCCGTGTCTTTCCTGTACCTGCTCCAGCTAAAAGCAATGCTGGTCCTTTATCATGCATTACCGCCTCATACTGGAATTTGTTCAATTTTTCATAGTTAATCATATGGATACTCCCTTTCTTTTCACTCTTTTCTCTTATTAATATGTTTCATCAGGATCGAGTCACCTCATTTCGTACCAGATTTGCTGTATCCGACCCCATACAGATAGGCATAGCTTCGGAGTCATCACAGAAAAGCGATAACATGTATTCCTTGGTATAGTATAAAAAAAGGTAGGCAAAAAGAATTTTGATAAGAAAATACCGAAGTAATAGAAGCTTTTTCCAGTGCCATGCCAGGAAGGTAAGAGGGATACAGATAAAAATAAAGACACAGTGGGAATGCTCTGTGCAAAAGAAGGATAGTGAGCTACGTCCAACAGAGAAGAACTAACAGACGTACTGCATGACTATAAAGTAGGAGAAACATAAGGGTGTCTAAGATAATTATCATTTATATATGCAGGCACGGAATAATTGCAACAACTATCTTTCTTTTTCTTGTCTTTCGCCTTGTTTACCTCTTGTCTGTTTGTTTACTTTTTCCTTTTTAACCCGGATAATGAAAATTCTGGCACAACAAAAAGCCCCAGTCTCCTGTGGCTATTTTTACTAGAAAAGAGGTCTTTTTTTATAAGAAAAAATTAGTTGTTACGTTCATTGTAACTGCGGATTTCCCCTGCTAATATCTTCTGAAACTCTGCATCAGACGGTAGAGCAAAAGTCCGGTTCTATTCCGGCGTTTTTTCTTCGTTCGTTTAACTCTTCCTTTTCTTTTCTATACCGTTCCCTCTTCTTTTTCAACTCATTCAGCTTGTCCATTGTGGTACAAAACTCTGGATTTGTCTCCAGCAGATGTTCCATTTCTTTATGGACTTTTGCTTTTTGTTTTTCCTCTTTTTTTGTATGTATTGTCTGGCAGATCTTTTTTGCGGATTCAGTGATCTTTCTTCTGCCTTTTTTGCATTTGATCCCAGATTCTTTTATAATCTTGCTGACGGTTGACTGGGTACATCCAATGATTCCTGCAATCTTCTGCTGGGTATATCCTTTCATGAGCAGCTCCAATACACGGAGTTTTTTCTTTTCTTTTTCTTCTTTTCGTCTTTTCCTGTTTTCTTCTGCTCGTTTCTTTGCCATTTCTCGTTCCTTTTTTCTTACTCCTGCTGGTTTTAAGCAGATGGTTTCTTGTTCTTTCTCATCAATATCAAGATATTCGATCACTTTTTCAAAGGTAAACCGATATTTCTTTTCCGTTGCACTGGACATGTAACTTCTCAATTCTTTTTCTGGCAGCGGACGCTGAAAACTTTCGTTAAGTCCTATGGTTTTTACCCAAGCAATCTCATCTGCTGTACCGCTGGAAAGGTAGGCACAGTAAACGATCAGGCAGTAAAGATCCCGGAAACCATTTTCGTCCAATCCTTCTTCTCGTCTCAGTTTGATCAAATGCTGGATCTTTTCCTCCATATAGTTTCCGTAATCCCGGAATCTATTTTTTCTTTTGTTCTTATATTTAATAAACGGTTTTTCTGTCTTAGGATGACGGTCAAAAAACAGGAATACAGCATCAAACTTGTTTTCATGCAGGATGCGGAAAGAACCAAACGTCCGTGACTTTGCATTCCATGTCCCCGGCATACGGAACAAACCGCTCTCTTTTTTGGAAGCAGCGGCATCTACGATGACATGTTTTTTCAATTCCTTGTCTTCATTGATTCTTTTTGTAATCTCACTCGCAAAATATCTGACAAGGTCATGGTATACATATAACAGCTCTTTTGCGGAAAATGGACAGACTGCCCACCATAGCTGTATCCCTCTGCCAGTATAGACAACTGTGTTAGGAACAGGCAGTGGAAAAGTTTCGTCTTTAAATGCAAGATACAGTACAGCATCCAGACGCTGTATAAAAATCCCCCTGTCTCTTTTTGCAGAGTGTATATCAATATCCAATACGATATTTTGAATTGTGTATAGGTTTTTCTTTTTCCGTTCCTTTGGCGTGGAAAAACTGTTTGCTGTGAGAAAGTATTCCTGGTATTGATGGAAATCTGCCATCTTTTCCAAAGACTTTCCAATGTCAGATGTATTAACATACCCAATCTGTCTGATATTTAGCTGCTTATTATTTACAACAGGGCGACAGAATATCTGAGCATAAGAATAATACCCATCTTCTCTTTGCAAGTGCAAATGGAAAAAAGCAGGTAAACCGTTTATATATAATTGGGGACTCTCCCACTTTGCTCGAACTAGACGAAAATCTTTTGGCGGGATATAAGGCATTCCTGGTGCAAAATGATAAACCTGTGTTTTTTCTGCCATAACTGTACCGATTCCTTTCTGTTTCATAAGTTTTTATAAAAGAAATAATGCAAGAGGAGTTTTTCTGATTTTAATATGACAAAGTATCTTCTGGCTCGGGTCAAATGCCTGTCTTAGCACACTTGGGACATTGTAAGTTCACATGGGAACATATAAAAAAGTGGCATCTATAGCTTGGGAGAAATGCAAAAATGGAATTCGATTCTTTTTCAACAACTAAATTTTTCTTATAAATAAGCTGTGGATATAAAAAAAAAGCCCTCGGAAGGACTTTTTGACAGACGGTTATTTCACAGATATATCTATGGAATATTTACACAGGTATATCTATGATATTAATACACAGATATAACTATGTTTTTAATACACGCATATATCTGTGAAAAAAATACACAGGTATATAAATGATTTCATGTCACACCTATATTTGTGTTATAATTACACGCATATAAGTGTGTTTTATAGTCACACATATATCTGTGATTTGATTACATAGATATATCTATGATTGTTATTTCACAAAACTCCGTTTTGACCACAGCAGACAGCATATCTTTAAAAAGACATCGTTGCCTTTATCAAGACTTTTCATCATCGATATAAGAGTCGAATTCATGTCATTATATTTGATTATATTTTTTTATATCTTTTTTCTGTTCTACAACCAGTAAGTTATAGCAATAAAACGATAGTTTTGGCAGCTTCTCATCTTTTGATACACGAAACGTTGTTTCTTTTTATGCTTTCTTTTTTGTCCTATTTTCCTTCTCTATATATTTTTTTCATTCATTTTAAAATCATTTTGCGTATAACTTATTATGCAATAGGTTGCCTAGAAGTTAGTTTACGTTTCTTTTCTTCATCTCAATGCGTATAATATTCATCTTATAATAGGGAGAAATAAAAGAATTTTTATAAGAAAAAAAGAGCCAGCGTAAACTGACTCTATTTGTCGAGAGAACTTCTTATGGGCCGATATTACAGCAAATCCTATTTTTTCACGATCATCCTGTAGACCTTTAGGCGGAATCTATTTTCTTCGATGGATTTTCTCATCTTTATCAATGTAAAGAACTCTTTTGGTGCATTGGCAAAGACTGGAATGACTTCATACTGATATACACAGAAAAACGAAGGATTTTTGAAAATGATATCGAGCAGTACAAAATACTGTTTTATATCTATTTCATTTTTCTTCATTCTGTTAAACTTATTAACGGCATCAATACTGCCGCCTTTCTTCATAAAGGGGATAATGTTTATACATTTTTCTCCATCAGGAGTGAGCTTTACTATATCATACGAACCGTAACACCCTCTTATTTTTTTCTTTTCCAGAAGCTCAGATTTTAATAATTGCTTTATAGAAGCTGATACTTCCTCTATAGTAAGGATGTTATACTTCCCAGCATTTGAAGTGCATTTTACATCCGGGTTAGATAACTGTGTCCCCCGCAATATGGAACATACAGTTTTCTCTGTGACATAATCATTGTTGAGGGAAACCGTCTTTAATATATCCTGTAGTAAAAAATCCGATAACAACTTATTGTATTTTTCAAACAGGATTTTTTCCTTTTCTTTTATCATGGTATCCATCGCTTTATTGATCCTTTTTACTTCTCTCTTTAATTGTTTACGCCATAATACGAGAGATTCTTTGTAGGATGGAACATGAATGGTGTCGTTTATTGTAAACTCAGATATCTTTCTCCTTATTCTGGTATCTCCACATAATACACCTTTTCCTGAAATATACTGATATCCTTTTAATAATTCTTTCGCTTCAAAAAATGCCCTTTGAAATCTTTTCTTTGAAAATTCTTTTTCTACCTCATTGATAAAATGAATCTTTCCATCTTTTATCATAATTCCAGACCCCACATAAACCGTAGAAAAATCATTTCCTTTTATCTGACATTTAGGTG
>UMBL01006135.1_pt1 | contig 10203 bp, 6 predicted proteins | sample 1963951 | NCBI WGS metagenome assembly UMBL01 (sample SAMEA4835940, study PRJEB28245) | human gut metagenome | biome: gut microbiome; material: fecal sample | place: Denmark | collected 2008 | reverse complement strand
GATGTCGGACTCGTGCGGCACGTCGGTGGAATACACGCAAGGTAGACCACTGGCCTGCGCCTCCACACAAGATACCGGTAGACCCTCATACAGCGATGGCATGAAGAACACATCCAGCATGGAATACAGCCTGTTGATATCTTCACGTACACCAAGCAGCAGCACCGAGCTGGTCACGCCCTCGTTATGTATCGCTTGTTCCAGTTCAGCACGATCAGTTCCGTCTCCAATGAATACCAACTTGGCATCGGGCCGTTTGCGCAAAAATTGCGCAAACACTTTCACAGCAAACGGATAATTCTTCTGCTTGACCATGCGACCCACACAACCAATTACAGGAGCATCCGTCGGAATGCCGTACTCGGCACGCAATCCACTGTTTATACCAGTATCATAGGCAAACTGCTCAATCGGAATTCCGTTGCGAATCACGGTAAATGGCTTGCTTCCGAATAAGAATTTACCTGCATCTTCAGAGCAGGCCAGTCTATCCGTGGCATACATCTTGCCGATGGCATTTAACGGCGCATTACGCAATCGGTGCAAGAATTGATCCGAGCTATTGTTCAGATGGCTATGCAAAATTCTGTGCTTCACTCCGGCATGTTTCGCGTCAAGTAAAACGCAGAACGCCGAATTCGGCATTTGGCAATGCACGATGTCATACTCTGCTCCGTGCTGTGCAAAGAACGCCCCGACTTCTTTCACAAATCGAGTAAAACTAGCGCCTGCATAATTAACTGTGTATACCTTTGAACCGCGCTGCGTCAAATCTGTGTCATAGGTTTTTTCATGCATCATCTTGCCGTTAATAATGGCATGGTGCAAGAAATCATAGTGAATACGTTGCTCATCATGGTACAACGCCATGTTATAAGCAAAACGTGCCACACCGGCTGCCCTGCTCAATGAAGGGACAACCTCTAAAACCTTAATCTGATCATGCTCCATAGATTCAATCCACTAGTTCAAATGATTTCCTGCGTTGACATGTATTACCTCTCCTGAAATACACCGCGATGCCGAACTCAACAGAAAACACACCACTTCAGCTACCTCTTCAGGAAGAAACAATCTTCCCGATGCCGCTTCATATGAATAATCGCCATCAGAAACATCTGCATATTCCTTGGTCATGTCAGTAGCAGTTACTCCGGGGGCGACGCCATTGACACGAACACCTTTGCGGTAAAAACGCCTTGACAATGATCCTATCAAACTATTAATCGCGGCTTTACTGAGACCATATGGAATGTCAACGCAATGGTCTGCAGTCTCGGAACTAATAAAAATCAGATCCGACGGTTTGGTCGAAGATGTAACTTCTTCTACATAGGCTTGTGCCAAAAAAATATGCACCGCGAAAATTCGTATTGAATTGTTTGTCAAATTGCTCAGGAGAAACTTTCCCGATACTTTCTTCATGCAAAGACAGCCCGGCATTACAGATTAGACCATCGATACCCCCCCCCAGACAAGATTTTGCCTCGGCAATGAAGTCTTTCGCCTGCTCCGCCTTGGACACATCAAACACGAGATAATGAGCACGAGGACCCAGTTTTTTTGCGCTTTCCTGTAGAGTACTTTCTTTACGACCTGCAATCAGCACATCTGCACCTTGCTTGATGCAAGCCTGCGCAGTAGCGAAACCAATTCCTCGGCTGCCACCAGTTATAACAATCTTACGGCCACTCAGCATTTCACTGGGTGCAATAGTACCAATCTCAATATGGACAGGTTGCTGTCCGGCTGAGAGAATGAATCTCGCAGCTTTTTTCAAAATATTCTTTATGTTCATGCGCCCTCCCTCGCCAAATAAATCCGTTCCGTTTATTTCAATTTGATGCCTAATTTATCGGCAACTTTAACTGCGGTTTCCTTGCCGATTGTGGACTTGATGATTTCTTTTGCTTCACGCTTCATGTCGGAGATGAAGTCCCGCGGTCGACTCAAGTCGTAGAAGTCATAAATCGCTTTCGAATCCGTGCTCATCTCACTGAAAACTTCAAAGAAAATGGGCTTATCGGATTCAGTAGCCATGAATTCCGGAAGCGCTTTATTATATGAGTCTTTATCAGAAGCAGTCAGATACTTAAAGCCACAGGACTCAGCCCACCCTTTTGCGGTGGCGTGGTGACGTGCTGTGGTGTGTAGGTCGCTGGCCTTGTCCCGATACATGCCGTTGTAATAGAACTCTTCGCCACCATGATTGTTGAGCAACATGATGCGAACATTGTTGCCGATATGACGAATGCGCAATGCATTCATATCGTAGAAGAAGGCAAGATCACCAATCATAAGGTAGGCAGGCTGATCACCAAGAACAACCGCTTGTCCAAGGAATGATGACAGGCATCCATCAATACCATCTGTACCAATATTTGCATACGTTTTAACATTCGGTTGCAATTCAAAGAAGTTAGTGAGTCGAATTGCGTTGTTGATGCTCATATGGATGATGGAGCCAGAAGGCACCTGCGTAACAACATGTTGAACCGCATAGATATTCGACCACGGGAATTCGTGGTATTTCACACTCTGTGCATACTGCTCAATCTGATGATGGTAAACAAGATCATTCCGGCTATCGTCTCCCGCTGCTTCGTTGAAGAAGCGGAAGAAATACTCAGGAGTGCACTCGAATATGGTAGTCAGACTCTTAAACAGGTCACAAACGTGACCATCTTCCTGAATAAGCCAATGTTCGAACTGTCCAGCTCGCTTGCACAAGTCGGCCTTCACTCCTTGCATCACATTGCCACCATAGGAAATCACAATGTCGGGGAGTAGCTCATCAGCCTTCTTGTCGGAGATAAACCTGGAATCCAGACAAACAGAGGTATTAATTGCACCTTCACATTCAACGTTCGACATGTATTCCATGGAAATAGAGCAGTTGAACTTATGGAAGAACTCAGTCATCTGATTCTGCTGTTCATCGGAAATATAGCTCGACTGTCCACAAACCACGAGAATGCGCTTTGCCTGCTGCAGCTTGTGAACCTTTTCTTCCCATTTTGCAGCTGCAGTCTCATGGCCAAGACGTTCAATGCAAGTAACTTTAGGAAGTTCCTGCACAGGGAACGACGTGCTGTACCACTTCATTGGCACATTAATATGCACAGGACCTGTTTGTCCGTTATGATCAAGTTCCAGCAACGCCTCATTCACTAGACGCTGGCAATAGATGAAATCATCATCCGTCTTCACCACGGGCAGATTTACAGACTTGCGCACATGCCTGTCATACATGCCCACCTGATCAATCATCTGATCTTCGCGCTGACCCAGCATGGCCACATCACGGTCACCGGTAAGCACAATCAATGGAACACCCTGATAATACGCTTCAGCAACAGGCGGCCAATAATTGCAAGTCGCCGTAGAGGATGTACAAGAAATAACAACAGGCTCATGAAGTTGCTGAGACAGCCCTAAAGCAAAATATCCAGCGCTTCGCTCATCAACAACCGAATAGCACTTGAAGAAGGGGTCTTCCTCGATGGAATGCACGAAAGGCACATTCCTAGAGCCGGCAGAAAGCACGCAATGGCGGATGCCTCGTGCTTTCAACAGGGCAATAATGATCTGATACGACTTGATCTCGGTAATCATGAACGTTTTCCTCTTCTCAGTCGTGGATTGCGGTATTGAGGAAGGCGAGAGCTTCCCCACGTTTGGTTTCAAATACCTGATGCACGTGTTGGTAATCGATCGGATTATTGACCACGCTCAAATCTCGATAGTCTTGCAGGTACTGGCCGGTTTCACCGGTCATTTCCAGCAGGTTCATGATGCGCCCACTGAAACGGCCCGGGCTAATCGAAACAAACTTCTTCGATAGATTCATCGAAAATGCAGTGCCGTGGAACGAGTCGGTGACCACATATTCAGCACTCATGAACAACGAAACAAACTGTTCCACTGTGGGGCACACAATAGTGTGCACGCCTGCACGGCGCTCATTCACGCCATATGCAATGCGGTAGAGAGGCAGGCCAAGCTTCTCAGACAAGCGCTTGGCATACTCATCGAATTCATGATTGCGATTAAGCTGGTAAATCAGAATGAACGGCTCTTTCGGCACATCGTCGCTGTGTAGCTCAGCCCAATCATCCTGTGTGAGCATCAGCGTCGGATCGATTACAGGAACCGCGCCATGCACACCGATAGAATCCAGCAGGTCAGCCGCTTCAGCCTCTCGCACAGAGATATGTGAGTACTTCGACAGCTCCTCACGCATCGGTTCAATCTCCCAATCGTCGAGCTTAGACTTGCCGATGCTGGCAGCATATGCGATGCGCTTCGCGCCTTCCGGCGCAAATGTCAAGTAGAATGCCTTTTCAAATCCCTTATTCCACATGCTGTTCCACACCTGATCGCTACCGGTGCAGTAGATATCCGCCTGAGGCGGATCCTGCTCCAACTCGTCAATGGAATAGTACGGGCGCGGGGTCAGGTTCAGCTTGCCGTGACGGAACGCATTCAGAGGAGCCGCGCGTCGCTTGACCATGCGACTCACCGGGATACGCGCCAACGCCTTAACGCCAGGAATCTTAAAGATGGGCATTTTCTTGGCCACCTGACCGTTCAATGCGCGATCGGTCTCGTTAGCCGGAATGGCATCCGCACGGTAATAATCCACGATGGTCGGGGATGCTCCCACGCTAGCAAGCACTTTCTGCGTGGCATAGGTCTGCAGGCAGGAACCGTAGTTCGGGGAATTATGCAGGGTTACAACTGCAACAGTCGGATTGCTGTTATCGGGGGCCATCATTGTTGGGCTCCTTTTCTCAAAAGATGGGTATAGATGAATGAACGTACCGAATTGGGGACCAAGCACACCGCCACATGAGGCACGGTGGAGACTAGGAACTCACCAAAGGTGAAATATCCGCGTTTGAGCTGTGCAGTCTTGAACTTCCAAATATGCGGCAGATAGGCCGGTCCACCACGGCGGCCATAGAAGTCGGCGCTCACGCGCATGGCCACCAGTAGATGGTCAAAATTCCATGCCTTGCATCCGATAGCAAGCATTCGATTGAACAAATCCCAGTCCTCGAAATACAGGAATTCACCACTGTAGTTTCCTGCTTCCATGGCCTTGCTCTTTTTGAACACCATTGAGGGGTGGCGGAAAGGATTGCGCTTCTTCGAATAAGCAACAATTTCATCCGAAGACACCGGAAGCGTGGAGGCAGCCACCGGATGTTCCGGGTCTTTCACGAACTCCACAATCTGCGAACCGACCATGTCTAGGTCACGCTCTTCCATCAGCGCAAGCTGCTCTTCCATACGGGTTGGAAACGCATAATCATCTGAATCCATACGAGCCACAATCTCGTTACGGCATACAGGAAGTCCACGGCTTAGCGCATACCCCAGGCCTTGATTTTTGGAGTATGAAACCACGGTGAGTAGACCAGGATATGCCTTATCAAAATTCGTTATCGATTCATTCAATTCTGACGTAATCAGGCCATCTTCCACAAGCACTATCTCCTGTGGAGGTATGCTCTGAGCCATCATACTATTTAATGACATCGTGAGGAATGCGGCAGACTCCCGGGCATACACACTCATCAATACGCTATATGGCAGGAACACAGTCATGGCAAATCACTTTTGGGTCTCGTCAGCAGTTTTGCCCTGGCGCTTGTGCTTGTAATTGCCCTTACCGTTGTCTTCGCCGTAATAGTAGTACGTATTACTGTGGGACTTTTCAGGCTCAGTGTAATTCGTTGCCACTCCGACCGGGTGGATATCCAGAGTATCCAGCTCGCTGACAGTCTGGCGGAATAGTTTCTTCTCGGCAACCCCTAGGCCGGCCACCAACAGCAAGGACGGGCCATCCTTGGCAAAGATTGCGGCATCGTTAGAGACCTGCATAGGAGCGGTATCTACAAACACATAATCATATGATTCGGCGACCTGTTCCACTAATGCCTTCATGGCACGAGAATTCAGCAGAATGCTGGGATTCATACTCTGCTTTCCTGCAGGTAATACATGGAAATTGGGTTTCCAATAACGCTGGATAGCATCTCGCGAAGATACTTGATTCGTTATCAAATGAGTCAGACCAACAGTACCTTCAATTCCAATCTTTTTACTAACCGAGGGGTTACGCACATCGGCATCAATAAGCAGAACCTTGTGACCTGATTCCGCGAATGCAGTGGCCAGATTCACGATCACCGTAGTTTTACCTTCGGATGGACCGTCAGAAGTTACGACAATAACATTTGCGAGATGTTCATCAGGCAAAACAAAGGAAAGATTAGTACGTAAACGACGTACTTCCTCAGCTTCCCTGGATGCCGGATGCGCAATAATCACAGGAGTGCTTTCACCGAAGGAGTCATTGCGAGTCAGACTACCCAGCACAGGCGCATCGGTGATGGCAGCAATATCAGAATCCTGCCGTACACGAGTATCCATCAAGTCCTTGATCAACGCTGCGATGACACCCAGAATCACACCGCCTACGATGCCCACCGCCAAATTCAGCTTCGCATTCGGCGAACTCGGTGTGGCCGGCGCATATGCCTGCTGCACTACCGCAAGATTGACGGGAGAAACTATCTTGTCTCCCTCATCCGAGTAGATGGTGGAAGTAACTTGTTTCTTAAGACTCTCGGCAACCGCATTAGCAATACTCGATGCAACCTTTGGATCTACGTTCTCCACAGAGATGTCTACCAACATGGTGTCGCTCGGATTGGAGGCCGTAACGGTCGCTGCCAATTCCTTAACGGTGGTTTTCAAGCCCAAATCATCGATTACTGGCTGCAGTACAGATTCTGTTTTGACCAATTGCGGATAAGTTTGAATCTGGCTGTTGATGTAGCTAGCACCTGAACTTAATTCACCGGCAACGCTGCTTGTGCCCGAACCAGCAGCTCCGGATGAACTACGGTACGTAGCCAATAATTCAGAAGTAGCCGTGTACTTTGGTGTACTAAGAAATGTAAAAGCGGCCACCGCGACTAAGATGGCAACAAGCGTAATTACCGCAGTGATGGTGTGCTTTTTGACCGCTTTCAGCAGGTCGAGCAACGTAATGCCATCATTCTGTACTTGTCCGATTTCATTCACGGTTCTTCTCCGTTCTTCCACGCAATTGTTTCTTCACTTTAGACATAAGGGGTTACCCCTCTACTGAATTAAGGGGGTCTGTCTCAAAATCATTGCATTTTCTCCGGCCATAGGGCTTGTCAAAACATGAATCGTCGTCTCAAAGCTTTCCCCCGGCTGCAGAGTCACGGTTTTCACCCCTACTGTCAGCTGATCATGGGTGGCAATCTGGTCGAAATCCTGCGTCCAATCAACCAGTCTTCCCTCATCGGGGGCATAAATATATAGAATCGTCTCTATTTCTCCATGACGAGGGGATCCATTGACATTGAATCCGCGCAAATAATCAGGAGCTGCATTCACTTGCGTCTTATCGGCAGTATTAGTCAATTTGACATGAATGGTGTATTGTTTGGCACCGCTGGGATACGTCTTGTCGTAGGTACTGGTCACCTCACGCTTTAGATACCAGTCCATTTTGCTCATCGTGCCGTCATTGAAGTACACCCCAGTCACAGGTTGAGCGGGCATAGACTGTAGGGCTCCCGATATAACCGTGCCTTCGATACGCTGCTGCTCGTCTTCGTGCGAGCTCCATACATATACGTGGGATTCTTCAATTGCTTTGCGGAACATAGCAATCAATTGCTCGTTCTTCCCATCAAGGTTGGTTAGCGCATGGTTAAATACCTGCGTAGCAGCCATGGTGAAGAAAACATTCTGCTCTTTTTCCGTCGGCTTATCTATATAAGTCTGGTTCAAGAGAATCTGCGCAGCATTATCACCGGTAAGCACAGTGCCATCGGTCAGTGTCACAGATCCAGTTACTTTCAGTAACTGTTGCAAGAACACCGGATCTACGCTAAGTACGCCATCAACAGTCCCAGTATCGGAACGACTCCACATCTGACTCGCTAATTCTGCAGTGCGAGGAAAGTCAGGAGTGAAATTAATGTCCCGATAATCAGTTGCCATCTTTAGGGAAAAGAGATTTCGTTCATCCGCAGTAAGAGCACTGATAGACTCCTCTTCAGTAAACTGTCCATCAGCCGGAGGCGCTTCGAATGCACCTATGCTCATTTTCCCTTTATCTACAGTAAGGGTTCCCCAAGAAGCGGGAATACCACCGGTAGCCCGTAACTCGGCATTATTCTGAGCTAAAACAAGATATGTTCTCGCTTTGCCCCCAGTAGAGTTTACATTAAGCATGCTAGGCAGCACATCGGCTATTCGACTAACCATATCGGTCAAATCGGCCAGTTGCGCAAGTTTCGCTTTCCCTTTAGCAAGTGCTTCAGTTAGCTGAGGAATATGCGTATCACCAATATTGTTCAGCTGAATATTGGCGTCCGCTACGAATTCATTAGCCGCAGTAAGATATGGGGCTACTGATTCCAAATTGCCCAGTTGAATGGTTCCATTGGCGAAACCGATATGGCTGAAGTCAAGAGACTCCACTGAATTTGCCAATTTTGGAAGAGCATTGTTGGACACATCCTCCAAAACTCGGACCGCTTTCCTCGCAGCTTTTACATCAGACCCGTAGTACGGAATAAACTCGGCTAATCCCCAAATTGGCTGTTTGGTCTGAGCATAAGTTTTATCAATATGCTGCGAAAACTGCTCGATGCTAATTTCTGCTTTCTGCGTTTCCCCGGATTCTATCTGGGATTGAACCTGTCCAGCAGAAACAATAGCTGCCGACACCTCGTTCTTCGCTCGTATTGCAGATATGCTAAGCCAGGCAACAAGTGAAGCAATAACAAGCAGCAGAGCTCCTATTACGATGCAGATAACCCGAATCCGCTTTTTACGCTTGATTCGCCTCACATGTTCCGGACTCATACGACGACGGTGCTTGCGGCGTTCAGCCTCCTTAGCATCCTCAGCCAATACCTCTGGATCTACATGAGGAGACACTAATGGCAATGCATCATCAACATCATCTGCATTCAAAAACGCATTACTTAGTTCTTCCTCATCTCGTCGCGGCTTCTCCAGTGATTCTAAAGAATCATGCATCGAATCGTCTGACATGGTTCATAACCTTTTCAATCTGAAGCAACTGAGTAAATACGCATGAGTTCACTCAGTACGCGCCATTGGGGTGGAGGACTGTGCCGACAGTACGGAGAATATAAATAAGATCCCCCATAACGGACCAATTCTGCACATAGGCAACATCCAAAGCTTCAGATTCTTCGTCGGACAAATCATTTCGGCCTGAAACCTGCCATGGGCCAGTAATACCGGGCTTGACCAGCAAGCGAGTGGCAAAGACCTGATTATACTCGTCCACTTCGAACTGTCGTTGCGGGCGCGGTCCAACAACAGACATTGTGCCAATAAAAGCATCAAAAAATTGCGGTAATTCATCGATGGATGTCTTACGAATAAAATGGCCAATCTTAGTAATGCGTGGATCCTCTTTAATTTTCACGCGCATTCCCAATTCTTGTCCATTTGCTGCTGCAACTTCAGCAAGATGCTTATCAGCATCAACACGCATTGAACGGAATTTATGAATATAGAAAGGTTTACCGCGTAGTCCAATACGCTGCTGCTTGTAAAATACCGGACCACCGTCATCAGCTTTAATAAGTATTGCAGTGACGAGCATGATAGGAGAAGCAACCACAATCGCGATTGCTGAAACAATAATGTCAAAAAGACGCTTACGGAACCTAGCCATCACGGAATATTGAGGTAGGCGTTGCGTAATAATCGTGGTGCCTTGAATGGATCGAATTTGAATTTCGTGATTGGACGTATCTGCAGCCGAAGCAACCATCGCGATCTCCAAATCCAACGATTCCATGCGTACAGAGAATGTGTTGTAATTATCAGAGTATCGACGCAAAACATCCGTCACCATAACTGTTTGCGCATTAATATCAAGGAACTGTTCCGCTAAGTTATTGTCGCTGTATTGGAGAACTGGAAGGGAGCTCCCCCAATTCTCATTGATTTCACGTCGAAGTTCCTCGGCATTCAAATCGGAATCTACAAGCCCAGTCTCGGGATTCAACCGAATCGGGCAAACAGCCACCGGCCGGTAGTTCAACTGTTGTCGCTGCGCCAGGAACCGAAGCATTCGTCCGATGCCCTGAGGCGAGCCGACGATCA
>UMBL01043273.1_pt1 | contig 10217 bp, 9 predicted proteins | sample 1963951 | NCBI WGS metagenome assembly UMBL01 (sample SAMEA4835940, study PRJEB28245) | human gut metagenome | biome: gut microbiome; material: fecal sample | place: Denmark | collected 2008 | reverse complement strand
TATGAAGCTCGTGTGCGTTCTGCCCTATGCAGGTCAGCGTACAGAGATGAAAACACCCTTGGACAGCTATACATATTCGCTTATTCTGAACTCTTGCAGTGCGGTCGTGATAACAAGCCCCAAGTATGAAAGCGGCTGTTATAAAAAGCGAAACAGCTTTATGGTGGAACATTCCTCTCGTTTAATCGGGGTCATAAAAGAGAAAGCCAAAGGCTCAGGCACTTTGCAGACCATAAACATGGCAAAGCGTGCAGGCCTTACGCTGAACATCATATGCCTTGACGATAATCCTGTTTTTTATATCGACTCAGACTCAGACAGCCGTCCTATTTAGTTTACACCTAAATTGCAAATTGTTCAATAGTTTTCGAGAATTTTTCCGAAAAAGTTTATATATGAAAATATGGCGGACAGTATGCCTGCCTGTATATATTTGAAAGTAAGGAGATCAATAACATGGCTCAGACGAAAGCTCACAATAAAAAAAGAAGATCTCAGGCTCCTATCGCTCTGGTCTACTTCATAACGATGATAATATTCCTCTTTGTTATCGGCATGCTTGCACTGTATGCCCTCAGAGAGTTTGGTGTTATCGGCAATGATGACAGCGACAGCGACGCAGGCATAAAAAGCCCGGTTTATAATACCCTTTTTGCAAGAGTGAACAGCAAGGGCGTTCTTGCAGACGCAACAGTCATAAGAGTTGCACCGGACGCAAAGAAGATAATCATAATGCCTGTTTCAGCGTTCACAGTGAGCGGAAGCCAGACAATGCGTGAGATACACGAAGAGGGCGGCATGGTGAAGCTTGAAGCAGCCGTTGCAGACACTTTCGGTATCACTATAGACAATTACGTTTCTCTCACAAATGACGCATTCGAGAATGCGGCGGATATTGTGGGCGGAATTACATATACTCCTGATGAAGAGCTTTACTATCTCTCTCAGGATAATGACGAGAACGATATCGCTATCCCAAGCGGCGATCTGACTAACCTCAGCGGTCATCAGATAAGACTTATCTGTCAGTATCCTGTTTTCAAAGAGGGCAGGAACGGTAATATGAAGTTTCTTGGAACTGCGGTGACAATGCTTATAAACAACGCTTTCCAGCAGACGAATATCACTAAGGATAATCTTGATAACTTCTATAATATATTCACCGCAAACAGCGATACCGATTGGACAAGTGCACAGTATAAGGAAGAAAAGTCGTATCTCAAGGATATGCTGGATCAGAACCTTACTCCTGCAGAAGCTCTTGTGCCGGAGGGCGAGTGGACGGACGATTCTCACTTTAAGGTGTCTGATAAGTTCAAGGAGAGCGTTCAGACAATGCTCAAAGATACTGCACCGTCAGCAGCGGAGAAGTAAAAACGTAAAGGCTGAAATTTTAACAGGGGGCGATATAACGTGAAACTTCTGGTCATAATCCTTAATAAAACAGACGTGCTTGACTATTTGCTGGAGGGACTTTCAGCAGCAGGCATAAAGGGTGCGACTATAATCGAGTCGTCAGGTATGGCAATGACCCTTTCAAGACTTGACAGCAGCTTTCTCAGCGCCTCTATCCGAGGACTTTTCAGCGGTGAAGAGGATAACAGAACTATCCTCTCAGTAATAAAAAATAATCAGCTCGATACCGCACGAAAGATAGTTTATAATACTGTGGGCGATCTATCTCAGCCCAATACGGGAATAATGTTCACCGTTCCGCTGGATTTCGTCGAGGGAACAGTGAAGAAACCCGTGGATAAAGAAAAAGCAAAACCTAAGGATATCCCTGAGGAGAATGAAAAGAACGTCAGTTGACGAAATGTTTACAGACTATTAACATAATATTTAATTCTTTTCATTAAAAACTTTTGAATGTCCTTGCAAAAAACTGTTTTGTGTGGTATAATAATCACAATAGGCTTTTAATGAAAGACTGGAACTTGACTTCCGGTCTTTTGGTTTTGTATGGGGCTTTTTTTTCATGGCAAAGCCTAATGGCTTTGCTTTGGGAAGCATTAACGGAGGTGCTGTATGGAAGTAAAGAAAACTACGGTAGAAAAAGTAAGAGAGCTTGCACAGCCTATCGCAGACGAGCTTGGCTTTTTCCTTTGGGACGTAAGGTTTGAAAAGGAGGGAGCAACGTGGTACCTCAGGGTGCTTATCGACAAGGACGGCGGCATAGATATGGACGATTGCGAGGCTTTCACAAGACCGATGAACAAGGTGCTTGACGAGGCAGACCCTATAGCTCAGAGCTATGTGCTGGAGTGCGGAAGTCCCGGACTTGGCAGAGAGCTTAGAAGGCCCGAGCATTTTGAGGTCTGCATAGGCGACGTTATAAGAGTAAGGCTCATAAGACCTGACGAAAACGGTGAAAAAGAGTTCGTTGTGGGTCTTGTGGGATATGACAAGGATAAGATACTTTGTCAGAAGCTGGACGAGGATATGAACGGCGTGGAGAATGTAGAGTTTAAGCTTGCAGATTGTGCTTATGTAAAGCTCAATGATGACGCAGACCTGTTCTGAATGAAGAAATTTAATAAATATGGGCAAAGCCCGAATCAAGTGTGAAAGGATTGATCAGAAAATGAATAAGGAAATGACCAGCAAATTTTTTGAAGCTCTGACAGATTTGGAAAAGGAAAATAATATTGGCAGCGATATACTTATTGAGAAAATAAAATCAGGTATTGAAAAGGCTATCAAGAAGGATTATCCTTACTGCGAGAATATCAGAGTGGATATCGACCCTGTTACAGGAAAGCTCGATATAAGGATACTCAAGGAAGTTATGGACGTTATGTATGTTGACGACCCTGACAACGAGATCTTCCTTGACGAAGCAAAGGTCTATGACCCTAACATCAAGGTGGGCGATATGGTGGAGATACCTCTCGACCCTGCAAAGTTCGGCAGAGTTGCCGCTCAGAATGCAAAGCAGTCTATCAAGCACGATATCAAGGATTTTGAAAGAGCAAGACTTATCGAGCAGTATCACGATAAGGAGCATGAGTGCGTTTCTGCCACAGTCCAGAAGGTCGAGCCTGCTACTCAGAACGCTATACTTACTATCGACAAGAACGAAGTTTATCTTGTAAGAAACGAGCAGATACCAGGCGAAACACTCAAGGCAGGAGATATCATCAAGGTATATGTTGTGGGTATCGCAAATCCTGACAGAAAGCCTTCTATCAAGATATCAAGAACTCACAGAGAGCTTGTTAAAAGACTTTTTGAGCTTGAAGTTCCTGAGATAGCAGACGGCACTGTTGAAGTAAAGGCTATTTCAAGAGTTGCAGGCGCAAGAAGCAAGATCGCGGTTTATTCAAAGGACCCTAATGTTGACGCCGTAGGCGCTTGTATCGGTCCTAGAAAGTCAAGAATAACTTCTGTTGTGAACGAGCTTAAGGGCGAGAAGATAGACGTTATCAATTGGTGCGAAGACCCTGCACAGTTTATCGCAAAGGCTCTTGCTCCGGCTGAGGTAATAAACGTTGTTCTCAGCGAAGAGGAGGGCGTAAGAGAGTGCCGTGTTACTGTTCCAGATAACCAGCTCTCACTTGCTATCGGTAATAAGGGTCAGAACGCAAAGCTTGCCGCAGGTCTGACAGGCTATAAAATAGATATCGTATCCGAAAGCTCTGCAAAGGCTGAGGCTGCTGATGATGAAAACTAAGAAGATACCAATGAGAATGTGTCTTGGGTGCGGTGAAATGAAACCCAAGAGAGAGCTTATCAGAGTGGTGAAGTCAAAAGAGGGGGATATCTCCCTTGACCTCACAGGCAAAAAATCAGGCAGAGGCGCTTATATATGCAAAAGCGTCGAATGCTTTGAAAAAGCAAGAAAAGCAAGAAAGTTTGAAAGAAGCTTTTCCTGCATGATAAGCGAGGATATATATAACAGCATGGAGGGCGAGCTTAGGGAAAATGAATAATAAAATAGGGCTTGTTACAATGTGCAGAAAAGCAGGAAAGCTTGTAATGGGTATGGATATGGTGAAGGACGCCTGCAATACAGGCAAAGCCTGTGCAGTGTTTGCGGCAACGGATTTTTCACCTAAATCTCTTAAAGAGATAAAGTTTAACTGCTACAAAAACGGGATAAAGCTTTACAGCCTTGGCATGACAATGGACGATATCCATTTTGGTCTTGGCAAAAGAACAGGCGTTATCGCTATTTGCGAGGGAGGCTTCGCAAAGGCTTGCGCCAAAGGGCTTGAGGAGATCCCTATAGACGAAAATGAGTTTTATAGCATTTAGCATTTATTGAGGAGGTATTTTACAGCCTATGAGTATGAAAACAACTAAATATAAGCTTAGCGATATGGCTAAGGATCTGAAAGTTACAAATAACGACCTTATCGAGTGTCTTGGCAAACTCGGCGGAGAGCCAAAGAAAACACAGTCAGTGCTTACCCCTGAGGAGATCTCTTATGTTCTGGAGTATTATACACAGAACAATCAGGTGGACAGCTTTGATGCTTTCTATGCAAATAACGTAAAGCCTGTCAAGGAAGAAAAGAAGGCAGATAAGAAGCCTGTAAAGGCTGAGAAAAAGGAGAAAAAGGTTGAAAAGAAGCCTGAGCCTAAGCCGACTCCAAAGGCAGAAGCAAAGCCTGAGCCTAAGCCGACTCCAAAGGCGGAAGCAAAGCCTGAGCCTAAGGCAGAGCCAAAGGTGGAAAAGAAGCCGGAGGTCAAGGCTGAAACAAAACAGCCTGCACCTGAACAGAAGAAAAAGCAGCCAGCTCCACAGAAGCCAGCAAAGAAGAAAGAGCATGGCGTTCGTCAGCAGCTTGGCGGTTTTTCTGATAAGAAAGAAGCTTCAGGCGGATATACTATCTCTGAGGATAACGATTCGTTCGGCACACAGAGAACTATCGACACAAGAGGAAGCTATATAGAGCTTGATAAGTATAACGAGAAGTATGATAACCTTGCAAACTCAAAGCAGAACAAGAGCAAGGATAACTTCACAAAGAAGCAGAAGCTCACTCAGAAATCTCAGCAGAGAAAGAAACAGCAGTTCTCACATAAGAAGGAAACTGAGAGCGAAAAGCTCCGCAGACTGGAGCTTGAAAGAGCAAGAAAGCAGCAGCTCAAGGTCATGATACCTGACGAGATCGTTGTTTCAGAGCTTGCAAGCAGACTTAAAGTAACAGCTACCGAGGTCATCAAAAAGCTTATGGGTCTTGGCGTAATGGCTTCTATCAATGAGGTGGTCGACTTTGATACCGCCGCACTTGTTGCAGAAGAGCTTGGCGCAAAGGTTGAAAAGGAAGTACACGTTACAATAGAAGAAAGACTTATCGAAACTGACGAAGATCCAGAGGAGAGCCTGCAGGAAAGATGCCCTGTCGTTGTCGTTATGGGTCACGTTGACCATGGTAAGACATCTATCCTCGACAGAATAAGAAACGCTCACGTTACTGACACTGAGGCAGGCGGTATCACACAGCATATCGGTGCTTATCAGGTAGAGTATCAGGGCAAGAAGATAACATTCCTTGATACTCCGGGCCATGAAGCTTTCACAGCCATGAGAGCAAGAGGTGCGAACGTTACAGATATCGCTATCCTCGTTGTTGCCGCTGATGACGGTATCATGCCGCAGACTATCGAGTCTATCAACCACGCAAAGGCAGCAGGCGTTTCAATAATCGTTGCTATCAATAAAATGGATAAAGAAGGCGCAGACCCTGACAGAGTTAAGCAGCAGCTCACAGAGCAGTCCCTCGTTGTCGAGGAATGGGGCGGCGACGTTATCGCAGTTCCTGTTTCCGCAAAGACCGGTATGGGTATAGACGAACTTCTTGAGAATATCCTCCTCGTTGCAGAGGTCAAGGAGCTTAAAGCTAACCCTGACAGACTTGCAAGAGGTACTGTTGTCGAGGCCAGACTTGATAAGGGTAAAGGCCCTGTTGCTACACTCCTCGTTCAGAATGGTACTTTGAAGTCAGGCGACGTTATAATCGCAGGCACTTCTGTCGGACGTATAAGAACGATGACAAACGATAAGGGCAGAAGCATTAAGGAAGCCGGTCCGTCAACACCTGTTGAGATAACAGGTCTGGGCGAAGTTCCAAGTGCAGGCGACGTTTTCAACGCAGTTGCAGACGAAAAGCTTGCAAGAGAGCTTGTTGAGCAGAGAAAGCATGAAGCTAAGGAAGAACTGTTCCAGCAGCATCAGAAGGTAACTCTCGACAACCTGTTCAGCCAGATAGCTGAGGGAGAAATGAAAGAGCTTCCTATCATCGTCAAGGCTGACGTTCAAGGCTCAGTTGAAGCCGTTAAGCAGTCACTTGAAAAGCTTTCAAATGACGAGGTCAGAGTTAAGGTCATCCACGGCGGCGTAGGCGCTGTATCTGAAAGCGACGTTATGCTCGCAAACGCTTCAAACGCTATCATCGTTGGATTTAACGTTCGTCCTGACCCTGTTGCAAAGCAGAATGCAGAGCAGAGCGGCGTTGATATCAGACTTTACAGAATAATCTATGATGCAATAGAAGAAATAACAGACGCTATGAAGGGTATGCTCGCTCCTAAGTACAGAGAGGTGGAAACAGCTCGTATCGAGGTAAGACAGGTCTACAAGATATCCAATGTTGGTACTGTAGCAGGTTCTTATGTTCTTGACGGTAAGGTGGGCAGAAATAACGAGATAAGAGTCGTAAGAGACGGTATCGTTATCGCCGAGGATAAGATGTCAAGCCTTAAGAGATTTAAGGACGACGCCAAGGAAGTTGCCGCAGGCTTTGAGTGCGGTATCACTCTTGAAAAGTTCACCGATATCAAGGAGGGCGACATTTTCGAGGCGTTCTATATGGAAGAATACAGAGATTGATAATGATGCTTACGGGACGGACAGCCGCCCCGTAAGAGCATATTTAAGCAGGAGATAAAGATATTATGGCAGGTTACAGAGCAGGACGTATGTCCGAAGATATAAGAAGAATAATATCGGGCAAAATGAGAGACCTTAAAGACCCAAGGATACACGGAGGAGATATGCTCACTATCGTCCGCTGCGACGTGGCAGGCGACGGCTCATTCTGTAAAGTGTATGTTTCAAGCTTTGAGGGCTATGAAAAGGCAAAGGAAGCCGTTAAGGGCTTTGAGTCGGCAACAGGATTTCTCAAAAGAGAGATATCAAACGTGCTGAAGCTGAAAAAATGCCCTGAGCTTAAATTTATCGCAGATAATTCTATCGAGCATTCAGCAAAGATAAACAAGCTTCTTAAAGAAGTTCTGCCCGAAGAAGAAAAAGAAGAGAAAGACGGCGAAGAGTAATAGAGGAGAAAGGATATTATGACATTTCAGGATATTCTTAAAATATTTGAAGAAAATGACAATTTTCTTATTTTAACTCATAAAAGCCCCGACGGCGATACGCTTGGTTCAGGCTTTGCCCTGAGCGCTTTTCTGAGAGATATGGGGAAAAAGGCTAACGTTGTAAATTCCGACAGCTTTCCCAAAAGATATGATCTTATCTATGAGAGCTATTACCCTCAGGAATTTGATGTGAAGTACGTTATCGCAGTGGATATCGCAGACACAAATCTTCTTGGCAGCAACCTTTCAAAGTATGCCGAGGAGGGTGCGATCGACCTTTGCATCGACCACCACATCTCAAACAAGTATTTTGCAAAGCAGTCATATGTAGAAGCAGACGCTTCTGCCGCAGCACTTATAATGTATAAGATATTCAAAGCTTCAGGCAGAAATATATCACGTCAGATAGCGAGATGCCTTTATACAGGCATTGCAACGGATACAGGCTGCTTCAAGTATGAAAACACAACTCCGCAGGCTCACATCGCCTGTGCTGAGCTTATGTCATATGGCATAGATTTTGCTTATATCAACAGAAAAATGTTTGATGTAAAAAGCAAGGGCAGACTTATGGTGGAGCAGTCCGTTACAGCGAATATGGAGTATTACTGCGGTGGCAAATGCTCTATGATAGTGCTTACAAAAGAGCTTATGGAGAAAAGTGGCGTTGACGCTGCCGAGTTCGAGGGACTTGCTTCTATACCATTGTCCGTTGAGGGCGTGAAAATAGGCATAACAGTTAAGCAAAGACACGAGAACGTCTTTAAAATATCAGTAAGGAGCGACGATGAGATAGACGCTTCTGCATTCTGCCGTGAGTTTGGCGGCGGAGGACACATAAGAGCCGCAGGCTGTGAGATAACAGGAAGCCTTGAAGAAGTCAAGGCTAAACTTCTCAAGCAAGCGGAAAAGGTCTTGGGCTGATGAGCTTGGATAACAGCAAGGATAATATCTGCGGCATTTTGCCTGTAAAAAAGCCCGAGGGCTGGACTTCTTTTGACGTTATCGCAAAGCTCAGAGGAGTTCTAAGGATAAAAAGATTGGGTCATTCAGGGACCCTTGACCCTATGGCAACAGGCGTTCTGCCTGTTTTCGTTGGAAGAGCCACAAAAGCCTGTGATATTATCCCCGACAGACGAAAGGTCTATACCGCAGGCTTTCAGCTTGGGGTAAGCACCGATACCTTAGACAGCACAGGAAAGACGTTAAAAACAAGCGACAAGGCAGTTGCCAGAGCCGACCTTGAATGTGCAAAAAGCAGTTTTGTAGGCGATATCATGCAGGTGCCGCCTATGTATTCTGCAATAAAAGTGAACGGCAAAAAGCTCTATGAGCTTGCAAGAGCAGGCAAAGAAATAGAGCGTGAGCCGAGAGCTGTCCATATCGACAGCATTGATATAATAGAATATGACGAAGCTTCACGCAAGGGCGTAATGAAAGTTGATTGCGAAAAAGGTACTTATATACGCTCCGTTATCAGCGACATAGGTGAAAAGCTTGGCTGCGGCGGAATGATGACTTCTCTTGAGCGTTCCTATTCAGGGGGCGTTGATATAAAGGATTGCTATACCATAGAGGAGATAGCCGAAATTTGTGAGCAGGATAAGCTGTCACAAATGCTTATCCCACTTGACAGAGCCTTTGTAAGCTACGAAAAAACTACCCTTGGACAGTGGGAAACAAAGCTTTATAGAAACGGAGTAAAGCTCAGACCTGAGCAGACAGGGATAAAAGATCTGTCAGAGGACAAGCACTACCGTGTCTACGGCAGTGATAACAGCTTCCTGGGTATCGGCACTTTTCATGAGGGCAGTTTCAGAAGCTTCAAAAATTTCTGATAATTTGTTTTATTCGGAGGGATATTTTGACGGATATAACAAACAGCGGGTTTATCCCCGAAAAAAGGACAGTTTGCGCTCTTGGACTTTTTGACGGAGTCCACAGAGGACATCAGCTCATAATAACAACGGCTGTAAAAAAGGCTCAGAGCCTTGACGGACATTCGGCAGTTTTCTGTTTCAAGACCGACACAGTGACCTCAAAAGGTCATGACGGCAGGATAGAAATGCTTATGAGCGACGAGGAAAAGCATAAAAAAATGGCAGAGCTTGGGGTCGAGGTGCTTTTCTCACCTGATTTTGCAGAGTTCAAAGGAATGTCACCGGAGGATTTTGTGAAAAAGGTGCTGAAAGAAAGGCTCAATTGCAGCGGCGCAGTGTGCGGAAACGATTTTACATTCGGCAAAGGCGCACAGGGCAAGGCTGTTGACCTTAAAAGGCTCGGTGAAAAATATGATATAGATGTGGAAATAGTAAGTCCACTGCTCATGGGCGGTGAGGTCATAAGTTCCACTGAGATAAGACGATGCGTCCGTGAGGGCGAGATAGCCAAAGCAAATGAAATGCTGGGTTATCATTTTGGATTCTGCCTTGAAGTGGAACACGGTTTTCAACGTGGCAGAACGTGGGATTTCCCCACAATAAATCAGCAAATACCAAAGGGCAGGGTAATGCCGAAATTCGGCGTTTATTGCTCCGCTGTTGAAATAGACGGAAATAAGTATGCAGGCGTGACAAATATAGGCGTAAAGCCTACCGTCCATGTTGAAACAGCTCCCCTTGCAGAAACCTTCATCATGGATTATCATGGGGATCTTTACGGCAGAAATCTAAAACTTGAACTGCATGAATTTCTTCGCCCCGAAAAAATGTTTGACAGCTTTGACAGCCTCCGTGAGGAGATAGCAAAAAACAAAGAGCAGGCGGTCAGATATTTTGAGGAAAATAAAATATGACAAGTGAAGATTTGCCAAGACGAAAGAAAATACGTCTTGAGGGTTATGATTATTCTGCGAATGGCTTGTATTTTGTGACAATATGTGTTACGGAAAA
>UMBL01045657.1_pt1 | contig 10940 bp, 9 predicted proteins | sample 1963951 | NCBI WGS metagenome assembly UMBL01 (sample SAMEA4835940, study PRJEB28245) | human gut metagenome | biome: gut microbiome; material: fecal sample | place: Denmark | collected 2008 | reverse complement strand
TTTGCCGATGAGGCGACTACAGCACTGGATGCAACTGTAGAAGCAAAGATTTTGGATCTGCTTCTTGAACTGAGAGAAAAAACAGGGATCAGTATTGTGTTCATATCTCATGATCTGGGAGCTGTTGCAAGGATCGCAGACAGAGTTGCAGTTATGTATGCAGGAAAGATCATTGAGATCGGGACAGCGGAAGAGGTTTATTATGATCCCCGGCATCCTTATACCTGGGGACTTCTGTCTTCTCTGCCTGTATTTGCAGGTGAAAAAGGGGAGCTGAATCCGATCCCCGGAATGCCGCCCTCTCTTTTGAATCCTCCGCCGGGAGATGCGTTTGCCGTTCGAAATCCCCAGGCGCTGGCAATCGATTATGAACAGACTCCTCCGATGTTTAAAGTCAGTGATACGCATTATGCAGCCACATGGCTTCTGGATGAAAGAGCTCCGAAAATAGAAAAGCCCTCCATTTTGAAGGACAGATTACAGGAAAACAGCGGCCGTAAACAGAAACCGGATAAAAAGGAAGCGTCATTTTTACAGAAAACAGAACAGAAACAGGCGCCTGTACTGATCGAAGCCAGAAATCTGAAGCAGCATTTCCGTATCCGTTCCGATTATACGATCCATGCAGTGGATGATGTTTCCTTCAGTATCCGGGAAGGTGAGATCATGGCACTGGTGGGAGAGACCGGCTGCGGAAAATCCACGACAGCCAGAACGCTTGCAGGAATCTACCGGCCTACAGGCGGGGAGATCTTTTATCAGGGAGAAAGAGTGCCGGATAAAAAGGATCCTTTCGGAATGCGGAAGAAAATGCAGACTGAGATCCAGATGATCTTTCAGGATTCGGGCGCTGCACTGAATCCCCGAATGAGCATACGGCAGATCATGCTGGAGCCTGTAAAGATCAGCCGCAGGCTCCGTGACAGAGAAATGTTGGAGAACAGGCTTCGGGAAATCCTGAAGGAGACAGGATTGGATGAAAGCATTCTGTCGAAAAAGCCGGGTGAGCTTTCCGGCGGACAGAGACAGAGAGTTGCCATAGGAAGAAGCCTTCTCATGGAGCCACGCCTTATCATTGCAGATGAACCGATCGCATCGTTGGATATTTCTATCCAAGCACAGATCGTCATGCTTTTTAAAAAGCTTCAGCAGGAAAAAAGATTTTCTTTTCTTTTTATTGCCCATGATCTGTCAATGGTACGTTTTTTAAGTGATACAACAGGTGTGATGAAAAACGGAAAGCTGGTAGAAATGGCACCTACAAAAGAGCTTTTTGAAAATCCGCAGCATCCTTATACACAGTCCCTGCTTTCTGCAATCCATATCCCGGATCCGCTGGAAGAGAGAAAACGAAGGCTGATCGAGTATGAAGAGCCACAGTCTCTTGGAGAGAGCTGGAAAGAATTATCCGCATGTCACTGTGTGAGAATATAAGAACATAATGGAATACATATGCATGACAAAATGGAATATGTAAAATCCCCCCGCCGGGGTTGTGGCAGAACAGCCGTGTTGTTAAACTTTTGTTATTCGAAATACTGAGAAACAAAGTGCGGAGAGGAAAATATGGGAAAATATATAATAAAACGGTTGCTGCAGCTGATCCCGGTCCTGATCGGGATCACATTTCTTTCTTTTGCCATGATGCGGCTTGCCGGCGGAGATGCAGTAACTTATATGTATGAAAATGCAGGCTCTGCAGTATCCCAGGAGGTCATTGATAATGCGAAGGCAGAATATGGCCTTGATAAACCATTCCTTGTACAATATGCTGCCTGGTTTGCGGGAATGGTAACCGGAGATATGGGAGAGAGCTATGTGTCTCACAGAGATGTCTATGAAACCTTTATTTCAAAGCTTCCGGCAACGATGATGCTGACTCTGTCATCAATCCTTCTTACAATTGTTCTTGCGATCCCGTTGGGAATCCTGTCAGCAGTAAAGCACAACAAATGGGTAGATTATCTGATAAGATTTTTAAGCTTTATCGGCAATTCCATGCCGAATTTTTTTGCTGCCATGGTCTTGATGTATTTTCTGTCCATCAGGCTGGGCGTTTTACCGGTAGTCACAAATACAGATCTCGGACAGAGTATTATTCTGCCGACACTGACACTGGCAATCTCCATGGCTGCAAAATATACCAGACAGGTGCGTGCCACGGTTCTGGAAGAACTGAATAAGGATTATGTGACCGGAGCCCGGGCAAGAGGGATCCGCAGTCGTGTGATCATCTGGAAGAGTGTAATGAAGGCTTCCATGCTGACGATCATCACACTGCTGGCTCTGTCCATCGGCAATCTTCTGGGAGGAACTGCCATTGTGGAAAATATCTTTATGTGGGATGGTGTCGGAAAACTGGCGGTAGATGCGATCACCATGCGTGACTATCCGATCATCCAGGCTTATGTGGCATGGATGGCGGTTATTTATGTTCTGGTAAATCTGGTGACAGATATTATTTACCACTATCTGGATCCGAGAGTACGACTTGGAGGTGACAGAGCATGAGTGGAAAAAATAATATCACAGTCCGGAAGCAGAAGATCCGGAAAAATCATACAAAAGCAAAGCTTGCCTTTTTTCTTGTGCTTACAGCATTGCTTCTGTTTGTAGCGGCATTTGCAAAATATCTCTGCCCTTATGATCCTTATGTCCAGGATCTGGCACTTGCCCAGAAACCGCCGGGACCGGAGCATCTGCTCGGGACAGACCGTTATGGAAGAGATATGCTTTCCCGTGTGATCATAGGAAGTACGACCAGTATTTATGCAACGCTGCTCCTGGTTGCGGTGATCACGGTGGTGGGAACGGCTATTGGTATTTTCTGTGGCTGGAAGGGTGGCAAAGCCGATACCGTTCTGATGCGTATATCCGATCTGTTCCTGGCTTTTCCGGGACTGGTATTTGCCCTGGCAGTAGCAGGTGTTCTGGGAGGCGGTATCCAAAATGCCATTATTGCTCTGGCGGTGATCAGCTGGCCGAAGTTTGCAAGACTTGCCAGAGGGCTTACCCTGACTCAGAAGGACTCTGCATATCTTATGGCGGCAAAGCTTTCCGGGAGCAGTACAGGAAAGCTTCTGCTCAAACATATCCTTCCAAATATTGCAGGCCCCATACTTGTTACGTCAGTTCTTGATATTGGAACCATGATGATGGAGCTGGCAGGACTTTCCTTTCTCGGACTTGGTGTAAAGCCTCCAATGGCAGAATGGGGAAGTATGATCAACGATGGAAGAAGTATGCTGCAGATTTCACCGTGGATGGTACTTGCGCCGGGAATGGCGATTTTTATTACGGTAATGATCTTTAATCTTCTGGGAGATACGATCCGGGATTATATGGATCCGAAGGAACGAAACAGGAGAAAAGGATAACAGGCACTTATAAATAAATATAACACAGAAAGTGAGAGCGGAGATTATGAAGAAAAAGATTCTGGCAGCAATGCTTGCTGCGTCAATGGTCATGAGCATGACGGGAGTTCCGGCAGCAGCAAAAAGCAAAGAAAAGAGTGAAGGAACTACCTTTGTTTACGGAACTACCGGATACAGTGAAGAAATGGGAGATGCAGGATTAAACCCTCACGACAATTATTCCGGATGGAGCTGTCTGCGTTATGGTGTAGGAGAAACATTGTTTAAGTACAATGACAACATGGAGGTAGAGCCATGGCTTGCTACAGACTATGAATTTACAGACGATAATACAGTAAAGATCACCCTTCGTGACGGTGTGAAATTTTCCAGCGGAAGAACCATGGACGGAGAAGCGGTAAAGGAATGTCTGGAGGATCTGATCGCAAACCATGACCGTGCACCTTACGATATGAAGATCGATAAGATCGAAGCAGATGGAATGACAGTAACGATCCATACTTCCGAACCATGTCCGGCACTGATCAATTATCTCGGTGATCCGTATGGTGCCATCATTGATATGGATTATGGTGTACAGGGAGAGGGCGGCTCCGCAAATGTGGCAGGAACAGGCCCCTATGTTGCAACAGAGGTATCCCCGACAGAAATCAAGCTGGTAAAAAATGATGATTACTGGGGAGGAGATGTAAAGGTAGACAACGTTATCGTAAAATCCTTCTCAGATGGCAGTGCCCTGACAGCGGCATTGCAGACAGGTGATATACAGGGAACCTATGGACTTCAGTATGATAACTATGCGCTTTTTGACGGAAATCCGGACTATCAGATCAGTTCTGTAGCAACGAGCCGCTGTTTCTTCGGACAGTTTAATATGGAATCTGAGCTGATGCAGGATCAGAATGTGAGAAAAGCCATTGAGATGGGAATCGATAAGGAAGGATTCTGCAATGTGATCATGGAGGGACGAGGTGTTCCGGCAGTGGGAGCTTTTCCAAGCAGCTTTTCCTATGGAAACGATGCGGTAAAGGCACCGTCCTATGATCCGGAAGAGGCGAAAAAGCTTCTGGAAGAATCCGGATGGACAGATACGGATGGAGATGGCTATGCAGATAAGGACGGAAAGAAGCTTTCCATCACATGGCTGACCTATCCCACACGTCTGGAGCAGCCTAAGCTTGCAGAATATGCACAGTCCACTTTAAAGGACATCGGAATTGAGGTCAATGTTAACAATACAGCAGACCATGCGACGTATGCGAAGAACGGAGAATTTGATGTATATGTAAGCTCGCTTACAACGGCACCTACCGGTGATCCGGAATATTTCTTCACAAGTACAGTTGTATCTGACGCTGCCAAAAATTATGGCAAATACAGCAATTCGGATCTTGATGATATCGTAGCGAAGCTGCATGAGACCTTTGATACAGATGAGAGAGGCAAGCTTGCTGTGGAAGCACAGCAGACCATTCTGGATGATGATGCGTATTTCTTTGTTTCTCATTTGAATATGGGACTTGTGTCAAAGTCAAATGTATCAGGGCTGACTGCTCATCCATGTGATTATTACGAGATCACGGCTGATCTGGAAGTGAAATAAGATGGAATCATTGTTGAAGCTTGAGCATGTGACGATCTGCTACAACGGAGAACCGGTTGTACATGATGTGGATCTGGAACTGAATAAAGGGGAGATCCTGGGGGTGGTAGGCGAATCCGGAAGCGGAAAAAGTACCATCATCAAGGCAATCATGGGACTTCTGGGAAATGAAGGCATGGTGACAGAAGGAGATATCTGGTACAAGGGAAAAAATGTGGTGGATATGCCGGGAAAAGAATTACGCAGACTTCTGGGTCCTGAGATCGCCATGGTCTTTCAGGATTCAGGAGCAGCCCTTTGTCCCATCCGCACCGTGGGCGATCAGATTTATGAGAGTATGTGGGAGCATGAAAGGATCAGCCGTAAGGAATGTGCGGAGCGTGCCGTCCGGATGATGGCTAAGATTGGCCTCAAGGATGGGGAACGTGTTTTGCAAAGCTATCCCTTTGAATTGTCCGGCGGCATGAATCAGCGTGTGGGAATCTGTATTTCCATGCTGCAGAATCCGTCGCTTCTTCTGGCAGATGAGCCTACCAGTGCCCTGGATGTAACCATACAGAAACAGGTAGTTGAGGAAATGCTGCTGATGCGTGAGGAATACGGAACAGCCATGATCGTTGTCACACACAATATTGGTGTAGTAGAAAAAATGGCAGACCAGGTTCTGGTCCTGAAAAACGGAGAAGTGAAAGAATACGGAAAAACAGCTCAGATCCTGACAGCCCCGAAAGATTCTTATACAAAAGAACTTATGAGTTCGGTACTTCGCCTGAAACGTACAGGCACCGGAAATGGAGGCAGATGATGGCAGAAAAAATCCTGGAAGTGCAGAATCTGAAAAAGACATTTTTATCCGGGAAAAAATCCTTCACGGCTGTGGAAGATGTGAGCTTTTTTCTGAACGCGGGAGAAGTTCTTGGTATCGTGGGCGAATCCGGTTCCGGAAAAAGTACAGTGGCAAAAATGATCACGCATCTGACGGATATTACAGATGGAAAGATTTTTTTCCTGGGAAAAGATATCACACATGCGAAGGGAAAAGCTCTCCGGGAAACTTACCGGGAACTTCAGATGGTATTTCAGACACCGGCAGGATCCTTTGATCCCAGGTGCACCATTGGGGACGGAATCGGGGAAAGTCTCCGGAATATGGGGATAAGTAAGAAGGAAACCAGGAACCGTGTGAAAAAACTTCTTCTTACCTGCGGCCTGACTCCGGAATATGCAGACCGTTATCCTCATCAGGTCAGCGGAGGGGAGTGCCAGAGAGCGGCCATTGCCAGAGCCCTGGCTGTAGAACCCAAAGTTCTGATCTGTGATGAGGCAACCAGTGCCCTGGATGTGACGGTACAGAAACAGATCATGGAGCTGCTTCAGAAGTTAAAAAAAGAAAACCAGCTGTCCTTTCTTTTTATCTGCCATGACCTGGCCCTTGTCCAGATGTTCTGCGACCGGGTGATCGTGATGCATGACGGACATGTGGAAGAAGAAGGAACACCGGAAGAGATCATTGAAAATCCGAAGACGGAGTATACGAAGCGGCTGATCGAGTCAGTGCTGTGATGCCGCATACAAAGACGAAAGAATGAAGCCCTCAGTAGTGCGAATACTGAGGGCTTTTTTGTATGTTACACGTTGACGCAGTTTCCCTCACCCGATATAATTAAAAAAGAATCAAAACCGGATGAAAACGGAATAAATAATATAGAGGAGACCACAAAAAATGGCAGAAAATTTACAGATCAGACTTGCAGATCCAAAGGAGGCAGACCGTCTGGCAGAAATCGAGGCAATCTGTTTCCCGCCTGCGGAGGCAGCAAGTCATGAGGACGTTGTGAACCGTATGGGAGCATTCCCGGAGAATTTTGTAGTAGCAGTAAAGGACGATCAGATTGTAGGATTTATCAACGGAGGAACTACAGATAAACCGGTACTTCCGGATGAGTTTTATCATGATATCACCCTTCACAAAAAAGACGGAGAGATCCAGACCGTATTCGGGCTGAATGTGATCCCGGAATACCGTCATCAGGGGATTGCAGGAGAACTTGTGGAATACTTCAAGGATCTTGCGAAAGAACGTGGAAAAAAAGCTCTGATCCTTACCTGCAAGGAACATATGATCCCATTTTATGAGAGTCATGGAATGAAGAAACTGGGAGTTGCAGATTCCTGCCATGGTGGAGCAACCTGGTATGATATGCAGATCTGGTTCTGAGAAATAATGACAGGAACAGAAGAAAAAAAGACAGCTGAATAAGAAACCAGAGGAAAAATAAATGAGAATACGAATGTACAATGTAGGATTCGGGGACTGTTTCTGCATTCGTGACAGAAAAAGCAGCCTGCTTGTGGATTTCGGGGCAGCCAACAGCAAGATCGAGGGACGGCCGCGAAGAGAAGTCTTTGACGTGATCATTTCAGATCTTACCACCATCCGCAAAAAAAATCTGCTTCTGACACATTTTCATCCAGATCATGTTTCCGGACTTCTTTATATGATGCGTTATCGAAGAGATGCCTACGAATTTGAAAAAATCTATCTTCCGGATGTGTTTTCCGGTCCGGAAATGAAATACACACTGGCACTTCTGCTCCTTGCGGATGTGACAAAAAAAGCCAGCCTTCCGGGAAGACGTGTCAGCCTTTTTGCCCTGGCAGAAGCCCTTTGTGCCAGAAAGGTAAAGATCGATCTTTTATCCAGAGGTTCAGAATTTGAAGGAAAATATACAGCACTCTGGCCGGATGTCAGTGAAGTCAGCCGGGAGACAGAGGAGGTATTTAATTCTCTGATCGAGAATCACGAAAACGCAATGACAGAGCTTGTGAACATTGCGGAGGAAGTAAGAGAGCTGTTTCTGTCCATGACAGAGGAGACACTGGAAGCAGAGGAGAAATCGGAGCCACTGTCTGTGCCAGAAGATACAGATGGGCCAGAGAGCTCTTTGAAAGACCCGAGAGAGTACAGCGGGGAAAACGAAGAATATACACAGGAAAAACTGGTGCTTGCAAATGAAGATGCAGGCGCAGCAATAGAAGATACAGCAGAAGATCCGGAAGAAACCGAAAAAGAGAGAGTACGTCGTCTCAACCCGGAAAAACTGGAAAAGAAATTTCGTGAATTACAGGCAACAGAAGAATTTCAGGCACTTCTGGAGAGTGCGGAAAAACAGGGCCATTCCCTGCGACAGTTCCGCCACAAGATCAGCCTGGCATTCCAGAACACCATTGACGGCGAACTGAACCTTCTGTTCACCGGAGATGTACAGCCACAGTATATGAAGATGATCGCAGAGAATTATGACGGAAAGATCCAGCTTCACGAACATTACTGGTGCATCAAGGTACCTCATCATGGAACAGAATCTCATTTCTTCGATTTCAGCGGTTTTTCCCCGGAAAACATGATGATCCCCAACGGGGCGTACTACGATAACAGCAAGAAGAAATCCAAGAACCAGAGAACTTCCATGCAGTATGGCGGCCTGTTTTATATTAATGATGCTCATATGTACTGTTCCAACTGTGACTGCTGCGACAGTTATGAAAATGGATGTTCCTGCAGAGAGTACGATGTAATTTCACCATCATATTATAAAGATATCTGATCTGTAAAAAAAAGGGGGCACACTAGGTGTCACATATTGAAAGAATTGTGTAAATGTAATAAAATTTTTGGAAAAGAAAAGATTTATCGCAATACCAGATAAATTCAAACAAATTGGACAATTAAGATCTAATATCAATCCAGAGGAAGGAGCGGGAATGTATGTATTGCGGAAGATGCGGTGCAGAAATAAAAGATAAAACAGCCAGATTCTGCGACAACTGCGGAGCGCCGCTGGAAACGGGCGGCGGTCAGAATGACTATGGCAGTGAAGATACATATAATGGAAGAGGTAATCGCAGAAACGGTACTTACAGTGGAACGGGTACCTATAATGATGGTGGAAATGGGACATACGGAACTTATGATCAGCCGTATAATAACGGAGGAAACGGAACCTATAACCGCTCACATAATAACAGAGGAAACGGAACTTATAATGGAACTTACAACAGGCGCACCGGTCAGAACCAGCAGGATGATAATCTGATCTGGGATGACGGACTGCCGGAAGTGCCAGATAACAGAGGAAACAAGGGCGATCAGAAAAAATGGCTGATCAGTATTGGATGTACAGTTGGAATCCTCGTGATAACAGTTGTCGTACTTGCTCTTCTCCTCGGAAAAAATTCCGGAGGAAGCGCCTCGGATATTGTAGTGAATATCACACAGGCACCAAAGGCTGAAACCTCACAGAACAGCACCAAAACAGCAAAAGCTGATACAGAAGAGAAACAGAATACAACAGCATCCAATCAGTCCACAACAAAAAACAGCAGTACACAGAAAAGTGTAAAAATTGCGACACCTACACCGTCAGCTGCAACAGATGCACAGGAGCTGCAGATCACAAATGAGCAGAAACCCCAGAGCTCATCTGCACAGAAAAAACAGTCAACGGTGCAGCCATCAAAAAAAAGTACACAGAAAAACACACAGTCTGCGAATACACAAAGTCAGCAGTCCCAGCAGACACAGCAGTCTGCTTCCCAGAGCCAGGCAGATAAAGATCTGGAGGCACTTCGAAATGCGCCGGTACAGGAATATACCATGCCGGAAGAAAGCACAAACAGCAGTACACAGAGTTCTCAGAGCTCTACAGCAGGTACAACATCCGGATCTTCTTCAACGGCAACAACTGCAGGCTCAGGAGATTATATTTTTCCGGAGAGCAATTCCGCATATCTGACCAGGGATCAGCTGGAAGGCCTTTCCAAAGACCAGCTGGCGTATGCAAGAAATGAGATTTACGCGAGACATGGAAGAAGATTCCAAGACCAGATGTTCCAGGATTATTTCAATGCGAAATCATGGTATGTACCGCAATACGATCCAGACCAGTTCGATGCCATGCAGGATACGATCTTTAATGAATATGAAAAAGCAAACGCCAAGTTGATCCTTGAGGTAGAACAGGAACATGGATACACATACTGATCCGGTGAAAATGAGGTGATATTATGCTTTCAGAAGAGATGACAGGACGTCTTGTCAATGAGATCCGGCGTTTTCTTATAGCAGATGCGGCGACTTTGAGTAAGGCAAACGATGAACAGCTGCGAAGAAGAATTGCGGATATTGTAGACCATAAGCTGGTGAATTACAGGATAAGCCCTCAGGAGCGCTCCAGGATCGTACGTCTGGTATTCAGTTCCATCCGTGGAATGGGAATCCTGGATGAGATCCTTGCAGATGACAGTATTACAGAGATCATGATCAACGGACCATTCCACATTTTTGTGGAGCGTGCAGGAAGACTGGAAGCTCTGAACAAAAAATTTGCCAGCGAAAATGAGCTGAGAAATATCATTCAAAAGATGGTAGGGTCTGTTGGAAAAGAGGTCAATGAAGCCAATCCGATCGTAGATACACGACTGGCAGACGGCTCCCGTGTAAACGTGGTCCTGCCGCCGCTTTCCCTGTCGGGCCCCATTGTGACCATCCGAAAGTTTTCCAGAACTCCGATGACGGTAGACCAGCTTTTGAAATATGGTTCCATCACACCGGAAGCAGCGGATTTTCTGGGAAAACTGGTAAGAGCCAAGTATAATATCTTTATCAGTGGGGGTACAGGCTCCGGAAAAACAACGTTTCTCAACGCCATGTCGAATTTCATTCCACGGGATGAACGTATCATAACGATCGAGGACTCTGCGGAGCTTCAGATCGCAAATATTGATAATATCGTAAGTCTGGAAACAAGAAATGCCAACACTTCCGGAAAAGGTGAGGTAACCATCCGTGATCTTATCAAATCCGCACTGCGAATGCGACCGGAGAGGATCATTGTTGGAGAGGTTCGAGGCGCGGAAGCACTGGATATGCTGCAGGCAATTATATGTACTATATAATA
>UMBL01003810.1_pt1 | contig 11082 bp, 8 predicted proteins | sample 1963951 | NCBI WGS metagenome assembly UMBL01 (sample SAMEA4835940, study PRJEB28245) | human gut metagenome | biome: gut microbiome; material: fecal sample | place: Denmark | collected 2008 | reverse complement strand
CAGCGTATTACCAAGTTAGTCGATGAGAACAGTTTCATGGAAATCGGTTCTCTCGTAACCGCAAGAAATACAGACTTTAATCTTGCAGACACAGATACACCGTCCGATGGTGTAATTACCGGACATGGTCTGGTGGATGGCAATCTGGTATTTGTATACAGCCAGAATGCAGCTGTATTAAACGGTACTATCGGAGAGATGCATGCAAAGAAGATTGCAGCCGTATATGACATGGCAATGAAAATGGGAGCACCGGTGATCGGATTTATCGATTGCGCCGGAATGCGTTTACAGGAATCTGTGGATGCGTTAAACGGATTTGGTGAGATCTACGCAAAGGAGGTTGCAGCATCCGGCGTTGTTCCGCAGATTTCCGCTATTTTCGGAAGCTGTGGCGGTGGACTTGCAGTAGTTCCTGCATTATCTGATTTCGCATTTATGGAGAGCAAAGGAAAAATGTTCATCAATTCCCCGAATGCGATCGAGGGTAACCGTATTGAAAAATGCGATACTTCTTCCGCAGAGTTCCAGAGTGAGAAAAACGGTTGTATCGATGCTGTTGGAACAGAGGATGAGATCATTGCAGAGATCCGCGAGTTAGTAAGCGTCCTTCCTTTAAATAATGAAGGAGATGTATACACATCTGAGTGTCAGGATGATTTAAACCGTGCATGTGAGAACATGGCAGCCATGAAAGGCGATCCAAGATATTTATTAAGTGAGATCTCAGACGGACATGTATTCTTTGAAACAAAGAAAAACTATGCAAAAGATATGGTAACCGGATTTATCCAGTTAAACGGAATGACAGTCGGCGCTGTTGCAAACTGCTCAGAAGTTTACGATGAAGAGGGCAAAAAAGCAGAGGAGTTCTCCGGAGCTCTGACAGCAAGAGGATGCAACAAGGCAGCAGAGTTCGTTAACTTCTGTGATGCGTTCGAGATCCCGGTATTGTCTTTAACAAACGTAAAAGGTTATGCAGCTACTGTCTGTGCAGAAAAAGGACTTGCAAAAGCACTTGCACGCATGACAATGGCATTCGCTGATGCAACCTGCCCGAAAGTAAACCTGATCACCGGAAATGCAATCGGAAGCGCTTATGTTACAATGAACTCTAAAGCAATCGGAGCAGACTTTACATATGCATGGGAAGATGCAAAGATCGGTATGATGGATGGCGAGCTTGCAGCAAAGATCATGTACGCAGATGCATCTGCAGATGAACTTGCAGCAAAAGCAAAAGAATATGATGCATTACAGTCAAGTGTTATGACTGCAGCAAGACGTGGTTATGTAGATCTTATTTTAGATCCGGCAGACACCAGAAAGTACCTTGTAGATGCATTTGAATTATTATACACAAAATGTGCAGGTGTACCGGACAAGAAACATGGAACAAAATAGAAAGGTGAAGTTATGAAGAAAAAATTATCTCTTATGCTTTGTCTTTGCTTTATGGTTCTGGCAATGACAGCATGTGGAACGGATCCTAAGAGCGTTGATTATTTTGGTATGAGTTATTCTGATATCCAGGATAACATGGAGCAGACAGTATCTGCGCTTGTTTCGTTTTCAGATGAAGATATACAGAGTGGTGCAGAATATTATGACTCAAACGGAATGGATGCATTTGCCCACTTACTGACATCCTGGGGTGAAACAGTTTCAGATCTGGGTTCCTATCAGGGACTTGGAGATCTTACTGTGACAAAAGCACAGAAGACTGTGACTGCAGACCAGGTTTTACATTTCTCAGACAGAGATGTAGTTGTTTCTTATGTATATGAATACAATTACGAGACAGAAGCACCGGAACTTACAGATGCAAGTGCAGATCTTGTGTATTCACTTGGCGAGAAAATGGAAAAAGCCGGTATGAATACATTGATGGGAATGGGAACCGTATTTGTAGTTCTTATCCTGATCAGTCTGATCATCAGCTGCTTTAAAGTGATTCCGTATTTACAGAACAAAAAAGCAAATGCTGGTGCGATGAAAGATGTGGCAGATCCGGTTGTAGAACAGATCGAGCAGCGTGAGGAGACATCCCAGCTTACTGATGATTTAGAACTGGTTGCAGTTATTTCTGCAGCAATCGCAGCGGCAGAAGGAACATCAGCAGATGGATTCGTAGTACGTTCTATCCATAGAAGATAGGCGAAGCAGACAAGTTATAATAAATATATGTCGTAAAAAAGTAATGATCACAGGAGGATGATTCAATGAAAAGCTATACAATTACCGTAAATGGAAATGTTTATGATGTTACTGTAGAAGAGAATGGAGCTGTAAGTGCTCCGGCAGCAGCACCAAGACGTGCAGCAGCTCCGCCGCTCCGGCAGCAGCTCCAAAGGCAGCAGCACCGGCAGGTGGCGCAGGCAATGTTAAGATCGAAGCAGGTGCAGCAGGAAAAGTATTTAAGATCGAGTCTTCTGTTGGCGCATCTGTAAAGAAAGGTGACACAATCTTAGTTCTTGAAATCATGAAAATGGAGACACCGGTTGTTGCTACCGAAGATGGTACAGTAGCAAGCATCAACGTAAGTGTTGGTGACATGGTAGAAGCAGGTGCATTACTGGCAACTTTAAACAACTAATTTTAGGAGGATAACAATGAGTTATTTTACTGAGACAATGGGCAACCTCCTTCATCAGACTGCCTTTTTTAACCTGACATGGGGAAATTTCGTAATGATCTTAGTTGCATGTATTTTCCTGTATCTGGCGATTGCAAAAGGGTTTGAACCGTTGTTACTCGTTCCGATCGCATTTGGTATGCTTCTGGTAAACATTTATCCGGATATCTTTGCAGCTCCGGAGCAGATGAGTAACGGTGTCGGTGGTTTATTCCATTATTTTTATACCTTAGATGAATGGTCAATCCTGCCATCCCTTATTTTCCTTGGCGTTGGTGCGATGACCGATTTTGGACCTCTGATCGCAAACCCGATCAGCTTCCTTTTAGGAGCAGCAGCACAGTTTGGTATTTTCGGCGCATATTTCCTTGCAATCCTGATGGGATTCAATGATAAAGCAGCAGCAGCCGTTTCTATCATCGGTGGTGCAGATGGTCCTACTTCCATTTTCCTTGCTGGAAAACTTGGACAGTCCGGCCTTATGGGACCGATCGCTGTAGCAGCATATTCTTACATGGCACTGGTGCCGATCATTCAGCCGCCAATTATGAAGTTATTTACAACGAAAAAAGAACGTGCGATCAAGATGCAGAACTTACGTCCGGTATCCAAACTTGAGAAAATCTTATTCCCAATCGTGGTAACCGTTGTTGTATGTCTGATCCTTCCGACAACAGCCCCGCTCGTTGGTATGTTAATGCTTGGTAACCTGTTCCGTGAGTGTGGTGTGGTTCGTCAGTTATCTGAGACAGCATCTAATGCATTGATGTATATCGTAGTTATCTTACTTGGTACATCTGTTGGTGCATCCACAAGTGCAGAGGCTTTCTTAAATGCAACAACTTTAAAGATCGTTGCACTTGGACTGATTGCATTTATGTTTGGTACAGCAGCCGGAGTATTGTTCGGTAAATTACTTTGCTTCATTACAAAAGGCAAGATCAACCCACTCATCGGTTCTGCCGGTGTATCCGCAGTTCCTATGGCTGCGCGTGTATCACAGAAAGTTGGTGCAGAGGAGGATCCTACGAACTTTTTACTTATGCATGCAATGGGACCAAACGTTGCCGGTGTTATCGGTACAGCAGTAGCAGCCGGTGTATTCATGGCAATCTTTGGAATTTAATCAGACGGCAGAACAAAAACAGGTTCGCTGTATAAGGAGGAAAAAATGGCTGAAGTTGTTAAAAAACCTTTAAAAATAACAGAGACAGTACTGCGTGATGCACATCAGTCTCTGATCGCAACAAGAATGACAACAGAGCAGATGCTTCCAATCGTAGATAAGATGGACAAGGTTGGATACTATGCTGTTGAGTGCTGGGGAGGCGCTACTTTCGATGCATCCCTTCGTTTCTTAAAAGAGGATCCATGGGATCGTCTTCGTAAATTAAGAGATGGTTTTAAAAATACGAAATTACAGATGTTATTCCGTGGACAGAATATCTTAGGATACCGTCCATATGCTGATGATGTAGTAGAGTATTTCGTACAGAAATCCATCGCAAACGGAATTGATATCATCCGTATTTTTGACTGTCTGAATGATCTTCGCAATCTTCAGACAGCAGTAAGCGCATGTAACAAAGAAAAAGGACATGCACAGGTGGCTTTATCTTATACACTCGGTGATGCTTATACCTTAGATTACTGGACTGATATGGCAAAAAGAGTTGAGGATATGGGAGCTGATTCTGTATGTATCAAAGATATGGCAGGACTTTTAGTTCCTCAGAAAGCAGACGAACTGGTTCGTGCGATCAAAGATGTGATCGATATCCCGTTAGAGTTACATACACACTATACATCCGGTGTTGCTTCCATGACATACATGAAAGCAGTTGAGGCAGGATGCGATATCATTGATACAGCAATGTCTCCATTTGCACTTGGAACATCCCAGCCGGCTACTGAAGTTATGGTAGAGGCATTCAAGGGAACCGAGTTTGATACAGGTTTAGACCAGAACAAACTTGCTGAGATCGCTGATTACTTCCGTCCGATGAGAGAGGAAGCATTAGAGAGTGGTCTGATGAACCCGAAAGTATTAGGTGTAAACATCAAGACTTTATTATATCAGGTACCGGGTGGTATGTTGTCCAACCTGATCTCCCAGTTAAAAGAGCAGGGGAAAGAGGACAAATACGAGGAAGTACTTGCAGAAGTACCGCGTGTTCGTAAAGATCTTGGTGAGCCGCCGCTTGTTACACCTTCCTCACAGATCGTTGGTACACAGGCTGTATTCAACGTATTAATGGGTGAGCGTTACAAAGTAGCGACCAAAGAGACGAAAGATGTTCTCCTTGGAAAATACGGTCAGACTGTAAAACCGTTCAATCCGGAAGTTGTTGACAAAGTATTAGGCGATGAGAAGAAGAATGCAATTACCTGTCGTCCGGCAGATCTGTTAGAGCCAGAGCTTGACAAGATTGAAGCTGAGATGAAACAGTGGAAACAGCAGGATGAAGATGTATTATCTTACGCATTGTTCCCACAGGTTGCAACTGAGTTCTTCAAATACCGTGAAGCACAGCAGAAAAAAGTAGATGCAACAATTGCAGATACAAAGAATGGTGCATATCCGGTATAATTAGAATATGATTGATGAAATGCCACGGCAGTATTTTAGGATGCTGCTGTGGCATTTTTTGTTTTGCTGAAATATTGCTTTTTACAAAGAAAAGAATTAGAATCATCCTATAAATGATAAAGGATATAAGAAAATGGAAAATTTTGAACGGAAAACGTCGCCGAAAAATGGCATAGATACAGAAAACTGGTTTATAGAAAGTTATCGCAGATATAAAGGTCATCCGATACGGATTCTGATAGCACTGTACAAAGGAAATTATCATAAATTTGTTATGGCAGTTATCTGTTTTTTTATAAAGCATGCATGTGTGTGGGTACTTCCAATCATAACTGCAAATATCATCAATGATGTGACACAGAAGAATCCTGATACCGTGAGAAATATCTGGATCAGTGCAGCCCTTGAGATTGGTTTGATCGCACTTAATATACCAATGAATTATCTGTATACATCATATAAAAGCCTTGCAACACGTTACGCAGAAACAGGGCTTCGTAAGGCATTGATCCGGAAACTTCAGCAGTTGTCGATCGCCTACCATGTGGAGACACAGTCTGGAAGGCTGCAGTCTAAGATTATGCGTGATGTGGAGGCGGTGGAGACACTTTCCACACAGATGTTCTTAAGCATTTTAAATATTGCACTGAATATCGGGGTTGCGCTGGTGGTCACAGCATCAAAAAGTAAGATCGTTTTTGTATTTTTTCTGTTGACAACTCCGGTTGCGGCAATCACGATGGTTTCGTTCCGCTCGGTCATGAAAAAAAGAAATACGGAATTTCGAAAAGAAATGGAAGAAACATCTGCGCGTGTGATGGAAATGGTGGAACTTGTCCCGGTGACAAGGGCACATGCATTGGAGGACGAAGAAGTACATAAGATGAGCGGGCAGCTTTTTACAGTGGCAGAAAAGGGATATAAACTGGATCTGGTACAGGCATTATTTGGTTCAGTCGGATGGGCGGTATTCCAGGTGTTTCAGGTCGTCTGTCTGGCATTTACCGGCTATCTTGCGTTGCGTGGACGCATTATGGCGGGAGATATCACACTTTACCAGAGTTATTTTGCAACGGTGGTCAATCAGGTGTCTGCAATCGTTACATTGCTTCCGACAATCGCGAAAGGCATTGAATCTGTCAATTCCATTGGTGAGGTGCTCCTCTCAGAGGATGTGGAGCAGAATGAGGGGAAAAAGCAGTTAGAGGACGTAACTGGCATATTTGATTTTGAAGATGTTTCCTTTCATTATAAAAACAGTAACAAACCGGTGTTAAATCACCTGAACCTGCATGTAAAACAGGGGGAGACGATCGCATTAGTCGGGGAGTCAGGTGCAGGAAAATCGACTGTGTTAAATCTTGTGATCGGCTTTCATTTGGCGGACGGAGGGAAGGTCCTTTTAGATGGTAATGATATGAGGGAAATAGATCTGCGTACATACAGAAAACATCTTGCCGTTGTACCACAGACATCCATATTATTTTCAGGGACTATACGTGAAAACATTACTTACGGAAACGAACATGTTTCGGACGAAGAATTAGAACGTGTCATAAAGGCGGCAAATCTTACGGATCTGATGGAGAGTCTTCCAAATGGGGTTGATACCATGGTAGGAGAACATGGAGGAAAACTTTCCGGTGGACAAAGACAGCGCATTGCGATTGCGCGAGCACTGATCCGTGATCCGGAGGTGATCGTGCTCGATGAGGCTACGTCTGCTTTAGACAGTATTTCTGAAAAACTGATACAGGAAGCTTTGGAAAATCTGACGAAGGGGAGGACGACATTTATTGTGGCACACCGGCTGTCAACAATTCGTGATGCAGATAAGATTGCCGTTCTTGCGGACGGACATTGTGTGGAATATGGTACGTTTGAGGAACTGATGGCACGAAAAGGTGAATTTTACAGAATGAAAATGATTCAAAGCTGACAAAAAGGAAAAGTTTTGATATAATAGAAATGTTGGTGTGCAGAGGCACATCATAAATTGCAGACGGTGTCATAAAATGACAGGAACGAGGGGTTATGGGCAGTAAGAATGATTTGAGTAATCGGATCAACGAGTCATACAGTAAATTGAGCAAGGGACAGAAACTGCTTGCCACCTATATCACAGATAACTATGATAAGGCAGTATTTTTGACGGCGGCAAAATTAGGTGAGGTGGTCGGAGTCAGCGAATCCACGGTTGTGCGCTTTGCCATGCATCTTGGATACCGGGGATATCCTGAATTTCAGAGTGCCTTAGAAGAACTGGTACGCAACAAATTAAACTCCATTCAGCGTATGGAAGTTACTTATGGCAGGATCAGCCAGTCAAAAATTTTAGAATCTGTTTTAAAGTCAGATGCGGAAAAAATCAACAGCACATTGGAAAAAATAGATCAGGCGGCATTTGAGATGGCAGTAGATACCATTTTGAATGCGAAACATATTTATATTATTGGAATCAGAAGCTGTGCGCCGCTTGCGTCGTTTATGGCATTTTATTTTACACTGATGTTTGAAAATGTACGTCTGATACAGACGAGCAGTTCCAGTGAAATTTTTGAACAAATGGTTCGTATTGGTAAGGAAGATGTAATTATCGGAATCAGTTTTCCGAGATATTCCATGCGTACATTAAAGGCTATGGAGTTTGCCAACAACCGCAGTGCAAAAGTGATTACATTAACAGACAGTGTGCATTCACCGATGAATTTGTATTCGTCCTGTAATCTGATCGCAGACAGTGATATGGCGTCTATTGTGGATTCACTGGTTGCACCACTTAGCGTGATCAATGCCCTGATCGTGGCACTCTGTATGAAAAAACAGAGAGATGTTGCGAAGACATTAGAAATGTTAGAAGGAATCTGGGATGAGTATCAGGTCTATGAAAATGATGAGATCAATGCGATTGACGATTCCATAAAAATGCGTTATGCAAAAATAGGAGACAGCGATTTTCATGAATAAAATCATTGTAATAGGCGGGGGACCGGCTGGAATGTTTGCTGCGATCGCCGCAGCGGAAACCGGCAGTCAGGTTATTCTGCTTGAAAAGAATGAAAAACTTGGAAAAAAACTTTTCATTACCGGAAAGGGACGATGCAATATTACCAATGCGGGAGATATGGATAACCTCTTTGCAAATGTTATGACCAATGCAAAGTTCTTATATAGCGCCTTTTATTCGTATGACAATCAAAGAGTCATTGATTTTTTTGAGAGAAACGGACTGAGGACAAAAACAGAGCGTGGCAACCGGGTATTTCCTGTTTCGGATCATTCCTCGGATGTGATCGCAACATTGCAGAAAGTGCTGAAAGAGAAAAAAGTAAAAGTAATGCTGCATACACAGGTACAAAGTCTGCTTATGGAATCATCCGGAGAAGATGCACCGGAAAACATTGTCACAGGCGTAAAGCTGACAGATGGAACCACAATGCCGGCAGATGCAGTAATCATTGCGACAGGCGGATTTTCCTATCAGACGACCGGCTCTACAGGGGATGGTTACCGTTTTGCAAAAGAAGCAGGACATACCGTCACGGACATCCGGCCGTCACTGGTACCGTTTCTCGCAAAAGAAGACTATGTCCGGCAGATGCAGGGACTTTCATTAAAAAATGTGGAAGTACGCATTTTAAATGAAAAAAAACTGCTGTATCAGGAGTTTGGCGAGATGCTGTTTACACACTTTGGTGTCAGCGGGCCGCTGCTTTTATCGGCGAGTGCAGCTATCAAACCGTCTCTTACGGCCGGAGAACTTTCTATGTTTATAGATTTAAAGCCGGCACTTACGGAAGAACAGTTAGATCACCGTCTGTTAAGAGAGTTTGATGAGGCGAAGAACAGGCAGTTCAAAAACTCCATTGGTGGGCTTTTCCCGGCTAAAATGATTCCGGTCATGCTGGATCTTAGCGGAATCGATCCGGAGAAAAAGGTCAATGAGATCACCAAAGAGGAACGCAGACATTTTATCGGACTGATCAAGGCATTCCCGGTCACACTGTGTGGACTCCGTGATTTTAACGAAGCGATCATCACGAAGGGCGGCGTGAAAGTAAAAGAAGTCAATCCGTCTACGATGGAATCAAAACTGGTGCCGCATTTATATTTTTGCGGAGAGGTGTTAGACCTGGATGCGATGACAGGTGGATATAATTTACAGATTGCATGGTCCACCGGTTATCTTGCGGGAATCTCAGCGGCGCAGCCGGATGAAAGATAACAGAGGATAAAGCGTTATAAATCTATGGATTGTTATGGACAAAAGAATAGGAAATAAAAAACACAGCAAAATGTAAAAGGAGAATAAAACATGAGTATGAATATTGCAATTGACGGACCGGCAGGAGCAGGAAAGAGCACGATCGCAAAGCGGCTGGCGAAAAAACTTGGATTTATCTATGTGGACACGGGAGCAATGTACCGTGCGATGGCATATTATTTTTTACAGCATAATATTGATGCAAAAGATGAAAATGCGATCGCGGCAGCATGCCCGGACGTGGATGTCACGATCACTTATGAAAACGGAGAACAGCAGGTACTTTTAAATGGAGAGAATGTAAATGGTGTGATCCGCAATGAGGAAGTTGGAAATATGGCATCTTCCACAAGCGTCTATCCGGTGGTCCGCAAAAAGCTAGTGGAACTCCAGCGTCAGCTTGCAAAGTCTGCAGATGTCATCATGGATGGAAGAGATATTGGAACGTGTGTTCTTCCGGACGCACAGGTCAAAATCTATCTGACAGCAAGTTCTGCGACACGGGCAAAGAGAAGATACGATGAGCTGACGGAAAAAGGAGTAAGCTGTGATCTTGCAGAGATCGAAAAAGATATTATTGACCGTGATTACCGTGACATGCATCGTGAAACATCACCGCTTCGTCAGGCAGAGGATGCTGTTTTGGTTGACAGTTCGGAAATGAATATTGATGAAGTGGTAGATGCCATTTATCAGGTTTATTCAGAGGCAAGATAAGGAAACATAAAATATGAAGATAACATTGGCAAAAAGTGCAGGTTTCTGCTTTGGCGTAAAGCGCGCGGTCGATACCGTGTATGAGCAGCTTGAAATGAGTGCCGCAGAGAGACAGCCAATCTATACATTTGGTCCGATCATCCACAATGAAGAGGTGGTGCGTGATCTGGAAGAAAAAGGAGTGACTGTTTTAGAGAGCGTAGAAGAACTCGAAGAGAGGGCGGCGCATGGCGGAACGGTCATCATCCGTGCACACGGAGTGGAAAAGGGCATATCTGAAAAAATAAAAGAACTTGGCTATACATTGGTGGACGCAACCTGCCCGTTTGTGTTAAAGATACACCGCCTTGTGGAAAAACACAGTGCCGAAGGGGCGCAGATCGTAATTATCGGGAATGAAAAGCATCCGGAAGTAAAAGGAATCAAAAGCTGGTCGCTGAATCCGCATACGGCTGTGATCGCAACCCCGGAAGAGGCAGAAAAATATCAGGCAGAATCTGGGAAAAAGGTATGTATTGTAGCACAAACGACATTTAATTACAATAAATTTCAAGAATTAGTTGAAATTATAAATAAAAAAGGTTATGATATAATTGTTTTAAATACAATCTGCAATGCCACCGAGGAAAGACAGACTGAGGCAGCAAAGATTGCCCGTGATGTGGACGCCATGATTGTCATAGGGGGCAGAAATAGTTCCAATACGCAGAAGTTGTTTGAAATATGTAAAAACGAATGCAACAATACTTACTATATACAAACTGTAAAAGATTTGGATATCACATGTTTTGAGTCCATCGATAGCGTAGGTATTACCGCAGGGGCTTCTACCCCAAACAAAATTATTGAGGAGGTTCAAAAGAATGTCAGAAATGA
>UMBL01007006.1_pt1 | contig 11391 bp, 10 predicted proteins | sample 1963951 | NCBI WGS metagenome assembly UMBL01 (sample SAMEA4835940, study PRJEB28245) | human gut metagenome | biome: gut microbiome; material: fecal sample | place: Denmark | collected 2008 | reverse complement strand
CGGCCGCGGATGCCGCGGAACAGTGGCCCACATTCGCCGCATTGCCGAAAGGGCAATGGCTGCCGCGTGGTACGCACGCCGCGGCGCAACGCCAGCTGACCTTCGGACATTGATCCAGCGGGGGAAGCGATTTCTAATATCCAAGCTCGGAACTTGCAGGAACTAGGACAGCAGGAATTTGATTTCGGCGAAGAATTCGCGGACCATGTTGTTCACCAGCATATCGGGCGGTGAACCGGCCGCGATGCCTTGGGCTTCGTCAAGTCCATTGTCATGCGCGATCTGCAATGCGCGGAACATGTGGAAGTCATTGGTGATGATGCCGACGGACGCGTTGTCTCCGGCAATGAGCTTCTTGCTGTTGACGATATTCTCCTGGGTGGTTTTCGACTTGGATTCCTGAAGGATGCGGCCTTCCTCAATGCCATGTGCCTTCAGATAATCGGCCATGCCCTGTGCCTCGGGGAATGGCTCGTTCGCGCCCTTGCCGCCGGAGACGATGCAGATGGTATCCGGACTGTTCCGCAGATAATCGGCCGCCGTGTCCAGACGATACCGCAAGGCCTTGCTGGGGCCGGACTTGCGCACCTGCGCGCCGAGCACCACCACATAATCGAGATGCTGGTCGCCCCGCGCATGCATGTTGCTGATGATGCACCCCTCCACCGTGCCGAATATGGCGATGCCGATGCACACCACGGCGATGATGACCCCTCGTATGATGCGGGGGAGCGCTACCCACCAATTGGCGGCGATTCCAACCGCGAGGAGGGCGAAAACGGCGGCGATGACCAGCCAGACCTTCCAGAAGCCGGTACCCGAATGTGTCTTCATCACGGCGAACGCGTAGAACGCCGACAGCAAAGCCAGCGCCATGCACAGAACGGTTCCTATTTGCCGTGCCATCGTCTTCATGCCAACCTCTTATCGTGTGGTGGTATACGCCGCTTGAAATCCATGGTCAAGCGTAAGCGGAATGGGGTTGCGGATTCTTGCGATGCGGACGATGTAGACGATTCTTTCGCAAATGTGACGTGTATGCTGCTGATGCGTTTCATATGCGAAACGCTGGCGGACATGGGAACATGGCGTCCGTATAATGGCGCGCGTCGCTCCTGCCCGGGCCGCGCAGGTCGAGGAGCGGCCCACGGCGACCGCCGCGATCTCCAACTCACGGTGCGCGGCATCGACCAAAAGGACTTCATCATGGCACGGCCATCCTCGCAACCATACCTCCACGACTCTTCGGCGCAAGCTTCGGAACAGGCTCCGCAGGCACGACCGACGGCATCGACCGCAACCAAGTGTGCGACACGCGGATCACTGCGATGGCGTGTGACCGACATTGCGGTCGGTGCGGCGGTCGGTGTGATGTCGGGTGTGATGTTCTGGGTGTTCGATGGCCTGTCCTATGGTCTGTTCCCGCTGCTGACCCTGATACTTCCCGGTTCGGCGGCGCTGTTGCATGCATTGTTCTACTTTCCCGCGACGCTGGGTTTGTTGATCGTGCGCAAGCCGGGCGCGTCCGCCTACGTGCTGTTGGTCGCCTCGTTCGTCGAAGTGGTGCTTGGTACGAAATACAGTGTGAGCCTGGTGGTGATCGCGCTTGTGCAGGCGCTTGCCGCCGAAGCGGTGTTCGCGGTGTTCCGCTACCGTCGTTGGACGCTTGGCGTCACGTTGCTGTCGGCCGTGGCGATCGGCATTGTATACAACTTCTACCTGTTGTTCTTCTATTACCAGGCGTTTTCGTTCTTCAGTCCGCGTGGACTCATCGGCACGGCATGCGAGTTGCTGAGCGCGGTCGTATTCGCCGGGTTCGGTTCGTGGGTCCTCTACCGAGCCTTGGCCAAGTCGGGAGTCCTCACCCGCTTCGCCTCCGGACGATGACGCATGCTCGGGGGAATTTACTTTGATTGGTCGGCGTGCCGGAATGTGAACCAGGCGAGGAGCTGCTGCTCGCTGACGGGCTCTAAATCCCACGCATCAAGCCCCACATTCACGCTGAGCGGATCGGTGCCGTCGGGAATGCCTTGATGTGTATGACCATAGAGCAGCCAACCTTCGGTGGTCGGCGCCACATCGGCGAACTTGTTCCAGTTTTCCGGCCAGTTGCCGTGTTCTTCGGCCAATGCCGAGAGCCTGGGGAAGTGGCTCATGCCTATGGTCTGCCGTGCGGTTGCGGCCGTCGGCTTGCCGGAGCCGTCGAGAACGGGAAGCTCCATGTCGATCTCGCGGTAGTCATCGATGGTCTCGAACACGTCCTCGTATAGCGCGTCATTGGAGCGGAGACGGAAGTTGCGGTCGTGGTTGCCGATGATCAGGTGCAGATGGCGGCAGTTGATGCGGCGTAGACAGTCGAGCGTGTGCTTGACGGTGCAACGGTAGGAGAGATCGCCGAGAATCCATAGCTCGTCATCACGCCCGATGGTCTCGTTGATGTTGCCGATGATGGTGTTCTCATGGCGTGTGATGTCGCAGATTGCTTTGAACGACGTCTGATTGTCGCGTACGTATTGTTTGATCCATGCGTGCGCGGCCGCGCGACCCTGCGCCTGCCAGACATCACGGTATTCGGTGCGGAGCCTGCCATTGTTCAGGAATCCGCGCAGTGCGGTGACCAGAGGGTGGCCGAAATGCGTGTCCGAAGTGAAATAGCGCATGTGATTCCTTACGGTATGCGGTTGCTGGATGTTTTTATCAATGATAGAGCGCAACATCACGCGAATGACTCTCCCCAAAAACGCTTGTTGGCTTGTTTGTGGCACTGTTTGGCGATTATGGCGAGTATGAGCGTTGGAATTCCAACGCTCATACTTCGGGTTTTGGTGTTCGGCTGCCACATTGCAAATTCTGTGAATCTAGAGTTTTAGTAATCCAGATATGGAATATTAGCAAAACATGTCAATAAGATATAAAATGATAAAAAATAGTGATTGGAGTGGCAATGGTAGTTCAGCTTGCGACACGTGTTGATGATGATCAGGCGGAAGAGTTCCGTGAAACGACAAAGAAGCTCGGTCTTTCCACGGCTGATGCGCTGCGTATGTTCGTCTCGTCCTTTAATGAATATCAGGGGTTCCCATACCAGGTACGAGTTCGACAGGTTGCGGAACCGTTCGAGAATGAACGGGAGGCTTCTGATTTCGCTAATGATTTGTCGATGAGGATGATCGCTGATGAGGAGGGGTGAAATCTGGACTGTGCTGGCTGATGGTTACGCGAGAAAGCCTCGGCCGGTTGTCGTTGTGCAGAATGATGAAATCGAGGGTTTTGACTCTACCGTGGTATGCCTGATGATTTCTTTTACGTCGGATGATATGACTACCCGTATGACTACCCGGGTTAAAGTTCCTCCTACTGCGCAGAATGGTTTGATTAAAATAAGTTGGGTGATGACGGAGAAGATTCTTGCAGTGCACACTTCGGCATTGGGCCAACGCATTGGAATTTTGGAAGATGATGTCATGCGCCAGGTGGAAAAGAAACTTGCAGATGTTCTAGCTCTATGAAAGCGCTTGATGTGATTTCGCGGGTCGCTATGCCGCAGCAGATAGCGGAGATTGCTCGTCCTATCGCGCTGCGGCATCATGTCAATGAACTGTACCTGTTCGGTTCCATGGCTCGAGGGGAGGGGCATACGGATTCGGATATCGATTTCATCTATCAGTTTGACGACACCGCCAATCCAATGATTGATGAGTGGGCTTTGCGTGATGATCTTGCATCGACTTTTGGTCGGGAGATCGACTTGGTGAAAAAACGATACATTACCACTGAACTGCAGGACAGACTGGCTGAAATGCAGCGTGTGATATTCGTCAATTCCATAACCTCCAATCCGATGTTCCGCATTATCTGAGGTGTGTCATATTTATCATTTTCTTCGATACTGGGCTTTCTTATGACAATGAGATTCGGGGGAGCTGACAAATATTGGTCAGGTGGCTGTGTCTAATGCCACCGTTTAGGATGACATAATCCCCAGAAATAGTTGTCATTCGACTCAGCTTGTTTTATAAGCATGGATGAATATGTGGAATTCTTTTTTATTCCATCGATTAAGTCCATGAGAACAATAAGCGATTTCCATACGGAGCGGTCTTCATAAGCATATGAGCCATAGCGCTCAGCTGTGGCATCAAGGACTGGGGGAGGAAGGACAATCTCCCTGTTCCAAAGACGGCAATGGTGCGAGCAAATGTTGCGTAGATACACCATGCTGTGAATGATTTGCGCAGCACGTTGACGATTTTTCCCTAGAGAAAGCGACTGATTGAGTTCGTCAACAGCTGTTGTGTTGGTATGCAATGAAATCATTTTTGAGAGAGTGTCAAAGGGCATCGCCTCGACCGCCGCCCATATGGGAATAGGCTCGTTGTTATTCCGATAATGGCGAATGCATACTTCGCTGGAACGTTCAAGCCATTTGTGAATGTTCTCAATTAGAACTTCTCTGGCTTCGGTGCCGTCAGGATATTTGATTGTTTTATATGAACTGAGATCAGTGTAGGAGTAGGCACCTTCATTTTGGGCAAGGTAGTAAGCAAAATGGGCCCGAAGCGTTTGTTCTAAGGATGATGTTCCACGAAGGATGAGTAGACGTAGCTGTTCATCCATCAAATAAGGAATCATGAAATCCTTAATGTGCGTTCCATTTCGAAAGCGATTATTGCCATGAGAAGGATCAATCTGAAAGGCTCGGAAGTAGCCGGACAATCTGTAATAGTTGCAATCAAGGAGGACGGTGCTGAAATCGGAGAATCCGGTGATATCCAAGCCGCGTTCTTCGACTAAAAGCGTCATCATTTCCTGTATTGTTTTTGGCTGCTTCGTCATGGCGTATCCTTGTGCAACTTGATAAAAAAAGAGCCCCCGGATTTGAGCATTGTTAAGAGGCTTGGAGGCTACTGTTATTAGTTACGATAGCATAGTTGGTTCGCTTGGTCGATTCGAGCGTGTCTCAAGGAATGCTCTACCGTTGTTACAGAGAAGAAGAGACCCACCGCGTTTCAGGACGTAAACGTAACCTTGGGTGGGCGCTGATACGTAGAACTGCACATCCATTGGTCTTGGAACACGCCGTATGAGTGGCGAAGTATGTAATCGATGCTGGATGCGCGAGGATGCGCGAGGATGCGCGAAAGTGCGCGAGAATACGCAAGTTCGGCCGATTGATGTGCTGACTTGGCTTCTGGTGTCTGGCGTCTGCCTGCTCATGGCGGGATTATGACGCGATTATGACGGGATTCGGATTCCGGTGACGTGATTATGACGGGATTACGACGCGCTTCGGTTTCTGACGACGCGATAGCAGCTTGCTTATTACCTGGTCCCATACCTTGTTGGGCATCTTGCTGCCAAGGAGTTCCATAGGGCATCGTTGATTTCCTTGGCGATTGCGTTGAGCCCATTCCGCATGAGCGCGAAGCGTGTGATCGAAATCTGGGTGCGCGAGAATGCGTGAAAGTACGTGAAAGTGCGCGAGAATGCGCGAAAGTGCGCGAGAGAGAAGTGCTCGAACCTGTCTTGACTGATTTGCGGACTTGAGCGCAGGCAGCATTTCCGGAACCCCATCGCGCTCGCGAAGAAAACATGGCCCATGGTGAATGCGGATAGCCGCATGTCATCCATCAAACAAGTGAAGGAGCAGATACCATGGGCGTTAAGCACAGTGTGTCTTATCAGAGTGGAGAGAACATGGCCAAGAAAAACGATGAGGAACTTTATGATGCTGCGATAGCCATGATCGGGAGTGTTACGAAGCTTCCGGCTATCAGGGTCGATAGGGATGCGTTTCTGCGGCAGCAATTCGCCGATTCCGAATATCTTGACGAGATTCTGGAACATGGCCCGCAGTACGTGTATACGGTGGAGTCCCTGCGGAGAAAAGCAGACGAGGTGATTAAACAGTCGACGAACCGGACTACTCTTGCCGCTTTTGTGGCAGGGATTCCCGGCGGGGTCGCCGCGGTCGCCGCCGGGAGTGCCGACATGATCCAATACTTTGGTTTTGCGATCAATCTGGCGCAGAAGATCGCCTACCTTTTTGGCGAGGACGATTTGTTCTCCGGCGAATCGGAGCTGAATGAAGGTGCCAAAGTCCGTATCCTTGCATATTTGGGCGCGATGTTCGGCGCTTCTGGTGCAGCGGCGATGGTGGGGAAGCTTGCCAAGGAAGTCGGCAAGAACATGGGCAAGAAGATACCCCAACAGGCTTTGATGAAAACGACCTGGTACCCGCTGCTTAAGAAAGTCGGCGCGATGGTCGGCAAAAAAGTGGTGAAGGAGTCGGTCGGGAAGGCCGTTACCAAGGTCGTGCCCGTTGTCGGCGGTGCGATTTCCGGGGCGATAACCTATGCGACGTTCAAACCCATGGGTGGTCGATTGGCCGATGTGCTGGTGCGCAATCTGAACGGTGAGTTCGACGAGGCCGGCATGGAACTCCGCCCGGAATTCAGGCACGCCGATGCTGCGGAAGATGGCGAAGTCACGATCCATGCGATTGAAATAAATGACTGAACAGTGATGGGCTGGGAACTGACGAATAAATTCTGTCAGTTCCCAGCCCACAGAAAGATAATGAAATTTTGGCCGGTAAGGTCAGAAGATTTCATCACCTTTCAATTTATTAAGATTTCCAAAGGGGAGATTTGCTTAATTCTTTATAAGATCTTTTGCCTTAAAGTCCCATGTCCAGTATTCTTCTTGTATTAGTTCTTGGCACCGGGGAATCGCCCACAACAAGATTTCAATTGCTTTTTCAAGATCTTCTTCGGTATATGTGTTATCAATTTTCTCCAGTTCACTTAGCGCTTCCGGTGGTACGGGGTCTCCGCCTAGATATTTATTGTTATGTTTCGTGAAATAATCTATCGCCTGGGCCTTCTCTGAAATCGACTCAGGATGGTCATTTATGTTGCGCACATAAAGAGGGAGAATTTCGTTAGTAATTGGGTTCTTCCAGCCACTTTTCTTGTGCGCTCTACTGTCAAATCTTTTTTTGCATATTATATATTCTTTAGGTAATTTGAAAGACGAACTCTTTAAGATGTCGTCAATCGAGTCAATTTTTAGTGAATCCTTAGAACCGTTTCGGGTGTTCATTGTGCTTTCATATATGCATAATGATCCGAATAGTTCCATACAGTATTCAATGGTTGGTATTTGAAAAGCCTCATAGGTTATTTCGGCCAATGAGGGAGTACCTGGGTGCAGCTTACCGAAATTGGTGGATTTCTGGACTCGATTTGGTGCGTCGTGATTATCAGAGAAGACTAATAGGTTGACAGGATTTTCCGTATTTTGGTCAGATGAGACAAAAGCTCCTTGAAGGATATATGGGGAGTGTGTGGAAATCCATACTTGGTTCGTTTCGGATATTGTCACAAGCGTTTTAGCTAGCTGTTTTTGAGCTTTCGGGTGCATCCAAATTTCAGGTTCATCAACGCAGAGGAAGAGGTTATCGGCATTTGTTTTTGAATCATCCTGTGTATGGTCCCCTATTACATGAGCATATTCTCGGAGAGCTGCAAAGGCTACTGCGCGTTGAAGACCGGTGCCTTTCTGGTCGAGATCAGTTTCCACTCCATCGTCAACTCGGGTCTTCCCCATTTTGATGAAAGATGAAGCTTCTGGCTTATCAAAAGCAAAAGAGACCGTAACAGAAGGAAATTGTTCTCTTGTATATTCTGAAAGCGATTTATTAAGTTCTTTTAACATTTCAGAATAACTTCCTGTTGCTGAAAATACGTCATCGTACGATTGCAAGAATTGTTTCCACTCTAAGGAACTGGCAAGGTCTTTTGTTTTTGCCCCGATTAGCGTGCCAAGGATTTTTCTTGTTCCAAAATCCAAGACATCATCAGGAGTGTCGGTTGCATGGAACACGGTTGGAGAGAAAAATGTAGTGAAAGGCTTATCTATTCCGGTAACGTTCTCAAAAGAAGACTCTTCGGTTTCGGTGTCTTTGCATAGAAATTTTACAGTCTTATAGTCACTTAAGTCACGGCGCACGATAAGATACTGCTCGTTTTGTTTAGTAATTAAACATTTTTTGATCGTTTTCGCTTTCGCTGCTGTAACATTTGATTTATCGAGTTGATCTTCAATATCGTTTCCAGCTAGCGTAAGTTCAACATAGCATGGTTGGTTTTCACACTGAGCATTTTTGTATGTCTCGCCGTCTGCACGAGGACTACTCATGAATTCCAAAGCTTCGATGACAGTACTTTTCCCTGCGTTGTTATTTCCTACAAAATAATTAATGTGTGGGGAAAATTCAAATATATTGTTTTCTCCTTTAAAAGATTTGAAGTTTGCGAGTTTTAATTTTTTTACGTACATTTCATTCCTTTCTGAAAACTTGATTTTCGTAAAGAAAACGTCTGTAGCTTCTTATTCTCTTTTGGGTGGCTTATTTTATTTTCTAAATAGTTTTAGGATAGTTTTCTGGGATTTGCCATTCAGCATGCTATCTCTCCTTCGATTCTGCTCTTCCACTACTTGGCGGTAAGCCTTGCCTAATTCGTCTATTGAAGATTGATAAGTATCTCCTGGCTCAATTGCAGAATCCTTGTTGACGGAAGTGCCGAATACGCTCATAGCTTTTACCGTGGTAAATTCTCGTACCTTATATGCGGCTTTTCTCAGTTCATCAGTGGTTAGGGGATTCGCCATCAGAATCTCATAAGCGACAAGAACATTTGCCATGGTCTCTTTAGGACTGGTACTAAATGCAGAATAAAACCGTACGAGATCTTCCCTCAAATGTTCAAGGTTCGAATCAATTTGTTGGATTTTCTTCTCGTTTGAAGAGAGTATTTTTTAAGTCTGCTTTGTCGTGTATGCAACGTAGACCGTCACACATATGCTGACAAAACTGATGGTCCAAGGAATTACTGTTTGCAGTATTTTCCATGTGCCCATTTGGGTTCCCCTTCTTTCTTGCAATTGGCTGTGACAGACCAATCATCTGTCGTTTGGTTGATTTGTCACAGCCATATGATTGTTCTTCCTATTGCAGTGCCTTTACTTCATCGAGCAGGGTTTGATAGGTAGTTGCCTGCTCGTAGCGAGCTCCATCGGCGAGATTGAGCTCGTTGAACAGTCGTTTCGCGCAGGCAATCTTACTGTCCTCAATCCCGCGCAATTCGAAGCTGTCCATTGTGCCCTTGGTCTCGGCGACGAAGAATAGGTGCTTGAGACCACTATCATCACGGAAGGCCACAGCCCAGTCCGGAGCGTAGTTGCCCACGGGAGTCGGAATCTGGAATCCACGAGGCAGCTTCGCATACACCGCGACCTCCGCCGCGTTGTCGAGATCCTTGACGAAATCGCTTTCGATCTTACCGTCCGGGAACACCCAGTCCTGCACGCACTTGGACGCCTGATATCCCTCGGCCTCGTCACGGTTGTTGCCACCGGCCGTAAAGATATTCGAATCGTATTCGCCTTCGATCCGGTCGTAGCAGATATGGTCAACGACCATATTCGCCTTCTCCTGGACGATCAACCGTCCTACCTTCGCGATGAACTGTTCTGGATTTTCCCGGAACATGAGGAACCTGTCCGGCCGGATGCCCTTGAGGATGCGCGCCGCGCAACGACGCGTGATGGTCGCGGCCTGTGCGATTTCGCCAAGCAGATCGTATTTCACGCCATTGGAGGCATCGACATCCAAATCATTGGTGCGGGAGTCGTTCTTGTGGAAGTGCGTGCGGTCCGCGAGCTCGTCTCGCGAAGCGTTCTCCTTCTGGATGCCACGCGTGACCGTGTAGGACAGTTTCGACACGACCAGATGCTCGTCGATCGCATCGACGGCTTTTTCGACGAGCTCGTCGTCATCGAAACTGACGGTGTACGCGTACTTGTGGTTGATGCGCTTCCAGAGTTCCTGGAACTCCTTCTTCTGCCAGTTCGCGTTGAGTGGATTCCCGTGTACCTTGCGTTTCAACGCGTTGCCGATGAGCATCTTGGTGGTGCCTTCGACCACGCTGTCCAGCACGAGACGGATCGCTGGAGCTTTCTTCCGCAGGGGTTCGGGCAGCAGCTCCACTGCGTCCTTGCCGAAATGTTCTTCCTTGTACTTGTCGGTTAGCTTGCCGTTCCGGTCGATGAGTCTGTTCACGGTCAGCGCGTACACGATGTCATGCGCCTCGTCCTTGCTGAACGACACATCGCCCAAGCCAGCATGCTCCGGGCCGAGCTTGTCGGCCGGCACGTGCGTTTTTGTGAAGAACGCGTCGTCGATGACGAGCGGACGATCCCGCAGGTCGGTCTCGATGTCCTTCTGCAGGCTTTCTGCGAACTTCTCGTAGCTTTCCGACGCGATCACGGTCAGCAGGTTCACGTCCAGGAAGTCCGCGTCGTTAAGCAGATTGCGGTCCTGACGCACGCCCTCGCGGTTCACGCACAAGCGCAGGCCACGGCCTACTTCCTGTCGTTTGCCGACCTCATTGTCCGAATGCTTCAACGTGCAGATCTGGAACACATTGGGATTGTCCCAACCCTCGCGGAGGGCGGAATGGCTGAAGATGAACCTCGTGGGCTCATCGAAGCTCAACAGCCGTTCCTTGTTCTTCAGAATCAGATCATACGCGCTGATGTCGTCGCTGTCCTCCGACCCGCGCTTGACCTTCGAATCAACGGACCGGCCGTGCTTGTCGATGCTGAAGTACCCCTTGTGCACGTAGCGGCCGTGCGTGGTGCGCAGCCAGTCGAGATAGCCGGATCCGTCATCGAGACGGTTCTCGATGAAATCATGCACGCAACGGTCGTACTCCTGCTCGAACATGTCTGCGTACTCGCCGTTCAACGGTTCTCCCGCGTCATCGTACCGGCGGTACTTCGCCACCTCGTCGATGAAGAACAAACTCAGGCACTTGATGCCACGCGCCCACAGGTGCTCCTCCTTGTGCAGGTGGGAGAGGATGGTCTCGCGGATTTGGATGCGGCGCATGTCTGTCTCGGATCCGTCGTTGAGGATCTGGCCTTTGCCGAGCGTCTCGCCGTTCATGAAGCGCACGTAGCCGGTCTGACCAAGCTCCAGTCCGTCGGGCACGATGCCGTCCGGCGCTATGCGCCAGCCGTCGCGATATGCCTCCAGCTCGCCGGAGGAAGTGTAGATGTCATCGCCCTCGTCGAACAGGCCGGACGTGGTCACGACCTTGCCGGAGGCGGACAGCTTCTTATACTCGATGCGAGCCTGCGGAGCCTTGTTCTTGCTGACGATGATGTCCTGCAAATACAGGTAGCCGTCAGTGCCGCGCATGTTGTTCAGCTCGAACCCCTTGACCTCGATGCGTTTGACCAGACGTTGGTTGTACGCGTCCAGCGCGTCCAACGCGTACACGAGGTCATGCCTGGTCTTGTGCGTGGCGGAATAGTTCAACG
>UMBL01015449.1_pt1 | contig 12207 bp, 7 predicted proteins | sample 1963951 | NCBI WGS metagenome assembly UMBL01 (sample SAMEA4835940, study PRJEB28245) | human gut metagenome | biome: gut microbiome; material: fecal sample | place: Denmark | collected 2008 | reverse complement strand
GCCTTATCACCCTTCATCAGCGTAAGCTTGAAAAAGTCATTTTTGCATTCATTTCATTGTAGCATACTTTTCATATTTTTTCAATATATGTTTACATTTTTTAACGTAAATGTAACACACACCTGCCTTTAACAGTGGCTAAAACGCCAGTTGAACAGTAAAATGATTCTAATTTATCACTTCTCCCCAAATCCACCACTCAATTTTCATCACATCTGCCACTACCATTCCACGAATAATTGTGATATACCGTACTTCCAAACCAATCACGGAGGTATCAAAAATGAACTATATAAAAGACCTTTACTACGGCAATTTAGGCTTTTCGACGCAAAAATTCGGGACAATTCGCAGTATGCCAAGCTGATGAAAACCGAGGCTGATCTGTATGACCAGATAATCAAAATTCTCGGAGATGAAAACGGTGAACTGCTCAAAAAGATATGTGACACCCAGTTTTAGCTTAACGATGTAATGTCCGTGGATAACTACTCAGCCGGATTCCGTGACGGCGAAAAGCTGATGATTGACGTGCTCCTCGGCAAGAATGAAAATCTGAGTAAGGTGTAGCTCTCCGTCAAAATCTGCCGTACAAAGCTTACATTCTCGCAAGTGCCGTAAAACCCGCACTTTATGAGTAATACCACGCCTCAAAAAAAGCATACAATAGCGTACAAGCGTCCTCCAGCCACTCCGTTGTAATATGCTTGTTTGTTTTGTGTTATGCAAATGTAATGCGAGCCGAAACCTCGCAAAACGCTGAGAATACTGGGCAAATAGCTCTTTGTAATGCGGTAATACGGAGCAAAAATGGAGTACGCATACTACCTGAATTCCCATTCTGGAAACTCGATAGAACATAGGTCAGTCAATATACTCTTTCAACTTTTTCAGAGCCGACTTAACGCCCTTTTCCACCGTGCCGGCGTTAACGCAGAACTCCTCCCCAATTTGTTCAAAGGTCTGCGGAGCGCACCCGATGCCAAAATACATTCGGATATATTCCGCTTGCCGATGACTTAGAATGTCGTCCAGACTGTCCGCCAACAGCATGGCAAAAGCCTGATTTTCCTGCTCCAGCATTAGATCTTCGGGATTCAGACAATCGGACCTAAGCTTATCTTCAAGCTTGTCATCCTGCATACCCTCACCACTTTCAAGCATTGATTGGTACTCATCAATGCTTGTTTTCTCTTTTGTGCTTAAAATCAGCAACTCCTCGGATTTGTCCGCTGATATTTTGAGTATTTGACTTACGATTTCAATAAGTTCGGATGTGTTGCTTTCGGCATTGGCTGAAACGATTTTCCTCACCTTTCCTATCTGCTTGTTCAAATAAGGCGAAATACTCACCGTATCGAGAATAAAGCGGAGTTCTTCGAGCATTTTCAACTTAACACCCTTACAGGCATATGTCCAAAAAGGCACACCGCTGTTCTCGTCAAAGGTCTTCGACTGCTCAATCAGTGAAATGTAGCCGACCTTCTGCAAGTCCTCAAAAGCCTCAAATGCAAGATTGTATGATTTTGCAAGAGAATGTGCAAGTGCGTATACGTTGCGGTAATTATCCTGAATCAGCTGTTCATTTGTGTTCTTGGTCATTGTTCTTCCCCGATATTTAATGTCTTGTAAAGCGTGTGCTTTTCAAAAAGCTCTTCGAGCGTTTTGTACGTTATCAGATTTCCATTCTCGTCACTTTTGCCCCGAATTGCCTTGTCACGCATGGTTTCAAGGTAGTGCAGAATTTTGTCGTAATCCGCATCCGAAATACTTCCTCGGAATTTCTGCTGATAATATTTGTTCCTCGCCTTGTGGTAGGTCTGGATAATCGGATTGTTCTCAGCCTTTTCCTTGTGCTTGTTTTTCGCGCCAGTCTGACGGCAGGTTCTGTTGGGATTTTCGGGAGACTTTTCATTGCAGTAAAACGTCTTGTAGCTGTCAGTCGCAAGGAAAAAACGTCCGCAGTGGTGACAGCGAAAAGGCGCTCTGCCGTGCTGCATTCCTCTGAAAAAATCGTATTGAATAACGCTTTGCGCATTATGAAATTCGCAGGTATCAACCACCCATGTCTTGTCTTTATCATCGGGATCAATCATTCCCGAAACGCCGATATTTACGTCCATGGTTTCACGAACTCTTGCCTTTTCATAGTACGGCACGCTCGCCATCAGCTCACTCGAAAGTGTGGAATATTCGTTAAACGCACCCCACGCAATCGCATAGTTGCTTTCGTCACGTTTCTTAAGCCGTGTAAAATATTCATCTGACATTTCGGCTATGCAGCAGGCGATTATGTAAAGCCCAATCCCGTACCCCGAAAACAACTTTTTGTACCTCTCATACTCCGCAAACTCCTCCGACGTCATATCATACAGCCTGCCGTAGAAAGCCTTGCTCTTCATTATTTCGGCACGCTGTTTTTCTTTTTTCAGGTCAATATTCACATAGCAGTACGGTGGTAAAGTCACCGCAATTTGTTCGATTTCGATTATGCGGTCAACAAATTCCGTCATAGTCTGCTCGTTTTTCATCGCCATATTATTATCTGCAAACCCCGCAAAAGAGACGGTTAAGTCATAAATCTTTTTCATATCCTCAGCTTTCATATTCAGCAGAGCCGTTGTGATTTCGCCAACCTTCAAAGCTATTTTTGTTGTGAAAATTCTATTCTTGTGAATAAGAAAATAGAAATTAAAAAAGCTGTCGTCGGGCATATCGTAATTCGGATTGTTTGAAATTGCATTGTTCATGTCAAGTACCCCTCAAAAGTGTATCTATAGGTCAGCTCTAAAATCCTATGCCGCAGATGTGCGGTGGAGGTTTTTAGCGGTGACCTGTATTTATTATATCACACTTTTTCAGATTTGTGGTAACTTTTATTGTACAATTGATATAAGCATTTGAAACCATGTAGTGAATGGATTTTTTGCCTGTAATGCGATTTGATAAATTAGAAAAAATTCGCCTAATTAATATACAGAGCGAATGATTGACGGAATCTTGAAAATTGAATAATCGGTAACCGAATACGTTATTTCTGACGGAGGGGTGATGAACTGTTCCAGCTACTGAAGATGTACGCCATGACTTTTGTATTTCAAAACGAGCGACAAATACAATCTTCAACCTGCATCTAGCAACTGCAGTTGGCGATGAAAATCAGAAACGGATACTTACGTTTCAGCTTGCTGACATTGCACGTTCTCAAGCGTGATACCAACCGTCGCAAGCAATAGGAACGCTGCTCTATGAGCCTGATAAGCTGTCGGGCGTTCGGCTACTGTTTGAAAGCGCAGGACACACTACAACAACTACATAAATTAAAAAAGGAGTGATGCCAATGTCAGAAATCATGACAGAAGGAAAAAAAGCAAAACTGATTGATGAAACAGTCTACAATGATCCCTACGTTGTTAAAAGCAATTGCCTTTATGAAATGGTTCAGGTGAAAGATCAGGTCGTTCCAATGAAACTTGCAGACTTTGTTCCCACACTTATTTCGGAAATCACCAGAGATGACGGCACAGAGCAAAAGAAAATGTTCAAGGTCGGTGCGGTTCACAAGTCGGGAATTAAACTGTCGGAGCAGATTGTTTCCGCAGACGAAATGCAAAACATGAAATGGCTCTTAAACCGCTGGGGTGCATTGGGTGCTGCACAGCCTAAGCAAAACGTGCTAAGTAAAATCTGCCACGCAATTATGTTAACGAAAGGTGAGGTGAAATTTGAAACTATGTATCTCCAAACTGGTTGGAAGAAGATAAACGGTGAGTATGTGTTCCTGATGCCGACGCAGAACAGTCCGTTTACCGTTGAACTGCAGGGCAAGCTGAAAAACTATTCTTTCACTGAAAAGGGTTCGCAGGAGGACTTGATTTACTTGTCTGCAATGCTTGAAAACAGTTTTGCACCGCAGTGTGTTATGCTACCGCTGCTGGCGGTAACGTTTCTGTGTCCGCTCAATCACTTTCTGAAAAGTGCAGGCTGTGAGCCAAAGTTTGTGACTGCGCTGATTGGTAAGACGGGTAGTCGTAAATCCACACTTGCAGCGCTGTTCCTTTCGTTCTTCGGAAAGTTTTCAGCAAGCGACCTACCGATGTCATTCCACGACACAGCGAATAGCATTTTGAGCAACATATACTATTTAAAAGACGTGTTGACTTGCATTGACGATTTTCATCCGAGCGGAATGTTTCACGAACAGGAGATGAAAAGCATTGCGCAGAATATTTCGCGATACTACGGTGATAGAATTGGTCGTGCGCGACTAAATTCAAAAGCGGAGTTACAATCTTCAAAACCGCCTACAGGCAATGCAATTATCACAGCGGAGTACACTCCTGAAATTTCCGTGTCGGGTTCGGCGAGATACTTCAATATTGAACTTAATGAAAACGATGTTCAGCTTGATGACCTGTCAGAATATCAGCAGTTAGCAAATGACGGAGTGCTGTGTGGGATTATGCAAAGCTACATTGAGTGGATTAAAAATGTGTATCTTGATGATGAAAGTGCTTTTGTAAAAACACTCGAAGATGTGTTTTTGAAATACCGCAAGTTTTATCTGGACAGGCTGTGTGCAAACAGAATTAAGTTTCACAACCGCACACCCGACATGCTTGCACACTTGAAAATCGGGTTTGCATTTCTGCTTGTGTTTCTTAAATCGAAAAATCAAATCAACAAGTCGGAGCTTGATAAATTTGAAAAGGTGTTCGACGAGATCGTTTTGAAAGCTGTGTCTGCAAACGCAGAAATCATCGAGCTTGAAAATCCGACAACTAAGTTTTGTGAAAAGCTTAAAAGTCTGCTGGACAGCGGACGGTGTTATGTAGAAACAAAAGGGCTTGACTCCCCGCCCCGTCAGAGAAACTGCATCGGCTTGCAGGACGATGAGCACTACTACCTGTTCGCAGACACAACACACTCCGAGGTGCGAAAGCTGTGTGCCGAGCAGCGTATCAGCAGAGCATTGTTCAAGCTGGCGGTGCAGTCTGCAATACAGTCGCACATACTTGCGGCGGTGACAGATGTCGATGAAACCGATGTCGGTAAGCTGTACGGAATGTGTACTGAAGATGTGCGCAGGACAAACGGCATTATTGATTTCAGAAATGCCTACAAATATCAGAAGGAGGATTGACCTTGGATAAAATCAGAACAGGGATTTATGTGTCCGGTGATGTGCTTGCAGAGTGTGATGATTATTGTACAAAGCAGGACATCAGCCGTTCGGAACTGATAGAGCAGGCGCTGAAATTGTTTCTTGCAACAAGAGCTATCTCTACCAAGAGTAATGTTCTTGTTCCGGAGCTTGCGGAGTGCATTGCTCAAGCAAGCGATGAAGGCATAACAAAAATATCAAAAGGCTTGTTCAGATATGCAGTCGAGGTTGAAATGCTGATAGCTATTCTCGTAGACACCTTTGAGCTCAGCAAGAACGAGTTGAAGGACATCAGGCGTGAGGCGGTGAACAATGTCAGACGCACAAGAGGAAAGATCAATTTTGATGATCTGATAACAAGAAACTTTGATGAGGGTATAGCCGATGATGAATAATCTGAACAAGCATCGATAGAGTAACGGAACGTGACGAGGTCTCCGATGAGGGGACGAATCCTTACCTCATATTAAGTTGTGTAACAAAACGTTACTGTATGTCAGCTTTACTGACAAGAGAACACGGAATATATTTCCGACATACCAAGGGTACAACATTTCACTGTACCCTTGAAAACACTGTGAAAGGACAGATGTAAAAATGAACATCACACATACCATAAGCAGAATTACCAAAACAACAAGGAGAGTGATAATACAATGGCAGAAAACAAAAACGAAACAAAGATCATCATGCTTACGATCAAGGAGGCGGCTGCTCTTGTAAACGGCATGACCGAGTACAGAGTCCGTCAGATGTGCATCAACGATCAAATTCCGCACATAATGGCCGGCAGAAAGTATCTCATCAACAAGGATATTTTTCTGAACTATCTCCGTGGAAAAACATCGTAAGAAATTAGCTCATAGGAAAGATACGAGTATACGGTGGCGCATTTCTCTGGACTTTTCCACCGAGATGTGGTAAAATGTTGTCGGTAGAAATGCGCCATAGTTTTGAAACGGAGGTTTTAATATATATGGCGACTATTAGAAAGCGTCCCAATGGGACTTACGAAATAAAGGTGTCATGCGGTTATGGCGTAGACGGTAAGCAGCACAATCAGTACAAGAGCTACAAACCTGAGCCTGGTATGACACCTCGGCAGATCGAAAAGGAGGTGCAGCGTCAAGCAATACTTTTTGAGGAGGACTGCAAGCGAGGACAGATAACAGCGGCAGTCAAGTTTGAGACATTTGCCGAACAGTGGTTTGAGGAATATGCAAAAGTCAATCTTCGCCCTACATCATACGCACGAATGAAACAGCTCACCAAGCGTGTCTATCCTGCCATAGGTCACAAGCGGCTTGATAAGATAACTGCTCGTGATATTCAGAAGTTCGTGACAGATATGCTTGTCAACGGCAAGAATATGAACACAGGTAAGCCGCTGTCGAGGAAAACGGCAGTGCATCATCTAAGCTTCATAAGCGACGTATTCAGCTACGCTATCCGTATGGGAATGCTGACTGACAATCCTTGCAGACGGGTGGTTGTTCCAAAATCTGAGCAAGAGGAAAAGCAGATATATACGCTGGACGAGGTAAAAACACTCTACGAACATTTAAAGGACGAGCCTATGAAATACCAAGTGTATCTGCTGCTTGCGATATACAGCGGCTTCAGGCGAAGCGAAATGCTGGGATTGGAATGGAAAGACATCGACTTTGAGAACAGCCTGATCCATGTCCGCAGAACATCTCAGTATACAAAAGAAAAAGGCATATACACCGATACCACTAAGACGCGAAAGTCCAAGCGTGTGTCAAAGTTTCCGCCGTCTATAATGAATCTGCTAAAGCAGTTCAGGACAGAGCAGGCCAAGGAAGCGAAACAGCTCGGTACAAAATGGGAGGGTCACGACAGGCTGTTCACCAAATGGAACGGCGCACCTATGAATCCGCAGACTCCCTTTGAGTGGCTTCAGGGTTACTGCGAGCGTATCGGAATACCGTTCCGAAATATTCACTCTCTACGTCACCTCCATGCCTCGCTACTGATTTTTGAGGGTGTGGACGTTGTAGCGGTGTCCGCAGATATGGGACATAGCGTTGTTGGAACGACCTTAAATTTATATTCCCATATGTTCCAAGAGGCGAGAGCACGCAACTGCGATGCGATAAGCAACGCTCTAAGCTTCACAAACGAGGTTAAAGTGAAAGAAGAAAAGCACTCCGAGGACAGCACAGAGGGCACCTACGAAGATGAGGACGAGCAGGAAGAAGAACAGTTCGGACAAGTTTTCGGGGCATAAAAACAACCGCAGGGCGCAAGCCTTGCGGGGTACATAGAACACAGCCAAGAGGTAGTCGAAAGCGGTTATTTTCAAAATAAGTGGCAGATAAGTGGTTGAGGAGATTTTAGGGAAAAATAAATCCCTGAAAACAACGCAAATGCGTTATTTTCAGGGAAGTGATCTGGTGACCCGTACGGGAATTGAACCCATGATTCCGCCGTGAAAGGGCGGCGTCTTAACCTCTTGACCAACGGGCCGATTTTTCGCTATGAGAAATGTGGTAGCGGTAACTGGATTTGAACCGGTGACACCCTGGGTATGAACCAAGTGCTCTAGCCAACTGAGCTATACCGCCATATGCGTTTCTCATAGCGACTTGATTATTATACACTATTTATGCCCCGTTGTCAACCTTTTTTGCGCAAAAAGTTTGGACTTTTTTGATTTTTGCCTTTTTGCACAGTATTATGCTTTTGCTAAAAAAGCAAATGCGTCATTTTGCATAATTTTTGTGCGCAGCTACAATATAGGAAGTGTAAAATAAGAATATTTTACATGAATTTTGCTTAAAACTCTTTAACAATTTGCCGTTTTGTGATATAATATATTAAATCAGTATAGATGTTTTGATATCATAATAAAAGGAGTATGGCACAATGAAAAATGTGTTTATGAATAGAGAGCTGTCATGGCTGAAATTTAATGAAAGAGTCCTTGAGGAGGCTGAGCGTGAGTGCGTGCCACTCTGTGAAAGACTTTCTTTTGCTTCTATCTATCAGAGCAATCTGGACGAGTTCTTTATGGTTCGTGTAGGCTCGCTTACTGACCAGATGGAGGTCGATCCAGACAGCAGGGAAAATAAAACAAATATGACCGCTAAGGAACAGCTCAAAGCCGTTATTGCTAGAGTGGGCGAGCTTAACGAGCGTAAAAATAAGGTGTATGCTGACCTTATGGAGAAAATAGCTGAGCAGGGCGTTGCTCTTGTTGATTTTTCCAAGCTTACAGCGGAGGAAAATTCTCAGTTGGAACAGTATTTTATTAATCAGATAGCACCGCTGCTTTCACCTATGGTGGTGGGAAAAAGACAGCCTTTCCCTTTCCTTAAAAATAAGGATATCTATGCCGCAGTTGTCCTTGAAAGCAAAAATTCCAAGGAGAAACTGGGCGTTATTTCCTGCGGAAGCGAGGTCTTCCCACGCCTTATAAAGGTCGGTTCAACAGGCAAGTATATGCTTTCTGAAGAGCTTATCCTCCACTATGTACCTAAAATTTTCAAGGGCTACACCGTCAAGTCAAAGTCACTTATAAGAGTTACAAGAAATGCTGATATCGACGCTGACGCACTTTACGACGAAGATCTTGATTACCGTGAGTTCATGGCTGACCTTATAAAGAAAAGAAAACGTCTTGCACCTGTCAGACTGGAGCTTTCAAGGCAGCTTGATAACAATATCGTTGACCTGCTCTGCAAACAGCTTGAAGTGAATAAAAAATCTGTTTTCAGAAACAGCACTCCTCTTGATCTGTCATTCCTGTTCCAGATACAGGATATACTCAGACAGAAAACCGAGCTTTTCTATAAAAAGAGAGTTCCGCAGAGGTTTACTGCCTTTGACGATAACAAGCCGATCCTGCCGCAGATAAAAAAGAAAGACAGACTGCTTTCTTATCCTTTTGATAGCATAAAGCCTTTTATCAATATGCTCCGTGAGGCGGCTGACGATAAAAATGTTGTGTCTATAAAAATGACATTGTATCGTGTGGCAAAGCACAGTGAGGTGGTCGAAGCCCTTTGTGAAGCCGCAGAGAACGGCAAGGACGTTCTTGTGTTGGTGGAGCTTAAAGCGAGATTTGATGAGGAAAATAATATCGAGTGGTCACGCCGACTTGAAAAGGCTGGCTGTACTGTTATCTATGGTCTGGAGGGCTATAAGGTACATTCAAAGCTTTGCCTTATCACAAAGCGTTCAGGCACAAAGACCGAGTATTATACTCAGATAGGCACCGGAAACTACAACGAGAAAACTTCAAGACTTTATACCGACCTGTCTGTTATGACCTGCGATAAGGACATCGCAAAGGACGCTATAGACGTGTTCAATGCTCTTGCTTCTGACGATACTGTAAAGAGCGTTGACAAGCTTCTTGTTGCACCGAATTGTCTGCAAAACAAGGTGCTTGATATGATAGACGAGCAGATAGCCATAGCACAATCAGGGGGAGAGGGCTATATTGGCGTGAAGATAAATTCTCTCACTGATAAGAAGATAATCGACAGATTTATCGAGGCTTCAAGAGCAGGCGTTAAGATAGACCTTGTGGTAAGAGGCATATGCTGTCTTATCCCAGGCGTTGAGGGCGAAACCGACAACATCAGGATAATAAGCATTGTAGGACGTTTTCTTGAACATTCCCGTATCTATATGTTTGGCAAGGGCGAGGAAAGAAAGATATATATTGCTTCCGCAGACTTTATGACAAGAAATACCCTCAGACGTGTTGAGGTCGCTACACCTATTCTTGACGAGGATATCAAGTCTCAGATAAGCATGATGTTCGACAAAATGCTTGCAGATAATTGTCAGGCAAGAGAGCTTGATTCTGACGGGGAATATACCCTTGTTTCAGACGGCAAAGAGCCGCTCAATTCTCAGGAACTTTTCTATGACCTTGCCTATGAAAGAGCTTCAAAGGCGGAGGTCGAGGATAAATGACAATATTTGCCCTGAAGGGTTCACTTGAAGAAATAACACCGGCACAGCTAAGCGAACAAACTTGCTCGGCTGTGTTTATTACCGACTCTGCTCACGCAGAGGAAACCCTCAGAACGGCGAACATAACCTACGAGGGCGTGATATCCCTGCGTGACGTTGTGTTCTGTAAGATAGAATCACAGCCTTTCTGTCTGGCAGGCACGCTTTCTATCCCCAAGCTTCTTGACATAAAGGGAAGCCGCCACAGGATACAGTTTTTTATCGACAACAAAAACATGGTGATAATAGACGATGAGGAGTTCTCGCTCAGGTTAGTTCAACGCATACAGAGAAGCAGGCATAATCAGGGAGAGAGCAGGGAGCATTTTATCTACAATTTTTTCAGCGAATTTATGCTCCGTGACACCGAGCTTCTTGCGGAACATGAGCAAAAGCTTATGGAACTTGAGGAAAACGTAAACGATGGCAAGACGGACGATTTTCTTGAAACCATAACGCCTATCAGAAAAGAGCTTCTTATTTTGAGAAGCTACTATGATGAAATAATGGATCTGGGCAGAGAGCTTGAAGAGGACGAGAACGGCTTCTTTGAGAAAAAGCAGAAAAAATATTTCGGCACTATCTCAGACCGTGCCGACAGGCTCATGGGCAGAACTGTACATCTTCTTGAATATGCAACGCAGGTGCGAGACGCTTATCAGTCCCATGTCAATGCTCAGCAGAACAAGAATATGGAGTTTCTTACGGTCATATCCACTATATTTTTCCCTCTGACCCTTATCACGGGCTGGTATGGCATGAACTTTCAGAATATGCCCGAACTTAAAGAGGGGTATCCGGGTGTTATAGCCCTTAGTGTAATAGTAGTGATAGTGTGTATAATCTTTTTCAAACGAAAGAAAATGCTTTAAGGCGGACTTTGCTCCGCCTTTTTTTCGTGCTAAAGGTCAGAAATGGCGGTAAATTCATATTTCACCTCTTGAATTTGGATAATAATTGTGCTATAATAACTTTATATTTGCGAAAAGAGGTGACTTGTCTGAATAAAGAATTACTGCTATTGCTGTTGAAGCTGGCAGCAGGCTGTGTTGTAATAATGACCTTTATCGTCATTGCCTGCCTTATCACTCCAAAAATAGCACGATTTATTGAAAAACGTCACCCTGAGCTTGCCGAAAAGGACGATCCCGAAAGGGTGGACGGTGAGAATACAGGGAATGATCCTGAGAACTATAAGGTACAGGGCATATTTGATAAGTCCCACATTGACGGCTGGGATCCCAACTATAAGATATATAATGAGGATATCTATGCTCTTAATTTTAAAAAGAAAAAGAAGAATGTCAGCAGTGAAGCTGTTAAAAAAGACGACGGCAACAAGAATAATGACAATGCCTGAATGATATAAGAAAGAGGTTTTATAAATGGCTAAGGATAAGAAAATGGTTGATGCGATAACCTCCATGGACGAGGATTTCGCAAAGTGGTATACTGATATATGTATGAAGGCTGAGCTTGTTTCATACACAAGCGTAAAGGGCTGTATGGTAATAAGACCTTACGGCTACGCAATATGGGAGAATATCCAACATATACTTGACACAAAGTTCAAGGAGCTTGGTCATGAAAATGTTTGCATGCCTATGTTTATCCCTGAGAGCCTGCTTCAGAAGGAGAAAGACCACGTTGAGGGCTTTGCTCCTGAGGTAGCTTGGGTAACATACGGCGGAAGTGAAAAGCTTGAAGACAGACTTTGCGTAAGACCAACGTCTGAAACGCTTTTCTGCGAGCATTATGCTAATATAGTTCATTCCTACAGAGATCTTCCTAAGCTTTACAATCAGTGGGTATCTGTTGTACGTTGGGAAAAAACAACAAGACCATTTCTTCGTTCAAGAGAGTTCCTGTGGCAGGAGGGTCATACTATCCACGAGACACCTGAGGAGGCTATCGAGGAGACAGAGAGAATGCTCAACGTATACGCTGATTTCTGCGAGCAGCAGCTTGCTATGCCGGTCGTAAAGGGCAGAAAGACAGAGAGCGACAAGTTCGCAGGTGCAGAAGCAACATATGCTATCGAGGCTCTTATGCAC
>UMBL01034094.1_pt1 | contig 12394 bp, 12 predicted proteins | sample 1963951 | NCBI WGS metagenome assembly UMBL01 (sample SAMEA4835940, study PRJEB28245) | human gut metagenome | biome: gut microbiome; material: fecal sample | place: Denmark | collected 2008 | reverse complement strand
GATACCAGCTTGTTTCTCACCACCTATAGAGGTGGGATTCATCTCCCACCTGATATATTTTGATACTTATCCTCGTGGTGCTCCAGCCAGATAAAGACGCCAACACAAATCACTACAGAAATGAGTGAGCCTGCCGGAGCTGCACATCCCATTGGGAACAGCGTATCCTTAAAATGCACTGACGCATAGCTGCGAAGATATCCGGCTCCACTTACTGCAACTGCACCATCATTTGTAAATAATCCTACCAGCGGAACTGACACAAACTGTACGATAATCGTCATAATTAATCCATATGTCACCGTAATCATCAGCACATATTTTAATGTCAGCTTTGCACGGTCGTGTTTTCCCACTCCGATATTCTGCGCCACAAGTGCTGAGATTGTAGACATCATAGACGATGGAACAAGGAATAAAATACTGATGATCTTCTCCACAATTCCAACTGCTGCCGCATCTGTCAGTCCTCGCTGGTTTGCAAAAATCGTGATTACAACAAAAGATACCTGGATGAAACCGTCCTGCAGGCACACCGGAACTCCGACCTTTAAAATATTTTTCATGGTCATGCGTTTCGGTCTGAAATCCGGTTTTTCCAAACGAATTCCACCCTTTCTTTTCAAAATCACAACCATCGATACAACTCCTGTGCGCTCGTCGTTCCAAGGGCAGCACCGGCTGCATCCAACCCCAGCAATCCAATAAACAGATACTCCAGTCCGATATTGGCCGCACATGCCACCGCAATAAAATACATCGGACTCTTAGAATCCCCCATCCCCCGGAAAATGGAGCTGATAATATTATAAGCTGTGATAAAAGGAATCCCTATAAAACGAATAGTCAGATAACGAACTGTCCCTTCTACTGCCTCCGCCGGAGTAGACATAATCCCAACAATTGGTCGGACAAGCACAAGAAGGACTGCCACTCGTCAGATCTCTCTCCATAATAAAAATTACCTTTAAATTCTACTTCTGTATTTTCTCCATTTTACATATATTCTGGATTATTTCTTCCCATATTTTCTCTTTAAGCCCGGCATCTTTCCTTCCATCATTTTCAAGAACCTGTCTTTTTCTCCTGAATCCATTCCATCTTTCTCAATGATTGTGATCTGCCACTCCTTTGTAAAGAGAAGGAAATAATGCTCTGTCTCAATTAATGTATCCATAACTTCATATCTGACTGCATTTTTCCCACCGGAAAGCGGATTCTGGATCAGAATATCTGCATCACGAAATACAATTGGTGCGATCACTTCTTTTTTTCCATAAAGCTCATCCAATTTTTTCAGGAAGCCTTTAATCTGTCTGCTCTCGATCATTTTTAATTCCCCATAAAAAATGACAATTGCAAATACTGCCAGCAGCATCGTAGACGGTCTTCCTGCCAACATACAATATGCTGCCAGCAGCACAAATGCTGCACTGGCAATTGCACTGATCTTACGGATTCCCGGCTTGATCAGATATTTTCTCGCCTCTTTTAATGCTGACTCATTAATAACCGACTGTACTTCCATTTTAACCTCTCCTCATATTTTATTCCTTATCACTTTTCAGATATTACAGCATATTTTTCCAAGCCTCAGGCTGGCTCTGCCTCAGACTCGATTATTTCCTTGAAAAAATGTGTTTTATAAACACATAGAGTACAATTACAGATGCGCCTAAGTATCCAATTGCACCAAGTGCCGGGATGCCCAGAATCTTCGGCTTCATATCTGTCGTGCAGATAATGCTGGAACTAATAAGCAGCGCCATGACCCAAAGACCCATGACCACATTTCTCGTGACGCGGCGCAACAAATTCGCCAGGTCTTCTCCTGCATGCAGATCCAGATTGATCCTCGTCTGACCTTTCATGTAACCGTCTAAAAGATCTGCCACAAGAGCCGGAATATCCACTGCTTTTCTCATAGACAGATAAATGCTCTTCGCCCCGGATTTTGCTTCTTTTTTCCAGTCATGATTCTGGATAAACTGACTTTTCAGCCGGGATGCTGCAATCTCTACCATATTAATCTGCGGACTGATATCCGCAAGTACCCCCTCTACATGAGCAAGTCCTCTCACCAGCATAGTCAGTCCGTGGGGCATGGTGATTTTATTTTCCTTCATGACATCCATGAGATTCTGAAGGACTTCTGCCACGTCAATACTTCCCATATCTGCCGTTCCATACTTTGCCATCAAACCTCGAATGTCCTTATAAAGCTGGCTTGGATCTGGCTCTCCGCGAAATTCTCCAAGCGCCAGCACAGCATCCTGGATCATGCCGATATCATTAAGGGCAACACCTTCCACTGCCTTGGCAATCTGTTCCCGGTCGCGTTCTGTAAGTCGTCCCATCATACCCATGTCGATCCAGACAATCTTACCATCCCGGATTCGTACATTTCCCGGGTGCGGATCCGCATGAAAAAAACCGTCGTCCATGACCTGTTTGATGAAATTGTCCACATATTTGCTTCCTATTTCATTCATATCATAGCCATCTTCCAGCAAATGTTCCTTATCATCAATGGCGTAACCATCAATGTACTCCATCACAATAACCGAAGACGTGGTGTATTCTTTAAAAAGAACCGGCGTATCCACAAATGCAACGTCCCTGTTCTTCTCTTTGAACTCTTCCATATTCCCGGCTTCAATGATGAAATTCATTTCCTCTTGAGTGACCTTCCACAGCTCATTCAATACCATTTTAAAATCCACCATGTCAGTGATACTGATTGGTGGAACAAGGGATACCAGCTTGTGCATGAGTCCGATATCTCGCGCCATGGTCTCATAAATACCTTTTCGCTGTACCTTAATGACCACTTCTTCTCCAGTTTTTAACCGTGCCCGATGCACCTGCGCAATAGACGCTGAACCAAGCGGTGTCTCATCGATCCACTCAAATTCTTCCTGCCACTCATATCCAAAAGAGTCCCGAAGCACCTCCTCCACCTCATAAAAAGGCATCGGAGGTACATCGGAACACAACTTCTGCAATTCATCACAATAATTCTTCGGTAAAATATCTGATCTCAGGGACATCAACTGACCGACCTTAACAAAAGTCGGTCCCAAGTCTTCCAAAATCAACCTCAACTTTTCCGGAGTGATTCCTTTTGAAATTTCATGCTTGTGAAGAACCGCCGCTATTTCTCGAAATCTTCCTTTGTATCCATTTTCATTTTTCTTTTCGGACACGTTATTCTTCCTCTGTCTCAGTTTCTTCTACAGTTTCCATCTTACTGTCCGTTTCAGCTTCGGCTTCTTCTGTCTCCGTTTTCTCATGGTCATCGACATCTTCCACCTCAGCTGCTGAACCTGGAATATCATCGTCCTCTACGACCTCCGCTTCCACAACCTCTGCCTCATGTACCGTATGCATCTTTCCATTGGAAGCTTTGTAATCTTTGATCGTAGACTTCACATTATGCTTTAACTCTTTGTTGAGCACCTTTCCCTGCTCAACTGTCTCCTCACCTTTTTTTGCAAGAGTATCCAGAATATCTGCAGATTTCTCCACTGCATACGCTGCTGTTCCGATTCCTGCAAGTGCCAGTTTCTTTAATCCTTCTCCTAATCTTTCCATAAGTCATATCTCCTTTACGTCTATTCTAAAACTTCTATATCACGGAAGTTTTGTTCTAAATTGGATTACTGCAATATCTGCGCTATCTTCGGCAAAAATATAATGCCCCCTGCGATTGCTGCCATAATTGCCGCAATGAGCACTGCTCCTGCTGCGGTATCTTTTGCAACTTTCGCCAACGGGTGATATTCTTCTGTCACCATATCCACCACCGCTTCCACTGCCGTATTCACATGTTCCAGCGCCATGACCAGTCCGAACAGCACCATACAGATGCACCACTCAATCGCTGAAATCTTCAAAATCACACCCGCAATCACAACAAGCACTGCCGCCACACAATGAATCTTCATATTCCGTTCTTTCCGGACACAAGTAAAAATTCCCTGAAAGGCATAGCCGAAACTTCGATATAGCGGATCTTTCTTTTCCATCCTCATTCGAATCACCTACTTTTATATGTGTCACTATTATAACAAATTTCATTGATAATATCCAGTATGCCCGCAAGTTTTCCCTTTTCAAACTGTATACCAAAATTGTACAATTCAAAAAGGGACAGGTTAAACTTCAATTGGGGACGGGGTTTTTTTCAAAAAACCCCGTCCCCAATTGAAATTGTATTAATTGTCTTATTTATTTTTCCATGGCCACCGTATCTCTGCCTTGAACAGGTCTGCCTCTGTCTCAACATGGAAGTGTCCACCTTGCAGTTCTGTAAAGCTTCTTACGATTGCAAGTCCCAGACCGGAGCCCTCTGAATTTCTGGATCCATCACCGCGTACAAAACGCTCGGTAATCTCCTGTGGATTGAATGTCAATTCATCTTTCGAAACATTTTTCATCTGTACTACGATTTCATTTTCTTCTCTGAAAATATCCACAAATACCCTTGTATGTGGCATTGCGTATTTGGTAACGTTCACGATCAGGTTTTCAAAGATCCGGTATGTCTTTTGTCCATCCAGAACAGCCGTCATCTTTTCTTCCGGATAATTACATTTGAATTCCAAATCTGCTTTTTCGATTTTTTCATCCAGCTCCAGTTTCACCTGTTTAAACAGGTTCACAACATCAACGTCCGTCAGATTCAATGTTACATTTTTGCTGCTTGCCTTACTGATATCGAACAAATCTTCAATCAATACCTTCAGGCGCATGGATTTTCGTTCCAGCACATCGACATACTCTTTCTTTTTCTCTTCGTCTTTTTCATCTTTCAGAAGATTAACATAAGTAATGATTGCTGTCAGTGGTGTTTTCAGATCGTGGGACACATTTGTAATGAGTTCTGTCTTCATACGCTGGCTTTTTATTTCCTCTTCCACTGCTTTTTTGTAGCCTTCCTGAATCTTTTCAATCTCTGGTTTAAATGGATTGAACATGCCAAGATCTTCCTTGATTTCCACATTCATGTTGCCTTTTGCCAATTCTCCGGTTGCTTCTAAAAGTCTGGCGTATTTTCGCTTTATGTCTTTGTAATATTTCCGCAAAATGAAGAATAATATAATGGAATATATGACAAGTGCCTGCATGCGATAGTCCCAGAAAAGACATACTAAAAATAATACGGCAAAGTTGCAAATAACGATTCTGAGTAAAATTTTGTTGCTCTTATCCGTCAAATCTACTTCCTGCAGCGATTTCCATACTTTTGCAACAAATGCTTTAAATCTTTTTCCAAGGGATTTTGCAGTATCTTCTCCGTTGCTCCCTATCGTTTTGATTTTCTTCCAATGGCGTCCGACCATGGTCTGCTGTTTCAAGTATCCTTTTATTCCCAGCGGTATGACTCTTCTAAGGCTCGCTGCGATCCAGTATGTGGCTGCAAATGTTCCGAGCCACACCATCCAGTCTAAGAAATCCGGATACCCTTTCTTCCGGCTTAACAATGCTCCGCTTTGATCCATCAAGACTTCAATCAGCACAAAAGCTGCAATCACAGTCACCTCCAACGGAGCATGGAAGATTTTTTCATTTCCTGTCTGAAAAGTCTTGAAGCAAGGATATAGCCATGCCGCAGCCGCTACGACCAGCATCCACAACAAAATTGTATGATTCATTTCATCTGGTGCGTAATACGAATCTGGATTTCCGATTTTATAATCATTGATGTACTCCTTCAGATTCTCCGTTGACATTGCAAACAAGTATGTTCGGTTCTTCGGTGTCTGCAAGGCTACTTCCTCATAATCCTCATCCGTATCAGGATAAATCGTCACTTCACAATGAGACAGCCAGCTGTCCTGAAAATAATTCCCGATAAGCTTTCTCATGGTTACCGTCTGTTCTTTTGCATAATCACTTTTCTTAATGTTGACACTTGGTTTCCCATTTGCATCATACGAAATAATCATTCCAAGGGCATAATTTTTTAGATTGCTTTCTGTCAGATTCTTCCCTGAACTGACCGTACTTTTTTCAACATCACCGCCATTTTCATCAAGCACCCGATAGTCCAGGTAAGAATTCAAATGTGAATACTCTGACATTTCTGCATTGTAAGAATCATACAGAGATTTTTCAACATCATCTGCGTACTTTCTTCCACTTTCTGTATTATAGAGCAGATACGTACTCTCCAGAAAATGTCCCAGAAAATCTGACGATTTCTCTGCATTTTTAAATGCTTTTGTCTTCGTCTCAGTTTTCATCTGATACCAGCCAAAATACCCGGTCATCATTGCCAATGATGGAATCAATATTGTAATCATGATAAAAAATATAGCTAATTTATGCCTGTTTTTCAATTTTGTATCCAACTCCCCACACCACCTTCAAATATTTTGGTTCCTTCGGGTTAATCTCAATTTTCTCACGAATATTCCGCACATGCACCATGATCGTGTCTGTGTTGACTGCACGTTCATTCCACACACGTTCATAAATCTCGTCTGCAGAGAACACCCTTCCAGGATTCTTCATTAACAATAATAAAATTTTATATTCCATCGGAGTGACTTTTACAAGCTCCCCATCCACACGAACTTCCACTCGTTCTTCATCTAGTTCAAGACCTCCGATCACGTGAATGTTTTGCGTCTTTTCTTTGTCTCCTAATTTTTCCATAAATCTCCGGTATCTGCGAAGCTGTGAATTTACTCTTGCAAGCAGCTCTAATGGAGTAAATGGTTTTGTTACATAATCATCAGCTCCCATATTAAGCCCCATGATTTTATCCACTTCTTCTGATTTTGCAGACAGAAAAATCACCGGAAAATCGTATTTTTCCCGAAGCTTTACCGTCATCTGGATCCCGTCCATTCTTGGCATCATCACATCCACAATTGCCAGATGGATTTCTTCCTTCTCAATTACTTCCAGTCCCTCAACTCCGTCTGCCGCCTGGAATACTACATATCCCTGGCTTTTCAAATATATCTCAACACCCTCCCGGATTTCCTTATCGTCTTCAACAATCAGCACATGATTCATTTCCATATTTTTATATTCCTCTCACTTTCCAACACCTTAATTGCTTTACCAAGTATATCATATCTGACTCCTCCTTTTTCACTTTTCTTCAAGATATATATAATTTCTCTTGTTTTAAATATCATAAAAATGAATATTAAAAAACAGCATGCAGAAATTCGAAAGATTTTCTAAAGATTCTACAATTGAATTTCTCGCTTTAACGTACTATACTGTTTTTATATATTTCGATTGCTATGAGGTTCGTCTGTTTTCATAATCTCATTGCTATCATATCTATAAAAATAATATGAGGTGAATTTATGCATAAAGAATTCTTAATGGGTAATGCCGCCATCGCGCTCGGCGCTGTAGCTGCCGGTGTAAATGTGGTCGCAGGTTACCCAGGAACACCTTCTACCGAGGTTCTTGAGACGGCCGCAAAATACCGCCCGGATGATGTCTATGTAGAATGGTCTGTCAATGAAAAATCCGCTATGGAACTGGCTGCCGGCGCTGCTTACGCCGGAGCGCGTTCTCTCGTCACTATGAAGCAGGTCGGTTTAAATGTTGCATCTGATCCACTTATGAGTTTGGAATATGTTGGAGTCAAAGGTGGCATGGTCATTCTCGTTGCCGATGATCCGGGACCGATTTCTTCCCAGACCGAGCAGGATACAAGACATTTTTCCAGATTTTCCAAGCTTCCTTGTTTCGACCCTTCTTCCGCCCAGGAAGCTTATGAGATGATTCAGGAAGCATTTGAATACTCCGAAAAATATAAAACACCGGTATTCCTCCGTCCGACCACAAGAGTCTGTCATGGCTATGCAACCATCGATATCAAGGATAAATCCGAATACTACCACAACAAACCGGAAGGTTTTATCAAGGATTCCAAGCGCTGGGTCATTTTCCCGAAACTGTCTTTTATGAATCATCAGAAAATTGAAGCCAGGAACAAAGAGCTTTCCGATGTTTTTTCTTCTTATGAAAAGAACAAACTGATTCCGGCTTGTGACAAATATGCCGACTCAAAAAAAGGTATTGCTTCCGGAGGAATCAGCTATACATACGCTATGGAGACATTAAAAGAGACTGGTATGGTACGCCATCTGAAAGTCTCTACACCGCACCCGTTTCCTGAGAAACTGGCAGTCGAGTTCTTAACCGGACTGGACGAAGTGCTCTGTCTGGAAGAATTAGATCCAGTCATCGAACGTGAATTAATTTATATTTGTGGGAAATATCATTTAAATACGAAGATCATTGGCAAGCTAAGCGGTGATACTGCCTGTGCCGGAGAAAATACACGAGACAGCGTCTCTAATTATATCCATACATTTCTTGGATTAGACACGTCAAAAGCACAGGAACTTCCAGAGCCTCCGGCTCTGCCTGTACGTCCTCCGGTTCTGTGTGCCGGCTGTCCGCACCGGGCTTCTTTCTACGCAGTCAAAACTGCCATGAAAGGTAAGAAAACGATTTTCTGCGGTGACATCGGCTGTTATACACTTGGAAATGCCATGCCTCTTGACATGGTCGATACTTGTCTGTGCATGGGCGCCGGACTCAATATTGCACAGGGCGTAGAAAAAGTAGAACCCGATACCACCTGCTTTGCATTCGTGGGTGATTCTACATTTTTCGCCTCCGCGATCACCGGTGTAGTAAATGCAGTCTACAATCAGGCAAATATGGTACTCGTTGTTCTCGACAACTCTACAACTGCCATGACCGGCCACCAGCCACACCCTGGCACCGGACGGACCGTCATGGGAGAAATTGTCCAGAAAATCAATATTGAACAGGTACTGCGAGGAATTGGTGTCACCGAGATCGAGACCATCAATCCTCTGGAACTGGAAGCTTCTGTTTCTTGTGTTAAACGCATGGCAGAAAAATCCGGCGTAAGAGCAATCATTTTCAAAGCTCCTTGTATTGCCGTTACCAAGCCAAAAGCTCCGCTTCATGTCGATCAGGATTCCTGTATCGGCTGTAAAAAATGTATCCGTGATCTGGGCTGTCCGGCGATTGTGATGAATGATGGAAAAATCTGCATTGACGCTTCTATGTGTACCGGCTGTCATCTTTGCAGCCAGGTGTGCCCGGTCTGTGCAATTGCAGGAGGTGACGATTATGAATAATATCGTAAATAATACAACTACAGCAAATGTTATAAACACTTCCGATATCGCAACAAACAGAAATATTGTTCTGTGTGGTGTCGGCGGTCAGGGAACTGTCCTCGCCTCCAAGCTCCTTGCAGCAGCAGCTATGAGCAAAGACATTCCTGTCATGAGTGCTGAAACCATCGGTATGGCACAACGTGGCGGCAGCGTTTTCAGTCATTTGCGTATGGGAAAAAATCTATATTCCCCAATGATCAAAACCGGAACTGCCGATCTTATTATTGGCTTTGAACCTGGAGAGACGGTACGAATGCTGCCTTACCTGAAAGAACATGGGCAGGTTGTCGTCAGTACCCACGCGATCAAACCAGTTACCGCAACACTAAGCGGCTCTTCCTACGACGCGCCTCCGATGATCGATTATCTGAAGAAACATGTGGAAAATCTGACTCTTATCGATGCAGATACTATTTGCCGGGAAATCGGTTCTCAGAAAGTATTGAACATGGTACTTTTAGGTGCAGCTATCCGCACCGGAGTTTTAGATTTTTCCCTTGAGGAAATAGAAGAAGTAATGAAAAAGACCTTGCCGGAGAAATTCCATGAAATGAATTTAAAAGCACTACGTTACGCATAAATTATATAACATAGAAAGGATTTATCACTATGCAGATTTCATCAAATCAAATTGCACAAGTTAACCAGCAGATTCAGGCTTTATTAAATGCCAATAATTTCTATGGAAAAAAATTAAAAGAAGCTGGCGTATCCAGCATTCAGTCCGCAGAAGATTTCGAAAATCTTCCATTTTCTGAAAAGAATGATTTAAGAAACGCTTACCCACTTGGACTTATGACTGCTCCTGAAGAAAAAATTGTTCGAATCCACTCTTCTTCCGGAACTACCGGGCTTCCGGTCATTATTCCATATACAGCAAAAGATGTGGATGACTGGGCAATCATGTTCAAGCGCTGCTACGAAATGGCAGGCATGACGAACATGGATCGTATTCAGATCACACCGGGATATGGACTGTGGACTGCCGGAATCGGTTTTCAGGCCGGCGCTGAAAAACTGGGCGCTATGGTCGTTCCTATGGGACCTGGAAATACCGACAAACAGCTTCAGATGATGATGGATATGAAGACAACTGTTCTTGGCTCCACTTCTTCCTACGCACTTCTTCTGGCAGAGGAAATTGAGAAACGTGGAATTAAAGATAAGATTCACTTAAAAAAGGGAATCATTGGCTCCGAGCGTTGGGGCGAAAAAATGAGAAACCGCATCAAGAGAGATCTTGGAATTGAGATCTACGATATCTATGGTCTGACTGAGATTTACGGTCCAGGAATCGGAATCAGTTGCTCACACGACTGTGGTATGCATTACTGGGACGATTACATTTACATTGAAATCATTGATCCGGTAACTGAAAAAGTCCTGCCGGACGGAGAACTTGGCGAAATCGTCATCACAACTCTTGTAAAAGAAGGTGCACCTCTGATCCGTTACCGTACTCATGACCTGTCACGTATCATTCCGGGAGAATGCCCTTGTGGAAGCAAATTCCCACGTCTTGATACAATCATGGGACGTACTGATGACATGCTGAAGATTAAAGGTGTCAATGTATTCCCAAGTCAGATTGAGGAGATTCTGAAAGAATTCTCTGAAGTTTCCAGCGAATATCAGATTCGTATCTCACATCTGGACGGAAAAGATACCATGCGTATCTATGTTGAGACAAATGGAACAGTAGACTTCCAGGATCTGAGCAAACGAATTGCTTCCGTAGTTAAGAGCCGCATCGGATTCACACCACTTGTAAAAGTCGTTGAGATCGGACTGCTTCCGAGAAGTGAGAAGAAGACGAAACGTGTGATTGATGAGAGATATGAGTAAATTCAAGAATGTCACGTCATAATATATAAGCCGTCTGCCATCGCTATGCTCCGAGTATATAACATTTCGATAAGCCACTTAAAACTGTAATCATGTTCAGCATTAGCTTCCATGATTACATGTGTCTTATCTCCATTATACTCAAGTCGCATAGCGATGGCAAACGGCTTTTTTATTATCCACTACGTCAAATTATATTTTACTCATTGAAAAGCAAGATGTAATTCGATATAATTCTGAATCCAGAAAGGAAAATCAAGTTATTAATTATTTCTTCAGGTCGTCTTCACCGAAGCTGTATGGCAAGAGTTCACGCATGGTGAGGATCTTTTCTTCTTTGTCGTTGGCGATGAGGATTGGTGTGTCTGGCAGGAGAAGTTCACTTAGTACCTGGCGGCAGGCTCCGCAAGGCATGGTGAGTTTTTCTGCATGGGTAGTAATTGCCATGGCTTTGATATCTTCTTTCCGATAGCCTCTGGAATATGCTGCAAATATGGCGCTTCGTTCTGCGCAATTTGAAAGTCCGTATGATGCATTTTCGACATTGGAACCGGTTATATATTGCCCGTCAGTTAATTCAACGCATGCTCCGACTTTAAAATCAGAATATGGTGCATAGGCATTATCGATAGCATTCATGGCATATATTTTCAATTTATTGCTCTTCTTCGTCCTTCTTTTTCCGGTCATGGATTCTACCCTGAGGCGGAATACCGCTGTCATTGGAATCACTTTTTCATTGAACGGAAAATCTTCTCTCCGGTACTGCTTCATTAATATCCTTAATGCCTCGTACTTTTCTTCTTCGTTAAGCATCTCGATATATCCCTGACCAATTACACTTTCATACTCCATGGCGCAGTTTCCCTGAGCTTTATCCAAAATCAACTGATGTCCACAGTCCATTTCGAAAGATGCCCGGTTGTCTTTTTCTATTAACTCGTATTTTTTTCCTTCCAGTGCCCCGTGAAAATAAAGTACCGGCATATCATTTTCTACCTGAAGCCCAAAGTTAAGCGGAACGATGTATGGATAATCTCCATCATGAAGTGCTATCCTGCACACATCACATTTTCTCATTACTTCTAATATCTCCTGTTTATCTGTAATCTCTCTGTCTCTTCGTCTCATAAAATCATACCTTTCAATTATTTTTGTGTATAATTCAAGAATGCCTCAATTTTAATATAATCATAGTAACATATATAAAAAGTATCTTCCAGTTTCATAATATTAGACTTTCCACATCCGGTAAATATAATGATACTTCATGCCATCCTGCCGGAGGCTTTTTAGCATAATAGGAAATACGATTTCCTATTATACTAAGAAAATACGGCAGGATCACCCCG
>UMBL01027903.1_pt1 | contig 12759 bp, 7 predicted proteins | sample 1963951 | NCBI WGS metagenome assembly UMBL01 (sample SAMEA4835940, study PRJEB28245) | human gut metagenome | biome: gut microbiome; material: fecal sample | place: Denmark | collected 2008 | reverse complement strand
TTTTTAATTGTCTACTTGACGGGATGCACACCACGTAATATTTCCGCTCACCGGCTACAGAGAGTTCTGCTGCTTCTGCTCTCTTTTTCTCCTTTTTGTACAAATTCCAAAGAACAATTACTAACAGAACCAACAATAGAAAGAACAGAAAAGATATTTCTCGTTCCTTTATATATCCCAATATCATACTCATTCAAAATCTGCCCCATTTATAAAATATTTAGCTATTTTCATTGAAATGTCCAACTATCCATTTATATGGTATCACAAGATAATGCAAAACTCAATATTTGACATTTTCTGATTTGCGAAGCAAAACTGATGTTCTCGAAGGGCAGCCGAGCAATAGAACCCCTATATGCCCTATTTCCTAATCACACTAATACAGGTGCCGAGACAGTCTACTTCATCCATTCGCCGAAGCAGCATATCTTTCCCTCTTCCATTCAGGCATTTTAAACAGTACATTTCTCCTTCCATTTTAAAATAGCGGAAATAAGCTTTCATTCCATCTGTAAAGACGGCGCATTCTCCTAATTCAGGAAAACGATTCTCTAATAATATCCTGTCTCCTTTACAATATGCAGGAGCAAAGTTATTATTAGTAATCTCAATAGCCAGATAAACCTTTTTAATCATTGTGTATTCGTCTTCTACCGTACAACTATTGTAATCAATACCATCTCCAATACGGCCTACTGGAATAAAACATGGGATTCTGTGTTTCATTTTACGCAAATTCAATCTTTCTTTTCTTGCTGCCTTACATTCTAACCGGGCAACTAAACGAATAATTGCCTTTCCATGATTCCCACACTCTCTATAATTTTCAAGAAGTTCTTCCTCTATGCCCTCCTGTCCTTCTGAATTCTCCGCCTCTTCCTCTGTCGTACTCATATCTTTTAATAAATACTCAACGGTAACTTCAAGCGCACTTGCTAATTGAAAAGCAGTCGATACTTTTGGATCTTTTACTTTTCTATAATAAATATTACGCAATGTCTCAAATGGAACTCCAGAAAGTTCCGCCAAATCCGTAAGGGATATATCCCTCTCAATCATTAATTCTCGAATCTTATCACTGAACATCTTATCTCCCACGGGTCATTACTGACATAACTTTTTAAAAACTTTTATAATTGTTATGTTATTCCTAATATTTTATTATGTCAATATACATATTAAAATGTAAAAGATAACAAAAAGGAAGGGGATATAATATATGTCTAACGTTTTTATTGATTTTGCGGGAATTTTCCATGTTAAAGATGACCTTTTCAGATTTATCGACACTATGGAAGATCATCAAAAAGTACTTATTTTTACTATAAACAGTGAAAATGATTTTAAAAATGTTTTACGCATCGAAACCTCAGGAATTCAAAAACTTTTGATGCAAATCGGAATTCCCGCTAATATGCTTGGTTTTTCTTACATAGTAACCGCATTAGAACTTATCGCACTTGATCCTGATTATTTAAACCACATTACAAAAGGGTTATATGTCGATGTTGCTAAAAAATGTTCGAGTACAGCCGCCCGGGTCGAACGAAACATTCGGCATGCAATTGAAATTGGATTTTTAAAAGGTGATTTAGAAGAGATTGAGAAAATTTTTCATTGCTCCTCTTATTCAGATAAAGGAGCTCCGACGAATTCTAAGTTCCTTGCGGAGGTTTATTATTATATGGTGAATAATGAATTGTAGTTTACTGTTCCATTCGGTAAGCAAATGGCTAAACAGACGAATCCATGAAATAAAATAATCCATATCTGCGACTAAAGCCACAGATATGGATTATTTTATTTCATGGATTCGTCTGTTTGTCCGTTATTTAATGAATTAAATCATCATTGTCTATGTTCCACAGAAGCAATCAGTTCTCCACCCTGTTCGTCAATGACAATCGTATCCTGTGGATATACCTCGCCGGAAAGTATCATTCTCGCAGCAAGGGTATCGACATGTTTTGTCAGATATCTCTTCAATGGACGTGCACCGTATGCCGGTTCGTATCCATGTTCGATAACATAACTCTTGGCAGCATCGGTAAGATGAATAGAAAGTTCCTTGTCTTCAAGACGTTTGTTGACATCGGCAAGCATAAGCTCAATAATGCCTCCGATATTGTCTTTGGTAAGAGGTTTAAACATGATAATCTCATCAAGACGATTCAAAAACTCTGGTCTAAAGTGGGAACGCAGGTCATTCATGACCATAGTTTCTGCATCGGTCTTGATGTTGCCATTTTCATCGATTCCTTCGAGCAGATACTGGGAACCGATATTGGAGGTCATGATTAATATCGTGTTCTTAAAGTCTACTGTTCTGCCCTGAGAATCGGTGATGTGCCCATCATCAAGTACCTGTAATAGCACATTAAATACATCGGGATGTGCCTTTTCTATTTCATCAAAAAGAACAACTGAGTATGGTTTTCTTCTGACGGCTTCGGTAAGCTGACCGCCCTCTTCATATCCTACATATCCTGGAGGCGCTCCGATCAGGCGAGATACGGAATATTTCTCCATATACTCACTCATATCAATACGAACCATGTTCTGTTCGTTATCAAACAGGCTTGCGGCAAGTGCTTTCGCAAGTTCTGTCTTACCTACACCAGTAGGTCCGAGGAACATAAAGGAACCGATTGGCTTTGTCGGATCTTTAATTCCTGCTTTCGAACGGATAATGGCTTCAGTAACCTTTTCCACACCTTCATCCTGACCGACAACTCGTTTATGGAGTTCCTTATCAAGATTCAATGTCTTATTTCTCTCACTCTCGGTAAGTTTTGCTACCGGAATACCCGTCCAGCGGCTGATGATCGTTGCGATTTCATCATCAGTTACAGATTCATGAACCATAGAAGATTCTCTCTTCTTTGCACTTTCTTCCGCTTCCTCTAACTGTCTTTGCAATTCTGGCAATTTACCATATTGTAATTCTGCTGCTTTATTTAAATCATAATTGCGCTGTGCAATCTGAATCTCATTATTTAAACTTTCGATTTCTTCCTTTAACTTGGAAACACGCTCTACTGCGGATTTCTCCTGATCCCAGGAAGCCTTTTTCGACTTAAATTCCTCACGTAATTCGGCGAGTTCCTTTTGCAGATTTTCAAGACGTTCTACACTAAGACGATCCGTTTCTTTCTTTAAGGCTGCTTCCTCGATTTCTAACTGCATAATCTTTCTCTGCACTTCATCAAGGTCGGCCGGAAGGGAATCTAATTCTGTCTTAATCATCGCACATGCTTCATCCACAAGGTCGATTGCCTTATCTGGGAGGAAACGGTCGGTAATATAACGGTTAGATAAAACAGCGGCACTTACTAAGGCACTGTCTGCAATCTTTACACCGTGATATACTTCGTAGCGGTCTTTTAATCCTCTCAAAATAGAAATCGTATCTTCTACCGTAGGTTCATCGACCATAACCGGCTGAAAACGACGCTCCAATGCGGCATCTTTTTCAATATACTGACGGTATTCATTCAGTGTTGTAGCACCGATACAGTGAAGTTCCCCTCTGGCAAGCATTGGCTTTAACAGGTTTCCGGCATCCATTGCACCATCGGTCTTACCAGCACCAACAATCGTGTGCAGCTCATCAATGAATAAAAGAATCTGTCCATCGCTAGCTTTGATTTCTTCAAGAACTGCTTTTAAACGTTCCTCAAACTCACCACGATATTTCGCTCCTGCTACTAAAGAACCCATATCAAGGGCAAATAATTTCTTATCCTTTAAAGAATCTGGCACATCACCTTTCACAATACGCTGTGCAAGACCTTCAACAACAGCTGTTTTACCAACACCAGGTTCACCAATCAATACCGGGTTATTCTTTGTCTTTCTGGAAAGAATACGAACGACATTACGAATCTCGCTGTCTCGTCCGATAACCGGGTCAAGCTTCTGCTGTTTAGCTCTCTCTACAAGGTCATAACCATACTTCTCCAATGTCTCATAAGTGGCTTCTGGGTTATCACTGACAACCTTCTGGTTACCTCTTACTGTAGACAATGCCTGAAGAAAACGCTCTCTTGTAATTCCATATGCCTGAAACAATTTCTTAATCTCTGTATTCGGATACTTCATTAAAGAAAGGAAAAGATGTTCTACAGAAACATACTCATCTCCCATTGCCTTCGCTTCATCTTCTGCACTGACAAGCACCTGATTCAATGACTTACTGATATAAGTCTGTCCGCCGGACACTTTCGGTTTCTTCTCAACTGCCTGCTGTACCTGTGACAGAAATGCTTCTTTATTCACTTCCATCTTCTCAATCAGCTTTAAAATCAGACTATCCTCAATGGTAAGTAAGCTGTATAAAAAATGCTCCTGATCAATCTCCGGACTGCCATACTGATAAGCCAGTTTCTCACAGCTATTTACTGCTTCTAATGACTTTTGCGTAAATTTATTTATATTCATATAAGTTCCTCCTAACCCGAAGATGCTTATTTGTTCTACACTTCGTATAACATATATATATCACTATCTGTTAGCCATGTCAAGAGACGAGTGCTAATTTTTTGAGATTTTTTGGTGAAGCTTTGATTTTACGGGCTTCACAGGGATTTCTCACTTGCTTTCGCACTCGATTTTCTTGATTTGACCACATTTTTACGACAAATTCTTGGAAAAATATATTCGTCTGATTTTCTTACCACATTTTACGACACAGTTTTATTGTGGGATAAGAATGTCATTAATGATTAACCCACAGATTGCTGGAAATGCGTAATGCAATAGTAAAATATCACAAAAATCGAATGCAAATTTTGTAATGGGTTATGCGCTTAACCTTTGTAAATTTCACATTTATAATGTACCATATAATCATAATATTGCAGAAGAAGGGATGAAAAATGATATTTTCTTATGATAAAAACGACATCTGATATCAAAGAAATTCCGGTATTTGCATCCATGTGGAATATGGATGGACTGATTCTGATTAGATTTTGTAAAGTTGATTATGAAAATCTTAGAAATCCGATATAATTGATTACCGCAAATTTATATTCTAATACCTTTTCCTGTTTGTTATCACCCAAGTGCCACATCCAGAATCATCATTAAACTAAACCCAACTGCAAAGAAAACCGTACCAATATCCGAGTGCTCTCCCTGCGACATTTCAGGGATTAGTTCTTCAACCACGACATAAAGCATAGCTCCTGCTGCAAAGCTCAGCAAATATGGTAATGCCGGGATTATCAGCTGTGCAGCAATAATTGTCAATACTGCGCCAATCGGTTCGACCACCCCTGAAAGTACACCACCTAAAAATGCCTTTCCCTTACTTTCTCCCTCTGCCCTAAGCGGCATGGATATAATTGCTCCTTCCGGAAAATTCTGGATAGCAATTCCAAGTGATAAAGCAAGTGCACTTGTTGCTGTAATCTGTGCATTTTCAGCAAGAAATCCTGCATACATTACACCAACTGCCATACCTTCAGGGATGTTATGTAATGTAACTGCCAACACCATCATTGTAGTACGGCCAAGCCTGCTTTTCGGTCCCTCTGCCTGATCACTTCCAACATGAAGATGCGGAATCAAATGATCAAGTGTGAGTAAAAACAATATACCAATCCAGAACCCAGCAACTGCCGGAACAAATGATAAGTTTCCCATCTTCTCCGATTGTTTAATAGCTGGAATCAGAAGACTCCAGATTGAAGCCGCAACCATTACACCTGCTGCAAATCCTGTAAGTGCACGTTGCACTGATTTGCCTAGCGTTTTTTTCATAAAAAAAACACATGCTGCACCCAGCGTTGTTCCAACAAATGGAATCAATATGCCAAAAAAAGTATTCATTCGCTTTTCACTTTCCTTTCTTTAAAACCGGAATAACTACTATTTTGTAGTCCTTCATACTATTTTGATATTAGTTCTAACTAACTATTCTGTATAAAAGAAACCGTGCGAAAGTAAAACTGTAATTTCACACGGTTTTTTTCTGTCTTTTATAGTATATCACTTACGGAATGATATAACAACAGAATTCTTTTTCATTCTGCTATATCTCTGTTATTCTTTTCCCAGTCACTAACACATCTACTTACCATCACAGAATTTTCGGATTGTATCCATCAGTTCCGGTACATTTAATGGTTTTGACAGATGTGCATTCATCCCTGCCTCCATCGTCTTTCTTTTATCTTCTGCAAAAGCATTGGCTGTCATAGCTATAATCGGTATGCATGCTTTATCCTTATCTGGCAAATTTCTGATTGCCTGTGTTGCTTTATAACCGTCCATTTCCGGCATCTGGATATCCATGAAGATCATATCATATGTTCCTGCCGGCATTTTCAGTATTCTGTTCACACACTGAATACCATTCTCCACACGTTCTATCCTAAGACCGGCACGCTCAAGTATTGCCTCTGCAATCTCTGCATTTAAATCATTATCCTCCGCTAAAAGGATATTCCTGCCTTCAAGGATTTCATTTCCTGTTCCAGGCTCTTCAATATGCTTTTTTACATAATATCTTTCATCCGCTATCCTGTGTTTTAATGTAACTGTAAAGGTACTGCCCTTGCCAAGCTCACTCTCTACATCTATTGTTCCACCAAGCAGGTCAACATAATTCTTGACTATTGACATGCCCAGTCCGGTTCCTGCGATTTTACTCTTTGTGGTGTTCTGTTCACGTGTGAATGCTTCGAAAATCTTTTTCAGATAATCCTGACTCATACCGATTCCGGTATCGCTGATTCTGATCCTCACTATCATGTATCCAGACTCATCACAAGGTAATTCATCTACATATACCATAACAGAACCACCTGCTGGAGTATATTTTATAGCATTGCTCAGGATATTGACCAATATTTCTTTTACCTTGGTAACATCTGTCAATACATGCTCATGCTCTACATTCATCGTGTAATGAAGCGAAATATTCTTTTTCCTTGCTTTCTCATCAAATACTGCAAACAAAGATTTCCAGACATCTTCAATCCGGCAGTAATTCTCATCAATCTCCATCCTTCCGCTCTCAATCCGGGCCATATCCAGTACATTATTTATGATTGACAGAAGAAGATTTCCAGACTGCTGCAGTTTTTCCAGATGTTCTAAAGCTTCAGGTATGTCTTTTCCATTTAGTTCATTCTCCATAAGCTGTGCATAACCCAGAATTACATTCATAGGAGTACGGATATCATGTGACATATTGTTAAGAAAACTGGTCTTTGCGAGACTGGCATCCTCTGCTTTTTTCAAAGCGATTTCCAGTTTCTCATTAAGTTTTTGTGTATCATTTGCAGCAAGCTTTGCGGCAGCTTCTGCTTTCCTTGCCTTGCGTAAAAGTACGAGGATAATAACAATGATGCTGAGAGCAGAGAATCCTGTGGCGAGAAAAAAAGCAAGCATATTGTCTTTTACAAAGTCCAAAAATGTTACCTTATCTGCCGTACTGTCATAGATAGCAAGTGCGCTTGTAAGCATGCCAGACGGCATGCCCTTTAAAGTTTTATTCAGTATCGACAAAAGAGTTCCCTCTCCACCTTTTACTGCAAAGCATGCCTCCATTGTTTTTGTAAGTGGAACACTCTTGAAATCTCGATTGTTATCATATACCATCGCCTGACTTGCTCCCATGAGAAAACAGTCTGCTTTTTCATTAGTAATCATTTCAGCAGCCTCCTCAAACGAATCATAATCCACAAGATTCCATTGTGGATAACTAAAGGTAAGCTGCTGTTTTAAAGCTTCTTTTTCCTTTGGCACAGCTACTGTATACACATTACCCTCGTCAAAATTTTTCTCATCAGTTACTGCCATAAGATTGTAGGTCCAGGCTGTGTTTGTAAGTGCATAGCCTTTTTTTTCTGCAATATCAGGATTTCTGCCGGCATAAAAAATCATGTCAATTTCATGATTCTGCAGTGCCTGAAGCATTTCATCATAATCATCATAGTCCTGTATATTAAATTTCAGCGTCTGATTTCCCATACAGTCTTTGGCATAGGAGACATATTCTGGTAGCATACCGGTAAGTTTTCCAGTTGTTTCGTCCATGGAAAAGATTGCCGGATCATTGTTCAAAAATCCCATCCGGATGTCACCATGTTCTTCCAGCCAGGATTTTTCTCCACCTGTAAGACTCTGATTATAATCAAGAGTAAAATACAAAAGCATCAATCTCATGATTCGCTAATTTCTTTTCGACATCATTATCATTATTCACATTTACATGCTCTGTATGTATACCATTTTTATTTTCCCATTCTGTCAGCATAATTTCTGGCTCTGTATCCATGAGCACACCTACACGTTTCCCGTCCATAAACTTAAAATCAGACATCCCAATATCCATATTCGATAAATCAGCATAAAGAATATATTTTTCCTCACCCATCGGTTCATCCGAAAAAAGCATCTTTTGTGCACGTTCATCAGTGTAAGAGATATCACCCATGATATCTATCTCACCATTTTCAAGCTTATCAAAACAGTCAGACCAGTCACATTTCACATACTCAAATTTCCATTCGGTATAACCTGCCAGAGCCTGCATGAGTTCGTAGCCATATCCTCGTCTTACACCGTTTTTGTCGACATAATTAAAGGTATCCTCAAATGAGCCGACACGAATGGTCTGTGCCTGTTTTTCATCATTATTCGTTCCAGCGGCCTGGCTGTATACTGATAACATCATCCACATTCCCAGAACTAGCAATATACATACAAATAGTACGGCTGATTTTTTTCTACTTTTATCCATATTCCTTATTTCCTTTATCCGTGCGGATTTTCTGAAGTTCCAAACACCTGATCAAACACGCTCTAATCCAGCAGGTTGTTGTGTAAAGTACTGATTAACTCCTCTATAACTATCGGTTTGGATAAGAATCCATCCATACCATATTCCAAGGCTTTCTTCCTGTCCTCATCAAAGGCATTAGCAGTCATGGCAAGGATGGTGATTCCCGACAGTGCCGGATCATCCAGCGCACGAATCTGACGGGTGGCCTCGTATCCATTCATTACCGGCATCTGCACATCCATCAGCACCAGATCATACTTACCTGGAGTCGAATTCTTAACTTTCTCCACTGCCTCTGCGCCATTTTCGGCAGTATCAACCAGAAATCCATATTCTTTCAGAATTTCCACCGCAATTTCACTGTTCAGTTCATTATCTTCCACAAGCAGTATACATCTGCCTCTGAAATCTGAACCTGCTTCTGGAAGAATTGAATCTTCTACTTCAGCCTGACTCTGGCCGATAGCAGTCATCAAGGTATCTCTGATATCTGACATGAACAGCGGTTTCGCACAGAATGCAGTCACCCCTGCTGCTCTGGCTTCTGCCTCGATATCTGACCAATCATATGCGGTCAGGATAATGATCGGTGTATCATCACCAAGGCTGCGGATCTGACGGGTGACTTCAATACCATTCATATCTGGCAGACGCCAGTCAATGATATAAGCGTGGAACGCATCTCCTAGTTCCATAGACTGCCGTGCACGGAGAACAGCTTCCTTGCCGGAAAGTGTCCATTCCGAACGCATTCCGACCCTTACAAGCATTTTTGTCACACTGTCACAGGTATTAAAGTCATCATCTACAACCAGTGCCTTAAGCCCTTCCAGTTCTGCGATTTTCTCTATACGTTGGCGCTCAGACTGAATCCGTAATGGCAGACAGACAATAAATTCGGTACCTTTGCCCTGTTCTGTCTGAACCTCAATAGTTCCGCCCATCATATCCACAATATTCTTGGTGATTGCCATGCCAAGCCCTGTGCCCTGGGTTCTGCTCACAGTGGAAGTCCTCTCCCTCTCAAAAGGAGAAAAAATTTTCTGCACGAATTCCTGACTCATACCGATTCCGGTATCCTTTACCCGGATCTCATACAGCTTACTGCCTTTTACTGCCTTCGGATACTGTTTCAGCCGGACAGAAACGGTTCCTCCTGCAGGTGTAAACTTAACCGCATTAGACAAAAGATTCAGCAGCACCTGGTTCAGCCGAGTCTTGTCACAGTAAACATCTTCATTTGTAACATCCATGACATCCATATAAAGTTCCAGCTGCTTCGCATGGATTTGCCCACTGATGATCGTCTTCAGATCATGAAGCACATCCGACAGACTGACCTCTGTCTCTTCCAGATGTATCTTTCCACTCTCAATCCGGCTCATATCCAATATATCATTGATCAATGAGAGCAGATGGTTACTGGAGGAAAGAATCTTACCCAGATAATCCTGGACTCTTTCCTGATTATCAATATTACTTACAGCCAGTGTGGTAAAACCGATAATCGCATTCATTGGTGTCCGGATATCGTGAGACATATTAGAAAGGAAAGTACTCTTTGCCTGGTTTGCTGTCTCCGCCGCATGTACCGCCTCAGAAAGTGCCTGGTTCATTTTCCAGTCAGAGGTACGATCCGACATAACCAGGATATATTTCCTTTTTCCGTTTACCTCACTGCCCATTACAATATTATGGAACCAGCGTTTTTCCCCTGTCTTCAGATGAACATATTCAAAATCCCATTCCCTCTGCTCATGAACCTGGATTTTCTCCATATAATTTTTCTCCGAATCTTCCTGTTCCTCTGGATGTAGTTTTCCCAGAATACAAATATCTTTACGAATCTGTTCTACCGTAATACCCAGCAGCTTTTCCGCATTTGGGCTGACGTAATCTGCCTGATATGTTTTTGCATCCAGCATCAGAAAGACGTCATCTACATTCATTGAAAGCTTTTGAAACAGCTCGTCCCTGTACAGAATCTCCGTATCCTTTTTCCTGAGGTTTATTCTGCCTTTTTGAATAATAAAACTAATAAGTAAAGCGGCAATACAGAGCACGACCGCACCAACAAGAAGTATCGTACTACGCTGCAGACTGTTCATACTGGCATTGACGATATCCGCCTGGACAAGTCCCAAAAACATCCAGTCCTGAATATCTGATTTTTCATAGACCAGATAATAGTTTCTTCCATCCAGATCCAGCAGCATCGCGTCGGTACGTCCTGCTTTAAACTTCTCTGAAAGTTCATTGACCTCTTTTTCAGACATATCAGAATGCTCTCTCAGAACACCGAAGAAATTATACACGTTCCCCCATGCCTCAGAAGAATGATCAACCACAACACGGCCATCAGGATGAACAACAAAACTCTGGGCATTTCCATCAAAAGCAGAAATATCCAGTACATCTACGATATCAGAGTTTTCATAAGCAATGGCAATGGCATCATATTCAAATCCCTGATAAGTTCCGTGAGCCTTAGGTGTGGCAAAAACAAGCAGCTGGGGTCTTCCGGGAACTGCGGCGTTCGCAATAACATCATTTCCCTGCCGGATGTCCTCTTCAATATTTTCCTGTAATCCAAGGTATCCGGTTTCCCCTGTTGCCATCTTATAGTTCCCGTCAGCTGACAGAAAAAAGAAGTCTAAAAAGCCGGCATCTTCCTGCGCTTTCTTTATATAATCCCGAATTTCACCTTCGCTGGAAATATCCTGCAGATTCTCACCCCACATATGAAGATAGTTCAGATTCTTATCTGTCAGTTCCCTCAGCATATTATCAGACTGATGAAAAACTTCCGTCAAATGAGAAACACTTTCCTCATAAATAGTTTTCGATACAAATCCAAAATATCGGAAAACTATCAACACAATTCCAAGAGAAACTGCAATAAAGACAGCTATCCTTAACCGTTTTATCATGACATTCTTCTCTCTTTTTGTATTATGATTCTTAATGCCCATCCTTCTCACCTCAAAGTCATGTAGTCTTCAGGCTCTGCAAGAACGGCATCACCATCTGAAATATATCCTGTCCATGTATCATCCACAGAGGTATTCCCTCCATCAAACACAATATTATCATCTGCCGGATAAGCCTCCATGTGTTTTGGTATCGCAAGACAGGTTACCGTGAAAGTATCATTATCCTGAATTTGTTTTCCGTCCTTTGTAACTTTGCTCAATGTATAATCATCATCTGTTTCTTTGACTTCTACAGAAATACCACTGAGCACAGGCAGAGAGCCTCGGTTAAACGGAGTAAATCCACCCTCATAGCCTTCTACAAAGTTTTTAACTGCCTCTTTCAGTTCGGCTCCGCTCATTTTGCTGCTGTAAGCTGAAAGTTCGTTCGGCATGATCATATCGCCCGCCATTTTTTCAGTATAGCCGGCTTTCAGCACGTTTCCCGTAAAGCTGTTTCCGGTTGCGATCAGCACATCTGACCCATAAATACCGCGCAGCGTGTTTGCCATAACAGAATATGCAGCATTTCCTCCACTACTATGGAAACGGTTTGAATAAGACTTCTGTGAATCCAAGACTACTTTTTCAGAAGTGGATTTCTCCTCAAGAAGCTGAGAATCAAATGACTGATAAGCCTGCCCTGCATCGTATTCTCCTGATATCATCTTCGAAACCACATCCTTAGAAACAGAGAAAAAGTCATTTGACGCTATGCGGATATACATATGGTTTTCTTCGATCACAGGTTTCACATCCTTCAGATATTCCGTAAGCTGGAGATCTACATCCTGACTGTAGCTTAACAGATCCTGTCCATCATAAACGATTCTATTCTGCGCATCCGCTGAAAGCATTGTGTCCAGTACCTTCATTGCTTTCTTTCGACGTGTCTCATCCTTTGTCAGATTGCTATTTAAAGCCACCTGGAAATATGGCGTAGTCATAATCCATTTTTCACCGTTTTCCTGAAAGAATGGAAGAAAG
>UMBL01037003.1_pt1 | contig 12806 bp, 9 predicted proteins | sample 1963951 | NCBI WGS metagenome assembly UMBL01 (sample SAMEA4835940, study PRJEB28245) | human gut metagenome | biome: gut microbiome; material: fecal sample | place: Denmark | collected 2008 | reverse complement strand
CCGCTTCGATCATCTCTGTCGTTCGAAACAGCTTAGTTAATATACCATGTCCTTTTCTAATTGTCAATATTATTTTTATTTTTTATTTTATTCGCGCAATTCACACAATTCAGTTTTTTACTTTCTATCATAACTACAGTTTCAAGAATGCACTTCGAGTCATAATTTCCGATCTTACATTTTAACAAAACACTACGTCTCCAATATTGTTCTTTTGTCTACTTACTGTTATAATTGCTAGACGGAGGTTCTTTTACTTATGAAAACACAGCTTTTATCAACATTAAAAAAATATAAAAAGGATTATTTAAAACAGGACATTTTCTCTGGTATCATTATAGCCGCTGTATCTATTCCCATTTCCATGGGATATGCACAGATTGCCGGGCTTCCTCCGGCTTATGGCTTGTATGGTTCTATTCTTCCTATATTATTATTCGCAATTTTTTCTACATCAAAACAATTTATTTTTGGTGTAGATGCTGCTCCCGCTGCTCTTGCAGGCAGTGCGCTGCTTTCTCTTGGTATTGTTCCCGGATCTGAAGCTGCGTTGAATTATATACCGATTTTGGCACTTTTTACTGGTCTGTGGCTTCTTTTCTTTTACATTATAAAAGCCGATCGGATTGTAAACTTTATATCAACCCCTGTTATGGGCGGATTCATCAGTGGAATCTCTTTAACTATTATCTTCATGCAGATTCCGAAACTTATGGGAAGCTCTGCAGGATCTGGTGAAATCATCGAACTTGCAGAACATATTTATGCCGCCGGTCAGGATTTCCACGGGCTTTCTCTCGGATTAGGACTTGGTACATTACTTATTATAAGAATATGCAAAAAATGGATTCCAAAATTTCCAATTGCAATTCTTATCATGGCTGCAGGCGTAGTATCTACTGTGTATTTCCATGTTGACGCAAAGGGTGTGGCACTGCTTGATTCTGTTGGAACCGGACTTCCGCCATTTTTCATTCCTGACTTTAGTCAGGTAGATCTGGCTCAGGCTGTTGGGCGTGGACTGATGATTTCACTGGTCGTAATGGCTGAAACTTTGCTTGCAGAAAACAATTTTGCTTTCCGCAATGGTTACAATCTGAATGACCGCCAGGAAATCTTAGCCTGTGCTGCCGGTAACGTTGCCTCTGCATTTGTAGGTTGCTGCCCGGTGAATGGAAGCATTTCCCGGACATCTATGAACGAACAATATGGCGGGCACTCTCAAGTTGTTTCCATTGCTGCAGGCATTACTATGGCAATTCTACTGTTATTTTTCACAGGCTTCATTGGATCCCTGCCGATTCCGGTTCTGACCGCAATTGTGATATCCGCACTTATGGACGTTGTAGAGGTTCATTTATGTATCCGCCTCTTCCGACTAAGCAAACAGGATTTTTACATTTTCATGGCAGCCTGTATCAGTGTATTATTTTTAGGAACAATTTACGGTGTGCTCATCGGTGTATTGCTTTCATTCTTTGCCGTTATCACAAAATCCGCGAATCCAACTCGTTCTTTTCTTGGTGTGATTCCCGGAAAAGATGGATATTATGACCTTATAAGAAATGTACATGCGTATCCTATCAAAGGTGTTGTCATGTACCAGTTTAATGAAAACCTGTTTTTCGCAAATGTAAAGATTCTTCAGGAAGATCTTGAAGATGCAGTCAGTCCAGATACGCAAGTCGTAATCATTGACGCAAGAGCAATCAACAACATCGACATTACTGCTGCAGACCGCCTTGCAGAATTATCTTCGCGTCTGACAGACCTTGGAATACATTTTTATATCACTGAACATACTGAAAAATTGAACCAGCAAATGCGTCAGTTAGGTGTTGAACACCTGATCCGCGAAGGACATGTCCGCCGGACAATACTGGCTGCTCTTCACGACGCAGATATTTACGCCCCATATGAACTGGATATCCCGGATCCTGAAAAAGAAAGCGTAAAACTAAACCTGACATTTCTTCCTGCAGAAGATGAAGATACACTGGAGGAATTTGCATGGGCTTATGGTGATCAGGTAGTCGAGGAAATGGAACATGAAGTTCACCACATCTTAAATCATATTCACGGATTAAAGGATATTGAAGAGATTCTTGAAAACGGTCTTGTAGACCACCTTGAAAATTGGCATTCTCTTGGTGCCTTTGATGAGGACGAATTACTTCGCCGTATCGAGCTTCATCTCGATGAGTTGTCACAGGCACTGGCAGAAAACCAACCATTAGTTCTTCAGTTAATCGAAAAACGAAGACGTATTTTAAGAGACCGTGTTCTACGTGAACATCCGGAAGTCTTCGATAAATTACAGAAACATCGCCGAAAGCTTGAAGAACGATTAGAACTTCAGCGTGCAAGCGTAAAGCCTCAAGAACAAGCACCTCAGCCAAATCAAACTTTTGAAAAAGAAGAAGTTCCTGCGCAAGAATCCGATGCGGCACAAGATTCCGATGCGGCACAAGATTCCGATGCGGCACGAGATTCTGATGCAGCACAAGATTCCGATGCGGCACAAGATTCCGATGCGGCACAAGATTCCGATGTGGCACAAGATTCTGATAATGTGCAAAAAGAATATGAACTTGACGAGAATACTGCCGAACAGGAATCCAATCTTGAGCGACAATTTCTAGAATATATTCGCCGACATTAATTCAAAGATTTCCACTAAACGCATACAAAAAAAGGCAACACATACACGACGCATGTGTTGTCTTTTTTTCGTTCAATATTTCTATTTTTTCTCTTTGTTACTTTCATATTCTTTCAATGCTTTTAATGCCTGACCACCCATGAGATACAGAATTCCAGTGTTAAATATGGTCATAAGACCAATTCCTACATCCCCCAGATCCCAAACAAATGTATAAGCTGCAATTCCACCAATGAACAACATTACAAGTGCAAGTACTTTATAAGCAGTCTGCCAGAACCATTTATCGCCAAAGAGATAGGATACATTACTTCTTGCGTAAAAGAGTATTCCTAAAAATGTCGAGAAACTGAATAAAAATAATGTAAGTGCTATAAAGATTACACCAAATTCTCCAAGATGATATTTCATTGCTGACTGAAGTAAATCCATTCCTGACTTTCCGGCGACTACATTTTCCGGTGCCAACAGCATGATCATTGCAGTACAGCTACAGATCACAATGGTGTCAATAAATACTCCCAGCGCCTGTGTAAGTCCTGCTTTTACCGGAAAATCACATTCTGCTGCCGCTGCCGCACATGGTGCTGATCCAGAACCCGCCTCATTTGAAAACAGACCTCTCTTTACGCCGTTCATAAGAACTGCACCAAATCCTCCAGATACAACCTGTCTGATTCCAAATGCCTCCTCAAAGATTCGACCAAATACGCTTGGAATACTTTTCATATTTATGAGAATAACAAAAATCGTAATGAAGAAATAACATACAGCCATAATCGGCACGATCAGGTCCAGAACTTTTACCGTCGCGTTTTTACGAAGGACGATCACTGCCGCAACTGCAACAAGGACAATCGTTGTATAAAGCGGTGGAATATGAAATGCATTTTCAAAAGAAGATGCAACTGAATTACTGATTACCTGGCTGATTCCACACCAGCAGATCAGACCGGAAATTGCAAACAGGACTGCAATCAAGGTGTGATTTTTCTTCTTTCCTGTCTTTTCTTCCATATAGTGATGAATATAGTAAGCCGGACCTCCACGGTATCCTCCGTAAAGTGGATCTTTTTCTTTGTGAATCTGTGCCAGCGTTGCCTCTACAAATGCTGTTGAAGAGCCAATCAGGGCTGTCACCCACATCCAAAAGACCGCTCCTGCACCTCCTGCAGAAATTGCAGCTACAACCCCGACAAGATTTCCCATGCCGACTCTCGTCGCTGTTGATACGATCAACGTCTGAAACGTGGACAGACTGTCTTTATTCTCCTTCTTTGACATCAGTGCCCGAATCATATCCGGGAACAAACGCAAAGGTAATACTTTTGTCCGCACTGAAAAATAAATCCCTGTCGGAATCAATAATATAATCAGCAATGAGATTCCCACACTATCTCCACCCGGCAATGGAACATGTATCAAATCTCCCCACAATAATGCATAAATTCTTTCAATTAACGATACAACCATTTCAGAAATATCCTTTCTGAGCTCTTTGTCACTTTAACGCTCTGCACTATCATACTATATCTCAATATATTGTGCAAATACTTTTCATGAAAAAACAATTTCCTGCAATACTCTTCCGACCGCCTGTGAAAAATCACTGATATTTCGAATCTTAATCAGATTTTGCCCAAAAATCTTTCCTGCTACTTCTCCAGAGCGCGCACTTCCCATAAAAATTCCGATCACCTGAATTCCTTTTTGTTTCAGATTCTGCACTTCTTTTGCAGTATCTTGAATCGCAAGCAAATCTGTGTATTCTTTATTTTTATAAAAAGCACCTTCTCCACTATCCTGATCATCCTGCGGGCTTGCATCTGTCAGTACGAGTAAAATTCTTTTTCTTTTTTCGCCGTTCTCCATCAAGTGTCCTGCCGCCCGAAGTGCAAGTCCATCGCGATTGTTTCCCGCCGCAACATACCGGAACAGTTCATCCTCTCTCTCTTCTTTGCAATTAGGGAAAATGTGCAATATCGTATAGCCGCGGATACTGCAATAAGAATAAATCTGTACCGGAATCTTACATTGTTTCAGACTTTTGGATAAAATATACGCCTGTGCCGCAATCTGCTCCTGCATCTGCTTTCTCGAAGAAGAGGCATCTATGAGAATATCAACAGAAAATCCAGGAATTTCTACCTCTTCTTTTCTCTCAAATACTCTTGGATCGTCCAGATAGACTGCTTTCCACACTTCCTGTGGATTTAGTTTTCCGTGAGCTGCTTTCTCTGAAAATCTCTCTTCTTGTTCCTCAAGACAAATCTTTAGCTTTTCTGTAAGTCTTCGAATGGCATTCTGATAAATCGAATAATTCTGTTCATAATGTTTTTTATTCTTCTCATATTGTCTGGCAGTCTCTGCCTGAAATTCTCTAATTTCCTTTTTTTCTCTTTTTCCTTTTATCTTGGATAATTCATTTTCACCAGTATATATCTTATTTCTGTTTTTTTCTGTCTCCGACTCTTTCAGGCCATCCTCCCTTGCTCTTGAATTCCCTTTTGTAAATAAAAGATGACAATTTTTATGATTTCCCACACACAATTTTTGTTCTATTTTTTCCTGGTATTCTTGCGAATAGATACTCTTCCCAAAACATGCCTCTACATATCTTTTTGTTTCTTCCGGATTTCTCTGTAGCGACAACTGGAATATATAGTGTCTGCCTCGCTCCATTATTCCCGATTTCCCATCAAAAAATGTATTTTGGTCATCATAATTTCTGGCACGTACATAAGTAGCACTTACTTTTCCAAAAGACTGAAATACTCCGGATACCTTCTGCAGAAAATAATTTCCTTTCTTCTTTTCAGTCGGACGATACGCAAAATATTTCCACAGATTTTCTCTTGTCTGTTCCAGAATTTGATCCGTTGACATATCTTCTGAAAAAGAAAACGCATGTAAAATCTGCTCATCTTCCTCTTTTAACCCTGATGACTGTCCCAAAATTTCTCTGCAATGTCCGTTTCGTATCTGATCAATTCTGGAATACTCTTTATATTTCCGATAACGTCTCAGGCTTTCTCTGGCATACTCTTTCCTCAAATCCAAAAGTGCTGTCCTTTTCTTCTCTTCTTTTTGATACAATGCATTTTCCAGCCCAATCCAGAGAAGCCCTTCATATAACTCCTGGTTCTTTCCTCCTAACTGATTAAAAAATACGTCTATTTTTTCCTGATCGTACCATTTATATGCCAGTCCGATAATCAGGTTCAAATACATATCTGCTGTTCCATCCGGGGAAAAGGCAAGAAACATCGGTTCAAATTCATACTTTTCTGCTGCAGTCCATATAAAATTACGTGCTCTTTTCGCTTCTATTAATTCCTGCTCTTCCATTCCTGTCACCTTGTAAATATTTGCATATTTTATTATTTTTTGCGAAAAACATCCTTTCTTTGGATTTTTCTTGAAATCCTTGCCTGAATCGTATCCCGGATCAATGTCTGCTCATATGGATCAAACGATTTGTTCGCAATTCCCATATCTAGCGCTGTATGAATATCAAGTCCTTTTTCCATCAGATCGATTGCTCCCAAAAGGCCTCGAAGATCCAGTGCCTTAGAAGAAATCTCAGCATTTTCACATTTTTTCTGTAAATCTAAAAATAATGCTGCTAACTCTTCTGCCGCATCTTCCCGGATTGCCGGAGAGTTCTTTCTTATCAGTTTTATCAGGCTTTCTTTGGCAATCACCGGCATCTGAATGACGGCAAAACGTGACACCAATGCTTCATTCAGTTCTTTTGTGCCGGAATATCCATAATTCATGGTTGCAATAAACCGCGTTGCAGGGTGAAGTTCTATTCTTTCATACCCCGGAACGTCAATGGCCCTACGAAAATCCAATGTTGCATGCAGCACTGCCATAGCTTCACTTTTTGCCATGTTAATTTCATCCAATACCGTAAAACCACCTGTTTTTGCTGCTGTATATACCGGGCCGGGCCGGAAAGTCACTTCACCGCCGCGAAATGTATCCATCCCTATGAGGGAAGCAGCATCCATATTCACATGAAAAGACACATCCCATCGCGGCCGCATAAAAACTCCGGCCAGATTCTCAGCAAACAGATTCTTTCCTGTCGCCTTATGTCCGACAAGCAGAAGATTCTGCTCGCATAGAATAGCTGTAATTGCCTGCTCCCACACATCTTTCCCATAATAAAACTGCTCCAGCTTTGGAATTCTTTCCTCATAAGATTTTTCTGCCGGATAACTTTCACGAAATTTTTTTATCTCATCAATCAAATCATCTCTGATTCCAAGTTCTCGTAATTTTTCTAACAAATGCTGTCGCTTCCCTTCTGTTCTAAACTTACCATCTATACTTCTTTTAGAGATTGTCTACATCTCCTGGATGCTATAAAACTCCAAACAATTGATTGATATTTACATTGTCATCAATAATTCTGCTACTTGGCTTTTTTGCATTAGCAAGCATGGTTTCCACTCTGTTTTCCAGTGCCACATCTATAAATTTCCCCATATTAATTCCACGCAATTCAAAGAAAAGTGCCGGATTTTCATCCAGCCGCACTCCGACGCCATATAACGCTGCTGCGACATGCTTGCACATCAATGCCCAGTCAGGACAACTACATCCGAAACTAATTTCACTTGGCTTCGGAAAAAGTCCATTTTCACCTGCAAATAATTCTTTCATGGCAACCGGGAAATTTCCCGCCAGCAATTCTTCCATACTCTCAATCTTTTCACTGCATTGTTCAATGATATTCTGACAATGTTCCTGATTGAGCGGACTGATCCGTATCTCCACCTTGTATGGGGTTTTTCGTCTCCCCTGTACTTTTGCTTCTATTTTCCCCTTCTTTATCTGAAGATCCACAACCGTTCCCGTTCGGACATAACGTTTTCCGCGTTCCAGCCTTGACTCATAATCTGCATATCTTTCCAGATTCTCACACCATGCATTTCCCCACCATGTCTTCGTAATCTTTCTGCCTTTGACTATAATCGGATGAACTTCTTTTCCTTTTTTCCGTTGCTTTTCAATACTTGCCCCGGCATTCTTTTTCAACAGTCCGCCACTTGGCTGTTCAAACTGCTGACTTTCATCCCAGTATTTTTTCATTTATTTTCCCTCTTTTTTCGTTTCATATGCTTATACAATATTTTGTTCTTTTTATTCTTCAAGCCGAAGCAAGGAGAACAGCTCTTCATTATTAAGATCTGTAATCCATTTTTCTCCACCTGATCCTATAACATTTTCAGCAAGTTCCTTTTTTGAATTAATAATTGCATCTATTTTTTCTTCAATAGTACCTTTGCTTACAAACTTATGAACCATTACATCTTTTGTCTGTCCGATACGGAACGCACGGTCGGTCGCCTGATTTTCAACTGCCGGATTCCACCAGCGGTCAAAATGTATCACATGATTTGCTTTCGTGAGATTCAGCCCTGTTCCTGCCGCCTTAACAGACAACACAATAAACGGAACATATCTTTCACCTTGAAATTTTTCAACTATTTCTGTCCTGCGTTTTACAGGTGTACCCCCATGGATCACATACCCTTTTGCATGAAAAATTCCCGTCAGATATTCTGCAAGATATTCTGTTATTTCCTTAAACTGCGTAAACACAATTACTCGCTCACGTTTCTCATAAATTCCTCTTCTTTCAATCCCCTCTGCTTCAAGAACACGTTTTTCCATATCCGATACAGCTTTTCGATACAATACGGTCTGTTTTCTGGATAAGGCAGCATAATCTAACATTTCCACTTTTTCCGGTAGATCAGAAATAATATTTTTGTCAGTCTTCACTCGTCTGAGCATAAACGGACTGATCATAGATTTCAATTTTGCATATTTTTCCGGATGCTCTTCTAATCCCTTGCAAAACTCATGAAATTCTTTTGAAGTCCCTAAAAGGCCATGATTAAGGAAGTCAAATAATGACCAAAGGTTCGTAAGATCATTTTCAATCGGTGTACCAGTCATAGCAATCCGCATCTTACTCTTCATTTTTTTGATCTCTCTTGTCTGCTTCGTCGTTGGATTTTTTATTGCCTGCGCCTCATCAAGAATCAGACAATCCCATTCTTTTTCCTTCAATGGTTCTATTTTTGCCGCCATTGCGTATGTTGTAATTGTTAAAAATGGTAATTCCTCTTTTGCTTCTTTATCTGTTTTTCTCAATTTTTCAAGATATGTCAGAACCTGAATTGTCTTTCCAAGTCCCATATCATCTGCGAGACATGCTCCAAATCCTAGCCGATTCATATAGTTCAACCAGCTATAGCCGCTTTTTTGATATGGCCGGAGTGTTGCTTTCAAAGTCTTCGGAACAGCTACACTTCGAATTCGATTCGGTTCCCTGAGATTAAGAAGCATTCTCGACATCCACGCTCCATTTGAAACTACAATTCCAACATCTGGAAGGATTTTGTCATTTCCCATTTCCAGTTGAACTGCATCTCTAAAAGATAAGCTCTCTGGAATATCTTCCATTTCTTCCAGAAGCTTTCTTAATTTTTCATGATTGACTTCAATCCATTTTCCCTTTAAAAATGCCAGTCCTTCCGTCTGTCTGAGCAACTGCTCAATCTCACTTTGTGTCAGTCTGACTCCATCTACTTCTAATGACGGCTGAAGAGAAACAAGTGCATCAAAGCCTACCATGGATGGTTTTTCTTCACCCAGTTTTACATTGACAGATAACATGGAATTTTTCTTTCTCCACCAATTAGGTATTCTGCATAAAATTCCTGTCTCTTCGATTTTCTCGATATCTTTTAAAAATGAATATGCATCATCCACTGTGAATTTCAGCGTGTGAAACATTTCTCCACTTTCCATTAATTCCGCGATCAAAGGAGAGACTTCTGCCGCGCGATTTAAACTCGATAAAAGAGTAAGGAGTTTTTCTCTGTCGTCTCTATATTCAGTCAACGCATATTGGAGCGGCATATGCTGTACGCTTCCATCTGACTGCCTGGATGCATAGGTTGCTATAAATGCAAATGGAGCATCATCATTTTTACTTTCTACAAGATGAAGGAAAATACGCTCTGGTACATGCAGGCTTTGATTTCTCTCTGCCAGATACATTGCCACTGAACCTTTATAGTTTCTGATCTGACCTTGAAAAATTGTTTCCAATTCTGAAAATCTGTTTCGTATCCACTTTTCATCAATAAATTCTGTTCCGATTGCATATGGGGTTGCATTAAGCAACCGTTCAATGCATTCCTGTGTCGGAGCTACTTTTATCTTATCCCTTGCAATTTCCAGCTCCGGAAGTCTGGTTAATTCTTTGAAAAATGCATCAGATACAAGATAAAGGAAATATCCTGAAACTGTAAGTTTTGATGGACTCTCTATATTTCCCACATCATATAAAAATTCTGCTGATTCCTCGTCTTCTGTTTCTTCTCCTGTATTTTCCGGATAGAATCCGTTTTTTGTAAAAATGTACTGTCTTTGCATATTGAAATCTCCGTTACTGTTTTTTTCCACAACATTTTTTATATTTTTTTCCACTTCCACAAGGGCATGGATCGTTTGGATACACTTTCTTCTCTTTTACAATTGGCTTCTGCACCGGCATTCTAAAATCATCATAAAGATCATTATAAATATCCGCTTTCTCAAGTGTATCGGAAAAAACCTCCAGCTGTGACTCTATCCATTTCAGATCTTCTGCCTTTTCCAGATGTTGTGCCAATAATCTCGCCCGTTCAAAAAGCAACTCATTTTCCATCGTACAGCCAATCCCAATAACTTCTCTACGAATAATTTTGTAGGCTTCTTCTGCTCCTTTTTCTTCCTGTACACACCAACTCCAGACGCTCAAGGCATTCTGGTTATGTGGTTCTTTTTTCAGCCAGTCTTCAAACCATTTCCGTCCCTGTTCAATTTTGCCTTCTGCGTATAACTCTTCCCCGATTGCAGATTTAAAATTGCTGCCATCATCAAAGCTAAAGTTTAGCATTTCCAAGATTCTACTACAGAATTCTACACGCTTTTCGTGCTCACCTGCATTTCCAAGTTCCATTTCAAAATCCTGCAACCATGCATCTATCGGATATTGATAATCCTGTGATTCCATAAGTTCTGTAATTCCAATTTTATACTCTGCATTTTCAACAATCTTCTGAAAAATCCCCCAGGCTTTCCACCATAATGGAATCATTTTCTCATAATTCTGTTCATACTGAGCTTCATAGCCCTCCTGAACTAAATTGTCCCATTCGTCCCATTCTGTCAGAATTTCATGTGTATCTTCATAATCTATGCACTGCTGCACCATGTTTCGTAACGCCTGCGCATATCTTTTTTCATCATAGGGCTGATTTTCTTTCATTACATCATAAATTTCTTCTATTACAACCGCACCTATTTTTTCTTTCGCTTCACTCACAGAATATCCTGCGTCAATCAGTCTGTTGTAAGATTCTCTCGTCACAGGCGGGTCATTTTCTCTTAACTGATTATCTACAACTTCCAATATCAGTTTCTTTAATCTTAAGTTTGCCATTTTTCTTTTCCTCACATTCTTTATTTTTCAACATAACTACAGACACGAAAAGGCTGTATCCTTTTTGTATATTGAATTCAAGAATGCCAAAGCATTCTTGAATTTTCTTCATTTTCATGCAAATCAATATCTTCAACCAGCAATTTGCCAATTTCCTTGTATGTTCTTAGAAGAGTATTATTCACTTCAACTGCAACATGTGTTCTTGCCTCTTGAAGTAATTTTTCGATTTTATTTATCATCCTATTATCCGCTAATTCATCCCTGATTCCTCCTTCCTATATCATCAACTAACAATCTCTACACCTATTATATCATTCCCCCCTGATAGTAGTTGTAAAAACTTCACATTTTTCATATTTTAGAGATACTTTGTGCTGTACATAATGCCGCCGAGGATGTCAAGTCATTGCTACAAAAAAATATGCGGCTTTTTTGCCACGAAAATGGCTTAAAACCGCATATTTCTCTATAGAGGATGTTATATACTTCTGGCAGTTACTTTATCACTCTCCATCATTTTGATCTCTTCAGCTGCATTCAAGACATTCAGCTGATATTCAGCAACCTCTTGTAATATTTTGAATCTTTCTCCTTTTTCTTTTCCTTCACGCAGCATCTGTGCATTATGTGATTCCAGATTGGATAGAACTGTTAATTCATTAATTGTTACAAAATCTCTGACATTGTTTTTCTTCGCAAGTTCAGGATTTGCCTCTCTCCATGCTTTCGCCGTAAATCCAAATAATGCTACATTTAATATGTCTGCTTCTTCCGCATATGCAAGCCATTGAAGGTTTTCTCTGTAATTCATTTGAGGAAGCAAGTATCTTTTTACAGCATCCGTCTGGATCAGATAATTATTTTTACTTAAAAACCGTTTTGCATCCCATTCCTTTTGTTCAGAATTGTTTTCTTCTTCCTTTAACCGTTGAAATTCTTTTATCAGATATAGTTTAAATACCGGACTGATTGCAGATGCAAATTCAAATGCAATATCTTTGTGTGCATATGTGCCACCATATTTTCCACGCTTTACATATAATCCTATAGCATTCGTTTTATTAATCCATTCCGCAACGCTTAATACAAATGTATGTAAACCCGCTTCAGATTTAAAGTGGTCGAATTCGACCACTTTAAAATCAGGATTATAAATCATTTCCCACGTTCCTAAAAATTCTAATGTATTTCTATTTCGTAGCCAGTTTTTCACAACATCAGCGCTACGTGATTCTCCTGTTTTAGCTTTTGCAATATCCGTAATACAAATATAATCATCCAGTTCTTGTTGTGAAATTGAAATTGGTACATCTTGTACATTAATTATTCTATTCTTCATCCACTTCTTCCTTTTCTGCAAAATTTCCCATTTTTATCCTATATGCTAATAATCTAAAAACATAATCTGGCATTTTTCTTGTTCCTCTTTCCCATTCTGTTACGGTTCTGTAAGGAATTCCGAAATACTCACAAAATTCCTTTCTGTTCATTCCAGTACTTTCTCGTAATTCTTTTATTTCCATTTTTCTCCCACCATTTACACATTGTGTATGTATTATAGCATATTTTTTCATTTATTACAACATCTATCATTTTCATTTCGGAATACTCTCTGCAAGACAGAGC
>UMBL01044432.1_pt1 | contig 13032 bp, 9 predicted proteins | sample 1963951 | NCBI WGS metagenome assembly UMBL01 (sample SAMEA4835940, study PRJEB28245) | human gut metagenome | biome: gut microbiome; material: fecal sample | place: Denmark | collected 2008 | reverse complement strand
CAGACTAAAGGTGGAAGTTAGTTTTTCATTTAAGGATTCACAGAATGTTCATAATTAATTAGCACTCACCTCTTTACAGTGCTAACAATATGTGTTATATTACGAATATAACAAAGATGACCAAAGGATACAGAAAGAAATTTCAGTATCCTTTTCCTACGATATACAAGGAGGAGAGCCTATGAACATCAGTAAATTTACTCAAAAATCAGTACAGGCTGTTCAGGATCTTGAAAAGGTTGCTTACGAATACGGCAACCAGGAAGTAGAGCAGGAGCATCTTCTGTATGCCCTGTTAACGCAGGAAGACAGCCTGATCCTCAAATTGATCGAAAAGATGGAGATCAATAAAGATTATTTTATCAATACAGTGAAAAAAGCGCTGGATGCAAAAGTAAAAGTATCCGGTGGTGATCTGAGATTTGGCCAGTATCTGAACAAATCGCTGGTAAACGCAGAGAACGAAGCAAAAGCAATGGGAGACGAATACGTTTCTGTTGAGCATCTGTTCCTGTCCCTGCTGACACAGCCAAGCCCAAGCATGAAGAAAATCTTCAACGAGTTTGGAATCACCAGAGAGAGATTTCTCCAGGCACTTTCAACTGTAAGAGGCAACCAGAGAGTTGTCAGCGACAATCCTGAAGCAACCTATGACACCTTAAATAAATATGGTGAGGATCTTGTCGAAAAGGCAAGAAACCAGAAACTGGATCCGGTCATTGGCCGTGATGCAGAAATCCGTAACATCATCCGAATCCTTTCCCGTAAGACCAAGAACAACCCGGTATTGATCGGTGAACCTGGTGTTGGTAAAACAGCAGCTATCGAAGGCCTTGCACAGCGAATCGTTGCAGGTGATGTTCCGGAAGGACTTAAAGAAAAGAAAATCTTCGCACTGGATATGGGTGCACTTGTTGCAGGAGCCAAATACCGTGGCGAATTTGAGGAACGTCTGAAAGCAGTCCTTGAAGAAGTCAAAAAGAGCGAGGGTGAAATCATCCTCTTCATCGATGAACTTCATCTGATCGTCGGCGCCGGCAAAACAGACGGTGCAATGGACGCAGGCAACATGCTGAAACCTATGCTTGCCAGAGGTGAGCTGCACTGTATTGGTGCAACCACACTGGATGAGTATCGTCAGTACATTGAAAAAGACGCTGCTCTTGCACGTCGTTTCCAGCCAGTCATGGTTGATGAGCCGACAGTAGAAGATACCATTTCCATTCTTCGTGGCCTGAAAGAAAGATACGAAGTATTCCATGGTGTTAAGATCACAGACAGTGCCCTTGTTGCGGCAGCAACTCTTTCTCACAGATACATTACAGACAGATTCCTTCCTGACAAAGCAATTGACCTTGTCGATGAAGCATGCGCACTGATCAAGACAGAACTGGATTCCATGCCGACAGAACTGGATGAACAGAGACGTAAGATCATGCAGTTAGAGATTGAGGAGTCTGCTCTTAAGAAAGAAACTGATAATCTGAGCAAAGAACGTCTGGCAGACCTGCAGAAAGAACTTGCAGAAATGAGAGACACCTTCAATACTCAGAAAGCACAGTGGGATAATGAGAAACATTCCGTAGAGAAGCTCCAGAAATTACGTGAGCAGATCGAGGATATCAATAAACAGATCCAGAAAGCAAAACAGAACTATGATCTGGAAAAAGCAGCTGAACTGCAGTATGGAGAACTTCCAAAACTTCAGCAGCAGCTGGAAATTGAGGAAAAACAGGTCAAAGAAAGTGACCGTAGCTTGGTACATGAGGCAGTTACAGACGATGAGATTGCAAGAATCATTTCTCGTTGGACAGGCATCCCGGTAACCAAACTTACTGAGGGAGAGAGAACAAAACTCCTCGGCCTGGAAGATGAACTGCATAAACGTGTGATCGGACAGGATGAAGGTGTACGTCTTGTGACAGATGCAATCCTTCGTTCCAAAGCAGGTATCAAAGATCCGACCAAACCAATCGGTTCATTCCTTTTCCTTGGACCTACCGGTGTTGGTAAGACAGAACTTGCAAAAACTCTGGCAGCAACGCTGTTTGATGACGAACAGAATATGGTACGAATCGATATGAGTGAGTACATGGAGAAATATTCTGTATCTCGTCTGATCGGAGCGCCTCCGGGATATGTTGGATACGAAGAAGGCGGCCAGCTGACAGAAGCTGTTCGTCGTAAACCATACAGTGTAGTACTGTTTGATGAGATTGAAAAAGCACATCCGGATGTATTCAATGTACTTCTTCAGGTACTGGACGATGGACGAATTACAGATTCTCAGGGCAGAACTGTAGACTTTAAGAATACCATTCTGATCATGACCTCCAACATTGGTTCCCCGTATCTTCTTGAGGGAATTGATGAAAACGGCGAGATCAAACCAGAAGCTCAGGAACAGGTTATGAATGACCTGCGTGGACACTTCCGTCCGGAATTTCTGAACCGTCTGGATGAGATTATTCTCTTCAAACCATTGACAAAAGACAATATTGGTGGCATAGTCGACCTTATGGTCAAAGAACTCAGCGATCGTCTGGCAGACCAGGAGCTTTCTCTTGAACTGACAGATGCAGCCAGAACACAGGTAATCGAAAATGGATATGATCCGGTTTACGGAGCTCGTCCACTGAAACGTTATCTGCAGAACTATGTGGAAACACTTGCAGCCAAGAAGATCCTTTCCGGGGATGTTCATGCAGGCGATACACTGGTACTGGATGTCAAAGACGGAGAGTTTGTGATTAATACGAAATAAATGTGGCTGTGGATATGGCGCGCAGTCACAGGAAGTAACAGGAGGTACCTATGATACCAAAGGATCCAGTGATGCTGTTGAGCTATGTCAATACACAGCTTAGAGATTATTATGATTCCCTGGACGATTTCCTTAAAGATAAGGAGTTGTCCAGGGAAGGGCTGATAAAGAAACTCGCGTCGATTGATTACCAGTACGATGCCGAGCTTAATCAGTTTGTATAAAGAATTCCCGGTGATGGGAAATTGAAAGAAGAACTTCAGGAGGAAAGTGAATCCGAGCGTTATCATCTGAAGTTGGTTCAATTCAAAACTTCTAAGCCATCAAGGTGTACATGCTTTTGCTAAAACCGATACAGAAAATGCTGAACTCGCATCTAAAGATGCTCAAACAGCAGCATTTTCTGTATCAACGCAAAAACCTGTACGACCTGATGCCTTCACGAAGTTTTTCAGGCGAACCAATTTCAGACGATAACTACAGATTCCTGTCCCTGCTGGAGTTCTTTTTTGTTTTCCTCGCACCGTACTTTATACTTGTTAGTGTGGCGTTGGGGAGAGGGGGTCGCCGAACATAAAGCCTCCTGAATGGTTACCTACACGCTGAAAAATACAACTCACAGCCGAGTATCAAGCCTCCTGAATGGTTATTCCACACGCAGATAAATATAGATCAACAGCCGAGTATTAAAGACTCCTGAGAGGGAAACATCTGCAGGAATTCTTAGAAATACTCAGGATAGTATCAGACTGTGTTATGGATTCAAAAGTGCATTGTCTGAGCGTAAGCGAGTTATGCACTTTTAATCCATGAATTTAACAGGCTGAGAATATCCCTAGTATTTCTGAATTCCGAAGCCGTTTCCACGCCAGGAGTCTTTAATACTCGGCGTAAACTATATATTAATTCATATTTATTTCCATTTCTAGAATCTTTATACTCGGTGTCAAATCTGATTTTTTTGTGAAATCTACAAAAACAGTTGCATTTTCTCCACAAATGCATATAATAAACAATTAGCCGACTAATCAATAGCCGACTAACCAAAACAACAGACATCACACGGAGGTGAAGACTTGTTTACAGATGAAGAACCAGACTTTTGTCAGAGAGAGTATAAATCCAGTATTCTCACAATGTTTATGCGTATCGACCGGCGTTTTATGGCCAAATGCTTTGGACAGATGCAGGAACTGGGAATCTATCCGGGACAGATACCGGTGCTCGGTCTATTGGCACACAAAGACGGACTGAGCCAGCGCGAGATCGCAGAAAAACTGCACATCAAACCACCGACTGTCAACGTAACTGTCCAACGCCTGGAAAAAGCGGGATTCCTTTACAGAGAAGCCGATGAAAAAGATCAGCGTATCTCAAGAATCTATATGACAGAAAAAGGCAAGCAGGCCAAAGAAAGTGGCATGAAGAAGGTGCAGGATAACGAGAAAATACTTCTCGATGGTTTCAGCGAAGAAGACCTTTGCCTTCTGCGAAGATTTCTGGACCAGATCACAGAGAACATTGAAAAAATACCGGTTGCATCCGGTAAGAACAACACCAGGAAAGAGAGGCAGCAAAAGTGATCAAACTGATGAAATATCTGAAAAAATCAGCTGGCTATGTAGTACTGATCATAGCACTTCTGTTTCTTCAGGCTTACTGCGATCTGTCACTGCCGGATTACACATCCAAGATCGTCAATGTGGGAATCCAGCAAAGTGGTATCGAAGACAGTGTACCTGAAAAGATCAGAAAAACATCCATGGATAATCTGAAATTATTTATGGATGAAGAGGACAAAGAAACCATAGATTCCTATTATGAAGAAGATGGGGACAACCTCGTACTAAAAGATGATGTAAAATCTGAGGAACGAGAGAAACTCAACGATATTTTAGCAAAACCGATGATGATAGCAGCAAGCTTTTCATCCGGCAGTGACGAAGTAAATGAGATGCTTGCCAAGATGGGAGTTCCGGAAGGAACAGATCCGATGCAGGCAATCGCACAGATGCCAGAGGAAGCACTCGCGTCAATGATTGGTAAGATCAGCGAGAAGATTGACAAGATGCAGCCATCCATCCTTACACAGGCTGGTGTAGCTTATGTAAAGAGTGAATATGAGGCAATGGGCGAAGATGTCGATGCAATCCAGATGCACTACATCAAGATCTCAGGAGTCAAAATGCTGGGAATGGCACTTATCACCATGCTCTGTGCAATCTGCGTGGTATTTCTTTCATCCAGAGTGGCAGCAGCACTTGGCCATGACCTGAGAAATGCGGTATACAATAAAGTTATTTCATTCTCAAGCCGTGAATACCATAAATTCTCAACAGCATCTCTGATCACCCGTTGTACGAATGATATTCAGCAGGTGCAGCAGGTAATGGCAATGCTTTTCCGTATCGTACTATATGCGCCGATCCTTGGTATCGGTGGCGTGATCCGTGTATTGAAGACGGATTCTTCTATGACATGGATCCTTGGTCTTGCAGTAGTCCTGATCCTTGTTGTGATCGTTGTTCTGTTCCAGGTGGCAATGCCTAAGTTTACAATACTGCAGACTCTGGTTGACAAACTGAACCTGGTAACACGTGAGATCCTGACAGGTATCCCTGTTATCCGCGCATTCAGCCGTGAAAAACACGAAGAAGAACGTTTTGAAGAGGCAAACCTAAGACTTACAAAGACAAACCTGTTTGTTAACAGATGTATGACTTTTATGATGCCGACGATGATGCTCATTATGAATGGTGTCTCTGTGCTGATCATCTACAGCGGATCTTATGCAGTAGACAATGGAACCATGCAGGTTGGTAATGTTATGGCATTCATTCAGTATGCAATGCAGATCATCATGTCCTTCCTGATGATCACAGCAATGTCTATCATGCTCCCAAGAGCAAATGTTGCAGCACTTCGTATCAACGATGTACTCAAGACAAAGGTCAGCGTAACAGATCCGGAAAACCCGGTTCAGCCTGATGCGAATGTCAAAGGAACCGTTGAATTCGACCATGTAAGTTTTGCATATCCGGAAGCAGGCGAAAACGTCATCAGCGACATCTCCTTTAAGGCAGAAAAGGGCGAAACGATTGCCGTGATCGGAAGTACCGGAAGCGGAAAGAGCACACTGATCAATCTGATTCCTCGTTTCTATGATGTGACAGAAGGCCGTGTTCTTGTCGACGGAGTGGATGTTCGTGAAATGACTCAGAAAGAAGTACGATCCAGACTTGGATATGTTCCACAGAAGGGAGTCCTTTTCTCCGGCACGATCGATTCCAACATCCGCTACGGCAAGACTGATATTTCAGAAACAGAAGTAAAAGAAGCAGCAGAGGTTGCTCAGGCAACAGAATTTATTGATGCGAAACCAGAGCAATATGCTTCTCCGATCGCTCAGGGCGGAACAAACGTATCCGGTGGACAGAAGCAGCGGCTTTCAATTGCAAGAGCGATCGCCAAGAAACCGGAGATATTTATTTTTGACGACAGCTTTTCCGCTCTGGATTTCAAGACTGACAGTACTCTGCGTAAAGCTCTGAAAGAACATACCAAAGATGCTACAACGATCATAGTCGCACAGCGAATCAGCACGATCCTGAATGCAGACAAGATTATTGTACTGGATGACGGACATATGGCTGGAATCGGTACTCATGGAGAATTGATGAAAAACTGTGAAGTTTATCGTCAGATCGCAATGAGTCAGCTGTCAGAGGAGGAATTGGCATGAGTGGACAGAGACGACGCGGACCGATGGGCGGTCATGGACCTGGAATGCGCCCGACAGAAAAAGCAAAAGATTTCAAAGGTTCAATGGGAAAACTGTTCCGTTATATGAGCCGTTATAAATTACGTTTTGTAATGGTATTCATCTTTGCAGTTGCAGGAACCGTTTTTAATATTGCAGGTCCTAAGATCCTTGGTAAAGCAACAACAGAACTTTTTAATGGCCTGGTTGCCAAGGTAAACGGAACAGGAAGCATTAACTTCAGCAAGATCGGAATGATTCTGTTGTGGACATTGGGATTATATCTGGCAAGTGCATGTTTCTCCTTTATCCAGGGATGGATTATGACAGGAATCTCCAATGATGTAACCTATAATTTAAGAAAAGATATTTCAAAGAAGATCAATAAACTGCCGCTCAATTATTTTGAGAGCAGAACAAACGGTGAGATTCTCTCAAGAGTGACAAACGATGTTGATACTCTACAGATGAGTCTGAACCAGAGTCTGACGCAGCTGATCACATCCGTAACAACACTGATCGGTGTATTTATCATGATGCTGTCCATCAATGTGTGGATGACTCTGGCAGCCCTTTTGATCCTGCCGGTATCTATGTTTATCATTCAGGCAGTGATGAAGCACTCACAGAAATATTTCCAGGCACAGCAGAATTACCTTGGTGCAGTCAATGGCCAGATCGAAGAAAACTTTGGCGGCCATGATGTGGTAAGAGTTTTCAACAAAGAAAATGATGTTCTGGAGGAATTTGAAAAGGACAACAAAAAGCTCTACGAATCAGCATGGAAATCTCAGTTCTTCTCAGGAATGATGATGCCGATCATGCAGTTTGTAGGAAACCTCGGATATGTGATGGTTGCACTTCTTGGTGGCGTTTTTGTTATCAAAGGTTCCATCGAAGTTGGTGATATCCAGTCCTTCTTCCAGTATATCCGTAACTTTACACAGCCAATCCAGCAGATCGCACAGGTTACCAACCTTCTTCAGTCATCAGCAGCAGCATCCGAGCGTGTATTTGAATTCATGGATGAAGAGGAAGAGGTACAGCAACCGGAAAATCCGGATTCTATCGAAGGACTCAATGGAAATGTACAGTTTGAGCATGTAGAGTTTGGCTATAATCCGGATAAGATCATTATTCACGATTTTTCAGCAGATGTGCATGACGGCCAGAAGGTGGCAATCGTAGGTCCGACAGGAGCAGGAAAAACGACCATGGTAAAACTTCTGATGCGTTTCTATGACGTCAACAAAGGCGCAATCAAGGTGGACGGTCATGATGTCAGAAACTTCAACAGAAGTGAGCTCCATGAAATGTTCGGAATGGTTCTTCAGGATACCTGGCTTTTCTCAGGAACGATCATGGAAAACATCCGTTACGGACGTCTGGATGCAACCGATGAAGAAGTTATTGCAGCGGCAAAGGCTGCTCATATCCATAACTTCATCATGCAGCAGCCTGGCGGATACCAGATGGTACTGGATGAGGAGACAAGCAATATCTCTCAGGGACAGAAACAGCTTCTTACCATTGCAAGAGCAATTCTTGCAGACAACAAGATCCTGATCCTTGATGAGGCAACATCTTCTGTCGATACCCGAACAGAAATGCAGATCCAGAAAGCAATGGACAACCTGATGAAGGGCAGAACAAGCTTCGTTATTGCACACAGACTTTCTACGATCAAAGATGCAGATCTGATCCTTGTTATGAAGGATGGCGATATCATCGAGCAGGGAAATCACAAAGAACTCCTGGCAGCAAATGGATTCTATGCGGATCTTTACAACAGCCAGTTTGACAAATAATTAATAGGACACCGGGCGGCTGCCGGACAGGAGACCTCTTGTCAGCAGTCGCCTTTTTCGGTATAATAATTTTTTACAGTTGGTAAAATAAGCTGAAAATAAACAGGTTACAGATGACTGTAGTGTATGTGATAAGATAAGCAGAATCACAGCAAAATAAATGATGATTGGTTGATGAGTTATGACAAATATGGAAAATGGCAGAGATTATCTGCAGCATGTGCTGAACTGTCTCTGTACAAGGCTTGCACAGATCGATCAGGCAATTCTCGAAGGTGAAAAAGAAGTCGAGGATATGCATGAATATTACTGGGAAAACTATACAGAGATGGACGAGTATGGTTATGAGAACTATGATAACCAGCAGGCACTGTTTCACCAGATGCATGCGAATGAAGAACAGTTCCTTCTAAGAAAGCGTTTTAAGAAAATGTTGGATTCACCGTTCTTTGGGCGGGTAGATTTTGTGTATGATGGAGATGATGAGCCGGAAATCTTTTATATAGGAATTGGAAACCTGTCCGAGACAGCCGGACATCGTCCGTTGGTATATGACTGGAGAGCTCCGGTCAGCGGTCTGTTTTATGATTATGATAAAGGACCGGCGGCTTATGAGGCACCTTCCGGAACCTTTTCCGGGGAAGTGGTCTCCAAGTGGCAATACAAGATCCGACGCGGTAAGATGATCTACGAGTTCGAGAGTGATGTAAAGATCGATGATGAGATTCTTGGCGCGGAGCTTGGAAGTAAGGGAGAAGTCCAGCTGAAAAATATTGTACGCACGATTCAGAAGGAGCAGAATGCGATCATCCGTAATACCAAGGACCGGATCATGGTGATCCAGGGAGCTGCCGGAAGTGGTAAGACTTCCGTAGCACTTCACAGAATTGCATATCTTCTCTATCATGACAGAGAAAATCTGAAATCTTCCAATATACTGGTACTTTCACCAAACGGGGTATTTGCGGATTATATTTCACACATTCTGCCAGAGCTGGGAGAAGAAAACATTCGTGAAATGAGTTTTGACCTGTTTGCGTATAGAGAACTGAAGGGAATTGCTGCAGACTGTGAAGACCGCTATGATCAGATCGAACGGGTAATCATCTGTCCAGAATCGCAGGAACTGTGCAGGAAAAAACAGTCAGCAGAATTTGCCGGCAAGCTGGATGCTTTTATGCTTGGCATGGAAGATGACCTGATGAATTTCAAGGATGTAGAGTACAAAGGCTGCATTCTGAAAGAAAAAGAAATCATAGATCTTTTTTATTTCAAATTCCTGGATATCCCGCTTCTTTCCAGAATGGAAGCAGTAGCAGAATATTTCATTGACCAGGTGGAAACACTGAGGGACAGAGATCTTGCAGATGAAGAAAAGGAAGAGCTGACCGAGCGTTTCCAGCAGATGTATGAGACAAGAGACTGCTATATACTGTACAGCCGTTTTCTGGAACAGGAAGGTTATAAAGCACTTCCACGGCTTCCGCTTGAAAAAAGAAAACTTCGTTATGAAGATGTATATCCGATACTTTATCTGAAATATTCTCTGTTCAGATGCAAGGGACATCACGGAATCAAGCATGTGGTAGTGGATGAAATGCAGGATTATTCCTGGATTCAGTTTGTGCTTCTGAAGAAACTGTTTCCATGTAAGATGACGATCCTGGGGGACAAGGCACAGACCATGGAAGAACAGCAGCAGGATGTGCTTAAGTTTCTGCCGAAAATCTTCGGAAGAGATATCCGTAAGATCGTGATGAACCGCAGTTACCGTAATACGATGGAAATTGCACAATATGCGAATCGTCTTACCGGTGTCTCGGATATAGAGCTGTTTGACCGACATGGTGATGCAGTGGAAGAGATGCAGTTCAAAAATCTGCATACAGCGTTGGACAGGGTTCTTGAGAAATGGGAACAGAAACGAGAGGATTATGAAACAGAAGCACTGGTTCTTTTTACAGAAAGAGAAGCAGAGCATGCGTTTCTTTATCTGGAAGAAAAACTCAGAACACTTGATCCAGATGGTGAATATCAGCTTACTTACATGAATCGTGACAGCCAGAATTTCAAAAAAGGACTGACAGTAACGACCTTTTATCTTGCAAAGGGACTTGAGTTTGACCAGGTTTTTGGGGTGTTTCATGCAGCGGACAACAGCGGTCTTGCGGCACAGGCCAGATACATCACAGCGACAAGAGCATTGCATGAACTGCATATGTATGATGTAGAAGACTAAATTTGAAATTTGTTGACAATTTTGTAATAAAAATGTAAAATATAGACTGCTGTGAATGAAGTGCACAGGAATACAGATATGCACAGATGTGTGGTTACAGAGATAACCATATTAAGGAGGATACTATGAGAAATAAAAGATTACTTGCAATTTCGGCAATAGCGATATCTGCATCTGTTTTTATGACAGCATGCAGCTTTGGCGGAGACGGCAAAACAGATAAAACAGAAACTGTGGAGGTTACTGATACACCGACACCGGAGGTGACTCAAGCACCGACAGAGACACCGGTACCGACGATCGCACCAAATGTACAGAGTACAACTTATACATCAGCAGATAAGAGCATTGCAATTAATCTGCCGGATGCTACATGGGCAAATAAGACAGACGAAACAGATATGCTCAGCTTCGAATCACCAGAGCAGGGAAATATCCTGATTCTGCATGGACAGGGCGAGGATACGATGGCAGCAACGGTTGTCCCAAGTACACAGGATATGGCAGTATCTCTGGAACAGGCAGATGGAGACAAAGTCAACGGAACAGATTTTGAGATTCAGGAATACAGTGCCAATGATGTCAATGGAATCGGTGTATACAGCTATACAACAAAAATGCTGAATACAGACAAGAGCAACGGAAATCTTTATGTTGTTCATAAAGTATTCGCAAATGATACAGAGTACTATACGATCGACGCCGGAGTAAAAACAGAGGATGCACTTGCTTCTGTTAAAGCCGCAGTAGAATCTTTCCAGATCCTTGGGGATTCCACACTGAAGGAAGCAGCTCCACAGCAGGCTCCGATAGAGAATACAGCACAGACAGATGCAAATACCAGTGATGCAGCAGCTCAGCCGGCAGCAGATGCAAATACCGGTGATGCAGCAAATGGTTCTACGGACGCAGCAGCAACAGATGGAACGGCAAATGCAGCAGCAACAGACAACAGTGACAGCTCCGGAACAGCAACAAATTCCGGTGGATTCACAGAGGAACAGCTGACCAATACAGATGAGACAAGAACCCTGTATCGTAACTCTGACGGACATCCGTTTGTTATCACACCGGATGGAAATGGAAACTGGGTTGATTCTGATGGAAATGTTTACAACTTCATCGATGAACAGGATGCATATGATGCAGAAGGCAACAGCTATTACTGGCACGGAGAAGCAGCAGACGTATATTATATGCCTGTACAGTAAGCGGGAAGCATAAACTGGCTGCTTGCAGAAATATGTATTAAAAAAGGCAGGTGAGAGATCATCTGCCTTTTTGGACACTACAGGAGTTTGGAAGAAACAGGTACAAAATTACGGATAAAGGAGAAAAACTATGAGTGCATATGAGAAGTTTGCACAGGTCTATGATCTGTTCATGGATAACATTGATTATGAAGGATGGGCAGAGTATGTTACAGATCGTCTCAGAGAATATGAGATTACAGATGGTCTGGTTCTGGAACTTGGATGTGGAACCGGGACAATGACAGGATTGCTTGCTGGCAAGGGTTATGATATGATTGGTGTGGATAATTCTGAGGAAATGCTTGCAGAAGCAATGGAAAAAAGAGTAGAATCCGGACAGGATATTCTGTATCTTCTGCAGGATATGCAGGAATTTGAACTGTATGGTACGGTGCGGGCTGTGGTAAGTGTCTGTGACAGTCTGAACTATATTACGGACAGAGATGAACTGCGTCATGTGTTTGAACTGGTAAATAATTATCTGGATCCGGAAGGCATTTTTTTGTTTGACATGAATACCGTACATAAATACCGGGATCTGCTGGGAGATACCACGATCGCAGAGAACCGTGATGAGGGAAGTTTCATCTGGGATAACAGTTATGATGAGGAAGAAGGGCTCAACTATTATGAACTGGCTGTATTTCTTCCGAGAGAAGACGGACTGTATGAGAAATCTGAAGAAGTCCATTGCCAGAAGGCATATCCGCAGGAAGAAATAGAGACTTTGATCAAAGAAGCAGGCATGGAGCTTCTTGCGGTGTATGACGCATATACATTAAATCCGGCAACAGAGGACAGTGAAAGACTATTTTTTGTGGCGCGGGAGAAAGGCAAGAAGAAACAATAAGAACTAAAGAAAGGTTAGTATTTTATGAAAGACTATATTGTAAGAGCAATTGCGGCAGACAGTCAGATTCGTGCGTTTGCAGCGGTTACAACAGAAACAGTAGAAACAGCGAGACAGGATCATAATACCAGTCCGGTTGCTACAGCGGCGCTTGGCCGTCTGCTCACGGCAGGAACCATGATGGGTGTAATGATGAAGGGAGATAAAGATATCCTGACACTTCAGGTAAAGGGTGACGGACCGATTCAGGGAATTACAGTTACTGCGGATTCCAAAGGCCGTGTAAAGGGATATGTCGGCAACCCGGAGGTTATTATCCCGGCAAATGCAAAGGGAAAACTGGATGTATCCGGAGCTG
>UMBL01012811.1_pt1 | contig 13248 bp, 10 predicted proteins | sample 1963951 | NCBI WGS metagenome assembly UMBL01 (sample SAMEA4835940, study PRJEB28245) | human gut metagenome | biome: gut microbiome; material: fecal sample | place: Denmark | collected 2008 | reverse complement strand
ACCATGACGGGAAGCGTCTCTGCCGGAAAGTCGAGCAGTTGGGCATCGATCACTTCCGGACCGATCCAGTCTTCTTCGCCGATGGCGTATTCACGGCGACCGCTCAGTACCACTTCATCGCCCGGCTGTAGAAGCATCTCCGGAGTAACCTCTTCTATGACGCCTTTTTGCCGCACCCGTTCTACAAACAGTCGCTTATCGTTTTCTATCAGATACTTTTCCAGTTCGCTGACAGTCTTTCCTTTGCCAAACCATTTGTTCTCAATTTTATAAGCACGGAATACGACGGGGCGGAGAGCAGTATAAAATCCCGGTTCATCAGTTTCCGAAGTACCCATTTTGGCTTCCAGCTCTTTGCAGTCAGCTTTCACTTTGTCCAGTCCGCCCAGCATTTTAGGGCCGAGTGAAGCGAGAATCCATGCGGAGCCTGCCGTGCCGAAAATATAAGTCACAGCGTATGCTACAGGAATGGCATTGATAAATGTCGCTTTCTGTGCATCGCTGATACTTAACTGATTGATCGTGTCACTTGCTACACCGATAACTGCGGAGATGGTCTGTGAGCCTGCCAGCAATCCGGCAGCTTCGCCTACGTGGTAGCCCATGATTTTGGCAAGTATCCACGGGGCGATGAGGCTGACTATACACATCAGGACGGCAAATCCTACTTGTGGCAATCCGTCTTTCTTCAATCCGCGAAAGAATTGCGGACCTACTTTGTAGCCCACAGCGAATAAAAACAGTAGAAAAAAGACAGCTTTCATCGGGCCGTCTACACTAATGTTCAACTGTCCCACCAGCACTCCGACCAGAAGGACGCTCGTCACTGTACCTAATGAAAATTTTCCTATTTTGAATCTGCCCAGCCAGAAGCCGGCGAATAAGGTAAGAAAAATGGCGAGTTCAGGGTGATCCCTTAATTGGTTAATAATCCATTCCATATATGTTGTTCTTGTTTAGGTTATGTCAATAACAACAGTTCTTGTACGGAAAGAGTTTAGAAGAGTATGTTCGTTATCGTCATAGTTTATAAATATTTTAGGTAGGATTATGCGGATTACACGGTTTTAGGAATTGAGTAATTGAAAACCGTGCAGAAGTAATGAGAGAAATCAGAGAAAGCTTTAAATTTCTCAGTTTCGCTTTTTTGTTATACTTTTGTCACTTCAAATAAAACTAATCATATTCTGTATGAAATCAGACATAGAAATAGCTCGCAGTGTCGAGTTGAAGAAGATTAAGCAGGTTGCCGAAGGTATCGGAATTCCCCGTGAAGAAGTCGAAAATTACGGTCGTTATATCGCGAAGATTCCCGAACAACTGATCGATGAGGAGAAAGTGAAGAAAAGTAACCTCGTTCTGGTAACTGCCATCACAGCGACAAAGGCGGGTATCGGCAAAACTACCGTATCTATCGGTCTCGCTCTGGGACTGAATAAAATCGGAAAGAAGGCGATTGTCGCTTTGCGCGAACCGTCTCTCGGTCCTTGCTTCGGTATGAAGGGAGGAGCAGCGGGCGGAGGATATGCGCAGGTGCTTCCGATGGAGAAGATCAACCTCCACTTTACGGGAGACTTCCATGCGATTACTTCCGCGCACAACATGATTTCCGCTTTGCTTGATAATTATCTTTATCAGAATCAGGCGAAAGGTTTCGGACTGAAAGAAATCCTCTGGCGTCGGGTGCTCGACGTGAACGACCGTTCATTGCGCAGCATCGTAGTCGGACTCGGACCGAAGTCGAACGGTATCACACAGGAGTCAGGTTTCGATATTACTCCGGCTTCGGAGATTATGGCGATTCTCTGTCTTTCCAGGGATGTGGAAGATTTACGCCGCCGCATAGAGAATATTCTTCTGGGCTTTACATACGATGACCAGCCGTTTACAGTGAAAGACCTCGGAGTAGCGGGAGCCATCACGGTATTGCTGAAAGACGCCATCCACCCGAATCTGGTGCAGACTACCGAAGGTACTGCCGCTTTCGTACACGGCGGACCGTTTGCCAATATCGCTCATGGCTGTAACTCCATTCTTGCCACCAAACTGGCAATGTCATTCGGTGACTATGTGATTACAGAAGCCGGATTCGGTGCAGACCTTGGCGCTGAAAAGTTCTATAATATCAAATGCCGCAAGAGCGGACTCCAGCCCAAACTGACAGTGATTGTTGCTACGGCACAAGGTTTGAAGATGCACGGCGGTGTCAGCCTCGACCGTATCAAAGAACCGAATATGGAAGGATTGAAAGAGGGTTTGCGCAATCTGGATAAACACATTCGCAATCTTCGTTCCTTCGGTCAGACGGTGGTGGTAGCTTTCAATAAGTTTGCTACCGACACGGACGAGGAAATGGAAATGCTGCGCGAACACTGCGAACAGCTGGGAGTAGGCTACGCCATCAATAATGCGTTCAGCGAAGGTGGTGAAGGAGCAGTAGATATGGCACGCCTCGTAGTCGATACGATAGAGAACAACCCGTCCGAACCTTTGCGCTATACGTATAAAGAGGAAGACACCGTCCAACAGAAGATTGAGAAAGTGGCTACTAATCTTTACGGGGCAAGCGTCATTACGTACAGTAGCATTGCCCGTAACCGTATCAAGTTGATTGAGAAGATGGGCATCACTCATTATCCGGTTTGTATCGCCAAGACTCAGTATTCCTTCTCAGCCGATCCGAAGATTTATGGTGCCGTAAATAATTTCGAGTTCCATATTAAAGATATAGTGATCAATAACGGTGCTGAAATGATTGTGGCGATTGCAGGAGAAATTCTCCGTATGCCGGGACTGCCTAAAGAACCACAGGCGTTGCATATCGACATTGTAGATGGAGAAATTGAAGGTCTGAGCTAAGCTGCTGCCTGCATAGGGTTATCAGAAAATAAATCCCCGTCTTTCCACTTCTGATGTTTTGGGAAGACGGGGATGATTGTATATAGAGTCCAGTGTACCGGTATATTGACCTTGTCTGATACACTGTACGATTGAAGTCGTCGCTGTCTGAAGGTATAGTGCGTATTTCAATTTCTCTTTTTGTAGTAAGAAAACGTATTTTCGGGCAGATAGTTTGCCCGGCACTGTTAATAAATAAAAAACAAAACCTGCTTTTCTTTTCGAAAAGCAGGTTTTAATTCTCAATTATTATTTATCAATTAAAGATGTTACTGATTCACATCACCGACACCCTTCAACAAAAAAAATCTTAATCAGCAAAAAGAGGATATTTCTTCATTGTCTCGTTGACACGTGCACGTACTTGTGCGATAACCTCTTCGTTTTCCACGTTAGACAGAACTGTTTCTATCATTTCGGCAATTTCGATCATCAGGTCCTCTTTTGCACCACGAGTAGTGATAGCAGGAGTACCCAGACGGATACCGGAAGTCTGGAAAGCAGAACGGCTATCAAACGGAACCATGTTCTTATTAACGGTAATATCAGCAGAAACTAATGCTTTTTCTGCCACTTTACCTGTCAGATCAGGGTATTTGCTGCGCAGGTCAACCAACATGGAGTGATTGTCCGTACCACCGGAAACGATTGTAAAACCACGGTCTATCAAAGCCTGTGCCAGTACGGCAGCATTCTTTTGTACCTGTTTTGCATATTCTTTGTATTCCGGTTGCAGGATTTCGCCGAAAGCTACAGCTTTGGCAGCGATTACGTGTTCCAATGGTCCGCCCTGTATACCGGGGAATACAGCTGAATCCAGTAACTGAGACATCATTTTGATCTCACCCTTCGGAGTTTTCTTTCCCCATGGATTAGGGAAGTCTTTGCCCATCAGGATAACACCGCCACGAGGTCCGCGAAGTGTTTTATGTGTAGTAGAAGTGACGATATGTGCATATTTAACCGGGTTTTCCAACAGTCCGGCAGCGATCAGACCCGCAGGGCGAGCCATGTCGATCATCAGGATAGCGCCTACTTTGTCTGCGATTTCACGCATACGTTTGTAGTCCCATTCGCGGGAATAAGCAGAACCGCCGCCGATAATCATTTTTGGTTTTTCGCGTAAAGCAACTTCTTCCATCTGGTCGTAGTCTACGCGGCCGGTTTCCTGATTCAGATTGTATTCGCAAGGAGTGTAGATGATACCGGAAGTGTTTACTAATGAACCGTGAGAAAGGTGTCCGCCGTGTGCGAGGTTTAATCCCATGAATTTGTCGCCCGGATTCAATACAGCCAGAAATACTGCTGCATTGGCTTGTGCTCCTGAATGCGGTTGTACGTTTGCCCATTCGGCGCCGAAGATCTCTTTCAGACGGTCGATAGCGATTTGTTCGCTCTGGTCAACTACTTCGCAACCTCCGTAGTAACGTTTGCCCGGATAACCTTCTGCGTACTTGTTAGTCAGGCAAGAACCCATTGCCTGCATTACCTGGTCACTTACAAAGTTTTCAGATGCAATCAGCTCGATACCTTTCAGCTGACGTTGGTGCTCTTTTTCGATGATATCGAAAATTAAGTCGTCTCTTTTCATTCTTTTTATAAGTAAGATTAAATTTCTAATTCGAGATACCTATTTTAAGCGCACAAAGTTAGTGAAAATAAATAAAGAACGAAGGAACTATAAGAAAAATGTTAGTAAATGGAGGAAATTAATAGATAATGGATAATTTATCGTACAGAATGAATAGGGGATGCCTGTTTTTGCCGGTTGCCGGCTATCAAAAGTTTATTGGCCGGCCCGGTAGTGTCCGCCCGTTAAAGGATAAATCCGAACGAGAAGCTTAATGCACTGTCGCGACGGCGGAAGATGATATGGCTGACTCCTGTGCTGCCGTCGGAGTTGATGTTATCATAAACAATCGACTTGGAGATGTTTCTTATCCCTTGCTCGTAGCGGAAGTCAAAAAAGATACGGGAAATATTGACACCGACACCGATCACGGCGCTCACATTGAGCGGATACAACTTCTCATGAATCCCTTTCTGGTCGAAGTTTGTGAAAGTGATTTCATTTCGTTTTCCCCATAGATACCGGAGCTTGGGACCGGCAAAGATTGACATCCCGTAAGGACCTTTCTTCACTACATTATATCCGTAGAGAACTGGGAAATCAATGCTGTGAAGAACGGATTGTACGGAGGCATAGTCGGGCTCGACGGCAGGATGTTGCGAGCCGAGCTTATCGAATACAATCTCACCTTTGCTGACGTTATAGGATACTTCCGGCTGAATGAAATGCTTCTTCATATTGATGCGCATGAAGAGTGCGCCGAAGTAGCCGATCTTATAATTGTTTTGTACTTCGTCGATGGTTACGTCTTTGATTTTCAGCTCGGACACCATGAACATGGAAGAATTAAATCCGGCTTTGATGCCGAAGTTTACTTTCTTGGTGTTTGGTCGTTCCACTTTATCTGCGTTACGATCCTTGCCGAAAGCTGTGCATGCTATCGCCATCCAACCGAAAAGAATGAGTTTACGCAGTATATTCATGGTTCTATTTATTCTTCTTTTCTACACTCCAGCCGAATTTCCCTATTTTTTCTCCCAGGTCATAATATCCTCCGTGCACATATACTAACGGGTTTGCTTCTGCCAGCTCGAACTTTCCGGTTTCGGGATTCAGGTTCCGGTCGTCTGCGCGGACATTTACCACATCGGCAATGAACATATCATGTGAACCGAGCGAAACTATTTCCTTGACACGACATTCGATGCAGAGGGGAGACTCTTCGATCAGTGGTGCACTGACTACGGTACAGCGCCCCGGAGTGAGTTTCATCTCTTCAAATTTACGGTAATTCCGTCCCGAACGTACTCCGCACCAGTCGGTGGGGAATGCCATATCTTTAGTTGTCAGATTGATAACGAACTCCATATTCTTCTTGATGATGTCATAGGAATGTCGTTCCGGTCGTACGGATATATAGCACATGGGCGGGTTAGTGCAAATCGTACCCGTCCATGCTACTGTGATAATGTTGTATTCACTTTCTTCTTTTCCGCAACTCACCAATACGGCAGGCAGCGGATAGATCATTGTTCCCGGTTTCCAGTCTTGTTTCACTTCTTGGCTTCTTTTAGTGCTACATTTCCTTCATTATCCATTTTTCATTTTCCATTATCCATTAAAGAAATTTCCTCACGTTTCTGTTCTTTTTCGCAATAATGGCACTTCACGATGCAGTTATCCTTGTCTATCACATGAAATAACGTAGGCATAGGCTCGTTGTTCGTGATACATTTCGGATTGGCGCATTTTACGATGCCGTACAGTTCGTCCGGCATTCTGACTTCTTTCTTCTCGACAACCTCGTAGTCGCGGATGATGTTCAGCTTGACGTAAGGTGCTACTACCGATATACGGTTGATTTCTTCGTCGCAGAAGAATTTGTCGGCAATTTTGATGATGCCTTTTTTTCCTAGCTTTTTGCTGTCGAGGTTGAAGCCGATGGTGATGTTGCACTTCATTTGCTCCACACCCAGGAGTTGTACGACAGTAAAGAGTTTTTCTGATGGGATATGGTCAATCACTGTCCCGTTTTTCAAGGCAGCTACTTGCAATGCTTGTTTATTTTCGCTCATAATAAAATATCGTTTTTAACGTCTTCTAATGTGATACCTAACACGTCGCAAAGGATGGCTTCACGGGCATACAGTCCGTTTTGTGCCTGTTGGAAATAGTATGCTTTCGGATTGTTGTCCACATCGTAAGCAATCTCGTTGACACGGGGCAGCGGGTGCAGGATGCGGAGGTTCGGACGGGTGTTTTCCAGCATCTTGTTGCGTAGGATATATACATTTTTCACTCGTTCGTATTCCATCAGGTCGGTGAAGCGCTCACGTTGTACACGGGTCATGTACAGAATGTCGGCATCGGCGATGATTTCTTCGGTAAATTCCGTGTGCTCGATGTATTTAATCTGATGTTCTTTGCAGTAAAGTTTATACTCTTCCGGCATTTTCAGTTCATCGGGAGCGATGAAATGGAAAGTAGGGTTGAAGTGGCGCATCGCCATGAGCAGCGAGTGGACAGTACGACCGTATTTCAGGTCTCCCACCAGAAAGATATTCAGGTTTTCCAGTGTTCCCTGCGTTTTGTAGATGGAGTAGAGGTCGAGCATCGTTTGTGACGGGTGCTGATTGGCTCCGTCTCCCGCATTGACGATGGGTACCGGTGCTACTTCGCTGGCATAACGGGCAGCTCCTTCGAGATAGTGTCGCATAACGATGATATCTGCATAGCTGCTTACCATCATGATCGTGTCTTTGAGTGTTTCTCCTTTGGAGGAGCTGGTTGCTTTCGGATCAGTAAATCCGATAACGCGTGCGCCGAGGCGATTGGCTGCTGTTTCGAAACTCAAACGGGTGCGGGTGGAAGGTTCAAAGAACAGGGTTGCTACTACCTTACCTTGCAATAACCGGCGGTTGGGGTTCATTTCAAACTGCTTCGCCATTTCGAGCATGTAGAGGATTTTTTCTTTAGAATGTTCGGCAATGGTTACTAAACTTCTGTTTTCCATTTTGTTATCTTTTATGTGGATAGAACTTGTTTTACCGGAGTGTAAAGGTACGAAGAAAATGTAGAATACAAACTATTTGGACGACAATATTTCTAGTAAATTAAGGGGAATTGCCGGGAATTTATAGTCTGCGTTTTTCAGCTTGGGGATAAATGGACCGGAGCCCCGAGGCGAATCAAGTTAAGCACCGAGACGAATCAAGTTAAGCACCGAGGCGAATCAAGTTAAGCACCGGGATAAATTAAACTAAGCCCCGAGCTGAGTGAAGCTAAGCTCCGAGCTAAACTCAGTTATATTTATCCGGGGTACTTTTTTGTGCATTTTTTCATTCGTCATTCTTCATTTCTCCCGCCTTCCAGCTGACGAAAATCCGGTGAAAAAAATGGCTTAATAAAAAAAACTAAGCTCTGAAACGCCCATGGATAGGGCGCAAAAACCCAATCAAAACCAGTAGAGAAGAGAAGAGTATATAATTCTATTCTAAAGAAATAGAATTATTTAGAAAGAAGAGAAAAAAATGCCGCCGCTTTGCTTTCTGAATAGTTTAGTTTTAAGGGAAGTCAAGTCATAAAAATCCGTGGCTGATCTTTTCGTCTTTTTCTTTTATGCAGGATTTCTTTTTCTCCTTTTCTCGTTTTTCTTTTTTTCTCTTTTGCTTAGTTTTTCGATTGGTTTTAAAATATCAAATAAATCAAAAACTCGTTTGCTGTATGCTATATTTTATCTACCTTTGCAACTTAATTATAAGCATCTTTTTTTAAGCTGAAAAAACATGGTTCGAAAAATAATAAAAGCTCTTTGGATATTATTGGCAGTTGTTTTGGTAGCTATTGTGGTTATCTTTGTTTCTATTTCTAAGGGCTGGATAGGCTATATGCCTCCTGTGGAAGAGCTGGAAAATCCCAACTATAAATTTGCAACGGAAGTCTTCTCGGAAGACGGGAAAGTGCTGGGCACATTCTCGATGGAAAAAAACAATCGTGTGTACAGCAGCTATGCCGATCTTTCTCCGAATATTATCCATGCGCTGATTGCAACGGAAGATGTTCGCTTTGCCGAGCATTCCGGTATTGATGCGAAGGCACTTTTCCGTGCTATCGTCAAGCGTGGTTTGTTGTTGCAGAAAAGCGCGGGTGGGGGTAGTACGATCTCACAGCAGCTGGCAAAACAGTTGTTTACGGAAAAAGTGGCAAGCAATACCATCCAGCGTTTGCTGCAAAAGCCTATCGAATGGGTGATTGCCGTGAAACTGGAACGTTACTATACGAAAGAAGAAATTCTGACGATGTATCTCAATAAGTTCGACTTCCTGAATAATGCTGTCGGTATAAAAACGGCTGCATCTACTTATTTCGGATGCGAGCCCAAAGATTTGAAGATAGAACAGGCGGCGATGCTTGTGGGAATGTGCCAGAATCCGTCCCGTTATAATCCTGTATCCCGAAACCCGAAAATCCGTGAAAATGCGTTGGGACGTCGTAATGTCGTACTCCGTCAAATGGAAAAAGCCGGTTACATTTCGGATGCGGAGTGTGATTCTCTGCAGGCACTTCCGCTTAAACTGGCATATACCCGTGTCGACCACAAAGAGGGGCTGGCAACTTATTTCCGCGAATATCTCCGTGGTGTGATGATTGCCAAGAAACCGGTTAAGAGCGATTATCGCGGCTGGCAGATGCAGAAGTATTATGAAGACTCCCTCTCATGGGAAACAAATCCTCTGTACGGCTGGTGTGCCAAAAATAAAAAGAAAGACGGTTCGAATTATAATATCTACACGGATGGTCTGAAAATCTATACAACCATCAATTCGCACATGCAGCAATATGCTGAAGAAGCGATAAAAGAGCATCTGGGTGATTTCCTGCAACCTCTGTTTTTTAAGGAGAAACAAGGAAGCAAGAATGCACCGTATGCAAGATCTTTGCCGCAGGCACGGGTGGAAGAACTGCTGACCAGAGCGATGAAACAGACTGAACGGTATAACGTTATGAAGTCGGGAGGAGCTTCTGAACAGGAGATTCGCAAAGCATTTGATACTCCTCAGGAAATGTCTGTGTTCACTTGGGCGGGCGAAAAGGATACGATTATGACTCCGATGGACTCTATTCGCTATTACAAACACTTCTTGCGTACAGGATTCATGTCGATGGACCCGATGAACGGATATGTGAAGGCGTATGTAGGCGGACCGAATTATACGTATTTCCAGTATGATATGGCAATGGTGGGACGCCGTCAGGTAGGTTCTACTATCAAACCATATCTGTATACGCTGGCAATGGAGAACGGATTCTCACCTTGTGATCAGGTACGCCATGTGGAACAAACACTGATTACCGAAACAGGAGAGGCATGGACTCCCCGTAATGCCAACAATAAACGCTATGGTGAAATGGTAACCCTGAAATGGGGATTGGCTAATTCGGACAACTGGATTTCGGCTTATCTGATGGGCAAACTGAATCCTTATAACCTGGCGAGACTGATTCATAGTTTTGGTGTACGTAACAAAGCGATCGACCCCGTTGTTTCACTTTGTCTGGGACCTTGCGAAATCTCTGTCGGAGAAATGGTCAGTGCTTATACAGCCTTTGCCAACAAAGGTATTCGTGTAGCTCCGCTGTTCGTTACCCGCATCGAAGACAGTGACGGTAATGTGCTCTCTACATTTGCACCGCAGATGGAAGAAGTGATCAGTGTTTCGAGTGCATATAAGATGTTAGTAATGCTTCGTGCCGTTATCAACGAAGGTACCGGCGGACGTGTACGTCGCTATGGAATTACGGCTGATATGGGTGGTAAGACCGGTACAACCAATGACAACTCAGATAGCTGGTTCATGGGCTTTACTCCTTCATTGGTGTCCGGCTGCTGGGTAGGAGGTGACGAACGTGATATTCACTTCGGCACAATGACCTATGGACAGGGAGCTGCCGCTGCGCTGCCTATCTGGGCAACTTATATGAAGAAAGTCTATGGCGATCCGTCTTTAGGATACAGCCAGACGGAAACGTTCAAACTTCCCGAAGGATTTGATCCTTGTGCCGGTTCGGAAACACCGGACGGAGAGGTCTTTGAAGAAACAGGACTGGACGATTTGTTTAATTAAATTTTCCGTTGTGCATAAGTGTGTCATTTGTATCGGAAGTAACTATAACCGGAAAGAGAATCTTCTTCTGGCTCGCAGGAGACTGGTGGATTTGTTTCCAACCATCCGCTTTACCTCCGAACAGGAAACACGTCCTTTATTCTTCAGAAGTCCGGCATTATTCTCCAATCAGGTGGCGATGTTCTTTTCGGATGCAGAGGAAGAAAGGGTGCGCAAAGAACTGAAAGCTATTGAGCAGTCCGCAGGTCGCCGTCCCGAAGATAAAAAGGAAGAAAAGGTCAGCTTGGATATTGATTTGCTTTCTTACGATGACCGGATTTTAAGACCGGAAGATTTGAAAAGAGAGTATATCGTGAAAGGATTAGAAGAATTAAAATACAATCAGATATGAAATTTCTGGGAATTATACCTGCCCGTTATGCATCTACCCGTTTCCCTGCGAAACCGTTGGCTATGCTGGGAGGAAAGACGGTGATACAACGTGTGTACGAACAAGTGACCGGTGTATTGGATGATGCCTATGTAGCTACCGACGACGAACGCATTGAAGCTGCCGTGAAAGCATTCGGAGGAAAAGTGGTGATGACTTCCGTCGATCATAAAAGCGGGACAGACCGTTGTTATGAAGCATGTACTAAGATTGGTGGCGATTTTGATGTGATAGTCAACATACAGGGAGACGAACCTTTTATCCAGCCTTCCCAGCTGAATGCTGTAAAGGCTTGTTTTGAAGACTCTACTACACAGATTGCTACGTTAGTAAAACCTTTTACAGCCGACGAACCGTTTGCTGTACTGGAGAATGTAAATTCGCCGAAAGTGGTGGTCAACAAGAACTGGAATGCACTTTATTTCAGCCGTTCCATTATTCCGTATCAGCGTAATGCCGACCGGGAAGACTGGCTGAAAGGACATACCTACTACAAACATATCGGTCTGTATGCCTATCGCACCGAAGTATTGAGGGAAATCACCGCTCTCCCTCAATCCTCACTGGAGCTGGCCGAATCATTGGAACAGTTGCGCTGGCTGGAGAATGGATATAAAATAAAGGTAGGTATCAGTGAAGTGGAAACGATAGGAATCGACACACCGCAAGATCTGAAACATGCGGAAGAATTTTTGAAGAACAGAAGCTGATTTATGGATCGTACAATACAACCTGAAATACAAGCCCTGAAAAAATTCCATATACTTCCTCCCGTCCGGACCACTTTGCCGAATGGTATCCCATTGGCTATAGTCAATGCCGGTGAACAGGAGGTAGTCCGTATTGATATTCTTTTTGCCGGAGGACGTTGGCAGCAGTCACAGAAGTTGCAGGCACTGTTTACGAACCGGATGCTGCGTGAGGGTACGCGGAAATATACGGCAGCCATCATCGCGGAGAAACTGGATTATTATGGTTCATGGCTCGAATTGTCCAGTTCGTCGGAGTATGCTTATATCACGGTCTACTCACTGAACAAGTATCTGGCGAAAACACTGGAAGTCGTGGAATCGATGGTGAAAGAACCCCTGTTTCCGGAGAAAGAACTGCATACCATTCTGGATACGAATATCCAGCAATACCTGGTCAATACTTCTAAAGTCGATTTCCTGGCACATCGTGGTCTGTTGCAGACTCTTTACGGAGCACAGCACCCGTGTGGACAAATCGTTGTGGAAGAAGACTACCATGCCATTACGCCGGAGGTTCTCCGTGGTTTCTACGACCGGCATTATCATTCGGGCAATTGCTCTATTTTCCTGTCAGGTAAGGTGACGGAAGATACCATCCGGCGGGTGGCCGATACTTTCGGAACTCCTTTTGGTCAATATCAGCAGAAAGCGATAAAGCCGGAATTCTCTTTTAACGCCGTTGCCGAAAAACGCATTTTCATAGAGCGTGAAGACGCATTGCAGAGTGCGGTGAAATTAGGGTGTACTACCATTACCCGCCAGAATCCCGATTTTCTGAAGTTACGGGTACTGATGACGTTGTTCGGAGGATACTTTGGCAGTCGTCTGATGTCCAACATCCGTGAGGAAAAAGGATATACTTATGGTATTTCTGCCGGAATTATGTTTTATCCGGATAGTGGTTTGCTGGGAATTTCGACAGAAACGGATAACGAATATGTTGAACCACTGATACAGGAAGTATATCACGAAATAGACAAGCTGCATCAGGAACTTGTTCCGATGGAAGAACTGACCATGGTGCGCAACTATATGCTGGGAGAAATGTGCCGCAGCTATGAATCGGCTTTCTCGCTATCGGATGCATGGATTTTCATTGCTACTTCCGGGCTGGATGATCTCTATTTCTCCCGTTCCCTGCAGGCTGTGAATGAGGTGACGCCTCAGGAAATACAGGAATTGGCACAACGTTATTTGTGCAAAGAGACATTAAAAGAGGTCATTGCTGGTAAAAAGTTGTCATAATTTGCTTTCCGATATGGCACTTTTTGGGATAGAAGTTGTATCTTTGTCCAAATTGTAATTTAAATGAGTAACGAGTAAAACCAATGAGGAAATATCTATATACTACACTTTTTTTGGCTCTTCTTGCACAGGGAGGAGTGATGGCACAAGATAACAATACCAGTAAAGGCGGGTTCTTCGGGAAGCTGAAAGATACATTCTCTACAGAAATAAAAATCGGGAACTATA
>UMBL01019890.1_pt1 | contig 13412 bp, 14 predicted proteins | sample 1963951 | NCBI WGS metagenome assembly UMBL01 (sample SAMEA4835940, study PRJEB28245) | human gut metagenome | biome: gut microbiome; material: fecal sample | place: Denmark | collected 2008 | reverse complement strand
TGCTCACCCTCAAATACTACTAAATATTGTTTTTTTAACATCTTTTCTGCACAAGATGTTGTGCAAGTAATATGATACTCTATAACAGGCAAAAAGGAAAGAGGTAATTTTGTTAAAATAAATGTTTGGAATACAGTCTAAATTTTGGTGATATTTTTTTACGAAATTTGTTGCATTTTTGATTTTACAGTGAGTAAAGTGTGGCGCATAGTTAAGAATACTTAAGACATATAAACTGCCGGTACACTTTTTCTATACCGGCAGTTTTATTTTCACATTATTATAATTGATCGACTGTATTTTTCAGAGATTTCAGATCTGTATCCAGATGCTTATACATTTCTACATAGTATGGGTACAGTTTGTCATAGGCTTCTACCCATTCTTCAACAGGTTCGATAATCTCGTTGACTTTTACGATCTTCTCAGCTGCTTTTGTAAGTTCTGGGAACACACCCAGCTTATGTCCGACGATTAGTGCATCTCCTACCGGAACGTCTCCCGACTTGTCATCCATCACATATACCGGCATATTCAACATAGAAGCTTTAATCTGACACCATGTACGGCTCTTGGCTCCGCCTCCGCAGATACGCAGCAATTCTGCTGTCGCTCCGGCTTCTTTCACCGTCTCCATGACATGTCTGAGTGCAAAAGCCGTTCCTTCAAATACCGCACGGACCAGATCGCTTCTCTTCATATCCATGCCCATTCCAATGAACATACCTCTTGCATACTCATTCCAGAGCGGTGCCCGTTCTCCCAGCAGATATGGGAAGAAGAATAAGCCGCCGGCCCCCGGCTTTGATTCCAGAGCAAGTTCATTCAGATAAGTATAGATATTAAGATCATGCTCTTTTGCATATGCAACTTCTTCTGCTGCCATTTTTTCAATAAACCATTTTAATGATGCACCAGTTGCTTGGATCGGTGCATCAAAGATCCATGGCTTTCCATCAATAGTACATGGCTTTGTGACAACCGGAATATCTGGTGCACTCTTCGTATCACTTCCCACAAATACAAGTGATGTGGTTCCTGACGATTCTCCTGCTTCTCCGAGACGGCTCATGCCTGTTGCATGCATTGATGCCATGGCATCACTGCAGCCTGCAATGACCGGTATCCCTTCTTCCAGTCCTGTTTCTTCTGCCGCTTCTTCTGTTACAAATCCGATGATTTCATCTACCAGTCTCGGCTTTGGAAGCATTGCATCCAAATCCACTCCAATAACATCCCCTATCTCTTTGGACCATTCCATCGTGCTGATATCCATGCACTGTGTTCTGGTCGCTTGATCGATATCCATCGTCATCTTCGCAGTCAGCTTGTAATTAATAAAGGAACTTGCCTGAAGGAAACACACTGTCTTTGCAAATAATTCCGGTTCATGCTTTTTAAACCATAGAATCTTATTTGGAAGAAATGCAACTGCAGGCCGTCCACCTACAATTTTCACAAACCTGTCATAACCTATTGTCTCTACAATATAATGCAATTCCTCTATAGAACGGCTGTCCTGACATGTAATCCCATTTCTCAGGGGATTTCCCTCTGCATCCACCGGAAGCATGGTAACTGTATGTGAACTGATGGAAATACCTCTGATTCTCTTTACAATATCATGTCCCGCCTGTTCTACAAGGCTTTTGAAAATCTCTACTGTATTACTCCACCATTCATTTGCATCCTGTTCCCGCATATCAGACTTCAGATCCATAAAGGTACTTGGTCTGCTTGCCTCCGCAACAACTGTTCCATCTTCTCCTAATATAATTGCTTTTAAGTTCGTTGTTCCGCAATCCATGCCCAACAAATAACTTTCTACTTTTGACATCTAAAAAAACCCTCCGCCTATCTTTTCTATGTTGATTTAACGATAGCAGACTTCTGTATTTGTCACAAAAGCATATTTGCCATATATAAACGGAAATAAAAAGAAAGATTATTTTTTCACTATAGCAAGTGTCCCTATTACACAAATTGCAAACTCTAACGGAAGATCATACGGAAGATTATGCCCTCCCGGGTAATAGACAACCTTCTTTCCTATTTGCGCGGCCAGCCGGATTGCTGCCTGCACATACACAGAATCTTCGCTCTTTTCTCCTGCTGCAATCGTAATCTTATCAGCATGTTGGTTCATCTTATCTATATCTGGATAATATCTTAAAAGTACAGGAATCTCTTTATTGAATGCATACTCTACATTATCCAGTTCCCGCAACGATACCTCTTCTGACTTTTGAGGACTTCTTGGATCCTGATACCCTATATGTTTAGAAAAACGCAGTAATGCCATATTATACTTTCGCTTTCTGATCAATTCTTCTGTTTCTTCTGCCCAGTTTTTAAATGTCTCCTCTTCCTGCATCATGTTTCCTAACATCGCAGGTTCATACATGAGTAAATATTCTACTTTTTCTGGATATTTCTGTAAAAAATATTGTCCCACTACCGCTCCGGCACTTGCACCTGTTACAATGATCCGATCTATTTTCAACTCGTTTAGAATATCCAAAATGTCCTTTACCTGATCTTCCATGCGAAATTCCGGAGTTTTTTTACATTTACTTCTGGAATATCCTCTCCGATCATAACAGATCACTTTATAATACCTGGATAATATCTCTGCCGTCTGTTCATACAGACTTGCATCCACAATCACACCATGTATAAGAAGAAGAGGCTTTCCCTCTCCGCGAACTTCATAATATAATTCTCCAAACTCTCTTTTTAAGATCATACTCTTTCACCTGATTTCACTATATTTTCTTTCTCCGACGGGTTATAATATACAAAAGATTTATCGTTGTATTATTTGAATTTTGATTTCTAAATCAGAAAGGAAACACTTATGCCAACTATCTATTACGCTTATTATACACCTATTTCTGACTCCATTTCCGCTATCAGCTCACAGGAACACAACCTTGGACATACGCTTCTGCTTCAGGGATTGCAGGATCTTTTCCAGCTTTCCTTTTCACCGGAAGAACTGGAACAGGCCCTGAAAACCGACGCTAATGGCAAACCATACCTGCCAGACCACCCGGAAATTTGTTTTAACATTACACACTGTGACCAGCTCGCTGCCTGCGTCTTTCATGACCGTCCGATCGGGATCGATGCTGAATTTCCCGGATATTATCCGGATGTCTTAGTTGACCGTGCACTCTCCGAATCTGAAAAAGACTTCCTTCAGTCCCACAATGCAGACCTTTCCGAGAATCGGGAATGGTTTTACCGCCTGTGGACATTGAAGGAAGCCTACGTTAAAAAATATGGAATTGGAGTTGATACGGATCTGACAGATTTTTCTTTTACGTTTTCCAATGTACAAGGTACATTGTCCGTCTCCTGTTCAGATCCGGCTATCTTATGTTATCAAACGAACTTAAATCATGGGCACATTTTATCTGTTTGCTACGAAGGTCCTGAACCTTCTGTTAAACTCGTTTCTTGCTCTCAGCAGCACGTACCGCCGAGATAACAACGTTTCCTTTGATTTCACTTACCGGTGCTCCTCTTGAGCAGTCACATACAATACTGTTAAATCCCTGGAGCATCGGTCCATATGCATTCGCATGACCAAACTGTTGGATTAGCTTTACTGCTGTGTTTCCAACATTCAGATCAGGCCAGATCAGAATATTAGCTTTACCGGCTACTTTACTTTCGCGCTTTACTTTCTTTTCCGCTACCGCCGGAACGATAGCTGCATCTAATTGAAACTCTCCATCAATTGCCAGTTCCGGACGAAGTTCATTTGCAATTTTCAGAGCTTCCGTCACTTTATCAATCAGTTCTCCCTGACCACTTCCAAGTGTAGAATAACATACCATCGCACATCTCGGCTCCCAGCCAAGAAGTTCCTGCACCGTGTCACACGCTGATATTGCGATGCTTGCCAACTGCTCAGCATCCGGGTTTGTACACACTGCACTGTCACCGACAGCCAGAAGAGAGCCTTCACTGCCTTCATATCCTGGTATATCTGCCAGTCCGATACTTGAAATTGTACTGATTCCCGGCTTCATTCCAATGATCATCTGACCTGCGAGCAGTACATCACCAGTTGTGTTATCGATTCCGGCAAATGTAACATCTGCATCGCCGACTTTCTGCATTGCCATTGCATAATACAGTGGATCCTGCATACGTCTTCCAATTGCCTTCTCTTTAAAAATTGTATCCGGAAGTTCTACATATCTTCTGATCACATCATTTGTGTATGTCTCATCATGAATATCTACAAAACTAAATACCGATGGATCATAGCCTCTTTCTTCAGCAAGTTCTTTCAGTTTCTCTGCTTCCCCCACAAGAACCGGAATGATGTATCCTTCTTTTCCAGTTTCATAAGCGGCCTGCATCATTTTCTCATTCGAAGCCTCCGGAAAAGCCACTTTCTGTGGATTTTCTTTTGCTTTCGCATAAATCTGTTCTAATACGTTCATGGAATTTTCCTCCATACTGTTACTGTTGTCCTGTATTACTCATCTAATTCAAAAAATAACGTCGTATATCTTCCCATATCGTAAAATACCGGGCGGACACGTACCGGAAGTTTTCCATCAATCTCTCTTGCTTTCTTCTTGTTTACACCAAGAATAACAGCATTAATGGCAGGTCCTTCATCTAACTGGACTTCACCGCATACATATTTCAGACCACGGTCTTCCAGTTCCAGTCTTGCATTCAGAACACCTGTGAACACAAAGCTTTTTAACTCTCCCTTTCCGGTCAGTGTTGTCCACTCTGTTTCATGATATCCGCAGCTATTACATGCAAGATGAGGAGGAAATTCGATTGCTCCACATTCCTTACATTTTCTTCCGTATATCACACCATCTTTTAATCCATTCCAGAACTTCTCAACAATATGTTCCGGATTCCAAAATTCTTCTGTTTTCATTCTCTCTGGACTCATCTTTATACCTCCTTAAAAATTAGATTTCAAAATAATTGCACGAACGTTCTGCGCTCCACCAAATCCTCTAAGGAAGGTATATTTCGGAAGTTTCTTAACCTGACGTTCTCCGGCTTCTCCACGCATCTGAGTAACTGCTTCAAAGACGTCTGCCATTCCGGATGCACCGAATGCATGTCCGTAAGAAGTTCTTCCTCCGTTCGTATTCATTGGTTTGTCTCCATCATAAGCGATTCTTCCGTCAAGAACATACTTCCATCCTTCTCCTTTCGGAAGATATCCAATCTCTTCAGCTGCAAGGAATGCAGAAGATCCGATAAAATCGTTGACCATAACAAGATCCATATCGTCAGCTGTCAGACCTGTTGCCTCAAATACCTGACGTGCTGCTTCTGCAGTTGCTTTCTTTTCAAGATGTGGAACGATTGCATCCAGTACAGATGCTCCAACTGCTAATACTTCGATTGGCTTATCTGTAAACTTATGAGCAATCTCTGTCGGAACGACGATACATGCCGCAGCTCCGTCAGCAACACAGGAATCACTTGCAGTTCTTAAGTACTGTGTCATCTTCGGGTTATGACTGGATCTCATATATTCCCATACATCATCATATCCAGCCTCTTTTGCCATCTGGTCAAATGGTGTACGTCGGATTGCTCTCGGGCACAGTTCTGCCGCACGACGGAAATGATATGCCTGATGTGCAAGAACGTCATCAATCTGTTCCGGTGTCAGTCCATTTTCTTTTGCATAATAGTTGATCCAGTCATCATGGTTCATACCAGGACCACCTCCAAGGTATCTTCCATAAGCACGGTCAAAGATGGAATCCAGATCCGGGAATAATACTTCTGAAGTAAGTGGAACACGCATATGATCCGGTGTGTTTCCATCTGGCATTCCTGTTCCCTGTTCGCTGCATCCTGTAAGCACAACATCATACGCTCCACTGGCGACTGCGAATACTGCTTCCTCCAGTGCAATGTAACCGGTACAGCAACCTTCCGAATGAGATAATGATCCTTTTCCTCTCATTCCAAACCAGTCTGCCACCTGAAGGTTCGGTGTAATACAGTTGTTCAGCACGTGCGGGTTTGCAGATCCGTGGAAGAAGTACTGCACATCTCTTGGCTCTACTCCAGCATCTTTCATTGCATCCAGTGCAGCATGTCCAAAGAGTTCCCCGTTCGTAAGTCCTTTGTATGTTTCATTCTGTACGCCATTAAAAAATGGTGTTGCACCGATTCCAACAATCGATACACTTCTCATATTTTTTCCAAGTTTTACATTGTGTACCATAATTTCCTCCTTACATCTCATCCATTACAAAATCAACAAGATCTCCGATAGTTTCAAATTTTCCAAATCTTGCAACCGGAATCATGACATCGAAATCATTCTCAATGGAAGCACTCATTGCTACACGTTGTGAAGATGCCACCCCTAATTCTTCTGAGATATTTGTGTTCTCATTGATTGTAGCTGCATCTTTGTTGAATGCCATTGCTGCGAATTCAATAATTTTTGCTAAAAGTTCCTCTCTGTTCATCACTGTATCCTCCTTGTATTGCATTTTTATTCCATGGACGAAGCACTGCTTCAAATGTTCATGCTTTATTTGTTAAATTCAGTATAGATATTTCTTGTGCAGAAGACAATTTCATAATTTCCGCTTTATTACGGCAATATAATTTAACTCAAAAAAACAGGTACAGCAAAAGCCATACCTGTCCCACAAAAGAAAATAAAATTTTAAAAGGTTACCATTTTTTAATCTCACCCATCTGAGACCATGTAATATTGTTGTAGAACGGCCATGCATTCTTGCGTCGTTCACCTTGAATATCTGGATATGGAATCGTGACTTCTCCTGAAGCAGCCCATTCGGTACCTCGACAAAGCATAGAAGTCATATTCGGACGGCATAACGTGTCCGGGCCATGGCAGATTGCGCATACGAATACACGTCCTTTTCCACCCGTATGTCAAGCTCACGACAAAAAAATTTGCAACTTTTTTTGAAAATTTCCGGGCAACCGCATAGCTGCCCGTAGCTGTTCCATACGGCGTTCATGGCTCATGCCTCCTTTCACGGTTCCGCAGTTGCTAAGAAGTCCTGCGTAACATATTCAATCTCAATCCGGTCTCCCGGAAAGATATAGACCTTATTGATAAGCCGGTCAATCAGGGCTTGCGTCAGAGTGCCGGCACTGTCTACTTCCTGAACGATTTCACGCTGTTTCAGTCTTGCTTCGTAATCGCTTTGTATCTGTTTGGTCTGTGCGGTAATAGCGGCATGGACATTCTTTGCCTGCACCAGTTCCGCGTCATATACCGCTTTCCGCTCCCTGTAGGTTTCCAGGTCAATCTCTCCAAGCGCATACTGTTCATAGAGCTGCCGTTTACTGTCCTGGATAGAGTGCAGCTTATCTTCATGCTCGGCCTGCTGAACCGTCTGCAAATCCAGCTTGTCTTTGCTGCTGTCAATTCCCAGCGCCGGACACATCTGCGCCCGGATTATCTCAAAAACCGCCTGCTCCAGATCAACCATTTTTACCCTTACCCCGTGACAAGGAAGATTTTCTGCCACTTCGGAATGACGGCAGTAAAACCAGACATCATTTCTGAGTGACATGGCATGGTCGCAACATCCACAGAATACCTTTCCACGGAGAAGGTAGTCACGCTGCTTTTTATTGGGAAGGGAGAACCGCTTAATTGAAGCATTGGCTTTCTCAAACAGTTCCTTGCTTACGATTGCCTGGTGGTGATCCGGGATTTTGAACCACTCGCTTTCATCCTTCAATTTCATGCGGCGGCTGCCAATCTCCTGTACCTTGCGCTTACCGATCACATAGGTGCCGATATACCGTTGGTCCGCCAGCATCCGCAGCACCGTTGAACTGTTCCAGACGCCATGCGTTCGGGAAACATTGTAGTGATCTTTGCCTTTATTCCTCCGGTATTCTCCAGGCGTAGGAATCTTCATGGCGTACAGTTTCCTCGTGATCTCTGCGGCGGTATTGCCGTCGGCTGCCCATTCAAATATCTGCCGGACAATTTCTGACACTTCCTCGTCCGGTTCCATACGCCCGTCTGCGCTCTTACGGTAGCCATAAGGACAAATGACGCTTTGATACTCGCCCCGGCGCATCTTTGCGTATTTGGCGCTTTTCGTTTTCATGGACATATCCCGGCTGTAACACTCACTGATAAGATACTTAAAGGCAATGTCAATCCCTCCGGTATCTCCTTTGAAATTGGCGGTATCAAAATCGTCGCTGACAGAAATAAACCGGGTATGGTAAAGCGGAAACACTCGCTCAATGAAATAGCCGGTCTCAATGCTGTTGCGGCCAAACCGTGAAAGGTCCTTCACAATGATACAGTCAATTTTCCCGGCCTGCACCATTGTCAAAAGCTCCTGTACCGCGGGACGTTCAAAGTTGGTTCCTGTATGGCCGTTATCAACAAATTCCAGGACTTCGCTGTTATCCCATTCCTGCAGCGACATGGCCTTTTCCAGAAGGAGCAGCTTTTGGTTGGGAATACTCAAACTTTCCGTCTTGAAGTCCTCCACAGACAGGCGGATATAAAGGGCAATCACATATTTCTGCTTCATTTTACCGCCTCCCCCTGAAATTCACTCTTAAACCGGAAAAAAACACGGATATTCCGCTCATGGTCGATCTCAATCCGCTCAATCAGCCGTTCAATCAGTTCCGCCGTCAATACATGGTCCTGAGCCAGTGATTTTGCGTCTTTTTCCATTGCACGGTAGCGTACAAGCTGGTCATCCAGGGCATCCATATCTTTTTCAAGCGCCTCAATATCGCCGGAAAGGACAGTGATAGATTCCTCATAACCTGCTTTCAGTTCAAAATATTCATCGCTGGTTAAAATGCCCTGTACGAAGTTTTCATACAGCCCCCGGATTAAACGCCGCTGTTTCTCTATTTCCTGCCGTTTGGCAGACATTTGGGATTTCAGCCCGTCTTTTTTCTGTTTCTGCCTTGCCTCCAACTGAAAGAGAGGAAGGGACATACCCAAAGCAACGGACAGCTCTTTTTCTAAAATAGTGGTGACGGTTGCAATCAGCTCTGTCTCCTGCATCATCACGCCTTTGCAGGTATCTTTCGCCACACGGCTGTTCGTGAGGCAATGGAACCAGTAAATATCCGGGCCTTTTTTACGTTCCGCCCGTTGCCGGTGGAGGCTCCTGCCACAGTCGGCGCAGAATACCTTACCCTTGAAAATATTCGGGGTATAGGGGCGTTTGGGGACCGCCCGGCTTTCCTCGCAGACCTGTTTCCGGTATTCCTGTACCGCAGTAAAGAGTTCATGGCTGATAATCGGCTCATGGGTGCGTCTGGCAATAATCAGGTTGTCATCGTCAGCCTTGACCTGCTGGTGGTCCACCATCTTTGTTTTGCCCTGCACCAGATCGCCGGTATAAACTTCGCTTTCTAAAATCTTCATTACCGTGCGGGTCTGCCATTTGCCGCTCCCAATCAGGCCGGGGCTGGTGATTTCACCGGTGGATTTTTTGTAGTGGCTTGGCGCCGCAATCCCCATTTCATTGAGGTTACGGACGATACGGTTCAACGCTACGCGCTCATAAGCCCATTCAAAAATCTGTTTCACGACAGGAGCCGTATTCTCATCGATCAGCAGCTTGTGGCAGTTATCCGGGTCTTTCCGGTAGCCATAGGGTGCCCGTGCGCCAATATAATCGCCGTCTTTCATGGCCTGTCTTGCCTGTGCCTTGATCTTTCTTCCAATATCCAGAGAATAGGCTTCATTTATCATATTCTTCAGGGGAAGCATAATGCCGCCGTGAAGGTTGCCGGGGTCCGCCGTGTCAAACTGGTCCGTGACCGCAATAAAACGGACATTATGCGCATAAAAATACTGCTCAATATAATAGCCGGTATCAATAGAATTGCGTCCAAGCCGGGAAAGGTCTTTAACGATCACACAGTTGATATGGCCCGCTTCAATATCAGAGAGCATCTGCTGAAATCCGGGGCGGTGGAAATTTGTACCCGTCAGTCCATTGTCGATGTATGTGTCATAGACTACAAAATCCGGTTTGTCCGCCAGAAAATCATTCAGCACCAGCTTTTGGTTCTCCACGGAGCAGCCCCGTTTCTTGTTATCCTCCACGGAAAGCCGGATATACAGTGCCACATATACATATAAGGACGGCGCCGGCATGGGAGATTCCGTCTGTTTCCTGCTTTTTCTTGCCATTTAGCCTGCCTTCCTTTCTGCGGCCTGTTCCGCGATTTGCTCCGCCAGTGCGACGGCCTTTTTATATTCATCCTGATAGTTAAATTCAATATGCAGCTCGTCCTTGCCGATTACCCGGATACTGCGGATAAGCTGCATGACCGCACGGCGGTCAATTTCTTCCATTGTGGAGAACTGCATGAAATGGTTGATCCAGCGGTTCCGCTCGCTGCGGTTCTCCAGTACATCCGTCAGGCGTTCTTCCCATTCGTCAATCGCCTTTTGCAGAAGTTCAATGTCGGCATTGTATTTCCGCTTATAGGAAAGATATTCTTCTTTGGTGAGAATCCCGCTTACCAGGTTCTCATAGAGCTTTGTCTTGAATCCCTCGATCTGCGCCCGCTGCCTTTCGTTTGCCTTGATCTGCGCGGTATATTCCTGAACCAGTTCCCGGTTGATCCGCTCCTGACTAATACTGGACAGCAGAGCATCCAGGGAAGCTACATTTTCAATATGGCCTTTCAAGCTGTCCTGCACACACTCGATCAAGTCTGTTTCCTTTAACATGACAGAGGAAGTACAGCCATTTTTCTTTCCGGTCGGGCAATAGTAGTAGTGGTATTCCTTGTCCTTGTAACGGTTCGTCTTGCGGGTCATGCGGCAACCGCAGCACCCGCAGATTAAAATGCCGGAGAACAGGTAGACCTTATCTGACTTTGGAGAGGTGCGGGTATCAATCCTTCGGAGCCTCTGCACCAGATCAAAATCATGTTTCTGGATAATTGCCTCGTGGGTACCCTCCACACGGACCCATTCGGAGGAAGGCTTGTCCTCACGCTCTTTCAGCTTGAAGTGGGGCGTCGTCTGCTTTCCCTGTACCAGCGTTCCGGTGTAGGTTTCATCCTGCAAAATACGGATAATGGTAGTCGCAGACCATTTACAGTCCTTGCGATCCGTATAGCCGCCTTTTGCATGGGGCATCCCGTGATTGCGTTTATATGCCAGTGGGGAAAGTATGCCCATCCGGTTCAGTTCATCCGCAATATGGGAAGCGCTAAACCCTTCCAGACGCTTTCTGAAAATATCCCGCACCACACCCGCCGCATATTCGTCAACTTCCAGACTTTTATGCTTATCGCCGGTTTTTACATAACCGTAAATGGTAAAGGCTCCGACAAAATCACCGCTGCGGCGTTTCACATCCAGGGCGCTCCGGGTCTTTACAGAAATATCCCGGCTGTATGCCTCATTCATAATATTTTTGACAGAGACGGTAAGGTCATCGGCAGCATCGGTTTCCGTGTCCACGTTATCATTGATGGCGATAAAACGGACGCCGTAAGCCGGGAACACCCGGCGCATATAACGGCCAGTTTCTATGTATTCGCGTCCCAGGCGGGAAAGGTCTTTTACAATTACGCAGTTGGCCTCGCCCTGCTCGATCATCCGCATCATTTCCTGGAAGGCCGGACGGTCAAAAAGAACGCCGCTGTAGCCGTCGTCAATCTTTTCCGCAACAACCTCAATTTCCGGATGCCTGGCAATGTAGTCGTCGATCAGCCGCCGCTGGTTGGCAACGCTGTCGCTTTCCACTGATTTGTCATCCGTATAAGAAAGACGGATGTACTTAATGGTCTTGTAAACCTGCATAAAAAAACACTCCTTTCTTTGCGCAGAAAAATCCCCGCAATTCAAGAAGTGTGGCTATGCCGTATTCAATTCCTTTTCCGATTTCTATTCTACCACGACCTCGCGGGAAAGTCAGCCCCTTACTGAAAAATATCCGGCTTACCGCAGGATTCCTTTGATACATTCCTCCAGCGTGGCGCCGCCGGAAGCAAAACTGGCGTGGACGGTAAACTGTCCGCACTTGAAACGGTAAGGGTTTTTGATCTGTCGGACAAATTCTGCAATCCGGTCCTCACGGGAAAGCTCCCTGTCAACCGTAACATCCCGAATGTCTACCAATGTATCGGTTCCGCCAACAGCAGGCGTGTGTTCCATAATATCAGCTCCTTCCTGAAAATTCCTGGTTATCAAAACCACATGAATAGGCCGGACCCACGGCTACTAAGCACATAAATCCGGCCCATTGTATCTGATTTCGATTCTGTCTGCCGTATTTGCCACGCACCCCCGGCAAGCCCTGAATATACAAAGCTGGGGCTGTTACAGGCTGCGGTCAGCTTTGCCGCATCATAGCCCCGCATACGCCGCCGCTTTGCCAGAGCAAGCAAACGCCGCAGGAACTCTCCCCAAGTCTTTAGGGAGCCGTGAAGAAGTACCATTATGATCTGCGCCGTCATCGCGCCCGGCCTGCCACAGCCGGTTTTGTGGGTTACGTTGATCGCTCGGACAGCCTGATTCATCACCTCCTCGGCTGCCTGTCTCCGCGCCGTCCCATCTGCCGCTCGGAACACAGAATGAAGTACCTGTAACAGCGTATATTCGGTTGTCAAGGAGCAGGCGAGGGGCGTGGCAGTTATGACAGTATTTCAGTTAGGGCGGGCCGGAGAGCATGCTGCACGGCCACACCCGTCAGGCTTGTCCTACCGAATATGTCCCTCTATTAAGTAGTACATTTTTCGGGTAAAACGACGTGGCCTTTTATAATTTTTTTTCAAAATATTTTTCCAGACTCCTAAGGCCACGACGAATACTGTCTTTTACAGAGTTTTCAGAGCAGCCCTCCTTCCTGGCGATATCAGCTTTGCTCATACCGAGGAAAAAGTGTTCATAAATTCGATGGCGCTGTTTCTCCGACAAGGCAGACAATCCTTTGAAAATCAGTTCCGACGTCTGCTGCTGTTCTAAAATTTCCTCTGGTGTGGGCTGGTCCATCAGCGCATCCCTCTCTATGCCCTCGTGTCCTTCCAGGGAATAAAATGCTTGATAACGGTATGTACGAATCCGGTACGCTTCTTCCAGCAAAGTATACTCCCGAAGCAGCAAAGCGACTTCATCCGGCACTTCAACGATCACATCCGATGTATAAAACGGGTAATAGTCCCGCAGATTGATTTCTTTCATGGGTATTTCCTCCAATTTCAATTTGTTTGAGTGGATAAGCAAAATCGAAATCAGAGGGCGGGGAGCGGCATCCCGGACAGCCTTCTGTAACACAGGCAGCCGGAAGGCTTGTATGATCCGCAGATAAGAAAAAAGCGCGTACCTGTTTTGCTATAGGTGCGCGCCAAATGGAACAATTTGATGATTGCGGGGAGAAAAGATAAAAATATGTCGA